>Ga0247730_1001420_pt1 | contig 13302 bp, 7 predicted proteins | sample UWRJL073202C2_FD_180959 | JGI IMG/M metagenome (GOLD analysis project Ga0247730, IMG submission 180959) | Plant litter microbial communities from Arlington Agricultural Research Station in Wisconsin, United States - UWRJ-L073-202C-2 | ecosystem: Environmental > Terrestrial > Plant litter >...
AGCAATGATCAGGTCCCTGCTGGGCGGGAATACAAAGGCGCTCCGACCGCTGATCGATAATTTTATCACTTACATCAGCAGCAAGCAGTACAGGTTCCCTGATGGAACACTGGCCAGAAACCGGCCTGCAGATCAATCACTCTGGCTGGACGACCTCTACATGAGTGTGCCTGCACTGGCACAGATGGGAAAACTGACTGGTGATCAAAAGTATTACGATGACGCAGTTAAACAGATCCTCCAGTTCTCAGAAAGGATGTTCAATAAAGAAAAAGGCGTTTACATGCACGGCTGGATACAGGGGATGACTTATCATCAGCAATATCACTGGGCACGCGCCAATGGCTGGGCGGTAATCGCAATGGTAGAACTGCTGGATGTGCTTCCAAAAACTCATGCAGGCTATGCTACCGTGTTTAAGCAGTTACAGTTGCATGTTCAGGGACTCGCGTCTTATCAGGACGGTACCGGTTTCTGGCACCAGTTGCTTGACCGCAATGATTCCTATCTGGAAACCTCTGCTACCGCGATGTATGCTTACGCGATAGGGAGAGCTGTCAATCATGGTTATGTAGACCAGCATGCCTTTGCCCCGGTAGCCATGCTGGCCTGGAATGCGGTAAGCACCAAGGTAAATGCCATGGGGCAGGTAGAAGGTACCTGCGTAGGCACAGGCATGGGCTTCGATCCGGCATTCTATTATTATCGTCCTGTTAGCGTACATGCTGCGCATGGCTACGGCCCTGTCTTACTGGCAGGCGCAGAAATGCTGATGATGCTCAAAAACTTTGATTTTGACATCAACGACAGTGCACTGGTTTTAAAGGCAGTTAAAAACAAATAAGAATGCCGTTAAACCGCGGTTTTTAACAGCATTCTTCTGCCCATGATCTTGCGGATCAGCAGTTGCAGTTTTGCTTCATAATCTTCCCGTAACCACTCCGTGTAATTTTTGGTTACACGTCCCAGGCATTTGGCATACTGTTTAATACGCCAGTCGATCTCGCGTGATAGCGCAGTGGTCAGTTCAATCGCCTCCGCAATACTGCTGCTGTTATCTGCACACATCAGCGCATGCTGACGGATAGAGTCGCGTATCACAATTTTTGCTTTAAAACCATTGTCCATTGCAGACTGGTGTGCCGCCTGTATATCAAATGATACCTCCAAACTGTTTGGAAACAGGGAACGCATGTCTGATGAAATCTGGTGCGCCTGATGACTAGTCTGAGTATTCAGGCTTGCATAAAATGCCTCCGGGTTTTCAAAAACAAAGCCCCAGTCGATCTCCGCATTCCACTCACCAAAGCGGTCAGTATTATTTCCGAGGTCTATGATCGTAAAAGTCTTTTTTTGCGGCAGCCGCCTTGAACCGCGTCCGATCATCTGGTGATATAAAGTAATAGACGTGGTAGCCCTATTGAGGATGACTGTTTGTATTGTGGGCTCATCAAAGCCTGTGGTGAGGATAGAAACCGAAGTAAGTATTGCGCCTCTTGTTTTCTTAAACCATTTCAGAATCTCTGTCCTTTCTGCCGGACTGGTTTGATTGTCCAGATGGCGGATAGGGTAGCCCAGCGCTGAGAACACTTCGTATACCTTCCTCGATGTAAAAATACCATTGTTAAAAATCAGTGTTTTTTTGTTTTTAGCGTGCGATTCATAGGCATGTACCAGCAAGTCTACCATTGCCTGCGAGCTGTAAAGCTCATCAGATGTGCTTACCGTAAAATCACCATGCAAGCCTGTCTTAAGGGTGTTCAGTTCAACATCGTAGCGCCATGTGGTTGGCCTGGCCAGATAACCCTGACTGATTAACGATCCGATCTGCTCGCCTATGATCAGTTCATCATAGTTTTTATGCATCGGAAGATTGATGTCTGAGCTCAGGGGAGTGGCGGTTACCCCGATGATCGCTGCATTTGTAAATTTACCCAGCAGTTTCTGGAAAGAATTATGATGCGCTTCATCAACGATGATCAGCCCAATCGTACTGGTGTCAATCAGGCCATCACTGATACGGTTTTTCAAAGTCTCTACCATCGCCACATAACAGGGATAAGCTTCTTTCCGGGATATCCTTTTGACTGCACTGTTGACCACTTTATTGGTAATGCCCAGCATTTGCAGGGCAGCAGAGGTTTGCCTGCACAGTTCGGTACGGTGCGTGAGCACAATTACTTTCTTTTGATATTTTTGAATATACCTGCCGGCAATTTCTGAGAATATCATTGTTTTCCCCCCGCCGGTAGGCAATTGGTAAAGCAGTCGGCACTTGCTTCCGCGATGTTCAAGTTTTTCAAAAAGTGTGTGGATATCCTTTTCCTGGTAATGGTATAGTTGTCTGGTCGGCATATTGCTGTAATAATTTCCAAACATAAACTGACAGACGTAAAGAATGTTTTGGTTATCTTCGATAACTATTACGACCAAATAGCATGTACGCAGAGCAACCAAACCATGACAGCCCGGAAAGAGAACTTTTACACAAAGTTGCTTTGGGTGACCAGAAGGCATTTACCGAACTGTTTGAACGGCATCAGACTTTAGTTTATGATTTTGCGCTCAGGTTAACACGTTCAAAATCCAGGGCAGAGGAGATCGTACAGGATGTTTTTATCAAATTATGGGTAAACAGGGCAGAGATAGAGCGGATCCAGAATCTGGCTGCCTATATCAACCGCATGGCGAGAAACTATAGTTATACTGCCCTGCGCAAAATCGCCGCAGAAACACTCAGGACAGTGGAACTTGCAGAACCCGAGATGGCGGGCCCCAGTGATGCTGAGCACAGGTTGTTATACAACGAATCTGCTAAAATACTGCAAACGGCAGTGGACATATTGCCACCCCAGCGTAAGCTGGTTTATGAAATGTGCCATGAGCAGGGCCTAAAATATGAAGAGGTTGCTGCTAAACTGAACATCTCGCCGGGAACGGTCCATAAACATATGAAGCTGGCCCTCAAATCCATCAGAACCTATTTTCATGATATGGATGCCACAATTCTCATTTTTATCTTCTTTATTAAGAGATGATTACCTTGTTGGTAAAAATTATTTTTTATCCTATTACCCCTGTTTTCCTTTTGATGCGTCAGGCAATAAAAGAGACAGTAACGTAAATGAATACAGATACGCGAATACAATTTCTGTTCATCAGGTATGTGAGTGGCGAGGCTACTCCGGATGAAACTGTTGAATTTTTTCTGCTCCTGAACGATGCAAAATATAAGGCAGTTTTTCATCAGCTGATGGACCAGTACCTGATAGAAACAACATTCAGCAATGGCCTCAATGAAGAGCAGAAAACCGGTATCCTTCAGGAGATTTTCAAGGCACCTGAACCTGTAACTGCAGCTGCTGAAACATCTGTTCCTTTGCCGCCGCCGGGCGCGGTGCATTCCTTCCCTTTATGGCGGAAAATGCTTGGTGCCGCTATTGTCCTGATCACTCTCTCTGCTGCAGTATTTTTGATCAGCAGACCAAAAAGGGAAACACCCTTAAAATATGCTGAGTACAAGGGAGAAGTCAAACCCGGGGGAAATAAAGCTACTTTAACACTTAATGATGGCACAAAACTATGCCTCAGTGATGCTGCAAACGGAAAACTTGCCCAGCAGGGAAACGTGCGCATCAGGAAATCGGCTGAGGGCCGCATCATCTATGAAATCACAGCTCCTGAAAATAAGGTTCAAACCAACGCGGAAAGCGAACCTCAGTATAATATTGTCTCGACACCTGCAGGCGGCCAGTATCAGGTTCTTTTGCCAGATGGAACCCGTGTCTGGCTCAATGCAGCATCTTCTTTAAAATACCCTGTCTCATTTTCGGCACTGAAAGAACGCAGGGTTGAGCTCAGCGGCGAGGCCTATTTTGAAGTTGCAAAAATAAACCGTGGCAGGGGCAGGTTGCCCTTCCTGGTCAAAAGCAGCGGACAGGAAGTGGAGGTATTGGGAACGCATTTCAATATCAATACCTACAAAGAAGAAAAAGCTGCGGTGACCACATTGCTGGAGGGCAGTGTGCGTGTAAGCCGGGCAGGTGCTTTTGCAGCGGTTATCGCTCCGGGCGAGCAGGCCATAGTTAATGACGGGATAAAGATCAGCAGGGCTGATACCAGCACTGCCATAGCCTGGAAGAACGGGATCTTTAAGTTTGATCATGCAGATATATATACCGTCATGAACCAGTTATCAAGATGGTATGATCTGGATGTAGAATACCGGGGGAAAGCGCCGGAAAACAAGTTTAACGGTGAAGTATACCGCAATATGGACGCCTCAAAGGCATTCAGGATCCTGAGCCTCGCCAGAATTAACTTCAGGCTGGAAACACCGCTGAACCATCAGGGAAGAAAGAGAATCGTCATCACACAGCAACAGAAAATGCCCTGATCAACTGATTAAACAAAATAACCAAATTATAAACCTTCAAACCAGTATGAACATGAGAATACATCTACGATGTTGTAGTTAAACCTGCGCGGGACTTAAAGAAGGCCGGACAATGCTTGGAACCATTGCCCGGCAAAAGATTTGAGCTAATCCCATCCGGTTACGAACCGGAAATAAAAACCTGAATTTCCTGCATTAACCCAAACCCATTCAAAAGTATGAAAATAAATGCTTTTTACCCCGGTGTGTCTAAACTAAAGATATGCCCTAAACTGCTATTGATCATGAAACTTACAACTTTCATTCTCATGATAGCCCTTGTACAGGCAAGCGCTTCCGTTGTGGCGCAAAGAATAAACCTAAAACAGCATAACCAGCCGCTTTCTGTAGCTTTAAAAAGCATCAAAAGCCAAACCGGATATGTTTTTCTCAGCAATGATTTTGACCCGGCCACAGAAATAGTATCCGTTAAACTTAGTAACGCTACGCTTGAAGAGGCTTTATCCTCCTGTCTCAGGCCATTGAACGTCACTTATAATATTATTGATAAAACGATTCTTCTGTCTAAAAACGCTGGTTATTCCGCAAAGGCAGCTGATATTGTTGTCCGTGGTATTGTGAAGGATGAGGGCGGCGTGGCCATTCCCGGAGCGAGTGTAAGAGTAAAGGGAACACAGCTCGTAGCGGCCACAGATGTAAACGGTAGCTTCAGCATTACTGTACCTTCCCAGGCGTCGGTTCTGGTGATCACCTATGTGGGATACCAGAGCAGCGAAATTACGGTAGGCACGCAGAAGACCTTCGCTGTGCAGCTTAAACCAGACAACAATGCACTGGAAGAGGTTGCCGTAGTGGGATTTGGCGTACAGCGCAAAGTGTCGCTGATCGGTGCCCAGTCTACCATCAGCGGAACAGAACTTAAACAGCCGGTAGCAAGTGTCACGCAGTCCCTGGCCGGAAGGCTTGCCGGCGTAGTAGGGGTACAGCGGAGCGGCGAGCCGGGCAGGACTACTGCTGATATCTTTATCCGCGGGATCGCCACGTTTGGCGGCAATTCAAGCAGTCCGCTGGTACTGGTGGACGGGGTTGAAAGATCAATTGATAATATTGATCCTGAGGATATCGAATCCTTCACCGTACTGAAAGATGCTTCGGGTACAGCAGTATATGGAGTAAGGGGCGCAAATGGGGTGATCATCGTAAAAACCAAAGTAGGCAAAGTGGGCAAACCACAAATCCTGTTCGACTATAATGAAGGGGTGACTACCTTTACCAAGCGCCCTGAACTGGCCGATGGGATTACCTATATGAACCTCGCCAACGAGGCCAGTCTTGGCCGGGGCTTGCCGGCAGCCTACACGCAGGACTATATCAACAAAACGGCCTCTGGTGCAGATCCGCTGTTATATCCTAATGTAGACTGGTTTGATGCTTTGTTTAACAAATACAGTCATACCAGAAGGGCTAACCTGAATGCCTCGGGCGGGGTAGACAATGCCCAGTATTATGTTTCCCTGGCCTATTACAACGAAACGGGCTACCTCAAAACCGACGACCTTTCCCAGTACAATTCAGACCTTAATTTTAAGCGCTATAATTTTACGAGTAACCTGAACCTGAAATTAACAGGGACTACAAAATTAGATCTTGGTATTCAGGGCTATGTTTCTACCGGAAACTACCCCTCTATCAACACGGCAGATATATTCCGTTCTGCGCTGGACGCGTCACCTGTAGCTTATCCGATCATGTATCCCGGTGGATTTGTTCCCGGGCAATCTTCCAACGGAGGATTCAGGAATCCCTATGCAGATTTAACCACAAGGGGCTACAGAACAGAATTTGAGAGTTTGCTCAACACCAATTTAAGGCTCACACAGGACCTGAAGTTTATCACCGAAGGTCTTACTGCAACAGCTATGCTGGCATTTGATTCAAAAAACAGCAACGATGTAAACCGGTCTAAACGTCAGAGCACCTTCTTCCCGGTAAATGTTCCGGGCACAGATTCGCCTTATAAACCGGACGGGACACTGAACCTGCAGCAAACTTACACCAGTACGCAGAATTATCTGGGATACGATCCTTCAAGAGATGGTAACCGCCAGTTTTACAATGAGGCGGCGGTGAATTACGACCGGACTTATGGAAAACACCGCCTTGGCGGATTGGTGCTGGGTTATTCGATCGATCAGACTTATCCTTTTGCAGGAGATTTTACTTCTTCTATTCCTTTCCGGCAGATCGGCCTTGCCGCCCGTGCTACCTATTCCTATGATGACAGATATTTTGCAGAGCTGAATATCGGCTATAATGGTACCGAGTTGTTCTCGCCACAAAACAGGTATGGGACATTCCCCGCATTTGGCGTAGGCTGGGTGCCTTCCAATGAGGAGTTCTTTAAGCCTTTAAAAAACGTAATCAATTTCCTGAAGTTCAGGTACTCTGATGGAAAAACCGGGATTGGCAGGATTGCAAATTCCAGCCTTGTAGGAAGGCGCTTTGCGTATCTCACCCTCGTCTCTGACGGGGCTACGGGATACCAGCTGGGCAAGAATTTCAATAATCCGGGCGGTATCCAGGTGAGCGATTATGGTGTGGATATCCGCTGGGCCGAATCGCGCAAGCAGGACCTAGGCATGGAGATCAAGACGCTGAACAACAACCTGAGCCTGATTGTGGATCTTTTTAAGGAGAACAGAACAGGAATTTTCCTGCAGCGGCAGTCCATTCCGGGTTATGTGGGACTGGTATCGCAGCCATACGGAAATCTTGGTATCGTGGATAACCGGGGCATTGACCTGACCTTAGATTATAATGCCAAACTGGGGCAGGTAGACGTAGGATTCCATGGAACCTTTACCTATACCAGGGATAAACTGATTGAAGATGACCTGCCTCCGCAGCCTTATCCATGGCTGAACCACCGGGGGAATAACATCCTGGCAAGATATGGCTATCAGGCACTGGGACTGTTTACCAGTCAGGCAGAAATTGATGCCAGTCCGGTACCCGGATCAAAATCACTCATTAAACCGGGAGATATCAAATATGCCGACCTGAACGGGGATGGCCTGATCAACTCCTTCGACCAGACCAAAATCGGAAGGGGCGATGTGCCCAATAAAGTTTACGGGTTTGGGTTTAATGTGGGATACAAGGGTTTTGGGCTCAGCACTTTCTTCCAGGGGATCAGCGGCGCTGATATCGCCCTTGGCGGATCTGCCATACAGCCCTTCAACGGTAACGGCGGGCTGAGCAATGCCTATGCGATTATTTCAGACCGCTGGACACCTGAAAATCCACGGCAGGATGCCTTTTATCCGCGCTTAGCCTTTGGGCAGGACCAGAATTTCAACAACACCCAGAACAGTTCGTGGTGGGTCAAAAAAGTAGATTTCATCCGGCTGAAATCGGCACAGCTGAGTTATAACCTGCCAAAAGACCTTTCTAAAAAACTGCATGTGGGCAACACGGCAATCTACCTGATCGGGGCCAATCTCTTTACCTGGAGCGGCTTCAAATTGTGGGATCCTGAACTGAATACCAACAACAGCAACAATACCGCTGATGGTTCCAAATATCCGATCAACGCTACCCTGTCACTCGGCCTCAATGTTAAATTTTAATGCTACTGATATGAAAAGATATATTTATACCGCTGTAATACTGTGCCTCACTATGGCAACTTCCTGTAAAAAGGGATTTCTGGACCAGGTTCCTGATGACAGGTTAACCCTTGATCAAACCTTTACCACGCGTGCTACCGCGGAGAAGTTCCTCAATAATGTATATTCCAGTGTCCCTGATGAATTTGGGCAGAGGAACCCTGCGGGCGAGTCCAATGCAGGAATGTGGACCGGCGGATCTGACGAAGCCGAATTCCTCTGGAGTTTTGTACAAAGCAACAGCATGAACCTGGGCAACTGGGATTCAAACTCAGGGTTTGTGAGCGGGTACTGGAACAATTTCTATAAGTCCATCCGCTCTGCCAGTTTCTTTATGGCCAATATTGATAAGGTGAACCAGGATATTACCCCGGCGATCATCACCCAGTACAAGGCTGAAGCGCGCGCACTGAGGGCCATCTATTACTTTTACCTGGTACGTTTATACGGGCCGGTGGTGATCCTTGGTGAAAATGTGATTGAGCCTGACGCCCCCGCAGACAGCTTCCGTTTGCCCCGTAATACCTTTGATGAGTGTATCAGCTATATCACTACTGAGCTGCAGGCTGCTGCTGCGGACCTGCCGGTTGTTCCTGTAAATGACAATAATTACGGTCGTATCACCAAAGGCATAGCCATGGCTTTCAGGGCACAGGCACTGCTGTTAAATGCCAGTCCGCTTTATAACGGAAACAGTGATCTCTCTTCGCTGCAGAATAAAGATGGCAAACAACTGCTGAGCAGCACCTTTGATGCCAGCAAATGGAAGAAAGCCAGTGATGCGTATAAAGAATACCTTGCCCAGTTTGGCAGTACCTACAGCCTGTACAAAGAAAGCAATGCAGACCCTGCACTGGCTGCTTACCTGTCCTGCAGAAATGTTTTCCTGGTACAATGGAATTCGGAGGTAATCTTTGCACGCCCCGGCTCTTCGATCGGGCCGCGCCAGTATGAAATGACACCCTATCACAGCGGCTTTAACTCGGATTCCCGTGCTTCGGGAGCACTGGGTGCCACACAGGTGCAGGTAGATGCGTTTTTTATGGCCAACGGTAAAAGCATTGATGATGCTTCATCAGGTTATGTGACCTCGGGTTATACAGATTATAAACCAGTTGGTGCGCCTGAAGCGAGAAGCACGTATAACCAGTGGGTAAACCGCGAGCCACGCTTTTATGTAAATATTACCTACGACAACAGCATCTGGTTAAACGTAAACAATGGTTTGATTACCACAAGATTGTACAATACCGGTAACTCAGGTAAAAAAACAGGGGGAGGTGATTATTGCCCTACCGGATATGTAGTGCGCAAGGCGATGGGACTGGGCAAATGGGACGAAAACAACCGCCCGGTGATACTGTACCGACTGGCTAATGTTTACCTGGATTATGCGGAGGCCCTGAATGAATCCACTCCGGGTGATCCGGATATCCTCAGGTATCTGAACCTGATCCGGGAAAGGGCAGGTATCCCGCAATACGGTTCGGCAGGTCTTTCTGCTCCGGGCGACCAGGCGGCCATGCGTTTGGCGATCAGGAAAGAACGCAGGGTAGAACTATGCTTTGAGAACGTTCGTTTTTTTGATACACGCCGCTGGAAAATTGCCGAGCAAACGGATAACGGCCCCATCACAGGCTTAAATATCGGTGCCGATCTGCCGGATTTTTTACAGGTTGTACCATTTGAAACAAGGGTTTTCAACAAACGACATTATTTATTTCCAATCCCGTCAAAAGATGTAAATTCAGATAATCTTTTGGTTCAGAATCCTGGCTGGTAAGATTTAACCTGCCTTAAATACAGATATATGCTAACGAAACTCAAGCCGGTCATTTTTATCATGTTATACAGTTCTGCTGCCTTTGCCCAGCAAAAAGATCTGGTAAGCTACGTCAATACCCTCCAGGGCACAAACTCCCGGCACGAACTGACCAGGGGCAATACTTATCCGACTACTGCACTGCCTTTTGGTATGCATACCTGGAGCCCTCAAACCGGAAAAAACGGGGATGGCTGGAAGTACCAGTACCACAAAGATCGTATCCGTGGCTTTCAGCAGGCACATCAGTGCAGTTCATGGACGCGGGATTACGCGGTATTTTCCTTTATGCCAATGACAGATCAGCTCACTGTAAATGAGAATGAACGTGAAGCGCAATTCAGCCATGCTGATGAAACCGCGAAACCCAATTATTATAAAGTGCGTTTTGCAAATCAGATCACAACGGAGATCTCTCCTTCAGAACGCGGGGCTCATCTGCGTTTCAGCTATCCCGAAGGCAAGAAAAGCTTTCTGGTGCTGGATGGTTATACAGGGCTCAGCGGTGTGCAGATCTATCCTGCGGAGCATAAGATCAGCGGCTATGTACATAATGGCGAAGGTTTTAAAAAAGGTTTCCGGAATTTCTTTGTTGCTGTATTTGACCAGCCTTTTAAATCTTTCGGAACCTGGGAAAACCGAAAGAATACGGTGCAGGAAAAAGCCCTTGCCGCCGAAGGGGAGGGGAAAGGTGCTTACATTGAGTTTGAGGCAGGAGTCAAAGTACAGGTAAAAGTAGCTTCTTCCTATATCAGTGATGAACAGGCGGCACTTAATCTAAGCACTGAGCTGGGCAAGGATCAAACGCTGGAAGACACCAAAGCAAAAGCCGCAGCCGTCTGGAACCGGTCGCTTGGAAAGATCCTTGTTGAAGGAGGATCTGAAGAAGATAAAGCTACTTTCTATTCCTGTTTTTTTAGGGCAAGCCTGTTTTCAAGGAAATTTTATGAGCTGGGCAAGGACGGGAAACCGTATTATTTCAGTCCCTATGATGCCAAAATACACGATGGGTATATGTTCACGGATACAGGCTTCTGGGATACCTTCAGGGCCCAGTTCCCGCTGAACACTCTCGTGCAGCCAGAAATGCATGGCCGGTATATGAATGCCCTGCTGGATGCCTATCAGCAATGCGGCTGGCTGCCCTCCTGGTCGTTCCCAAGTGAGGCAGGTAGTATGATTGGCAATCATGCGATATCCTTACTGGCGGATGCCTGGGCAAAAGGTATCCATACTTTTGATCCTGAACTGGCGCTAAAAGCATATTTGCATGAAGCTAAAAATAAAGGTCCATGGGGCCCGGCTAACGGTCGCGACGGATGGAAGGAATACGATGCACTGGGATATGTGCCTTATCCGCAGTTCCGGGAAGCTACGGCAAAAACCCTGGAATATGCCTATGATGATTTCTGCGGATACCACCTGGCTCAAATGACGGGGAAACCTGGTTATGCAGAGATTTTTAAAAAGCCGATGTATAATTATAAAAATGTATACGATCCTTCAACAAGGTTTATGCGCGGGAAAGATGCCGCAGGCAACTGGGCTCCCGGTTTTGATCCTGTAGAGTGGGGCGGCCCTTTTACTGAAGGCAATGCATGGCACTGGCAGTGGTCTGTATTCCAGGATATCCATGGCCTGATCGGTTTGATGGGCGGCAATGCCAACTTTACCGCAAAACTGGATTCTGTTTTTTCTGAGCCCAGCAGGGTAAATGTTGGGAGTTACAGGGGCATGATCCATGAAATGACAGAGATGGTGATGGCCAATATGGGGCAGTATGCGCATGGGAACCAGCCGATACAACACATGGCATACCTGTATACCTATGCAGGGCAGCCCTGGAAAACACAGTTTCATACGCGGGAGATCATGAGCAGATTGTACAACGCTACCGAGAATGGCTATCCGGGCGATGAAGATCAGGGGCAGACCAGTTCATGGTATGTGCTGAGTGCAATGGGGATCTATAGCGTTACCCCGGGAACAGATCAGTATGTGCTGGGAAGCCCGGTCTTTAAGAAGATCACGCTGAACCTGGAAAAAGGTAAAAAGTTTATCATTGAAGCCCCCTCCAACAGCAGGGAAAATGTATATATCAAAGCTGCAACCTTAAACGGAAAGGCTTTTACGCACAATTACATTACACATGGAGATATTGTTAATGGGGGAACGTTGAAGCTGGAAATGACGGCGCAGCCAGCGCTTAAGCGCGGACTGGCTGAAAATGATAAACCATTTTCACTTAGCGATCCTGCTCAGTAAGACAATATTTGAGGACCAGGTTATATCAGAGGGTGTACCATAAACTTATGTGCACCCTCATTTTATCTTTAACTTTTGCCCCAATCATGCGCAATTTGAATGATGAGTTACAACACCTTGAATCATCAGCTACGAGAGGTTCATATTTCAATTATGAGCTGTTTTTTTGACAAATATTCATTTATTGCCTGTCTGAGATCTTTACCTCAGCAATATCAACCTGCATTTCTTCGCTCCGTATTGCTTCATCAGAGTAGTTCTTTTCCTTTCGAATATGGAAAAGTTCAGAACGTTGCACATGATAAATGTCTTTGAGTACACGCTTGTAAACATGTAGTTCCTGTTGATCTCTTACGGCACAATCCATACAGTCCAGTTTCAGATGATTATGCTTCAGATGATTTTCAAGATCGACTTTTACTCCCAGCAACAGTGCATTCTGTTCCAGTTCAGCCTGATGTTTATCCTCGAGCTGTTTCAGCGCCACTTTTGTTAGCCTTAACCGAATTTCTGTTTCCTGCTGCTCTTCCGGCATCATTGGGTCTATTTCTTTAATTTTCAATGCCTTAATAATAAATGGCAAGGTCAGGCCCTGGAAAACCAGCGTAACGAGTATGACCACGAAGGTGATGAAGATAATCAGGTTTCTTTCCGGCATCGGTTGTCCGTTATCCAGCGTAAGCGGAAGTGAAAGCGCTGCAGCAAGAGAAACCACACCACGCATCCCGGCCCAGCCGATTACAAAAACGCCTTTCCATCCCGGCGGTGCTTCATTCTTACGCACTTTTTTAAACAGCCAGCGGGGAATAAAGGTACCCGGATAAATCCAAATCAGCCTGATGAGGATCACAAGCGCACTGACCAGTAAGCCATATGTCCAGGCTTGTGCAAGGGAGTAATCACCAAGCCCTGCTACAATTGTGGGCAATCCAAGGCCGATCATTACAAAGACCAGTCCGTTGAGAATAATGGAAAGGGTGGCCCAGACATTGATGGTCTGCAGGCGGCTCTGGCCGTCTGAAAAGATTTCGTGAGAGCGATAGGAAAGAAAGAGTCCCCCGCTAACCACGGCCATTACGCCTGAAAAATGAAATTCCTCTGCTGCCAGGTACATCAGATAGGGCGAGATGATGGTAAAAGCGGAATCTATA
>Ga0247730_1001424_pt1 | contig 13280 bp, 37 predicted proteins | sample UWRJL073202C2_FD_180959 | JGI IMG/M metagenome (GOLD analysis project Ga0247730, IMG submission 180959) | Plant litter microbial communities from Arlington Agricultural Research Station in Wisconsin, United States - UWRJ-L073-202C-2 | ecosystem: Environmental > Terrestrial > Plant litter >...
TGTCATCATTTATTTTGCTTTTGTTTGTAAAGTTAATCCTTCACGATCATGAAATACTCTCCCATAATTATGGCCACCTTTTAATCCCCAACGCTTATAAATAAGTTGTCCTTGGAAATAAAGATACATTTGACCATATTCATCATATACTCTGACCATTGAGGTTTTATCTAATCTTACCATATTCCTTAATTTAATTCAAAACCAAAACCTATCACTTTAGTGCCATCTTCACAAACAGCTATAGTCGTTGAACGAGGTATATCTAAAGATAATATAAAATCATTATATGCTTCTTTATCAAGAACTTGTGCAAATCCCTGATACTCTTTGTAAATTGTTACTACCATGATTATTTTAATTAATGTATTTACCGTCTCTAATTTCTTTACTACTTACGGATAAGAACAAATCTTTAAATTCTTTCCACTTTACTTTTACAAGTATTGGCTTGGGTCCCTGCATAGCAAGCAATAACCAAGGAAATGGTTTATCTGTCATTTTATTTTACTATAATGTCCATCTGTTCTTTCAATTGATTAAATGTTGCATTACCTACTTGACGTTTGATCTCAACACCATCCCTAATAAAGATAAGGGCAGGAATACTCCTTATACTATATTCAACAGCTAGTTCAGGACTATTATCAATATCAACTTTAACAAATGATACGTTATTGAATTCTTGTTCAATCTTATCTAGTGTAGGTTGTATACTTTTACATGGGGAGCACCATTGCGCACCGAACTTAATCAACATTGGTCCTTTTATATCTGTTAATTTGTCTTTAGTTTCGTCTGTTAATTCTAACATAATTAATTGTGTCTACCACCTCGATTAAATTGTCGATATGGTTGGTTATTGTTTGGCCTATGTGAAGGCACAGATCTCATTTGTTCTCTTGTATATGGTCTTGATCTATAAGACGAAGAAGGTCTATATGGTCTACTGTAGACACGTGTAGGTCTCTGATGGTAGTATCTATATGAGGGGTAAGCTCTATGATGTTGTATGATGTAATCATACCCATATCTATTATACCATTGATTATAAATACCATAATCCATATAAAATATAGAACCATTATAATCTCTAACTTCAACTACTGATGAACTGGTCACTTGATCAGAACATCCCACTAGTGTAAATAACACTAGGATTAATAAAATTAATTTTTTCATATTTTTTCTTTATGTAATTCAAACCAATCTGTTAATTCCCAGACAAAACCTTCAATATTAATAGCTATATGAAGAGGTACATAAGTCCAACTATCAAATAGTGTAACATATGTATCTCCTTTACGTTTAGCCTCATCAGCTTTAAGTATAACGTGTAGACAAAAGTCATCTTTGTTTGTATACTCAAAAGGGATTACTGCTGTATAATTATATGCTTCATCCCCATCACTATATTGTAACACTAATTTAGTCATCTTTAGGAGTTCTATTGATTTCCATCAATCTTTTTAAGAGGGCAACTTTTAAATCACAAAAATCGTCAAACCTTCTAGCAAGGTCAGAATCAACTTCTTGTTTTTTAAAGTTATATAATACTTTGTTTGCAACAAGATAGTGTTGAAAAGTTGTGCAAGATGATATAACAGTTTCTACCCACTTTCTTATATCGTAATAATTTTTAGTTCTTTCCATTTGAGTTGGTTTTAATATAAACAAAAATAGTGCAAAACTTTATCAGCTTGCACTATTAATCAATTATTTGAGAATAACAATGAGCATTCAAAGAATTCATTCTGGTCTCTAAGCATTTTTAGCTTAAATATTGTTATTTTATTAAGAGTCTTTTTTAATTTTATTTTTTTCATGATCTATAAGTTATATACAAATATACTAATTTATTTGATTAGCTCAAGTTTAATTTTTGCTGGGCAAAGTTCTAGGTACTCTTTATTAAATGATCTATGATAACCTACTGGAATATTTTTAGTAGAAGATTTAATAACAGTAATATTAGGATAAGTACTATCATTTGTTACAATACCAACTATAAATTCATCTTTATAATTTGGATTGTTTACCATTTGAACAACATCTCCTATAATAAAGTTATCAGTTTTGTTTTTAGCTACTTCAACCGCTTTAACTATTTTGAATGATGTCATTATATAAGCTATTGTTTTAGAACCTACCGGCTTATTACTGACCTCACTTGTTAAAACTTCACCACCAAAGGTTTTCTGATCTATGTTAATACTAAAAACTCTCATTGTAACACCTTTGAAAGCTTCTCCTGTTCCTCTACAAGTTAAAGGATTTAATTCAACTATGTCACCTATTTTAATTTCTTCTTCCTTTTTAAGTACAAAAGCACGAGCTGACCAAGCAGTATTTGTGTAACCTACAGGTCTTTGTATAGATTCACTTTCGATCACTATTCCATTCAAAGTTGTACCACGATAACCTATATTCTCGTCCTCTTTTAGTTGTATCACTACACCCTTATACATTTCTCTACTATTAAAATATTTTTCATCATCACTAAGGACTACAAGGTCTCCTTTTTTGAACTTCCTCATAATAATTCAAGTTTAAGTTTTGCATTACATAAATCATATGAATCAAGTTTAAATGTTTCTTTGTAATGACCAGCTTGTACACTAGGAGAGTTAGTTCTAATAATCATGCCAGCAAAGTTTTCATTATCTATTACTCTATCAACCATTACTATTGTTATATTATCATTTTTATTATAGATGACTATATCACCTTTTTTAAATTTACTTTCTTTGTATAGCTCAAAATATTTTGCACCAAAACCCGAACCCTCGTATCCAATATGAAAAGTTTTTTCTGCTTGTAATTTATCACTGGCTTTTACAACTTTATAGTCAAATATAGTATTCCCGAAAACATCATAAATTCTAATTACTTTTACTACAAATTTTTCCCATTTTGGATCTACACCTGAACCATTATCATAAATTACTAAGTCACCCTCTTTAAATTCCTTCATCGTTTAAGTTTTATTTGTATATCAGCATTGGCTAATTCGAATTTATCTACTTCCCATATTAGTGAATATAGACCAACAGGATCTCTTGACACTGTAGATTTTACAACTACTCCAGTAAATAAGCCATCTTTAGGTTCTCCAGTAACTAAGACTAACTTTATAATATCATCACTTATGAAAGAAACTATATCACCTCTCTTAAATAAGGGCTTTTTATCTCCAGTATATAATTGAAAATATCTCAAATCTAGTGTATTGACATCAGTAATTCGTTTGCCTACTTTCCAATCATTTAATCCCTCTTTTATAACAGTACCAGCAAATTTATATCCTGAAATAGCGTCTACTCTCATGGTAAAATTATCATTAAAAACAATATCACCAATCTTATATTCTAAGTATGCTAAATTAGCAGATTCAATTGTTAGTTTTTCCGTATAATTAAGTATTTTTCTATCGCTGGTTAATACAAGAACACTATAGTATCCTGATAACGCTTTGTCAGCAGAAATAATTTTAAAGGTAACTTCAAATGAGTCATCCCCAATGTATTTAACAATTTGGTCTTTTCCAAACTTCATATCTACGAATTTAAATCGATAAACTCTTGAGCTGATATAATTTTAAAACCTTCATTTTCAAAATATTTTCTACCATGCATTAACCCTTCAGTGAAAAAATAACATGTTTCCTCTTTTCTAAGTTCCCATCTAGTACGTTTGTCACTATATTTTGAAGCATTTACCCAAGTATAACCATGTGCATCAGCAATATCAAGTATTGCTCTGGCTTCTTCTTCTGTTTGAGCATTAACAACAGTACGACCATCACTAATACCTTTCAATTCAATTTTTTCCATTTTGTTTTATCTTGAGGATGGCATAATAAAATCTTTCAACAAAGTCTAGTTTACCTTTTGTTTCAATTATTTGTATTTCTTCAATTATTTTTGAAGTCTTTCTTTTGGAGTAACCATCTAAGATAGCTCTACCTGTTAAGACTAATTTAACCACTTCTCCTGAACTATTTATCCAGTTTGGGATAACTATATAGTTTGTATTTAATTCTATGTCAGAAGTCTTTATAATAGATTCTGCAGCACTAGCGAGGTAGTTATTTATAGTCAATAACATCTCCTCCCTAGTTGCTTTAGTTTCCATAAGGTTTAGTTGTTATTTTATTGTTCTTAAACGAGTATCGGTCATGTCGATATCGTTAATTCTTGTTTGATTGCTAAGAATAGGTTTCATACATCTACTACTTTTAGTAAACCTTCCAGGAGATGTTTGTTTAAAATTTTTGTCTGGTTTCATTCCCATTCCACCAAGTACAAATGATACTTTTGCTGCCATCTTCTACTATTTTAAATTAACCATTACAGGAGTTGACCCTCCTAAAGATGTGGTGGATAAAGTTCCATCCCATTTTTGAATCCATTGTTGTTGTAATAATAACGGAGTCAATGTAACTTGTCTCAATCTATTGGCTTCAGCTTCTGCTTTAGCCTTTACTAGTGTTGCAGTTGCCTCAGCATCAGCTCTAGCTTTAAGAACCTTACCTTCCGATTCTGCTTGCAATGCTTCGTTATCCGCTTTTAAACGAGCTTGAATAGAAGCATTCTTAGCATTAATCATTTCACGTAACGATGTAGGCGGATCCAATTTAGAAGTTAAGCTTTCGAATACAAAACCATCCTTCTCAAGTGATTTACGTAAAATTGATTCAACTTTAGCATCAAATACCTGCCTATGACTCATAACTGAATCTGAACTAAAACTATTAGCTGCAATCCTATATGCTTCATATACTGAATTCCTAATAGATTGTTGTTCAATTTCTTTAAGAGTTTTTCTATATGATTTGTAAATTCTAGGTGCAAATACTGCATTTACATGGTAACTTAATTTAGGATCGACATGAAATTCTGCTGCATCTTTAGTATTTACTATAAATGCATCATAATCTACATTTTGCATGAATGTAGGGAACTCTACGACACGTGTTGTCCAAGTGTTATACCATACTCTACCTGTTACAATAGTAACATTATCAACTCCACGATCGGTACCATATAAATTTAATTTAATACCAGTATTACCAGCATCGATGTTTTCATAAGTAAATGGTTGTATTGCCAAAGCAATTAAAATACCTACTACGATAGCACCGTATTTAATAAGTTTTATAACTCCTTGTTTTTTAGCTGCATCAGTAGCTGCTTGTTGTTTCATAAAATCTGGATCTTGTCCATAACCGCTATAAGCCATATTAATCTATTGTTTTTAAAAATGTGTAAAATGTGTAGCCTGCTAATGCAAAGCCTAATATTGTTTCTGCTAGCCCAATCCAAACATGGGTGTTAGATGGTTGTGAGATATGTCCCAACCCTATTGTTATGAGGGCTAATGCTAGGACTAGTTTAAGTATTGTTAACATTGTCTATTGGTTTTAGTGTTAAATAAAAGTTAGCCCAATCTTCTTCTTTATGATAAAGTTTATTGTAACCATCTTGTTCTGCACTTTTCATTACTACTTCTCCTGCAGCGTTCTTCACAAACATTGTATATTTATTAAGATTTCCTGGTTGCCCCCATGTAGCTTTAGGTTTCTTTTTAGTTGTTATTTCAATATTTATTCTTGCATTAGGTATGCTATATTGTTTTTCTATAACAATTTGTAATAGATATTGTATTGCGCTATTTACATCTCCCATTACACAACCTCCTTTAAAGTACCTAAGAACCTACCACAATTTTTTGCATCAAATGCATTAATTCTAATACTATTAACAGTTTCACTCTCATAAATTACTTCATTATGTTTATTTTTAATGAATAACTTATAAGCATGTTGTGCTGGATGACCCCAAACTAGAGGTACTCCTTTAGCAGCATATGTTGTATAATTACTTTTAACTGCTGCTACAACATTCTTTTGAACTAAACCAATAACCCAAGTGTATTCCTCTCCAGGATATTTTTCTTTGAGGTATGTATCAAGTATAATTGTCATACCAAAATAAGTCATTTCGCTCATATTATTTTGTGTTCCATCCTCCAGATGATATACTAACGATAATTCGTTCAGTACCTTCATTTATATAGACTAACTCACCTTTCTCGTTTACCTCTATATTACTAATTGTCATGTCACTCATTTTCTATTTCTTTTAATGTGGCTAACATAATCGCATTCTCTTTTAGCATAAGGCTATTCATTCTATCAGCACCAACTTCTTCACTCTTAGCAAAGCCTTTCTTAGTGTTGTCATATACCAATAATGAATAACCGTGTTCTCCATGAAAAGTATTAAGTGGTTTTATCCAGTTTTTACTAGTCATTTTAATTTCCCAACTAAGTGTTTTATCAGGCCATTTGGCTTTTAAATATTCATCAATTAAATAACCAAACTGAGTACTTGTAATCCATCTTTTAGCCATTTTTCATTAATTTCTTATAAAGTTTAGTCATTCCTACGCTAGCTTTAGATTTAATATACTTTGGTATAATTTTACCAAACTTCTCGAGCTGCCATTCAATTCCATCCTTACTAGGATTTGGATCAATATAATATATTTCATATGCCGAAGTTGCCCCTAATAATGGTATAGTGTAAGATATACTTAAGCTTGTACCAATAATAATCAATATATCAGCTTCAGATAACGCATCATATGCCTCTTGAACATTATATGGCATTTCACCAAATAGAACTGTATGTGGGCGTAATTGACTTCCTTTAGGACATTTATCACCTACATTTATATCAGTTACACATTCAAAGATCTCATGGTTTAGTGTACTACGAGATTTAAAGATTTCGCCATGTAAATGAAGAACTTTTGTAGAACCTGCTTGTTCATGTAAAGGATCAATATTTTGTGTAATTACTGTTACGTCAAAGAATTGTTCTAATTGAGCAATTATTTTATGAGCTTCGTTAGGTTCACATAACATAACTTTCTGTCTTAGTTGATTATGAAGATCAAGTACAAAAGCTTTATCTTTTCTCCAACCTTCAATACTAAAAGCATCTTCTATTTTTTGATCAAGATAGAGACCGTCATTTGTATCTCTAAAAGTTGGAATATTACTCTCTTGACTAACTCCAGCTCCACTAAATACTACTATTTTCTTTTTCATTGTGTTTTCTTTAAATGTGGAAATAATTTATAAAATCTTCTCCAGGTAGCTGCTGAACGACATTTTTTAGGATAACGAATAGGATTGTTAGAACCTCTTCCTCTACCATAATTGATAGTATCTTTGTTATCTTTACGTTCTCTAATTGGTTTCAACCGATATAAATTAATAGGATTATCATTCCTAATTTTAAACCAAGCTTTAATTATTTCTTTTTGTTCTGTAATACCTTGAGATTCAAAATAATCATAGATTATATTATAAGTTTTATGACTTTCGAAGGTACATTTTTCAAAATAACCACCAATTTCTCTTGCGTAAATAGCTTCTGATTCTAATTTTAATCTTGGTTTAGGAAAAGTGTGAGATATAAGATATTCAATTTTCTTTTGTTCTCTCTTTTTCATTCCTATGTATTTTAAATTTTGTTTTAAATTGAAAGATGTTAGCGGATTCTTTAATGACTATAGTATTTTTAATGTTTTCTATGAAGTTATTGAAAGCAAACTCATCATGTATTATAATACCTTGACCTGCTTTATGACTAGCTATTACTTTCTTTTTCATTTATATAATTTTATAAAGATACCATCGATATCATTTGTTCCCCTCACATAATATCTACTATGTAAATACACAGTATAGTTGAATATCACCCTTCTCATTCGATTCTTGGATCTATATTAACAACATAATTTTTTTCTAACCACTCAAAGAATTCATAAATAGAACCAGGACATAATACTGAGCCACTTCTTTTGGTTTCTTTACACCATATTTTATAAAACTCTTTCATATTACAATGTTTTAAGTTTCTTTTTAGCTATTTTAGCTAATTCTTTAGTTTCCTTTAGAGTTAATGCATCATCAAGCTCAATTTCTTCTACAAGTCTTTCAATTGCATGTTTATCTGCTTCTTTAATTGCAGAAACATATTCATTATAATTCATCAGTTATTATTTTTAAGGATAATTTTAAATCCTTTATTTTTTCAATTTTGGAAGGACTTAATGTTATTTTGCGACCTATTTTATCGCAATCATATTTACTTATTATTAATATAGAGTTATAATAAAAATCATCTACACTAGTAAGTATATAAACATTTTCATAAGGTTTTTGAATATCTGTAACTAAGTCACCAATTTCAAGTAAAGCATTATCAGCTATATTTATCTCTTCTCTGGTTTCTAACTCAAAACTACACTCATCAATAAATCCCTTCATAGCTCCAGTCTTTGAATTACCAAATTTTGGTTCTACTTTATAACCAGGATGCTCACCATAATTTCCATACTCGCTTATATACGTAATTTTATTTACATCAACCTCTGGGTGACAACCAGAACCTCCTTTTACAATTCTGACTTTATCACCAATTTTAAATTTATACTCCATATTAATTTAAAAAGCTTTTTCTAACATTTCGTTTAAGTTGTCTTAGTTCTAAAGCAAACTTGTGAGCTGCATAATTATCTTTCCATTCTTTGGACAAATATTTATATTGTCTACCGATTTCATTATATTCTTTTTCAGAGAGTTTAGGAAAAATGTTCCATATAGCTTTTTTACAAATTTTATCTTGTACTAAAGTTCCTTCTAACCAAGTATTAGTTTCAGGATGATAGTGATGCTCAACATACCAACTACCTCTAAAATCTCCATATGTAACATTTCTTCTAATAATATACATACCTTCTCTTAGTGCGGAATTGGGTATTTCAGGAGGTTGATCAATGAAACGGTAACCACTATAACCGAATCTAGGTATTTGAGCAATCACCTTTTTACTAGGGTCAAATTTAAATTTACATTTCATCGCCTGATTGTTCTCTTAAAAAGTCTGCTTCATACCTATCATATTCAAAACCTTCTCGTTTGGCAATATTTTCAGCATTATAGTCTTCAAATGATCTGAAAGCTAGATACTGTCCTTTATGTACTATTTTACCATACAAAAAGAATATTACGTAATAATAATTATTTCCTCCATTCATCGTTTATACATATTAGGAGGGTTTAATCCCTCATTTAAATATTCTAACTCTTCCTTCAACTGCTTCATATTGTGCTCTTCGATTGCTTTACAATCTTTAAGGTATATCTTGTACCATAAAGCTAATTTATCAGTTGGAGGAAAGTTAATTCTGTCTTTGTAGCAAGCTTCAAGTTCTTGTTTATACCAGATATAACGAGCTTCAGCATTGTTATACAGTTTTTTTAAATAGTTATCCATTATTATGAAATATTCGTAAACCTATCGCAAGTATTAAGACAGCTATAGCAAATACTTGTAACCAAATATTTTTACCTTTTTTAAAGTTGTCTTCTAAAGCCCAAAGGTTTAAGCCTAAGAATAATATTAATATTATCATATACAATTTGCTAAAATCATGTTAATAATTGATTGTTCTCCTGCAGAGAGGCTCGTTAAACTTTGGTCTTTACCGTTTTCATCACAATATGTGATATCCGCAGTGCTATGCAGTACTTGGAACTCTTTGAACGTTTTACTAGGGATGTAAGTTTTGATACGCTCACTAAAGAGTTTCATTGAAGCATCCGAAATATTTTCCATTCCACTTAATATTTTCTCCATGAAGAATATATCATAGATACGATACATTTTAAGAATTTTACTTAAAGCTTCTTGAGTAGTTGGAAATCCTTTAGGGATATCTAACATGTTTTTAAACTGAATATATTTGCATATATCCTCAAATGTTCTTGTGTCTTTTGACATAAATACTGGTTGAGCACATTCTTTAACACTTCCTTTAATGTTATTAGTAATTGATTGAACATCGCCCCCTGTAATAGTAAAGGAATAGCTATTCCCATCTTTAAAGTGACCTGTTACAGTACCTTCTAGACCATGTCTAGTATAAGTGTTATCAACTAAAAACTGTAAGTTTGTTTTCTCATTGAACGGAACATTATTCTCTCTAGCAGCAATCATAAAAGATATTTGCGCAAGAATTAGCCAGTTCATTTTTAATATAAAAGTCTTACCAGTACCGTTTGCACCAACTAAAATCATGATACTGTTAATATCCATTTCAAATTGTTCAAACTTAATTGGTTCTGTAATAGCCATTGATAATTTTTCAATGCCGCCTAATTCTTTATTTGCCATAATTATCTTTTAATCTGTTTCTATTGGATTATCTTCTAAATGTCTATTTATTTCTTCTCTCGTGAGATATCCTATCGGACCATCATCATCATTTCTTCTATCCCACATTTCAAATGTACTAAAACCATCTCCATACATATGTGCACCACCAGTGATAGATATGATTTGTTGATCATCAATTTTATATTGCCAGTGCCACGCATCATCAATAAGCTGATGTTTTGCTCTCTTAAAGTCTTTAGGGAATTCTATTACTTTTTTCATCATTTAGTTGTCTTAATTGTTCAACAACATAAATATACATCGTATGTTCCTTAGGCTTATAACCTTCTAGTTTCAATTTATATTTATTAAGTCGTCTAGAATAATATATTTCATAAGCTGCTGAAGAGGTTCGTTCCAAACCTGAAGGTACATATTCAATTTTCCACTCACCTTGATATACCTTATATATCTCCCATTGAGGAAATAAATGATACCATATTATTTTCCACATAATTTTATTTCTTAATTTTTAGTGATATCTCCATATCCTCCATTTGGATTAGGTCCTCAAATTTCAAACACACTGTTTGTGATACAGTCTCATTATTAGAATCTCTAACAACAAAAAAATTAGAAGATAGTGTTTCGAATGTAGCATCTTTCAGTAAAATGACTATACCTTTATAAGGATCCGCTTTCCAAGTAAACAAGTCCCCTTTTTTATATTGATATCCATATGATGTTGTTACGGAATAAGAAAAAAGAAAGTCTGCTATATCAAGATTTTCATGATACCGTTCTTGTAAAGAAAAGAATATTTCAGCAGTCATAAGTTGTTTGCTACCTTCCCCTGCATTAGATGCACTACAAGTATAGAATATTTGTTTAGAATTTGTTTCGAGAACGTATATTGTATCTTCCTTAAATTTATTCCAGTAATCTACGCTAGTAGAAGGTATATCACCACTAATCCATACATAACCTGTATGATCTAAATAGTATAAAATATCGTCAGATTGTTTCTTAGTACTACACTTAATCAAAAGTTTATCGATTCCTGCTAGTATCCCTTTAATTTCAAACATCGGTTTTGATTTTAAGCGATAACTCAATATCAGGCATTAAAACATAATTTTTAGTATTAATCTTATGTATCTTACCTACTTGAAAATTTGGATTATTTGGCATATGTGTTTTTACAATTACACCCTCATAGAAACCTTGTTCTATCTTAGTGAGTAATACTACAAATTTATAGGGATCATCAATATCCGTTAATAAATCACCTGGTTTATATTGTTGAAACCTATTAGATCCTTGTTCTAGTCTTTCTATAAAGTTATTAAAGCTTATCGGAAAATCCCAGTGCTCATTTGTACTCTGCATTAAATGGTATTCTAAACTTCCCCAAAGACCTTTTCCAGGTACTACACATAATCCTTCTCCAGTAGCTCTTATAAACCTACCTTTAAGACTACTTGATGTATCCATGCCCATATGATCTTCTACCCATTTTACTACATGATCCCACTCTGTTTGATTCCTACACCAAATTACAGTTCTATCCGAATATTCCCATGTTTCACGTTCAATTATAATATCCTCAGCATTTTTAATATAACCATTCCACATAGATGAATTGGATGACTCTAATTCATCCGTATTACCATAACAACCATTCTCTCTAAAAATTACAGTTTTTTCTTTGTAGGTATTCCAATAATTTCTATGTAGTCCAAAATTATTATTATTTGGATCTGTTTTCATTAATTCATCATATAAGAACTGAGTCTTACACAATATTACGGCCTCTTTCATCTATAAATCCCTCCAAAATTCATCGTAATCTACCCCAGGATTTAAAGTTTCAAAATCATAACGAAATGCTTTTGCAAAATCTTTATAATTCAAAATAACAGGTCTTGCATATCGCTTATTTTTAAACTTGTATGTCCGAGATCCATCAAAACTATCCAGTTTAGCTTGTTTCTTTGTTTTTGTTTTCATATTCTCTTTTTAATTCCCATAGATACATTTGAAATTTATGTTGTCGATTATTTAAACGAGTAATTTTATCATCAATATCATTTATTTCTGGTAACAAAGCTTTTTTGATTTCTTCATAATTAGTAGTTTCCTCCCAATCTACAGTATATCCATAATTTGCTCCACTACCTTCAGACTCTGCCCAATCCATAACTTCGTCTTCTATAAATTCTGCATCCATATTGTAATCAACAAACATAATATGAAAACAATCGCCATTTCTAAATCTTTTATGAATTTTTATAGCTTTCATTATGCACCTCCTTGGTAACCCATTCCCGCACCAAAAGCACGATAACTATCAAAATTATTACTAACTACAGCTAATTCAGTTTTAAGCTTACGATTCTCAGTTTGCAACCTTTTAACTTCATTAATTAACTCTTGTCTTGCCATTTCCTCTAGAGGAATATTAAAACCCATCATTTGTTCTGGTACTGAAGGACTAACAGAAGCTGGCTCGAAACATTCTTTAATTCTTACCCCTCCTAAACGTGATGTCAGGACATACCCATGTCCACCTTCTGCGTCATAAAATGATCCTGAGGAATCTTTTTGTTGACTTACATAGATTAAGGCTGAATTGATAGAATCAAATTCTTTAAATTCAGTTTTTACGTATTCAGGAAAGCTAAATATTGGTGCTCCATGAGGAACTTCGTGATATTCTATTTCATATTTCATAATCGTTTCGTCTTAATTTTGTTAGTACACATTTAAATGTTTCTTCAATGCTTCCACCACTTGTTTGAATAGAGTGAACTAACATTAGATTTCTACATAAACCAAAGTCTTCTACATGTGGGAAATCTATGCTTTCAGCATCCCATATTTCAGTGGTTTCTTTCAAATCAAGATATGAGACTACAGTATAACCCCATATTTCTTTACCTTTTGCAAAAGCATAACCAATTTCAAATGCGGTACCATCATCAACATTTGGCCCTCTGAAAGGGTCAAGATTAGCGACCACAATATCACATCTATCAATCATCT
>Ga0247730_1001425_pt1 | contig 13277 bp, 14 predicted proteins | sample UWRJL073202C2_FD_180959 | JGI IMG/M metagenome (GOLD analysis project Ga0247730, IMG submission 180959) | Plant litter microbial communities from Arlington Agricultural Research Station in Wisconsin, United States - UWRJ-L073-202C-2 | ecosystem: Environmental > Terrestrial > Plant litter >...
CCGCCGGCATGGCTGGCCAGTCCACACAAAGTCCACCATGAATGTAAGAACGTCGGTGGCAATTAGAACCGATAGAAAGACTGTATTCGACTTCCAACCATGCATGGCTATGACAGATGGTGAGTGTTATCGCTGTGCATTGCTAGTGGGGGTACTATCAAACATACAGTGTTCAAAAATTCTCAAAAATCAACGCCGGACTTGTGCTCAAACTCTTCTTATCCCTCTCGGCTTTTTGCGATGCTCGTTTAGCGTCTAATCTGTTCAGATTCAGCGATTTCCGAGGGAAATGGAGCAAGAGGTGAAGCAGTGGAAAAGCCGGTCTATCCGATTAGCGCCATTTCCCATCATTTTTGGAATTTGACCATTTTCCCTCTTGTACGCTCACGTCTTCGAATTCTTTGGTAATTCCTGCGCAAGCCTTCCTGAATGGATAATTCTCATCTATCCCGTTAGGTTTTTCCCTGAAAAGTGGGAAGGAGTGGGCTTTCCGAGGCGGTTTTTGAACACTACCGCACTTTTGAACTCCGCAGGTGTGATAGTAGCTGTCGAAAAACTTAGCGACTTGTGGATAGGGAGGCGCTCTTTCGTTCATAAGAGTGACAAGCACCCTCAAATGATTGGACCACCTGCCGAGTGGGTTCTCTTTTGAACCGACCTCAAGTCGTGCATCTAGAGTACATAGAGTTGGATATGGTTTTACCGTTATCTACGATGAGCGCAATTCATATACGACTCCGGAGGGCAAGGAAACGAGTGAGGACCTTCATGAAAGTCTTGGAGAACGCCAATACCCTCGACATCGATGTAAAGCGTCGAGCGAAGACAGTGAACTATCTGGGCATTCACCGACATTCTTGCATTCTGCACCCCATTTACTAAGAGCACCCTAGCTTCCATCTAAGTATGCTCTAAAGGACAGTGTCACCCCTCAAACGTCGCACACTAGGATTCGGCACAAGACGATCCCTTTAACGACAAGATGCGAGATGACTTTAGGCGTTAGGATTCTTACAGAATAAATGGCTATAAAAGGGCTTATCACCAGATTAACACTAGCTTGACGTCTTAGATTCAGGCCCTTCTTGGCGCTATTGGCGCTTCTAAGCTCAGAAATACGTCGTAGCAAATAGTCTTTGTTAAAGTGAGGGTCTCGACGGATTTGGGGTTGGAAAACTGGTGCTATGGCTGAACTGGGGGAACGTTGGCGCTTTCGTAGATACATACACGTGGGCTGATTCAGATGCTGGTGCTGGTGCAATAGCATCATGCATGAGCATCGCATAAACTTGAACTCCATCATCTCATTCCCGTTCTTTGTCATCTACCGGCGGCAGCGACATCTGAAGGAAGCAATAATAAGATACCTACAGCACGATGCTCGCACTAAATCGATTTAGTACAGTGAGAAGTCTTGACCTTTGTGGTGTGCGGCTTTCTTGAGACGCTTTGCATATTTGGTTCCACCTTTGGGCTTCTAGCATGCGATGCCTCTATCTGATTCCCACAAAGATGTGAATTTTGACGATAGTTCTAAAGAAAAGGAGAGATCGCAAGCGAGAGAACACGTACACCGGACTTTGGAAATGGCCAAGTTCAGTTTCACTACGAGACCGATGATGAACTGTAGGCGCAAATTCGAGTCTGGTTACATTCGAACTTTGTACCATTTATCGGTTCTGCATGCCCTCGCCAAAAGTAGTACACCTCTCCTGGATGACTTTCAATTCTGACCTTTGAACGCTCGATTTGGGTAGTCATTAGTAGAACACGCGCCCCTAATACTCGGTCGTATTTAGCTGACAGTTCAGAGCATCCAGCAAGATGCTCCGGCGTGCGTAGTCTGTCAGAGACTACGTCAAGTTTCTCAAGAAAGGGCGTGTGTCGTTGGTGACCGGCCATAGTCATATCGCTAATCTGAAGACTCGCTCGACTTACGCCTTATCGTAAAAAGATCGTAATTGCAGCTAGCCTGAGCCGGTTAGATATTTACCGGGGCATCAATCGCAATAATTCCACAATAGAAATGCCTACCGTATACTGATATAACACCATTACGATATCGCTGTCTTACAAGAGTAGGAACTACACGCGGCTATGCAGCAGAGCTTGATGCAGTTTGGAGCTAGCCATATTCAAAACACATCCAGTGCTCCATTCTACCGTTCCGGCTGAAATTCTTGACAAAGCTGAATATATTCAAGGGTTTGAGGATACGGAAGCCACACACCTCCTTGACTTGTCGTTATTGTTAACCTGTTTCATTTCAGATTGTTTCAAACACTTATCCGTCCCGCGTAAAGGCACAGTAGACTTCATTGCCGATAACTCCACCATGACTCACCGAGAGCGACAGCACAAGAGCGCTCAAATTAACCTTGTTTCAACGCTATTTTATTCCTGATGAGTGCAGCGCTCGTGATGTGACACCTATTCAACCCGTCTGCGGGTGAGTTAGTGACACCGCAAGTCGAGTGAAACTCGTTACTGAGTTTCATTTGGCTGGAGAAAAGGTTTCTACCTGTAAAAGACCAAAGTTGCAGCTTGTCGGTGAACTGAGGAATTTCTTATCGACTTGCCGCAGAGTGAGCTCCAGGTCCTCCTCTCTTCCATGGGTTATAGGTAGGTACAGAAGGATCAATGAGAATTTTTAGCTACTTTAAGAAGGTTAGAAGTACCCAACCGACTGCTTGCATATAGCGGCGAAAACATTTCCAAAAGCGCACGGGCCTATCGTCGATGGAAAGTCAAGATTTACATTGGGCAGACACATGGAAGTAGACAAGCTGTCTCCGTTGCTTAATGGCAAGCACAGATTAGTCTCAAGTTCAGTAGAAGCTCATATGATACCGTGGTTTGTCTACTTCGCCAACGTCCAAGGTGCACCAAGAGCAACTTGAAGAATACAAAAATACTATTTCGTCTTCATGTTCCTTACGTTGGATTTGATGCGTCTGTCTTGTATTAGGCTACCCGCTTCCGGTGGGATACCCGTATTGACCAGGATATCCCAGAGCGTGAGCCTGTGGATGTTCCTGAAGCAGGCAACAATGGCGTTGCGCCACAGCACAGGAATGAGCACCGAATCTGGCGTTCCTAGCCACTTATAGCTTTGGTAATGTCTGTTAGCTTGGTATTGAGGTGATCGAGCAATCGAACGGGAGTTGCAGCAGGCTAGTCATCCAACCCCTGAAGTGGTAGCGGACAGCTCAGCTACGTCCAATATACCAAGTGCAGAAGGGCGGGAGCGACATCCATTTTGAATCGCTAGCACTGCTTAGTCGTTTCATCGTCAACAAATCGTAAAACCTATAAAATGCTCTAGAGAAACCTCAGATAAGTCAACAAACATTTCTTTCTTTCCCACCATGCCAACTACCTTAGGCTTAGCTACATTCACCATCCCCCATCAGCACACAGCAAGCAGCGCAGCGATTCTCGATGATTTTTCGTCCTGGATTCTGCCTGCAGCTCATGGGTCAATTATTGATGGCGAAATTTACTATGGAACACGGGTGGAAGATGAGAATATCGTGGAGATATTTTTCCGTGCGTGATTCCCTGAATACTATCTTGAACATGACTTGTATCCTGACAAAACTGCTTTAGATGGATCATCGACGAGAGACCTGCTTGAATTGACCGAGGAGGGGGCTTTCGACGTTGAAGCTTATCAGAACGTCTCTATTATGGCGGAAAGAGCAGTCGACCCCCTCTCGATGTCTCTGGTTTTCATCGAAATTGAAGAGAAATGGGAAACCGTCAAGACACTGCTGGAAGCCCCAATCACGGAATCCAGCCTGGTCATCTCCCCAAATGCGAAAACCTATGCAAAGATCAAGAAGAGCCATCGTGAGTTATCCGACCTCACGCATGGACTCGAAGGTACCATTGGGCAAGGTGTATTTGGAGTTGTTGTCTACGGTGTAAAGTATATGTCGATAGGTATCAGTGCATGGGTGTCTGTGGAGGTACGTGTCTATTCATATCTCTACCCATAGATCAAGAACTTACATGTACTTTCTCTCTCTCTCTCTCAGGCACATGTCGAAGCCACTAGTAAGAACCCGTTTGCATCGAAATCTGCAACGTTCCTGGCTACTCCAGGCCTTAGGTCTGAAGTGATCCACGTCAATTATACCTCATTTACCTGAGTTCACGGCCCTAAAAGAGCTGTGAGAAGAATGCATGTGGATTATTTGGCATGTAGATTTCAGGGAGCTTCCAATTTTCTAACCTATTATGTTATGTTATACCTAAGTAATTTGTCTTACGCAGCGTGGACTCGCTATATTATCCTATTTATGTTTCGTTTGCATTGTCAACCCAAAGAGTTTATAAAGTACTATGCACGACATCAGAGCGAACGCGGGCACGAAATCCTAACTTAAAAGCTGACAGGACATGCCAATGGTTTTTGCTCACATCTTCTTTGTTCATAAATAAGTGGCGCGCAGATAGTATTCTATCCAGTAGTAGAGCTTTTTGGCCTTTCCTATTCCCAAGCATCGACACCATGGTGAGAACAGCAACTGTTTGAAGCTTAATGGCTGGCCAGTACGTTATCATGCTGCTGCCAGTGGCGTATTCAAGTCGAGTGGATTTGACAAAAATTGCGCAGGGGCTCAATCTTTCCCCCATTCCTCCCGATTCTCTTTGTAGCATTACTACAGCTCTGATAATCATCGTGATCCACGATTTCAGGCTGGCGGATACTACTTTCTCTAGTTGGAAGCGCCATAGTTGAAGCAAATGGGGACAAATCTGCCCCATCAACGGGCTTTCTGAATCGGCGAGTAGAGAATACACCCAGAAAACACGAACCTTCAACGAAAACGCGAACCGTGCGTGAGTATCTCCATTTATCAGGGAGAAGCCTCTTTTCGCATAAGCAGACGCAGTGTATCCCCAAGCTCTTGTCTAGGCTGCATCTCTAGCGGAGTGCAAAATTTGAATCTGGGGTGTTAGACAGCGTATATGAAACCAATATTAAGAATGCTATCTCACAATATGGACCTTAACTCAAGCCGCTGCAGCTCTTGTGAAGGGGGTGCTGGAGCCAATGAGCTCGGCAAGTTAATCAGATGAACTTCTCATGCATGTAACAGAAAGATATGCTGTCCTGAGAGCTGAGGCGTATTACCGATCTTCCAGTAGACCCCAATATTTGTACCCATTGTATAGACTGGGGTTTTGGCGATCCGCTGAGATGGTGGTTTCGCAGTGTGTAAACTCCAATATATAGTTTATGTTTGACCGTCGCGATCGAATATTAAAGAGTGTCTCGCCAGTCAATCTAGTGCACATGGACATGTATTGAAGGCTCATTACCGATAAACCGAATGAAAGCATAAATAACAGAAACGACATTGCAGTTGCCAGTAGAGTAAAGCATAAGAAGCGAAATGTAATGAACGTGAACGGTGCAGATAGAACCCAGTGAAATATCGATAACTAACGTGCGAAAGAGGAATTACAGTTTCAGTTCGGTCAATACTCGTCTCGCCAACATCTGATATTGCCATCCGTCGCCACCAGCACGCCTAAATTGAATGCCGTGGAGAGGTAGCCAGGGAACCTAAGACAAAGAACGTGCAATTAGTTTGGACCACGAAAGAAAGCGCTGGTTCTGACGAACCTTGACTATGTTTATGTCAAACCGAACGCTCAACGAGTGATTACCCATCCTTTCGAAGAGCTCGTTATCAACCTCACCGGTTGGAATGGGTTCTGTCGTAGGAAGCCCAACAGCCACTGCGAAGTCCCGAGGAATAGGTGGAAGCACCTTGGACTTCACAGAAGCGATGATAGATGCTGATCGAGAAGGAGGGCGAGCATCGACATCCAATGTAGCGCTGGCCCCATCTCCGTTTCCATTTGTTGGACCCTCAACAGACTGAGCGCCGTTGAAGAAGGAAGAGGAACCATTGCTGGTAGTAGCACGGAGCTTCGACCCGTTATCGAAGGAAGGTTCCCTTTCTTTGCCTTTCCTGGTACCGATGGAGAGCTTAGAAGTCTTCTTGACGAGTCCCGAGCCAGATTCAGCGGACCCATCTACCTGCTGATCATGAGATGCCTTCTTAGTCGAAGATGGGTCGGCACCGGACATGTCGATGGAGGGAAGATGGATACACTCAAAGCCCCCTTTGGTCTCGCGATACTGGACTTGCATGCGCTGGAGGACTCGGCGAACATCGGCCTTGATGATAGAAGGAGATTTCGAAGACGTGGTAGCGACACTGAAAAGGGTATGAGTGAGAATAGGTATGCGTGCAGAGACAGACGAACATACCTGAACAATCCTTTCAAGAATAGGGGCTTGAAGTCTTTATCCGACTGTGGAGACGGCTCAACGCCATGTTGGCCGTTGGACATCTTCAGCGTTTCTGTATCAGTCTTCGAGCCTTCGTCCTCAGCATTCTCCGCCTCTTCATTCTCTTCCTCTGTTCTGCCAAATGGCCTGTCATTCGTTGGTCTTGACGCTCCGAAGCCTGTCGATGGTCGTCGATGGCGTCCAATAGTTCCACCAGTAACGTTGGAAAGGAGAGCAGCACCGGTGCTACTCCGTCTCTCGTGCTTCACTCGTGCTCCTTGAGGATCTAGAATGGTCGCTGCTCGACGATGGGAAGATGGCGAAGGAAGGGTAGCAGTTTGGGAGGTAGCCTTGGTCTGTGGCGCGGATTCCGTGTCTGTAGAAGTCTTCTCCGACGTCGAAACCTTGCGGCCGTCTTCGGTGGGAGTCCCCGGAGATAAAATTGTCGATCTCTTGCTGCTTGGTCTTCTCAGTGAATGACCGTCCTCTCCTCGGCCAGTCAGGATACTGCCGAATTTCCGTACGAGGCCAGCTCCAGTCCCTGTCGGATGAGCCAGGTCTTCCTGTTCCTTCTCCTTCTCGTTCACTGCTTCTGGGCGATGCTCCTGCTTCTCAGAGAATGTCTCGAGCGCAGGACCAGCTGTCCTCGGTGGTTCATTCTCCGGGACAGTCTCTGTAGCGCCTCCAAACATTCCACCCCAGCCACGCAGGACAGTAGGTCGTTGACTCAGACTGTGACTGCGACGATGAGTGCTAGCAGGAGGAGCTCGGGGCATGGAAGTCGTCGTTGGAGTTGGAGTCGTGGGGGTATGTGGAGTTGGAGTAGCGCTGTTGCTGGGAGTAAGGGAGGGTACACCGGCATCACGCGCTCTAGGTTGGGGGTGGAAGGATGTAGAAGTCGGCGACGGCGTGGGCCCATTGGCATCGTAGGACATCCCCGAGTAATGCGATTCCGCTGGAGCTGGGAGTCGAGGAAGGGCCATGTTGTAATCAGCCTTATTATCCTTAGAAGTATCTTCAACAGCAACAGTCGGAGACGGAGCGGGTTGAGCTGGGGGTGGAGGAGCAGACTCTTGTATTGAAAGCTGAGAACTGGCGAAATGCCCTGGACCGTACACTCTTTCCCTCTCCAGTTTCTCCCGAGCGAGAAAGTACATGGAAATGAGAGGGTGGAAGCCATGAGTCGGGTCAACGGCATCCTTGTTGCCATCGATCAACGTACTCTGGGAATTCAATGGACTGTGGAGAGATGGGGTCCCAGGTGGCGACGATGACGATGAGAACAGCTTCTTCCTATAAAAGTCAAAGCCAGAGAACCTGCGAGACTTGCGCGATGGAGTAGAGTTATCGAGAGTGCTATCGTACGAGACAGCGAGACTGGAGTTAGAGAACGACTCGCCCCAGCGCTTCCCACTGCCATTCAGGGTCCCATGCCTCTTCCGTTCCCAGTTCTGGACTGCGCGCGCATAGCTTTCGGAATCAAGGACTGCGATGAGCTTGCGCTCAATGTCAGCATCCGAGCCGAAGTCAAACCCTTGCATCGTAGCAATGACCTGTCGATCCAGTTCGTCTGCCCGAAGTGGTTCTCGATGGAGAAGGTGAGTTTCGGGTGGACCTGTGAATCCACGAACCATCCAAGGATGGCCCATGACTTCAGCGAGACTAGCCCGTGCAGAGGGGTTGGTAACGAGCATCCTGGATAGCAGGTGGCGACATTCTTTGAGAAGGGAATCAGTTACTGGTTATACAATGCAGGTTAGAAGAGGTTTACCAGCACTAAGCCATACTGGATACTCCACATGGCCCCGTTTAATCTTAGCATGCAGCGCAGGCATGCTTTGATCGTCGAAGGGAACTTTGCCGCAGACTAGCACGTACAAGACGACACCAAAGCTCCATACGTCAACTTCCGGACCAGTGTACACACGAGCATTCAATAGCTCCGGTGCAGCAAAGTAAAGAGAGCCACAGAAGGTGGCCAAATGGGCAACAGGGTCATAAAGATTCGATAATCCGAAGTCGATAATTTTGATGTTCCCCGTCTGGGAAATGAGAATGTTTTCGATCTTGAGGTCTGAAAATCGTGTTAGAATGGTTCAAAGCAGGGGGAAAGGCAGGGAAGACATACCTCGATGAACGACATTGTTCTTGTGGCAATAGTCCAGCGCGCTACCAATCTGCCGTGCGAACTTCCTGGCGACCCGCTCTCTCAGTCGTCCATGACTGATTATGTAGTCTAGCATCTGTCCCCCGTTGACATACTCGAAAACCATATAGTAATGATGCTGATGGATGATCATTTCACGCATGCCGCAAATGTAAGGATGATGGAGGAGCATCGAGAGTCCAGCTTCACGCATCGTTCGAATCTCTTTGGACGCATCTCGTGAGGCTTGTTTCACTGCAGCCTCTGTGGTGGCGACAGCAGCCTGTTGCGCTGGGGTAGGCTGGGAGCGGGGAAGAATCTTGACTGCAAGCTGGGGCTCAAGGTGAGACTGGCGGAAACTTATCCGGCAAACAGTGCACGTACCTGTTCTCCTGTAATATTATGCGTGGCCAGCTTGACCTTGCCCATGCTCCCGGCGCCCAACGTTTTACTCAACGTGTAGTCTCCCAGAATTCTATTTGTCCTGCTCTTCGTCGTGGTCGCGCTGCGGTGATGATGCCTATCTTCCCCTTTGCCCGGTGTATCTGACGAAGTCATGGTGGCTGATGTGCTTGCGGACTGGGACTGTGGAGGAAGAGATACTGGTCTTGGTCGTTTGTGGCCGTTGCTGGTTGACTGTCGAGACGGTGGTGGTGGGGCGCCTGCTGCTGCTGCTGCAGTCGCTGGATTGTATGATGAAGGAGGCGGCTGGGCAATGGGCATGTCAAATTCGTTTCCTGAAAATACTGTGCCACCGTGTGATGGCGTTATCGGTGTGTGTCGCTCGTCACTGTTCTGCGTAGAGAGAGCAGCGGGATATGTGGCCATAAAACTGGGGTATTACGAGTGGACGCGATGGGTGGTATGAAGAGAGCGGATGAGAATGCACGGGGCTCTGTCAGACCGTCTTTGAGCGTTGGGGAAAGGACGGTCTTTCCAGCAGCGACAGCTTGCAGGAGTGAAGTGCCGGTGCGGTAGACTTGGTGGAGAAGAGCGAGCAGAAACTGGTCCAGCGATCGGGGCTCGTGTCCGTGATTTCCTTTCTAGGACGTTGCATGCAGTTCAGGTAGGGTTATGGTTACACAGCCGTTCCTGGACCAGCTCGCTGCTCGGCGCGCAAATTGTTCTCACTTCCACTTGACTTGGGCAATGCTAAGGATAGGCTGATGATCCTCACTCATGCAACTTCAGCTATGCTGGGACGAGTCTAATCTTTGAACCGCGTAGCGAGTGCGACGATATGGCCTCGTTGCGAGACTCTCTGGGCGTTCGTTTGCTGTAAAAAGAATTGCGGGCATTCTAGTTGGACGTAGTGGGGCGCTACCTCTTTCTTACACTCACTGTGTCTGTGTTAACAACTCTTCGGGAAACGTGAGTGCTCTGCAACATTTCGGGTCTCGGAGGCCATGACTTTGTTCTTTGTTTCGTCAAAGAACAGCCGAGGGACCATCACTTGATAGTGCGCCTGTCTCTTATTCTGGTCGATGTGGATACTTTCCGAATCAAAAAGGAACTGAGGGAGGCATTCATACTGAGATCGCGTATGTACTGCCAGCTAGGCTGTCTGCCCGCTGGACTCTGTACCCTCTTATATTTTCATTCACGAGCAACCAACACGAAATAGGCTCGTAGTGATTCAAGACTGTTATACACCTGAGACCGTGGCTGTACATTTTTTTTTGGTCATGATGGTTCCACAGGATTCACTCGACAAGAATCCCCCGCTTCATCGCCTGCTCCTTAGGTCTCCATAACTTGGTGCTCTCTAATGTTACGTGGCACGAGATAAGTTGTTGATTTTGGAATTGACAATGATACATTCCTCGTTCCAACCATTTTATTGAACCTCTAGCTAGAAGAACCTGCACGTTACTATACTGCTGCTACGACCGAAGCCACTTTCTCTGGTCGATCTGGCGGCATAAGGTGCTTGCGAACAATACAAGTGTCGCAAGGAAACCTTGTGCCCGATTTCGGATGTTTGCTGAGAATGGAACATAACCTGAAAACTACGGTCGGTCCATGGACATATTTCGTCGCGACCTCAGCGCGATCCCAAATAGCACTCGTACGACGCCTCCAAATCTGACCTGATATATATTTGTACACCCCGATGCATAATAAGGCGCGGAATCTGCGCTCGAGAAACCAATGCAAAGACCTTCTTAAACAATCTCTGAAAGCTTCATGATTTGACACCCCAATTCCTAGAATTAAACCTGCAAATGCAGAGATAGATGTCAACTCATCTATCCTTCTATCGACTCCTGCACATCCTCTTCCAGTTGTGAATATACTGGACATGGAATCTATGCATAGATCTATGTGTAATATTTCGCTGACTGTAATGCGTGTTCCAAAGCCAATCGTTTCCTGTAAGATCAGAATCAGACTTAAAAATCGTGGAATACGCGACTCATAAATGGATGTCAGTAAGAATTGCTTCGCAGGATCTACTTCTCAGCTATTAGTAACGACATCATGTATTCGATGAGGCTGCTATCCTGCCTGGTAGCGAATGCTATGCCATCTGATGACTACTCGCCATAATAAAGACCAGCGTATCAAACCCAGATCATCCGTAGATACGCGAACAGGATCGGGAAATGAAATACGAGAGTGACACATACTTGTTGAAGCAGTAATGTACGAACGAGAAAGAGAAGGACAATTGACAGGATATTCAGATTGGCTGGACCCGAGCAAGGGAAGATGCTGCTACCGAGATTTAGGGGGGGAAAGGCGTTCCCGAGCTCAACAAGAGTAAGAGTAAGCCTAATGTAGCAGTACCTAGCTTACAGTGACCCTTGGGCTAACTTGCCGAATATTCCAGACCTCTTCCAGCTATCTGGGTCCGACTGCGCAGAAGAAAGTATCCGCAATCTCGGTCAAACGCGGGCAATAGCTAGCGAAAAGACCATGATAATAGAGCCATCACTTCGTTCCTTCGTTCTAGATAGCCAGTATATAAGAAACGTGTGAAGGGGACAAGGGCTCGTAGAACTCTGCTCAACCAGTCATGAGGGACCGGTATCCAGGAATTAGACTCACATTCACGTTCAAATAATAATGAGCTCGCCCATATTAGTGGGATGCCGATGTACGGGGTTCCCAGCAAGAAATCAAGGATATCAAGCCGAGGTCGAGTAATCCTATAGTCTCGGACTGCAGGAGCAGAGATGCGATAGATCCCATCCAATATAAGGAGAAAAAGGTAAAACCACCATAGTGGCTAGAGAGCAAGAAGCGGACGCGTTTTGGCTGTAATGATTCACTCTGTCGAACGTCATCGCATCACCGTGGCAACCAGGGGTCCCGGACGAGAACTCTAGACTGCTCTTTCTCCAGGACCACTACCACCCAGCAACAACACGTCATGGCCTGCTCCATCACCATCTTCTCTCTTATAAGCGACTACGCCCTAAATCCGTAAACGCTTTACCTCCCTCCCCATAGTTCGCGCCACCGCCGCAGACAGATCCATCATGCCAGCATCCCAGTCCCGCTCACGTACCCAATCTCGCGGTCGCACCCGTCCAGCTCGCTCTGTGTCCTCAACAGGCAGTGTCAATGGCGAAGTCGATGATACCATCCGTCGCAGCGGCGGTGGAAGCGCTAGCCGACGACGACAGCGTCCCCAATCCCAATCTTACCAGCAACAGCCTCCCCAGCAGCAGCAGCAGCAGCTGTCACGAAACCAGCAGAAGCAGGCTAGAGGCGGTCTTGGCTTACCGGGAATTGATGAAATGGACGATGATATCGCCTCACGAAAGTACGTTTACGCCTTCGCATTCTCTGTCTCCTTCTCATTGTAGTTCCATAGTGGCGATAAGGATGATGGGGCCGGCGATGATACGCTGAAGCTGCGTCTCGACATCAATCTGGATGTTGCTGTCGAGTTAAGAGCGAAGGTCCATGGAGACGTTACCCTCTCTCTATTGTGAGTTCATTCCTCTGCTCCCTTGTCGTTGTATGTGATGGAATTCATAGCGCCTAGGAACTAGGAGCGGATGATTGCTTTCTTTCATACTTCCAATTGAAATGGACCTTGTATCCTACTGTTCTATTACAAAATCTCAGTTGCCTTTCCACATCTACATTCAATCGCGTCCGCTGTTTGTGACTCTTGGATTCCAGAACCTAATCTTGCCCATCTTCCACTCGTTGGCTCCTACCTCGCATGCCTCGTTCATGTTCCAATCTACGGGCATTTCTACATGCTCAGCTGACTCGTGCTAAAACAGGTCCAGTCTCTGCTTCCTCTTGTCTCTTGTCTACTCGAACCGTTCTTTCTCGCACTATTGAAGTTACGAAGCAGCGCCTACAGGTCAATGAAAGACATCGGATACCTGAACAATGCTAGCTATGTATAGTGATGACCTCTTTTGGGATGCTTGGCTATACACGTGAGTACGACGAGCAGCGCTGAGAGAAGGAAGATCAACGCGCTCCTCGAACGAACTCACAGATCGCGCATCACATTGGACATTCTTAACGCATTAGGTGCCCAGCTGTGGTTGTGGTTGTTGGATTTCGCTCTGCAGCACCAGATTCAGCCACGCGAGAGGGATCATTCACCAAGAGATTGAGATATATATCTTCCTTTTTCGTCTCTCATCGCACTATGAAGCTCACAGCCTTGTGTTGTGAGAGCCGATCGCAACCTGAAGCCGTACTTGTTTTAAGTTTTTTTCTGACTCATATGGGTTCTTGTATTTTGCACTGTCACCATGCACTCGACGTTCTGCTATCAAGAGATTGCATTTCAAGGGGGCGCTGTCGGGTTGGGGGCTAGTATTTTCGATGGCCATAGCCACA
>Ga0247730_1001426_pt1 | contig 13272 bp, 10 predicted proteins | sample UWRJL073202C2_FD_180959 | JGI IMG/M metagenome (GOLD analysis project Ga0247730, IMG submission 180959) | Plant litter microbial communities from Arlington Agricultural Research Station in Wisconsin, United States - UWRJ-L073-202C-2 | ecosystem: Environmental > Terrestrial > Plant litter >...
TCGCGGTAGAGGGAGCGATCCTCCTCCCAGCGCGGATTGACCTTCACGTGAAGGAACAGGTGGACGGGCTTGCCGAGGATGTTGGAAAGCTCGGCCCGGGCGCGGGAGCCGATCTCCTTGAGTCGGACGCCCTTGGCGCCAAGCACGATCGCCTTTTGCGTCTCCCGGCCGACCAGGATCTGCTGGTGGATGGCGACGGAGCCGTCCTTGCGCTCCTCGTATTTCTCGGTCTCGATCGCGCTGGCATAGGGCAGCTCGGCGTGGAGCTGGAGGTAGAGCTGCTCGCGCGTCACCTCGGCAGCAAGCATCCGGTCGGTCGCGTCGGAGACCTGATCCTCGGGGAAGTGCCACGGGCCTTCGGGCATGCGCTTGGCGAGTTCCGCCTTGAGTTCGGGGATGCCATCGCCGCTCAGCGCCGAGACAAAATAGATCGACTCAGGATCGAGCATCGCCTGCAGCTCGGATGCGAGTGCCAGCAGCCGGCCCTTCTCGGCCACGTCCACCTTGTTAAGGATTACGATCTTGGGTTCGGGCCGGGCGGCGATCTGATCCACCAGCGTGCGCGTCTTGCTGTTGAACTTCGCCTTCGCGTCGATGACGAGCGCGATCAGGTCCGCGCCCTCGGTGCCGCCCCACGCGGCCGAGACCATCGCGCGATCCAGCCGCCGCTGCGGATCGAAAATGCCGGGCGTATCGACGAGCAATATCTGGGCATCGCCTTCGATCGACAGGCCCATCAGACGCGCGCGGGTGGTTTGCGCCTTGGGGCTGACGATCGCCACCTTCTGGCCGACGAGCGCATTGACGAGTGTGGACTTGCCGGCGTTCGGCGCGCCTAGGACCGCGACAAGGCCGCAGCGCTGATGTGGGGAGGACTCCATCGGCCCTCCCTTAGTGCTTCATCGTGCGCGGAGGAAGCGCGACGCTGCCGTCATGGAGATGCATGATTAGCGAAGTTGATCGAGCAATTTCGAAGCTGCTTCCTTCTCCGCTTCCTGTTTCGACGATCCTGTCGCGGTTGCGGAGCCGCCTTTCTGGCCACCTACCGTGACCTTGACCGTGAAGAAGGGGGCGTGGTGGGGGCCGGTACGGCTGTCCACATCGTAGACAGGCGGCTTGCAGCGGTTCGCCGCCGCCCATTCCTGAAGGGCGGACTTCGGATGCTTGGGCGCGCGGGTGAGTATTTCGACTTTCTGAGCCCAGGCACGATGGACGAAGCGTTCGGCGGCGGCGAGCCCGCCATCAAGATAGAGGGCACCGATCAGCGCTTCGACCACATCGCCGACGACATTGTCGCTTTCCTGCGCGCCATCATCACGCGCCTGCTTGCCGAGAATGAGCATGGGGGGAACACCGATTTCGCGGCCGATCTCCGCGCAAGCCTCCCCGCTGACGATCGCGTTGAAGCGCATCGAGAGATTGCCTTCTGGTTCGTTCGGATAGCGGCGATAGAGCCAGGCGGAGGCGATCAGGCCGAGGACGCGATCGCCCAGAAATTCCAGCCGCTCGTAATTGTCTTCGCTTTGGCTGCCATGCGTGACTGCGCGGCGGAATAGGGCCGGGTCGCGGGGCTCATGCTCCAAGCTCCGCGCGATCCAGGCGGCGAGGGGGTCCGTCATCGGGCTTGCGGTGGCGGCGGGGCGGGTGCCTGTCAAGCGGCCGATCTCCGGGGTAGCGGGGCTAGAGTCCCTCGCCGAGGCGCTCACGGCGTATCGCGGCGCGCCATGTGGACGGGTCGGTCCAGCGCCAGCTGCCGTCCGTCGAAACGATGATCGTTCGCGCGCGGCCGATCACATTTTCGACCGGCACCAGCCCGACGGCGCCGCCTTCCCGCGCCGGGAAACGGCTGTCGGCCGAACGATCGCGATTGTCCCCCATCATGAAGAGGCGGCCGGCGGGGACTGTCCGTTCCGGGATATCGTCGGCATCTCCGTCGGTGATGTCGAGCACGGCATAGGTGCGGCCGTTCGGCAGCATCTCGGCATAGCGCGGGTAGCGGCAGACGCGGCGGCCGTTCTCGCGCTCCCGCTCGACGCGTGTGCCGGGTTCGGGCCGGCAAGGACTGTTCGGGGTGACAGGCGTGACGAAGTCCGCGATCCGCCAGCGCGGGATCGGTGCGCCGTTCAGAATGACGATGCCTTCCTTCACGGCGACCCGATCGCCGGGCAGGCCGATCAGCCGCTTCACATAGGCCTGGCGGCCGGACGGTGGTGCCCGGAAAACGACGACGTCGCCGCGCTCGGGCAGAGCCGGCACGGTTCGTCCCGCAAAGGCGAGAACCCGCCGCAGAGGACCAACGCGCCACTTCTCGGCGATCAGGGTATCGTCCACCATCAACGTCGGCAGCATCGATTCAGACGGGATCGAATATGGCGCCGCAACGAAGGACCGGATCAGAAACGCCGCAAAGGCGGCTATGGCGAGCGTTGCAAGCTCCACGACCAGACGGCGCGACATCGGCCTTGGCCATTGCGGTGCGGGCAGTCCCCGGTCAAGAGTGGAACAATCAACGAGCATTGCGTTAAGGCCGGGCGAGAGCCGCTGGAGTAAGACCATGGTGAAAAAGACCGAATATGCCCCGATTTTCGATCTGCCGTCGCGGAGGCTGACGGAATTGTTCGATGCGGGGAGCGATCGCCTCGCCGAACTCACGTTCGATGCGGCCGGCATCCATTTCGATCTGACCAAGACGCATCTGGATCAGCCGATGCTGGCCGCGTTTCAGGCGCTAGCGGCCAAGTGCAATTTCGAAGAGCATCGCCGGGCGCTGTTCGCCGGCGATATCGTCAATCCGACTGAAGGTCGCCCTGCCGAACATCCGGCCGAACGCGGAGTCGGCAAGCCTGAGTCGGTGGAGCGGGCGAAAGGCTATCAATCCCGCATGCGTGCCCTGATTGATGCGATCGAGGCCGAGGCGCTCGGTCCGATCCGGCACGTGCTCCAGGTCGGGATCGGCGGATCCGCCTTGGGCCCCGATCTGCTGGTGGATGCCCTGGGGCGCGATTCGGATCGCTATGACGTGGCGATCGTCTCCAACGTCGATGGCGCGGCTCTGGAAGAGGTGTTCCGGAAGTTCGATCCGAGCGCAACATTGCTCGCCATCGCTTCGAAGACCTTCACCACGACCGAGACGATGATGAACGCCGAGAGCGTCATCGCCTGGATGCAGGAAGGTGGCGTAGATGATCCTTATGGTCGCGCGATCGCGCTGACGGCGGCGCCGGAAAAGGCGATGGAATGGGGCGTGGACGAGACGCGCATCCTGCCGTTCTCCGAGAGCGTCGGTGGGCGCTATTCGCTCTGGTCGTCCATCGGCTTTCCGGCGGCGCTGGGGCTGGGCTGGGACGCTTACGAGTCGTTGCTGGAAGGCGCGGCCGAGATGGACCGGCACTTCAAGCTGACCCCACCCGAGCAGAATCTGCCGCTCATCGCCGCCTTCGTCGACCGTTATTATGCCGTCGTGCGCGGCTGCGAGACGCGGGCCGTCTTCGCCTATGACGAACGGCTGCGCCTGCTGCCGAGCTATCTCCAGCAGCTGGAGATGGAATCGAACGGCAAGAGCGTGACGATTTCGGGCGAGGCACTCGACATCCCGTCCGCGCCGATCACCTGGGGCGGGGTGGGGACGGACGCGCAGCACGCCGTCTTCCAGCTGCTTCATCAGGGCACCCACATCGTGCCGGTGGAGTTCATCGCCTCGATCGACCCCGGTCATGCGCTGGACGACGGGCATCATCACGCGCTGCTGGCGAGCTGCTTCGCGCAGGGCGCGGCGCTGATGACCGGCAAGGGCAATGAGGATCCGGCGCGGGCTTATCCGGGAGACCGGCCATCAATCACGATCCTGCTGGATCAGGTGGATCCGCGCACGCTGGGCGCGCTGATTGCCTTTTACGAGCATCGCACCTTCGCCAATGCCGTGCTGACGGGCATCAACCCGTTCGATCAGTTCGGCGTGGAGCTTGGCAAGCAGATGGCGAAGGCCATTTCCACCGAAGGAACGGGCAATTTCGACGTGTCGACCAAGGATCTGATCACGCGCGCTTTCGGATGATTTGATTGGTGATCCGGCGGCTTACGCCGGATCATTGCGGCGCAAAGGGCGTTTCTGAGAAATGGCCTACACCGTCGCACACCTGCTCGTCGATACGCTGGCGCGGATCGGCGTTCGACAGATATTCGGCATCGTGGGCGATGCGCTCAACCCGTTCACGGAGGCCATTCGGAGCGATGGTCGGCTGGAATGGATCGGCGTGCGCCATGAGGAGGGTGCGGCGCTGGCGGCGGCGGGTCAGGCCAAACTGACCGGCCGGCTGGGCTTATGTTGCGGGACGACGGGCCCCGGCGGCAATCATCTGGTGGCTGGGCTTTACGAGGCGCGGAAGGACCATGCGCCGGTTCTCGCCATTTCGGGCGGGGTGCCGAGCGCCCTGCGCGGGACCGATTATCTGCAGGAGGACGATCCCGTCAGCTTGTTCCGGGATGTTTCGGTTTATTCGGAGCTGCTCGCTTCGGCGGAACAGGCGCCCGCGGTGATCCATCAGGCGATCGCGATGGCCTATGCGGCGCCGGGCGTGGCGCACCTGTCGATCCCGCCGGACGTGTTCGCGGCGAAGGCATCGGGGCCGATCACCAGTATCAATACGCTGCATCCCCGTCGGGAAATCCTGCCGGATCCGGCGGCGATCGAGGACGCCGTGGCAATGATCGGCAAGGCGGCGACCGTTGCCATCTTCTGCGGTAACGGTTGTCGCGGTGCCGGGGCGGAGTTGCGGGCGCTGGCCGATCGGCTGAAGGCGCCCTTGCTTCATACCTATCGGGCGAAGGACATCCTTGCCTATGACGATCCCGCTTGGATAGGCGGGGTAGGGCTGATCGGCAGCAAGCCGGGCGTGGATGCCGTGAACGATGCTGATCTGCTGCTGATGCTGGGTACGGATTATCCCTATTCGGAATTTCTGCCCAACCACGGCCGCGTCATCCAGATCGACGAGCGGGCGGGCGTGCTGGGCAGGCGCGCGCCGATCGCGCTCGGCATCGCCGGGTCTGTGCGGCCTGCGGCGACGGCCTTGCTCGATCGTCTTCCGAGACGCGCCGATACTGCCTTTGTCGACGGTGTTACGCATGCGCGGCAAAAGTGGGACGCCACTCTCGACAAACGTGCCGAATCGCCCCGCTCGGGCAAGATCGTGCCGCCACCGATGCTGGCCCGTTGCCTTTCCGATCATGCCGCCGACGACGCGGTATTGGTGACCGATACAGGCGAGGTCACTCTGTGGGCGGGAAACTGGACGCGCCAGAAGGGCGGGCAGCGTATCTGCGGCTCGTTCAACAATGCGGCGGTGGGAACGGGGCTGGGCATTGCCAATGGTATCCAGGCGCTGGACCGGAAGCGGCAAGTGATCCTGCACATCGGCGATGGCGGGATGGCCATGCTGATGGGCGAATTCGCCACGGCCGTGGAGCATGACCTGCCGATCAAGGTGGTCGTTTACGACAATGGCGGCTGGGGACTCGTCCATCTGGAGATGGAGGGCGCCGGCGTTCCGGCGACGCAGGGGGCCAGCCTGATGTCGATCGACTTTTGTTCTTTCGCGCTGGCCTGCGGCGCGGACGGATTGTCGGTAAGCGATCCGCATCGGCTGGAAGCGACCGTCATCGAATTCCTGCAATTGCCAGGTCCGGCGATTTTGCACGTCGCCGTCGATCCCAAGGCGATTCCCTTGATGCCCAGGCTCGACATCGGCCAAGCGGCGCGGTTCGGCATCGCCAAGGCCAAGGAAATGCTTCTAGGGATTGCCTGATCGTTACGGTATTGTGCAGTGCACAAAAAGTTCTTGAAATCGGCTTGCGATTTGCATATTTGTGCAGTGCAGCAAGTGGTAGAACGAATTGTGGCAAACGAAAAATCATGCTCTGCGCCGGCCAAGAAGGCGGTTGCATCCCGTCGTCATGCGGCGGTGAAGCCACCGTTCGCGAATGAAGCGGCATCGATCGCGGCCGAAGCGCCAGCGCCCGTGCCGCCAGCTGTCGCAATTGCAAATCCGGCCCTGTCGCTGGCCGTAATTACCGAATCGAAACCGGCGGAGCCTGCGACGCTTTCCGCCATTCAGGAAGGACCAGAGACTATGGCTACCAGCCCAGAGACCACGCAGGTTGCCGACAAGGCCCAGGCAATGTTCGGTGACATGAACACCCGCTTCAAGTCGGCTTTCGAGAAGAGCAGCAAGATGGGCGAAGAGATCGTCGATTTCACCAAGGGCAATGTGGAAGCGCTCGTCGCATCCGCGCGCGTTGCCGCCAAGGGTGGCGAGACGATCGGCCAGGAAGCCGCCGAATATAGCAAGAAGAGCTTCGAAAACGCGATGGCCGTATTCAAGAGCTTCGCTTCGGTGAAGTCGCCGACCGAGCTGTTCCAGCTCCAGTCCGATTTCGCGAAGTCGTCGTTCGACAGCGCCGTTGCCGAAGCTTCGAAGCTTTCGGAATCGCTGCTGAAGATCGCCGGCGAAGTCGCCCAACCGCTGTCAACCCGCTATGCGGTGGCAGCCGAGAAGATCAAGGCATCGACGCTTTAATCGTACCGGTACCTTTATCGCTTAAGAGGGCGGCCGCGGAAACGTGGCCGCCCTTTTCGTATCGGGGCTCATTTCGGGCGTCAGGCTTGCAGCCGGCCAGCCGGGTGCATATTCTAACGTCGCCCAAGATACTCAGGACATTTTCGCGCGATGGTCGATCGTTTTCCCCTTATAGTGTCGATGGCCGGGCGCCGCAGCGACGATGAGGGTACGGGTGTCGGCGTCGCGACGCGCACCCGCAGCAAGACCAAGCAGCCATCGCCTTACAAGGTACTGATGCTGAACGACGATTATACGCCGATGGAATTCGTCGTGCTGTGCCTGCAGCGCTTCTTCAAGATGAGCATCGAGGATGCCACCCGCGTCATGCTCCATGTCCATCAGCAGGGCGTCGGCGTGTGCGGAGTGTTCAGCTACGAAGTTGCGGAGACCAAGGTGACGCAGGTGATGGACTTCGCCCGCCAGAACCAACACCCGCTGCAATGCACGCTCGAGAAAGCCTGATCGACCGAGCAGACCGCGGAAAGCTGCGAATTAACAGACGCCGGACGGCGCCGTCGTCCTTGTCCAACCATCTAACTCAATCGACCCTCGCGCGGAGCCGGTCCACGCGATAAGGCGCGTGGATGGATCGCATCATCATTCGCGGCGGAAAGCCGCTTGTCGGCACCGTGCCCATCTCCGGCGCGAAGAATGCCGCTCTCACGCTTCTGCCCTGTTCGCTGCTGACGGATGGGAAGCTGACGCTTTCCAACCTGCCGCGCTTGGCGGACGTCGACAGCTTCGGCCACCTGCTCAATGGGCTGGGCGTATCTACGACCATCGCTGGAGCCACGTCTCCAACCGGCATCGATCGCGCGATGACGATGCATGCGGCGGACATCGCATCGACCGTGGCACCCTATGACATCGTCCGCAGGATGCGGGCTTCGATCCTCGTACTCGGCCCGCTGCTCGCGCGGGCCGGCGAGGCCACGGTGTCGCTGCCGGGCGGCTGCGCGATTGGTAACCGGCCGATCGACCTGCATTTGAAGGCGCTGGAGGCGCTGGGTGCCGAGATCGAACTGGCGGCAGGGTATGTGAAGGCGATCGCGCCGCGCGGGGGCTTGCGCGGCGGACGGGTCAGCTTTCCGATCGTATCGGTCGGCGCGACCGAGAATGTGTTGATGGCCGCCGTCCTCGCCAACGGGGAAACGATCATCGAGAATGCGGCGCGCGAACCGGAGATCGCGGATCTGTGCCGCTGCCTGGTCGCGATGGGCGCCGATATTTCGGGCATCGGGACCGAGCGGCTTGTCATTCAGGGCAAGGAAACGCTTCACGGTGCGGATTACCGCGTCATGCCCGACCGGATCGAAGCGGGCAGCTATGCCTGCGCGGCCGGGATTACCGGCGGTGACCTGCTGCTGGCTGGCGCCGAAGCCAGCGATATGGGTGCTATATTGGATCCGCTGATGGAAGCGGGGCTGGAGATAAGCCACGAAGCCGGCGGGATCCGCGTGCGGGCTCCGTCCCGGCCGCGTGCGCTGACATTGTCGACCGCGCCGTTTCCGGCATTCCCCACCGACATGCAGGCGCAATTCATGGCGATGCTGTCGCTGGGCGAAGGCACCAGCGTACTGACCGAGACGATCTTCGAGAATCGCTATATGCATGTTCCCGAACTGACGCGGATGGGCGCGGACATTCAGGTTCATGGCCGGACGGCAATCGTGAAGGGGGTTGATAAGCTGGTCGGCGCGCCGGTTATGGCGACCGATCTGCGCGCATCGATGAGCCTCGTTTTGGCGGGTCTTGCGTCAGAGGGACAAACTGAGGTTTTGCGCGTTTATCACCTCGACCGTGGATATGAGCGGTTGGAAGAGAAACTGTCGGCGGTGGGCGCCGACATCGCGCGCGACGGAGACGGATGAGCGAACAAGCACAAGGGCCGATCACCGGCTTTCGCGATCAGGAACGCGGATCGACGGCGCTGATCATCATCGACATGATCGGCCCGATGCAGTTCGAAGGCGCGGCGGAGCTTTCCGACAGCCTCGCTGGCGTCGGCGAGGTTATCCGCAAATTGCGGGACGACGCGCACGCGGCCCAGGTGCCGGTCATTTACGTCAACGATAATTTCGGTGAATGGCATTCCGAGGCGTCACGCCTCGTAGAACGTGCCGAGGAGGCTGGCGGCGTCGGGCAATCGCTAGCCCACCTGCTTCGGCCTGCGTCCGAAGACTTTTTCATCATCAAGCCACAATTTTCGGGCTTTTACGCGACGAACCTGCCGGTTTTGTTGCCCAAGCTGGGTGTGAGCCGCCTGATTCTCACCGGGGTCGCGGCGGACATCTGCGTGCTGTTCACGGCCGGCGACGCGCATATGCGTGATTATGATCTATGGGCGCCTGAAAACGCTCTCGTGGCGCGGACGACGGAGCGGAAGCGCTGGGCGCTGGAGATCATGCGCCAGAGCATGCACGCCGAGACGCGGGGGACGGACGATTACCCGTTGGAGCAGTGGCTGGCCGACAAGGAGAAGCGCGAGGCGGCGGGCGGCTGACGATGGGCTGAGAACGCGTCGCTGCCTAAAGCTTCCGTCACAGCGGCGCGCGAGGCTGGTCGCACACCGCTGCTACTGGCTTCAGGTGATCAATCCCGGAACGGATCCCGGACCAAGATCGTGTCTTCGCGCTCCGGGCTGGTCGAGACGAGCGCGACTGGGCAGCCGATCAATTCCTCGATCCGGCGGATATATTTGATCGCGGGCGCGGGCAGCTCCGCCCAGCTCCGCGCCCCTGCGGTGGATTCGGACCAACCGGGGATCGTCTCGTACATCGGCTCGGCCAGAGCCTGATCGCGGGCGTGCGGCGGCAGATAATCATAGTCGCGCCCGCCCAGCTTGTAGCCGACGCAGATCTTCAGCTCCTCGAAACCGTCAAGCACGTCCAGCTTGGTGAGAGCGATGCCGGTGATGCCGGAAACGGCCACAGCCTGACGCACGAGCACCGAATCGAACCAGCCGCAGCGGCGCTTGCGGCCGGTAACGGTGCCGAACTCGTGGCCGCGCGTGCCGAGCCGTTCGCCGACATCATTGTCCTGTTCGGTGGGGAAGGGGCCACCGCCAACGCGGGTGGTGTAGGCCTTGGTGATGCCGAGTACGAACCCGGCGGCCGATGGGCCGAGGCCCGAGCCGCTGGCGGCCGTCCCCGCGATCGTGTTCGACGAGGTAACGAACGGATAGGTGCCGTGATCGACATCCAGCAGCACGCCCTGCGCGCCTTCGAACAGGATGCGCCGGCCGCGCGCCTTGGCCTCGTCCAGCGTGCGCCAGACCGGGCGGGCATAGGGCAGCACGAAGCCGGCGACCTCGCGCAGATCCGCCTTTAAGGCCTCGCGATCGACCGGCGGCTCGCCGAAGCCGGCGCGAAGCGCATCGTGATGCGCGCACAGGCGATCAAGCTGCGGATCGAGATCGTCGAGATGGGCGAGATCGCACACCCGGATCGCGCGGCGACCGACCTTGTCTTCATAAGCCGGGCCGATGCCGCGCCGGGTGGTGCCGATCTTGCCGGCACCGCTCGCATCTTCGCGCAAGCCATCCAGATCGCGGTGAAGCGGCAGGATCAGCGGGCAGGTTTCGGCGATCTGCAGCGTTTCCGGGCTGATCTTCACACCCTGCGCTTCGAGCTTCGCCACTTCATCGCGGAAATGCCAAGGATCGAGGACGACACCGTTGCCGATCACGGACAGCGTGCCGCGGACGATACCCGACGGCAGCAGGCTCAATTTATAGACCTGATCGCCGACGACGAGCGTGTGGCCGGCATTGTGCCCGCCCTGAAAGCGAACGACGACGTCGGCCCGGCTGGCGAGCCAATCGACGATCTTGCCCTTGCCCTCATCGCCCCACTGGGCGCCGATGACGGTCACGTTCGCCATGAATACGAATCTCCGCCTGCCGAAGCGGGTCCGGATCGCCCTTCGACAGGACTCGGCGATCGGACGGAACAGGTCTGCGAAAAGCAGTGCGGGCGGCGAGTGCCGCGTACGGCCGGGGGTGTCAAGAAACTAGAGGCTTCGGGGCTGTTCGCGCGCACCACTTCCGTCTGCACTGAGCTTGCTAAGTGCGGCCCTTCTTGAGTGGAGAAGGACAGTGCTTCGACAGGCTCAGCACGAACGGGAGTGGGTTAGAAGGCGCGGATTTCCGCTCCATCCAGAGTGTGCGAGCAATCGGCCGGGGCATCGCCGGCGTCTAGGGCCGCGATCGTAACCCAGCCATCCGTGCGCGCACTGGCCGCCGCGGCCGGATCATGGCCGAGCGGCAGGAACAGGCGCCGGGCCGGCTCCACGCCGAGGCCGATATCCACCAGCGGATCGAGGAAGAGGGAGAAGCCGATCGCCGGTTCCTCCGTGCCATCGTCATGTATCAGCGTGTAGCTGCCGCCACGGCCGATCTCGCCGGTGACGCCCTGGCCGAACAGCGAGAAGCCGATCCAGCTTTGATATTCAAATCCGTGCCGCTCGGTGGGATCGAGGGTCAGGGTCGCGCGGCTGCCCACCGCTGTGGCGATTTCCTCGATTGCGGAGAGGCGGCTGTCCAGCACTTCAAGCCCTTGCAGCGCGCGCAGGCGGGCGAGGGCGGCATCGATCGGGCCGCAGGCGGAGAGAAGCGGCAGATAGGCCTCGGCGCCGCTGGCGGCGAGCGCACCGGCGTCTTTCGCATCCAGCAGCCGGCGGACTTCATTGGCGCGGCCGTTGGGGAGAGGGAGCGCGCTGGCGGCGAGCGTATCGACCAGATCCGGTAACGTCAGATCGATGGTGATACCCTGCACGCCGGCAGCGGCAAGCGCATCGAGGGCAACAGACAAAATCTCGATCACGGCGGCGATCGTGTCGCGCCCGATCAACTCGGCGCCGACCTGAGCGAGTTCCCGTTCGGGGCGAAGCTGGGTGGCGCGCAGCTTCACGACCTGCCCGCCATAGGCAAGCCGGAGAGGGCGGGGCGCGTGCGCCATGCGGGTGGCCGCGATCCGGCCGACCTGAGCGGTGATGTCGGGCCGGAGCGCGAGCATACGCTGCGAGACCGGGTCCACCATGCGTAGCAGATCCTGCGCGCGGCCGGCCTTCAGGCGACCGACCAGGCTTTCCTCGAATTCGGCGAGCGGCGGCGAGACGCGCGCATACCCATGTCGGCCGATCGCAACGATCGTACGGTGCATGAGGCGCGACGCGGCTTCCGCCTGCGGCGGCAGGCGATCGCGGAGCCCTTCGGGGAGGAGGCCGGCTGGGATGGTCATATCGGCGCGGTCTTTAGCGAGGTTTGTGCGGGGCGCCAGCCATGCCTCATCCCGTCATGCCGGACTTGGTCCGGTATCCACCACGCAACCAGCCTAACCGGCGAGCAACTTGTGCGGTGGACCCCGGACCAAGTCTGGGGTGACGGGCTGATGGTAGGGCGGCTTAGAAGCTCAGCGCGCTGACGAACTTCACGCCGGGGAGCGCCTTTACCTGCTCCAGCGCGGCGCCGACCGGCTGATCGACCGAAAGCAGCAGCACCGCCTCGCCACCGGCGGCACGGCGGCCGAGGTGGAAGGTGCCGATGTTGATGCCGGCTTCGCCCAGCGTGGTGCCGAGCCGACCGATGAAGCCGGGGGCGTCCTCGTTGACGATATACAGCATCTCGCCAGCGAGATCGGCTTCCACCTTCACGCCGAAGATTTCGACGAGGCGGGGTTCGGCATTGGCGAAGAGGGTGCCAGCAACAGTGCGATCGCCGTTGGGCGTGCCGACGGTCACGCGAACGAGCGTGTGATAATCGCCCTCGCGATCGTGGCGCACTTCACGAACATCGAGGCCGCGTTCCTTCGCCAGGAACGGCGCGTTCACCATGTTCACCGTCTGCGAATAGACGCCCATCAGGCCGGCCAGCACCGCACCGGTGATCGGCTTCTGATTGAGTTCGGCAGCCGCGCCTTCCACCTCGATCGATACCGACTGAATGGCGTCACCCTGAAGCTGCCCGACAAGGCGACCGAGCCGCTCGGCAAGCGCCATATACGGCCGAAGCTTCGGCGCTTCCTCGGCCGACAGGCTCGGCATGTTGAGCGCGTTGGTGACGCCGCCCGAAATGAGGAAGTCGGCCATCTGCTCGGCCACCTGGATCGCGACGTTGACCTGCGCTTCCGATGTGGAGGCGCCAAGATGCGGGGTGGAAATGAAGTTGGGCGTGCCGAAGAGCGGGCTCGCCTTGGCGGGTTCTTCCGCGAACACGTCCAGCGCGGCGCCCGCGACATGCCCGCTGTCGAGCGCCGTCTTGAGCGCGGCTTCATCGATCAGACCGCCACGCGCGCAATTGATGATGCGGACGCCCTTCTTGGTCTTGGCGAGCGCTTCGGCCGAGAGAATGTTGCGGGTCTGATCGGTCAGCGGCGTATGCAAAGTGATGAAGTCGGCACGGGCGAGGAGTTCGTCCAGCGTGACCTTTTCGATACCAATATCGGTGGCGCGCTCCTGCGTCAGAAATGGATCGTAAGCGACGACCTTCATCTTCAAGCCCAGCGCACGATCGGCAACGATCGAGCCGATATTGCCGGCGCCGATGAGGCCGAGCGTCTTGGAAGTAACCTCCACGCCCATGAAGCGGTTCTTTTCCCACTTGCCGGCCTGCGTGGACTTGTCGGCCTCGGGCAGATCGCGGGCGAGGGCGAACATC
>Ga0247730_1001427_pt1 | contig 13270 bp, 18 predicted proteins | sample UWRJL073202C2_FD_180959 | JGI IMG/M metagenome (GOLD analysis project Ga0247730, IMG submission 180959) | Plant litter microbial communities from Arlington Agricultural Research Station in Wisconsin, United States - UWRJ-L073-202C-2 | ecosystem: Environmental > Terrestrial > Plant litter >...
TTACGAAAAGCGACTGTAAACAGTGAGTTTGTTTCCCTTTGGAACGAGCAGTGTCCTCAAAGATATCTACAAGGCCTCTTGGACACATGGCAGGCGAGTGTTATCAAAGGCAACGCTGGGGAACTTGCTGCCATTGCCGGGTCAACAGAGGTGATACACGCCTGTCTCTAGAGAATGGGCTGATGCTCATGCAGATCGAAAGGTAACGTCGAAAGGTGTTGATAGTGTAGGCACCGGCTTCCGCGATCCACGAGCATTTGTCCGGGCTCTTGCCAAGAAAGAACGCTGTGTAGTGGTTTTAACCGGGCCCATCGACTACGTTTCGGATGGCCATGTAGTTGTTGCATTGAGTAATGGTCATCCATTACTGGGTCAGATAACTGGGTCAGGTTGCGGTCTAGGAACCATTATTGCTTCCTGCTGTGCTGCTGCAAGTGGCATGGCTAACACAGAGGCGCAGGGGGTTCTTGTGAAGGGAGACATGCTTCTAGGGGCGATCGCCGGGTAGGAAACGATGCACTGTGCTTCTGTGCTTCGTCAACTCTGACGATCTGTTTTTAGGGTTCTGGCACTGACAGTCGCGGCTGAAATAGCAGCAGAGAAGGTGGATGGCCCTGGTGGATTCTTGGCGGCACTTCTCGATGCTCTGGCAGCTCTTTCCGCGGATGATGTGAAGACAAGAGCAAAGATTGAAATAAGTTATTGAGATCTGTTCATGTATACGTGTAGGCGCAAGCAGAAGAATACAATTTGCAGAGAGAATGTACGAGGCGACAAGGGCAGACTGAGAACTGATTCTACTCGCACTGAGCATTTTCGACAGACAAAGCAGAAGTGACGATAGCAGAGATCTTCGTCGTGAGATAGCGCAACATCAAAGAGCCTGAGCTAAAACTTCCAGTAGATATATTCGTTTCCTGAGTTCCCAGAATCTCGATTTCGGCCTTGCGTCTTGCATGCAGCATATGCATAAGTTCTTTCCTGAAAAGGTATGGGTATTGTGATAAGGGGGAAGGTACCACACTCTACCTCCAATCTTGAGGCATTGTTCCAGAAGGACGTCGAAGCATTGAGAGAGCCTAGAAAAGATGTAAAAGGGAGTAAAAGCTAAGCATTCTATACTGACCTTTTTCTCATCGTGCTTTGTTACGTGAAGTAGACTATCTCTATCAACTCCTAATCTTGATTAGACGAGTCGAGGTAATGAGCTTCAAACAGATTTCTCCAGAAGATTCAGCAGCGTACCCAGATAACTCGCTCGCTCTCACGCCGAGCCATTGCACACGTGGTGCAGCAAGAGAGCTATTCTCGTGAGTTAGGCTTTTGCTTCCATTCTTGTAGACGGACATGATATCGAGGCCATAGGGATCCCCATCTACGAGAGCCATGATCGGTACGCTGGGGTTCTTGTCAACGATACACAACATATAGCCAATCCAAGCAACTTCTAACCTTGTCGAGAGATTGTCAGATAAAGCCTTGACGAGCTGCCTAGTGGCAACATCAGGGTAGCCCTTCCCCTAGTGTTTAACATAAGCGTCGGACTGGATGGGCATAGGTGAGAAATGCCTACCGTGATCATGAGTCCTCTGCCTGGCAGTTCGGGATGGTTTGTAAGATTCCATTGGCACAGTGTTTGGAAGACAGCCTGCTACCCATTTAGCAAAAGGCCTAATCCAAAGCGAGAGATTCTTGCGTCTTTCTCCACGATCAGAACCCAATCTACTGTTTCCGACAAAGAGAATAACTCGATGTCTTCAGACATGGGAATCAACGATGCCTGCTCGATAGATATTGAGGAAATGAGAATGTGTAGCATCTCAAGAGACAGATGTCTACCTCAGTGTCCTTGACAGAAAGAACCTCCCCTGACGTCAGCTCTATCTCAAGACTGGAACCACATATCAAGCCTTTGGACGAGGCACGCTAGAATTTATGAGATTTGGAGCCACCTTCGAACAGAACTGACGTACTATATTCAGATCAGAGCGCTGAAGGTCGAAAGTGGCTGCAATGTCGTCTACAAGCTAGGGAGGAAAGAATTAGAGTGATGATGCATAAACTGACTAGCAACTTACATTGTCCACGACTTTCTGCTTTCCAAAGAGATCTACATCACGATAGTATACATCTCTGAAGAAGTAATATTAGTGAAGGGAAGTAAGAAGCACAATGTTCTAACCGTTTCGTGACGGGTACATCCTCTAGAACAGCTTCATGCATGATGTCCAGAACCCGAAATAGTTGCACTGGTTCGACAGTGAGATGCATATATTCACCTTTTGAGTTTGTCACTGACCAAATGGGCGTAGGCTTCCCTTTGAAGCCTTACGAGGATACGTAATATGCTTGTATGGTGTGTCTCTACGACCATTATAAGGACATTCTTCCGGCAGGAAGAAGACGATTTACCCTTTGTTCACGTTCTTCGTTCTATCGATAAGGGGGATGGAAATACGGCTCTTTTCCCTTTCGAGTCTCTCTTCTGGCGGAGTTCTCATACAGTCCGCTAGCTGAGTGAGCAGCGATTCAACCATGCTTTCTATGCATTCGGGTACGGGACTACAACACAACAGGTTAGCAAACCTCTAGTATACTTCAAAGATGGAATTTGTGAACCTACTTCAGATCATCCTCGACTTCGCCAGTCACTTCCATCGCTTCTTGAACATCCATTATATCAGGGAAGCTTTCTCAACGGCTCAAGCAGGACTGAAGCCAGTGAAAGAACGCAAGAAGCTAAGATGTTCATGAGCACGTGACAAATTTACAATGCATAGATCTACGTGTTGTTTTGGTCTGTTGACGCGTTATTCCAGCGGACTTTAAATCATAGTCGTTGATGTGAAGGCTACCTGTGCTTCACTCACTCATCCGTTCACCTTCCCGACCAGCATACGTAGCCAAGGTATCATGCAGAGCCTACGCGCAACACGTAGCACGGTTCTCGGCAAGAGGTCGCAGCGCACTGAGTCGCAGACCGCCGAATGTCAGCTTAATACGCCAGAGCCCAGTCCAGCACTCAAGCGCCCCAGGACTCTCTCCACATCTCTAGACGGCGATCACAACAAGGAAAATATTCCCCCCACTGATCTACCCGACATTTCTTCTCTATCCGCTCGGGAAACTCGAGCGTTGCGTCGTACAAGTACCGAAACCAGCATCGCGAGTCCGACTGGTAGCCCGACTCGACCTCGTACAGGTAAACACTTCTATCTGCAGTCCAATCATACCAATAAATCTGACTTGTATATTCAGCTCTCCGTCGCGCATCGACGGCCAGTGCCATCATTCCGGCCAGTCCGACCAAGGCGGTCGCACAACTGTCCATCTCTACTCCTCCCTCGACCCCTCGACGCCCCCAAGCTATTCATTCTCAAGCACGAACTCTGCTTCGCTCTACTTGCTCAGAGGCTGCCGATATGGTCGGCCGGGAAGAAGAGCGCGAAATATTGCGTGAATTCCTAGATTCGTTGATGAAACCAGACGGCAAGCCCTCTTCCAGCAAAGCCCTCTACATATCAGGCTCTCCAGGTTGTGGAAAAACAGCCTTGGTAACAGCAATTCTTGAGGAGCTATCTTCGACGCATGCGGACATCAACACTGTTCTGATCAATTGCATGACCCTGCCGAACGTTGAGGCTCTTCTGGACCGGCTGACGGAAGACTTCAGCCCGACGACCAAGGGGAGTTCTCCTCGCAAAGGAAAGGGCAAGAAGGCCATTGCCAGCACGTCCGTACCCTGGTAAGTTTTAGCAATATTCCCAAAACTCGTAGAGGCTAATATAATGCACAGCATCCTTGTCCTTGACGAGCTTGACCACATTGCATCTGACTCGCAATCTCTCAACAAAGTATTCGCCGCCCTCAACTCTCAACTCTCGAACATGCGCGTCATTGCCATTGCTAACACACACACACTTACCTCTCAAACACATGCCCTTCCGACGGAGTCTAATATCACCACTCTCCACTTTTCTCCTTACAAGGACAGCCAGTTGCTCAAAATCGTTCAGGCTCGTTTGGCTCCGCTGCACATAGGCCCATCTGCCGCTGCGGCCAAAGAGTTTTTCCCCACACCTGCATTAATGCTTTTGACCAAGAAAGTAGCTGCCGTAACAGGAGACGTCCGAACATTGTTTGAAGTTCTTCGAGGGGCTGTTGACATGGCTGTCAAGAAAGCAGGCAATGTTACACCCGACGTTATAATCGCTGCTTTCAAGGCTCATGCTCCGACAACCTCTCGGACTCCCGCGGGTGGGAACGAGATGATTTCGAAAGTGCAAAACCAACCTATGCAAGCACGATTAGTGCTACTCTCCCTTGTGCTCGCTTTGAAGAGGCTAGAGTCCAATCTTCCTCTATCATCCGGGGCATCTGTACTCCCATCCCCGATCAAACGAGCTCGTTCCACGCAGGCCGTGGTTGCCAGTAGCCTCTCCATCGACAAGTCCGCATTCCACACATTCTACAGCAGCATTCTTGGACGAAGCGAGATCTTGTCTCCCGTGTCGAGGAGTGACCTGGATGATCTGCTCAATGTTCTTGAAGGACATGGTCTGGTTGTGTTGTCAACTAGCGTTGGCTCTCCTTCCAAGACCGGGCGCCGCGCACTGGGACGATCTTCGTCCTTCGGAGGTTTGGGAAAGCAGTCCTCGGCTCACGACATCAAACTTGGGGATGGCGTACGAGTTGAAGAGGTTCTTCGTGCGCTTCGGGTTTCCGAAGCTACCGAAGATATCCAGGAAGAGGAACTCAGGGAGATATGGGACCGAGAGAATAAGAAAATATTGAAGGAGGTGAAGGCAGCTGAGCTGAAGGCTCAGCGAGAATCTGGTGCAAAATTTGTTGATGCTATGGAGGACTAAATTCTCCGCTTTCCTGTGTTTGTTTCTTACTTTGTTTCTGCATGCACTCTATCCCACTCATGTACTTTATACCATGGTTTTGTATTCCGCATTTTTATTTGCTTTACTACTGCAGTTTTGTGTTCCTTCCATCATTTGATTTGTAAAATACGCACAGTGTACATAGACCATGAAACTAATATGAAACTAAAATCTGATAACCAACTTTCATGTTCGCAATGCATCTCCCCACCATGATCGCATATCCAGGCGAAGGAACAGTCGACCAAGGGCTTCCGTGCCTCCCGCTGGCTTGCCATCCTCCACTCCCCCTCCATAAAGGAGTCCTGACGATCTTCCCTTGTCGATTCGCTCCAGGGCTTTGACCTGACCGAAGAATGTTAGATATCGTGCTAACACAAAAAAAAAGATAGCTCAAGCACTGACAAATACGGCCATCTTCCTTCGAAATCTCGAATATAACTCTTCGAGTCTGTGGGCGACCTGGTGTTCCTCGAGGCTCCCCCTCCTCCGCTCGCCGATTAGATTAGCAAAATCGAGCACCGTCTCCAAGCAATCTTTCAGCACATCCCCTACAGCACGTTGATTTGAACGGATCAAGCATGCAGACAGAATGTCGTTCAGTAATGCAGCATGAGCATCTCCCAGGGAGAAAACATCGCTAAAACCTTGGCCAGGCGTATTATTTCTGAGACGTGCGAGAAAAGCATCGAAATTGCTGCCAATCGCCGTATCAAACACGTAACCGGAAATGCTAGAGAAAAATGATTGTGCAACAAAGCGGAAGTGAAGAAGGAGCCTATTTGTCTCCACCAGAGTTGGAAACAGAGGATCGTACGATAGTCTGGTCATACGGAAGACTGCATGAATCGCATGTTCAACTGTGCTTCAATGTGAGATGGGTTCGCACAGGGAATAAGGGAAAACCCGGACCTCGCACAAGCCTGAGGAGGAAGATAAATACTCGCTGATATTGAGTTAATATGTCCGGGGTGATAACAACGTTGATTGGATGCGGAGGCTTGTAGTCCATGTACAAGAAATCTAGAGCCCTGGTCACGTCTGTAAGCTAATAAATCTAGAGATGAAAAAAGTCGCTCACTCAATAGCTGCAAAGATAGCTTCAGTATTGGAATCAACTACGGCAAAAATAGAGAACCATACATGAAGGATTCAACCATCTCTCTTTTCCTCGACCAGTTGGTAAGTCTCTAATCGCGAAGCCTAATCGGCTTTCCGCCTCTTCAACAACATCCTGTCTCGCCTGGTCGAGATCAACGTTGAAATGCCGATTCTCCAATGAATCCACGATTACCCTCCGTAGGACATAGTTCAATTCCGCTCCGACTGGAGGCCATTCTCCACTATCCAACAGAGCCTGAGATATACCGACAGCCCAAGACACCCTGCCTGTGTTGGAAAGAGGCGCAGAGCTTGGACTGCGAAGGTTCTGAAGGGAAAAGCGATCCCTGGATGATGCAGCGGGATCGATCAAATCATAGTCGCCTGCGTCTGAGAAAAGAGCATTGGAGAGTTTGGATTTGAATGTGCTAGAAGAGATAAGCAAGTAAGAGCGAAGTAGCTCCAAGTTAGCGCGGATATCTAGCGTTCTGGAAGGTGTCAACAAGAGCGATAGTAATGCTCCTGATAACTGAGACGAGTAGTCAAGGAGGTCTTGGAAGATGAGGGATGCGAGATGGTCAAGTGTGGGAGTGATAGGGGGGAGATTCTCGGGGAATGTGGCGAGAAATGATTGCAACGAAGACTCCGGGAAAGACGTGAATCTGTTATCAAATAGAGACTGGTATAATTGTGATCCAGGATCAAGATCGAACACTTTGAACTGGGCGCTAATGTCGTCTGGTGAAGGGTGTAAGGTGCTGGGCACTCTGCTGGATTCGTCTGGATGATTAGGAATGTATGCCTCGTTCAATAGCCTGTACAGGTCACGCTCTGTCCAAAGCCATTGGATGGCCCTGCGCTCTATGGTATCATTGAACAAGGGATGATCAGGCTGAGCTTTTTTGAGAAGAATGAGGGACTTCTGGGCTGCTGGAAGCATTTTGGCCAACTCTTTGGAAAAGAATCGAGGAGGCTTCCCTAGATCTAGGCTACTTAACTCTGAATTTTCGCGCTCCTCATCAGCAAGTGCCCTCATAGTATATGGGTCGGCCGAGCTAACGAGGGCTGGACCGGATGGTTGAGAGCGTATATCGAGACCCGAGTAGCCCACTGAGCGAGCCACGTCCTGGATATACTCCTTCGATGTTTCCGTCAACAAAAATGCCAGAGAACCAGTAGTTCTTGATCGTGAGCTCTGCTCGATATGTCGGCCAAGATGTTCATAGATAAGGGACAGCAATTCAGTGGGTGTATATTCGAAAGCGGTAAAATCTGCCGTTGGTGTACTGTAATCCTAAGAAATATATGAATAGAATGGGAAGGCAATCTACGAAATGGCTCACCCGTCCGCATAACGAAGCTATTGCCTCTAATATGTCTCCATAAGGAAGTAGTTCGAGGTGAAGAAGCGAAGTTGGTGAGTCCTTTCCGAGCGTACGGCAACATCTCGATACATTACTGCGAACATAGCTCAAACTGGCAGAAATAGAATGGCAGAATGCGCTCATAGTCGGTTCCTGCTTGGGCCTTTGAGAACAAAAGTAGTCAGATACTGAAGGCAACGGCATGTGTTAAGGTAACCACTACCTGGTCCGTAGGTCGACGACCAGCAGTTCCAGTCTTCGCAGCAATGTACCAAGGTGGATGAATGGTGCGATGAGACTTCGGCTAATAGATGAGTCTTGACCATCCACTACAAGGTTTGTCTGCTTCTCTTTGAATTTATGAGTGGTGACAAAGTGTTGAGTCTCCGGATCCCAGTGATGAAGGTGTGAGGAGAGTCCGAGAACTACCGTGCGTAAGTTTTCCAATAGATACGACTGTGTAACATATATTGTTTCCGTGTTTTCATCGTAAAGACGCGGTGTGAAGCTACATTTCATGGTGATCAGTTATTTTCATAGCAAGATTCCACAAAGAACGCACTGGTATTGTGCGGCTGAGAACACATAATGATCTTGCTCGGACAGGAAGCCTCCCCCAGACAATGCACGAGACGTTTTGAGGGATGAAAGGTTGTCCCAGGATAGAATAGAGCTCTGGAAATCAAATTAAAACTTTTGTGAGCACGATGGTCTGAGGTGGCTAACTTACACACCGTTGTTCTTGCCCGAGTCTCTAGGGCGGCTGTCCACAGGTCAGCCTCCTTCAGCATATGATTGTCCACATTATCATCCTTCAACTCTGAGAGCGGTTTCAAAGGAGTAATTGCAGGATCAACGTTCAATTGACGGAGCTCGCTTGCTTGCCGTTCCTTGAGGGTCTTGATAATTGGGTTCTGGGGAGCGTCACCCATCCGGGCTACGAAGAAATGAGGTAGTAAGGGCTGGAGATCATTATTCCAGCTCAGTTCTTCCTCCACCGCTGGTAGTTCAAGCAAATCGAGAGAGTTCAAGGATCCAAACGACATGAAGAAGACGGTTGTGGTTTAAGGACAAGATGCACTGTGACATACGCGTCGTGTCACATCATGCGCATCCTAATTCTTAATTTCTCAGGCTGATTTCTGCACTGTGCACGTTGTCTATATAGCATAATCGATAACAACATATGGACGACAGCGATCAAACAACAACAGAATAAAAGAGTACAATTAATACCTGTTGGAAGGCATGATTAGCGTATGTGCATCTCATAGAGACAAAGGTTGGTAGTCCATGTGGCGATTTCACGACCTGACAATGTTTCTCAGCCAGCCGCAACCAGATATTTCCACATCGACAAGTAAAGCAGAGGAAACTCACATTTTGTATTCCACTCTGGATTCAGTAGGATCCGCGGCAGTTTGATAGGTAATCACGATGTCCAGATCGCGATTGTTGCGTGCATTTGGTGCGCACGTCAGTTTTCCGGAGATAGTGTCGCCCTCGGACACAGTTAGAGTCTCAGGAGTGTAGAAAACGGTTTGTCTGAAGAGGAAAATAGTAAGGAAATGGGCGAGCTCGGAAGAACAGCATTCCTTACTTCCAGTGGGTATATTGAGCGTGTGGGCCAGTTGAGAATTTAACTTTTTTATGCGTGCATTCAAACGATACGTCGAACCAGCCTAGAAAAGCATGGACGTCTGCAGAGGCGTGTCAAAACAGAGTGTTCAGGTAACGAAAAAGCTTTTGCTTACAGTCATTCCGTGTTGCTCTTAATTTGAATTCAGCTTCAAATGCGAGGTCTTCCTTTTTCGCAGTCAAAAGATCAATGTGCTATGGATAGTTAAGCAAAGCTAGGAGCTGCATAACAGAAAGAACGCACCTTGATCAGACATGGATCCGTCACAACTGCCTTCAAGTCCACAGTGTCTACTAAGGGTTCGCGCAGAGCGATATCCTTGATGCAGGAATAGTCGAACCCATACACGTTGTCCCAGACTATTCCCATGAAACGTTGAGTATTCTTTTCGGCTTCCTAGCAAAACTCCAAAAACGCACAATTGATCTTCTCCTCCTTGTAATCCTGGTCTTCGAGAGCAGCAAGGTACAGGGTAGCAGTATCAGGGAAGATTAGGCCATTTGGCTTAAGGTATTTGTCACGGGCTAAAAGAACTGTGTCCAGCATAGACTCGTAGAGTAGGAAGTAGCCCATCCACTCTGAAATGATGATGTCGAACTCTTTGATTGGTAATTCGACATCCTCGAGCTTTCCTTTCACTAATGTGATTGCTAGGATGGCGAATCAGCTGCGAGTGATTTACGACAAGAAAATCCTTACTATCTTTGAAGCCATTAGCCTCAATGATCTTCTGCGCCTGATCAATGATATTGGACATATCGATCTGTGCAACTGCGTGAGCAGAGCCGGGAAACGAGGGAATGGATTGTCACGCACTCCGACAACATGCTTTGCACCAGCCTTTGCGGCAAACATACTTAGGATCCCAGTCCCACAGCCTACATCGAGCACGGTCTTATCCTTGAATAAATGGGGGTTGTTGACGATTGCACTACGGTAGGAGCCAGTGCGGACTGAGTCCTTCAGCATTTCCTCGTGGATACCTGAGTTTAAATTGAACATAAATGCGAGCAAAAGATCCTAGGTAAACGTACCGAAGTGTGCATATGAGTCTGCGTAGCTAAAAGACCCGAAGTAAAAAGGACACAGAAAGTAGTTAGATCTTTGAAAGTTGTGTATGGAGGGCCAAGATGCGCAACTAGTCTCTGGAAGTCATGTCAAGGAATTTTGGGTCATCTTTGCTCGCGCTTGTGTCCATGTCCATTATGAAGAGGAGGGATGTGGGGATCGATTGTGGATGGTGCGAAGGAAGGAGAGTTGAAGTTTAAAATGGAAATTTTTGGATGATTTTGCCACGTGTGTAAAGTGATCCGGAACTCCGATCAGTGGCTGTACCAGTCTCAATGGCATTACCTGCGCCCTTCGTTCACAGGGTAAATCTGTGTGAATCTTTACTTTAGACACTTCTGTATGCAGTGAGGGAGTACGTGAAGAAAGATGATGACGATAACTTGAGGGATAAGTAAAGAGCGCAGGAATGCCTGTCTGGACGCCTACCGTCCGAAAATTGCTTCCAACCAAAGACGCAGCTCACAGCACTGTTCAGCTCGAGTAAGCTTGACTAGTACCCATCCAGTTTGTTGAGGGGTATACTGCGCCATCTATGATTCCCAAGGAGACGTGCTTTCGTCTCCTCTTGAGTCTTGTGTGATGCGCAGCAGATTCCGAATCCATAAAGCGGTCCGGTTTGAAGCTGTGTAATTCATCTCTTTCTCTTCTACAACCACCATGGTGTGTTTTATGCTTCTGCTGGTGTGCTGAAGCGGTTTCTGACTGTATAGCAGGCATTCCCAGACAACCCACCCTCATACGAGGCCACGAATTCTTCAGTCTTCACAGGATCCGGAGCCATTGCAAATGCTGCAAAGCCCAAGCCAGGTATGTCGTTGGACTCATGCCAAGCGAGACAAATGTTTACCCAGTGTATCGTTTATAGCTTCCGGAGACAAGAAGACTGCACACATAGACGATGCTCAGCGCAAAGAGTCAACACCTTTGGCTCCTCAGATGACGCCGTCTGCCTACTACTCCACGGCAGGACCATCATACGTGCCACATCCTGCTGCGGGATCAGCTGCGCCAACAGTTTACAACTACTACAGCCCACTTACACAGCAACACGTCGCCTCTCTGCTTCCGCCAGGTGAGTAAACCAGCTGTGAAATCGCCCACCGCAGTCGGCTTACATGCCCCCAGATCATCCTGAGATGATCTGTCTCCAAGCTGGCGAACACGTTACGCAGTCCAGATTCGGACTCCTTGGTGCGTTTCCCTAGTGCAACTCATGAAACATTGCTTATATGTATTGCTCAGGCATGTTGGCTGCTGTGTTCTGGTTCCCCTTGGGCGTTGGGCTCTGTATGCTTGACCGTAGGGTCTCATGCCAGAGATGTGGCGCAGTCTTGTCCGATTCTTGCTATTAGAATCACAGTTTTCCCATCCCTTTTGAAGCATCGGTATCGCAACATATACACGTAAACACCATTTTTAGTTTGGACAATCTACAATAATGACCTTTGATGTATCTATTACATTCGTTGACTCTACAACCAAGTAGTGGCGCCGATAGTTGAGCCACTAGTTGGTCGCAGGAAGTTGGACCCCACGATACTACCATTCGCCCAACGAGCACCTGTCAACTTAGAAGAGTCGACGCTCAAGAATGTTGCGTTATTCCAAGTTCCTCCTACGTTCCACGAGTTGCCCGAAGTCTTCACTGAGCTGACAATGTCCGAAACAACCTTATTGCTGGCAGCGACGTTATTGGTCAACGTCGGCCCACTCAGCTTGAAAACAAAACCAGTTCCCAAGTTGTTGAAGGCCGTGTTTCCTGTCAACGTCATTGCACCAGGCTGGCTGTTATACACAAACCCTCCGGCAGCGTTGAGGAAAGCAATCGAGTTCTTGACAACATGAGGAGAATTGCCGATATCCGCAGCATCTCCTCCGCCAAGCTTGAAGCCATTCCCGTCACCCTGGAAGTCGCTGAAACCCCATCTTCGAGAGTCCTACATCAGTACAAGGAAACTTCGTCGGAGAAAGTGTACTAACCGATTGTATCCGTTGCCCCAAGAATATGAGTTTTCAACGGTAATAGGCGAGCGGAATTCCCTGCAGCGATGCATAAGTTATTGTATGTCCTTGAACAACACGAACAATACATACCAGAAATCAAGACCATCATCGACATTATTCCAGAGGCGAGCACCGCGAACAATGTTACCCGTTCCGTCTCCTTCCTTGATAGCAAGTCCATCTGCGCTTTCTCCGTTCTTACGAGGATCACGATTGTTATAACTATGACAGTGTTCAGTATACCTCCTAAAACGCTGTTCCTGCCATGGCTTACCTGTCCAGATTGATGACTTGGTTGTTGCTAGCTGCGCCTTGAATTTGCACACCTGAACGAGGATTAGCCACTATATAAATAGATGTGCTGTAAGAAGAGAAACTCACCCGTCTCATAGTTGTCGTGCGTGATGAGATTCTCGTAGATATTGTTGCTAGCATCTCGAGAGTAAATTCCGTACGGGCCGTGGGTGATTTCGATCCCGTGGAAAGTCCAGTAGTTGGCGTTGATATGGAACACTCCACGGTCAGAGTCTGGGATACTGGAATCCAAAGCGCCTGGAGTGCTGATAACCAAGTCAAGCTCTGTTTGGATTCAAACCTGACACTGACGTGACTTACTAAGGCATCCCTTCACCGTCCACGATCACCTTCTCCCCTTGGTAGTTGGTGAGAGTGATGCGAGCACTCGCAGTCCCGCTGGTTGTAAACTTGATACTGACAGTAGGGTTATATGTCCCAGCACGTAAGTAGATAGTGTCGCCGGCCTTGGCCAGGGTCACCGCGGCCTGTATCGTGAGCTTCGGAGCACTGATAGTACCAGCATTGGAGTCGCTGCCGGACGGTGATACGTAGATAGCTGTCGCTCGTCTTTCGAGTGAACGCCTAGCCTTCTGAACGAAAACATAAGCTGGTGTGCAAGCATCAAAGGCTATAAGGCAGTACCTCTGTCCGAACAGACTTTTCCTCCTTCGAACGGCCAAGCAGATAGGATAGGGAAACCATGGGATACTAGATTAGGTTGGTGCTTCATGTACAATGTAATTTCTCGATGACTTTATACTTTTCCTACCTATCAGTCCGGAGAAAGTCGCCAGGGGGATTACTGAGACGGAGTTCTAAGCCATGCGGGACACATGGCAAGCGAGGAAACTAGCATTCCGCTAGAAATTAGTTAGAGAGGAAAAGAAATACAATGATGTCAAATA
>Ga0247730_1001428_pt1 | contig 13262 bp, 8 predicted proteins | sample UWRJL073202C2_FD_180959 | JGI IMG/M metagenome (GOLD analysis project Ga0247730, IMG submission 180959) | Plant litter microbial communities from Arlington Agricultural Research Station in Wisconsin, United States - UWRJ-L073-202C-2 | ecosystem: Environmental > Terrestrial > Plant litter >...
GATGGACGGCAGTTTCCCGATCGGTACGCGTGACGTCACATCTACCGACGTGTTCCACGGCTATAACCCCTCGACGAATGAGACGATTGAGCCGGCTTTCTCGGTGTCCAGCGCGGACGATGTAGCTGAGGCGTGCCGCCTCGCCGACGCCGCGTTCGACAGCTTCCGCGAGACCGACCCCGAGCAGCGCGCCCGCTTCCTGGAAACGATCGCCGACAATATCGAGGCTCTCGGCGACGCGCTCGTGGAGCGCGCGGTTCAGGAGAGCGGCCTGCCGCCAGCACGTCTGACCGGCGAGCGAGGACGCACGACGGGCCAGCTGCGCTTGTTCGCGACCGTGCTTCGGCAGGGCCGCTGGGCCGGTGTCGTGGTCGATACGGCGCTTCCTGAGCGCCAGCCACTTCCGCGCAGCGACCTGCGCCAGCGCCGCATCTCCATCGGCCCCGTCGCCGTCTTCGGCGCGTCCAATTTTCCATTGGCTTTTTCGGTCGCAGGTGGTGACACCGCCTCCGCCCTCGCCGCCGGCTGCCCCGTCGTCGTCAAGGGACATCCGGCCCACCCGGGCACGACACTGATGGTCGCTCGCGCCATCCGCGACGCGGTTGCCAGCTGCGGCCTCCACGAAGGCGTTTTCAGCCTCGTGCAGGGTCCGGCGAACGAACTGGGTGCCGCGCTGGTGGCCAACCCGAACATCAAGGCTGTCGGCTTCACCGGCTCGCGCGGCGGTGGCCTCGCCCTTGTCAACATCGCGAACAATCGCGCGGAGCCAATCCCGGTCTATGCCGAGATGTCCAGCGTCAATCCCGTGATCCTTTTCCCCGCCGCGCTCGCAGCTCGCGGTGAGGCACTGGCGAAGGGCTACGTCCAGTCGCTGACCATGGGCTCCGGCCAGTTCTGCACGAACCCCGGCATCGTGCTCGCGATCGACGGCCCGGATCTCGACAATTTCGTGGCCGTGGCTGGTGAGGCGCTCGCTGCCGCGCAGCCCCAGGTGATGCTCACCAGCGGAATCCACGCCGCCTATGACAAGGGCGTATCGGCTCTCAGCGAGAATAATGCTGTCGAGACGGTGGCTCGCGGTGCCGAGGGCACCGGCTGCAATCGCGGGCGTGCCGCCCTCTTCGTGACCGAGGCGTCAAAGTTCATCGCCGATGCGGCGCTGTCCCACGAAGTGTTCGGCGCGGCTTCGCTGATCATCCGCGCGCGCGACATGGACGAGCTTCGGACCGTCGTGGCAAGCATGGAAGGTCAGCTCACGGCGACCTTCCAGATGGACGAAGGCGATGCGGAGGCCGCCCGCACGCTGCTGCCGCTGGTCGAGCGCAAGGCTGGCCGCATCCTCGCAAACGGTTGGCCGACGGGTGTCGAGGTCAGCTATGCGATGGTTCATGGCGGGCCTTTCCCGGCGACGAGCGATCCGCGCTCCACGTCCGTTGGTGCGGCGGCGATCGAGCGCTTTTTGCGGCCGGTCTGCTATCAGGATCTGCCCAACGCTATTCTGCCGCGCGCGTTGCAGAATGATAATCCGCTGCAATTGCCGCGTTTGGTGGATGGGAAACAAGCCTGATCGTAGCGCCCAGAATATGACTGCGGGCAGTGGCGATCGATGGATTGACGCCATTGCCCGCCTATCCGGGCAAAGTTAACGTTATCACAATCGGTTCGCAGGCTGACGAGCTTCTTGAAGTTGGCCAGCGAACCGAGCGAGCAATGAAGACGTGGGCGCTGCGGTGCCTCGTCACAGGAAGGAGCCTGCCGTGAGCCAGTCATTCGATCCCGCATCGTCTCTGCCGGAAGATTGGCGAGAAGGACGGTTCGTCGGTCGGATCGATCGCGGCGATGGCCCCTGCCCCATCCTCATCGAAGGTGGCGAGGTTTTCGACATGTCGAAATTCGCACCGACGGTTGCCGAGTTGGTCGCACGTACCGCCGTGTCGACTGCAGGCGGCGAATTGTTGGGGCCGCTGGAAGGTCTCGGCATTGGCAGCGGGGCTTCCGCTGTGCGCCTGCTTAGCCCAATCGACCTGCAGTGCGTGAAGGCGGCGGGCGTGACCTTTGCCGTGTCGGCACTGGAGCGGGTCATCGAGGAACGCGCCCGTGGCGATGCCGGCCAGGCCGCAGCCGTGCGGGGCCGGCTTGAAGATCGCATCGGCGGATCGATGCGGGCGGTGAAGCCCGGATCGTCGGAAGCCGCCGAGCTGAAGGCCGCGTTGATCGAAGACGGCATGTGGTCCCAGTATCTCGAGGTCGCCATCGGCCCCGATGCCGAGATTTTCTCGAAGTGCCCGGCGCTCGCCAGCGTCGGCTGGGGCGAGCCGATCGGCGTCCGTTCCGACTCCACCTGGAACAATCCGGAGCCGGAAGTGGTGCTACTGTGCACCGCCGAGGGTGAGCCGATCGGTGCCACGCTGGGCAACGATGTCAATCTGCGTGACTTCGAAGGCCGCTCCGCCCTGCTGCTCAGCAAGGCGAAGGACAACAACGCCTCCACGTCGCTCGGACCGTTCGTGCGCCTGTTCGATTCGGGCTTCGGCATGGACGATGTTCGCGCCGCCCAGGTGACGTTGCGTATCGATGGCGAAGATGGCTACGTACTCGACGGATCCAGCTCGATGCGCGAAATCAGCCGCGATCCCGCGGATCTCGCCAAGCAGGCGATGAGCGAGCATCATTATCCCGACGGCTTCGTCCTTTTCCTGGGCACGCTGTTCGCACCGACGCAGGATCGCGACGATCCCGGCCGCGGTTTCACGCACAAGCCCGGCGACGTCGTCACCATCTCCACGCCCAGGATCGGCACGCTCGTCAATCAGGTGACGACCTCCAAGGCGGCGCCGCCGTGGGCGTTCGGCATCGGCGCCTTGATGCAGAACCTGGCAAGCCGTGGTTTGCTGGTAGGATGAGCCTACCCGGTTCCGGAACGATCGACGGCTTGGCGGCGGATCGACGCGCCGTCTATCCGAGCCTCAAGGACAAGCGGGTTATCGTCACCGGCGGGGGATCCGGGATCGGCGCCGGATTGGTGGAAGCCTTCGCGATCCAGGGCGCTCGCGTCGCGTTCGTCGATCTCGCCGAGGATCAATCACAGGCGGTTATCGACGGCTTGGCCGGCAAGGTCATGCATACTCCTATCTTCGCGCAGCTCGATCTACGCAACGTAGAGGCGCTGCAGGCTACGCTCGCGCGGTTCCAGTCGGAACTCGGCGGCGTTGACGTGTTGGTCAACAATGCTGCGAATGACGATCGTCATAGGGTCAGTGAGGTTACGACCGCTTATTGGGATGAGCGGATGGCCACCAATCTGCGCCACCTGTTCTTCGCGGCACAAGCCGTGGCTCCGGCGATGGCCGAAGCGAAGGGCGGCGTGATCCTCAACTTCGGTTCGATCAGTTGGCATCTCGGTCTGCAGGAGCTGACCCTTTATCAGACGGCGAAGGCCGCGATCGAAGGCATGACCCGCAGTCTGGCGCGGGATCTCGGCCCTGCCGGTATCCGGGTTAACACGATCGTGCCGGGGAATGTGCAGACTCCGCGCCAGGCGAAATGGTATACGCCGGAGGGCGAAGCGGAAATCGTATCGTCGCAATGTCTGACGGGCCGCATCCAGCCTCGTGACGTCGCGGCGATGGCGCTGTTCCTGGCGTCGGACGATGCGCGCTTCTGTACCGGGCATAACTATTGGGTTGATGCAGGCTGGCGATGACAACCAACGTAGAGAGCATCTGTGCGGTCCAGGCGACGCTGGGCGAAGGGCCGGTATGGGCATATAATGCCCTCTGGTTCACCGATATCAAGCAATGCCGGGTCTACCGGCTCGACCCTACCACGTCTGCTCTTCGCCGTTGGGACGCTCCGAGCCAGATTGGCTGGGTGTTGCCTGCACATGACGGTGCCTTCGTAGCCGGATTGCAAACGGGCCTTCACCGCTTCGATCCGGAAGACGGCTCATTCTCGCTGCTTACGACGGTAGAAGCCGATCGGCCCGGAAACCGCCTCAACGATGCGTGCACGGATCCGAGCGGGCGCATCTGGTTCGGCTCGATGGACGATACGGAGGCGGCGCCGAGCGGCGCAATCTACCGCGCGGATTCGCGCGGGATCGCCAGGGTCATCGATGGCATCAGCATCACGAACGGCCCGGCGGTAAGCCCCGACGGCGCGACGCTCTATCATCACGATACGTTGGGTGGATTGATCTACGCCAGCGACATCAATGAAGATGGCGAGGTCAGCAATACCCGCATCCTCATCACCCTGGACAATGCGTCCGGTTATCCGGACGGCCCGGTGGTCGATAGCGAAGGCTTTTTGTGGGTCGGCCTGTACTGTGGCTGGGCGGTGCACCGTTATGCGCCGTCGGGTGAACTGGTGCAGATTGTGCGCCTGCCGGTCGCGAACGTCACTAAGATCGCCTTCGGAGGGCCGGAGCTTCGCACCGCTTTTGCGACGACGGCCAGCAAAGGCCTTTCCGCCGAGGAGAAGGCCGCGCAGCCGCTTGCCGGCAACGTCTTCACCTTCGATCCCGGGGTACGCGGCCAGCCGACCACCGCCGCTCAGCCGTTTGGCACGACCCTGATCTAAGGCCGATCCGCTGCCCATTCGGGTAGCGGTTCCTGTATCTTCATAGTGAGAGCCGCAGCGGCGGCTGATGACGTCTTCGGCAGGCGGCAGACTACCCTGCCGGCAATGCGGCACCATCCGCAATGGTCAGCAAATCCACCAAGACGAATCGACACGCCGGGATCCGCAGGATCCCGGCGTGTCGATGGCAATTAGCCCTTCATCTGCTCAAGCTCGCGGCCACGGGTTTCGTGGACCATCGCTCGCGTGAAGAAGAACGACAATGCGGCGAAGAAGGCATAGCCGAAGTAGGTTGGCGCCAGACCGGGCGAGACCGCCAAAGTCGGGAAGCTGACGGAGATCAGCGCATTCGCGATCCACTGCGCGAAGCCGGACACCGCCAAGCCAGAACCCCGGATCTGGGTCGGGAACATCTCGCCCAGCATCACCCACATGATCGGGCCCCAGCTAAGATTGAAGAAGAAGGTGTAGGTCATCGCCGCCGTCAGGGCGAGCACGCCGTTATGGCCGGGCAGCGAGACCGAACCATCCGCCGCCGTCACCGCCGTCGAAAAGGCGTAAGCGACGGTCGCGAGCGACACCGCCATCACGGCCGAACCGACGAGCAGCAAGGGCTTGCGACCCACCTTGTCGACCAGGGCGATCGCCAAAAGGCATGCGCCGATCGAGATTACCCCGGACAGGATGTTGGTGAGCAGCGCCGCATCTTCGCCGAAGCCGACGGCCTCCCAAAGCGTAGCGCCGTAGTAGAAGACGACGTTGATGCCGACGAACTGCTGGAAGACAGCGAGTCCGAGGCCGGTCCACACGATCGGACGAAGGCGGCCGCTAGTCTTGTCGATCAGGTCGGACAGCTTCGGCTTGTGGTGATCGGCGGAAAGGCTGGCGCGAATCTCCTGAACCTTGGCGCGAGCCGCCGTTGGACCGAACAACCGGGTGAGCACCGCTTCGGCACGCGCATCCTCGCCTTTGACGACAAGGTAGCGCGGGCTTTCCGGGATGTTCACCAGGGCCACCAGGTAAACAAGCGCCGGAATCGCCTGCAACCAGAACATCCAGCGCCAGGCCTGCTGGCCCAGCCAGAATTCCGCGGTGGAGCCGCCGGCGTAACGCGCCACGAGATAGTTGGCGACGAAGGCTCCGGTCAGACCCGAGATGATCATCACCTGCTGAACCGACGATAGCCGGCCACGAACATGAGCCGGCGTCACTTCCGAAATGTAGACGGGAGAGATGACGCTGGCCGCGCCCACGCCCAAGCCGCCGACGATGCGGGCAAAGATGAAGATCGCCGATGTCGGCGCAGCGCCGGCCAGCAGGGCCGACGCCAGAAACAGCACCGCCGCGACCATCATGGTCCCGCGCCGCCCGATCGTATCGGCCAGCCGCCCTGCACCGAACGCGCCGATCGAAGAGCCGATCAGAATAGCGCCGACATTGACACCGATGCCAAGCCGCCCGAGCGAAAATGCGCTCTCCAGCCCCTTCTGCGTGCCGTTGATGACGCCGGAATCATATCCGAACATGAAGCCGCCGATCGTCGCGGCGGCAACGATGCCGCCGATCAGACGATAATTGACGCGCTCCACCTCTGTCGTAACCATTACAATCCCCTCCCCAGCATCTCGTCGGGCATTTCTGTTCCTTATCGTTCCGAAATGTGAGCGCTATCAACTTCAGGTACGGTCATGAAGTCAAGAGCGCCTTGGCTGCTTTGCCGCTCTTGGCGGCGCGTCGGATTGGCGGCGGATCAGCTCGAAATCCAGGAGCCGGCACGTCGCGTCCGGGTTCGCCGGACGCTGGCCACGGATCGCATCGATCAGCATCGCCATCGCCGCCCGCGACATATCTTCGATCGGCTGCTTGATGGTGGTGAGTTCGGGCCAGATCGCGGTCGCCAGCGCCGTATCGTCGAAACCGCAGATCGTCAGATCGTCAGGCACGTCCAGCCCGTGACGATGCGCCATCGCCACGGCACCCGCCGCCATGTCATCGTTTGAGGCGAAGATCGCTGTTGGCCGGTCCGCCTGCTCCAGCAGCCGTGCCGCCGCTTCCAGCCCCGATCGATAATCATATCGTCCAGCGACGATCAAAGCCGGTTCGATCGGCAATCCGGCCGCTGCCAGAGCCTCGCGATAGCCGGCTTCCCGTTCACCGCTAGCGGAGAGATTCGGGTCGCCGCCAATGAAGCCGATCCGCTTATGACCCAAGGCGAGCAGATGGCGCGTCATCTCCAAAGCAGCGCGGCGATCGTCGATCCCCACCGCCAACTGGCCCTTCGGCGGAAGAGCGGTGGCCAGCAGCACCGTTGGAATGCCGGTCGAGCTGAACACCTCCAGCACCTGCGCCGATTCGCAGAGCGGCGGCCCAAGGACGACGCCATCGATGCCATCGGCCACCAGCCGCCGCGCGACATCCGCGCCTTCCTCGCCCGCGCCGCACTTCTCGAAGATGAGCTGCACATTGCCCTGCGTCGCCTGATCCAGGCTGCCGATCAGGAATTCGTTGACGAAGCCCGCGCTCGGATTGGAGTAAAGCAACCCGATGCGGTTGCGAGCGGCGCCGGCCAGGCTGCGTGCCGCCAGATTAGGGGCGTAATTCAGCGCCTGGATGGCGAGATCCACCAGTTCGCGCGTTGCGGGGCGTACATTGGTTTCGCCGTTGATGACCCGCGATACCGTCATCGGCGAGACACCGGCGTGCCGCGCGACATCGTTGATCGTCGGCATGCTGCCGCGCCGCGCTCTGCTGCTCACTCCTCCGACGTCCCCCGCCCGTCCGTTACGTTGCCGTCATGCTCCCGTTCAGGCTTCAGCACAATCTAGACCAAAAGCGTACAGCTGAGCGGAGGCGAGCGTGCGTTCCGCACAACTTGCCCGGACGGACGAGAGAGAATATGGTGCGAATGGTAACGCTACCGTAAATCGTGGGGCTCGTGAGAAAGCCCGATCAAGGAGGACATCCTGTGACCCGCTCGACCCTTCCCCGCGCTGCGGCGCTGACTCTTGCCTTGGCGCTCGCCGGCAGCGCGCTGGCCCAGCCAGTAAAGGTGCCGACCACTTCGCCCGAGGGCCGGCGCTACCTCAGCCAGCCGCTGGTGACGAGCATCTTCACGGCGGATCCTTCCGCGCACGTCTTTAACGGCAAGATCTACGTCTATCCGTCGCACGATATTCCAGTCGATATCGCCAATGACGATCTCGGCAATCAATATGCGATGCGCGATTATCGCGTGCTGCAAATGGACCGCGTCGGCGCTCCGGTGACGATCGGCCCCGTCGCGCTGGATGTGAAGGATGTGCCATGGGCCTCCAAGCAGATGTGGGCGCCCGATGCCGCCTATCGCAACGGCACCTATTATCTTTATTTCCCCGCGCGCGATAAGACCAAGGACAAGAACGGCCTCGGCGCTTTCCGCATCGGCGTGGCCAGTTCGAAGAATCCGATGGGGCCGTTCAAGGCCGAACCGACCGCCATCGCGGGCAGCTATTCGATGGATCCTGCCGTGTTCACGGATAAGGACGGCACCGCCTACATGTATTTCGGCGGCATCTGGGGCGGACAGCTCCAGCGCTGGGCCAACGGCACCTACGATCCGAACGGATCGGACACCGATATGATGCAGGACGATAAGCCGGCTCTCTCCGGTAAGGTCGTTCGCATGAATGCGGACATGAAGACCTTCGCTGAAAAGCCGCGCGACGCCGTCATCCTGGATGAGAATGGCAAGCCGGTCTTGGGCGGCGATCACGAGAAGCGCTTCTTCGAGGCATCGTGGGTCTTCAAACGCGACGGCAAATATTATTACACCTATTCGACCGGCGACACGCACTTCCTGAATTATGCGATCGGTGACAATCCGTATGGCCCGTTCACCTATAAGGGACATATTCTGAAGCCGGTGCAGGGCTGGACCAGCCATCACTCCATCATCGAGGCGAATGGCAAATGGTGGCTGTTCTACGCGGACACGCAGATTTCGAACAAAAATCATCTGCGCAACGTGAAGGTCACTGAACTTCGCTTTGCCGCCGATGGCTCCATCCCCACCATCGATCCGTTCCTGCCCTGATGTTTCTGGGAATCGATATCGGCACCTCGGGTGTCAAAGCCGTCGTCATCGACGATAAGGGCCTCGTCGTGGGCGAAGGCGTAGCCGCGCTGACCGTGTCGCGTCCACAGCATCTGTGGTCGGAGCAATCGCCGGAATCGTGGTGGCAGGCCACGGCCGCAGCGGTGCAGGCGATCGATCCGGCGGTGCGCCGCTCCGTGCGCGGCATCGGCCTTGCCGGCCAGATGCACGGCGCGACGCTGCTGGATGCGGCCGATCGCCCGCTTCGGCCGGCCATCCTGTGGAACGACGGACGCAGCCACGCCGAGTGCGAGGAGCTGGAGGCAGCCGCCGATTTCCGGGGCATTGCCGGCAACATCGTAATGCCCGGCTTTACCGCGCCGAAGCTCGCCTGGGTCAAGAAGCATGAGCCCGAGATCTTCGACAAGGTAGCGACGGTGCTGCTGCCCAAGGATTATGTGCGCCTGCGCATGACCGGGGACAAGGCATCCGATCTCAGCGATTCCGCCGGAACGCTGTGGCTGGATGTAGAAGCCCGGGATTGGGGCGATCCGCTGCTGGCGGCGACGGGCCTGACCCGCGAACAGATGCCACGTCTGTTCGAAGGGACCGAGATCACCGGCATGCTGCGCGCCGAAGTCGCCGCGGCCTGGGGCTTGCCGCCCGTGCCCGTAGCGGCCGGCGGCAGCGACAATGCCGCAGGTGCCGCCGGTATCGGCGTCGTCCGTGATGGCGATGCTTTGCTCTCGCTGGGAACGTCCGGCGTCATCTTCGTCGCGACCGATCGTCTGCGGGCAAATCCGGCCGATGCGGTTCACGCCTTCTGCCATTGCCTGCCGGGGCTCTGGCACCAGATGAGCGTTCATCTCTCCGCGGCATCCTGCGTCGATTGGGTCGCGCGGCTGACCGGAACGGCTAGTGTAGCCGAACTGTTCGCGCGGGCGGAAGCGATCGGCCCGGCGGCTGGGCCGGAAATCTTCCTGCCGTACCTGTCCGGTGAACGCACGCCGCATAACGATGCCTTAGTGCGCGGCGCCTTCCTTCACCTCGACAATGAAACCACTCCAGCACTGCTTGCGCAGGCCGTGCTGGAAGGCGTGGCATTCGCGCTTGCCGATGGCCTGGATGCGCTGCGAAGCGCGGGAACGAAGATCGATCGCCTGTCCGTGATCGGTGGCGGTGCCCGCTCCGGTTATTGGGGCAAGATCATCGCCGCCGTGCTGGGTCTTCCGCTCGATTATCTGCTCGGCGGCGAAGTCGGCCCTGCGCTGGGTGGCGCGCGCCTTGCCCAGATTGCCGTGGATGGCGGATCGCCAGCCGACGTTTGTTCGGCCCCGCCGATCCTGCGCTCAGTGGATCCGGATTTCGATCTCGCCCAACGGCTTGCCGAAAAGCGGCAGGCCTTTGCGGCCGCCTACCCCCGCATAACTCCCAAGAAAGGTTCCTGATGACCTCCGCGACCGACTATTTCGCCTCCATTCCGCCGATCACCTTCAAGGGGCCGGATACGAACGACGAGCTGGCGTACCGCTATTACGACAAGGATCGGGTCGTATTCGGCAAGCGGATGGAGGATTATCTCCGTTTCGCTGTCTGCATGTGGCACACCTTCTGCTGGCCGGGATCGGACGTGTTCGGCGGCGGCACGTTCAAGCGGCCTTGGCACGCGCATCCGAATTCTACCGAAGCAGCCGCACTGAAGCGCGAAGTGGCGTTCGATTTCGTCGGCAAGTTGGGCGTTCCTTATTATTGCTTCCACGATGTGGACGTCATGGAAGAGGCGAAGACCACCGCTGAATATGCGCAGCGCTTCGGCACCGCCGTCGATCATCTGGAGCAGCTTCAGGGCAAGACCGGCATCAAGCTGCTGTGGGGCACCGCCAACCTCTTCTCCGATCCGCGCTATGCAGCCGGCGCGGCGACGAGCCCGAGCCCCGAAGTCTATGCTTGGGGCGCAATGCAGGTGCGCGCCGCGCTTGAGGCGACGCATCGTCTGGGCGGCGAGAATTACGTGCTGTGGGGCGGCCGCGAAGGCTACGAGACCCTCGTCAACACCGATCTGAAGCGCGAACTGGACAATTTCGGCCGCTTCCTTTCGCTGGTGGTGGAGCACAAGCACAAGATCGGCTTCAAGGGCACGATCCTGATCGAACCGAAGCCGTTCGAGCCCACCAAGCATCAGTATGATTTCGATTCCGCGACCGTCTATGGCTTCCTCAAGCGCTATGGCCTTGAGGACGAGGTGCGCGTGAACATCGAGGCGAACCACGCCACGCTGTCCGGCCACACGTTCGAGCATGAAATCGCGATGGCGGCTGCCTATGGCATCTTCGGTTCGATCGATGCCAATCGCGGCGATCCGCAGAATGGCTGGGATACCGATCAATTCCCCAACTCGGTTGAGGAAATGACGCTGGCGATGCTGGAAATCGAGCGGGCCGGTGGCTTCACCACTGGCGGCTTCAACTTCGACGCAAAGGTCCGCCGTCAGTCGTCAGATGCCGCTGATCTGTTCCACGGCCATGTCGGCGCCATCGACGTCATCGCCCGCGCGCTGGTGAATGCCGAAAAGCTGATCGCGGACGGCCGGCTCGATACCTTCAAGCAGAAGCGCTATGCCGGCTGGGAAGGCGAATTGGGCCAGATGGTCCATCGCGAAGGCACCAGCCTCGCTGACATCGCCGATCTGGCGGTGGAGCGGAACCTGGCGCCGGAGCACCAGTCCGGTCAGCAGGAGCGGCTGGAGAACATCCTCAACAACGTTACCGCAACACGATAAGAGCTGTGTCGCTCCGGAGCCAGAAACGGCTCCGGAGCGTCCACTTCAGTAGGGACGATCGCCGGTTCGCCGAATTAGCAGCCGGGCATCCCTCCTCCCGATAGTGTCAGTTGGGTGCCGCGCCTTCGAACTCGACGGGCGTGACGAAGGGAATGTCGACGCGCGATCCCGACGCGCCGCCGGAAATCAGCCAATGCTTCGCGAGCCCGCTCTTGATCTGCGGCAGGTTCCGCTGGCGCGGATCGGCACCCGCTAGGGCGATCCTCAGGCGATGATGCGGCTGCACCACGTAAGACCTTGGAGACAGCTCGAAGATGAGCGTTGCCGGCTCGCCCGGAGCCAAAGGCGTCACGTCCTTTTGCAGCCCGGAATGATAGGGCAAGCCAAGATTTTCGTATGGCGCAACACCGATCTTGCGGTGGCTGCCGGCTAAACGCCCCTGAGCAAGCACCACGGCCTTGCCGTTAGCATCCACGTCCTCAAGATACGCGAACATGTTCGCTTGCGGCCCATCGGCGGCGGCGCGGATCGACACGACAGTATAACCCTCGATCGTCGCCGCGCGCGTCAGTGGCGGGGTGGTGAAGATCGCGGCCTGCTTGTCCGGCGTCTCGGGCCAGAACGGAAAGTAGCTGTCGGTCGGCACATCATAGTCGATGGCGTAATTCAGGCTCGTCTCGCGCGGTGTGGCTGGGCCGAGCGTTCCGCCCTGTCTGTCTCCCGACGTGCCGAGGTATAGAGTGGTGCGCTTGATCCCCACGCCCGGCAGCCGATCCGACCGGACTAGCTGACCGCCCGCACCGTCTTCACGCCACCACGTATATTTCGGCTCGGAATCGATGCCGTTGCGGGTGCCTTTCAGATAGCGATCGAAGAACCGCTTCTGGATATCGTTCACGTCGAACTGGCTGGGCGGCTGACAATGGCTGCCCGGCCCGACGATCAGCTTGCCGGGCAAATTGGCGGCGGCCCGGATCATCTGCTCGGTCGGTTCGTCGCTCCAGTTGCTCCAGAAATACCAGGCAAGGCCGGGCCGGACCAGATCCTGCTTGTGCGTATACGGACCCACCTCTTCCCAGAAGCGCGTGCCGGTCAGCGCCGACATGCTGTCCCGATACGGCATCCCGTACCACAAACCAGCCATCGGCGTGTTCTTGGCATGCTGGGCGACCGCATGCTTCAGGAGGACACCATCCGTGTCGCCATCTACGGGCACGCTGGCGAGATCCACGGTGAGGGGTTCGTCCGGACGCGTATTGAACTGGCCGGTGATGCCGCCCCGCTGGACGAAGTCATGCTTGTCCCAGTCCGTGGCCGCTGCGAACACGGCACGAAGCGCCGGCGGACTGGCACTCGCCACCGCCATTGCGCTGCCGCCGAGATAAGAACAGCCGATCAGGCCCACCGCGCCCGTGCTGTAGGGCTGCCGGGACAGCCATTGCACGATCTCCGCGCCATCGGCCGCTTCGGTCCGGTCGAGAAAACCGCGGCGGGCGCCGAACGATGCGCCCTTGCCGCGAATATCCGCCGTCGCCACGACATAGCCCTGGTGGACGAGATTGCGGAGCCCGAACTCCTTGGAATCGATCAGATCGACCAATTTGCCTTTGTCGTAATAGCGCGCGCGATAGGGCGTGAAGGCGAACACCGCAGGGTGACGCGCAGCATCCGCCTTGCCGCCGTGCGCCGGCCTGTAGACATTGACGGCAAGCCGCACGCCATCGCGCATGGGCAGGTAGAAGGATCGCCGGGTCACGAGAGGATCGTCAGCTGCCGTCTGCGCGATCGCCTGGAGCGGCATCGCCGTCATCGTGGCTGCGACAAGAAGCA
>Ga0247730_1001431_pt1 | contig 13251 bp, 15 predicted proteins | sample UWRJL073202C2_FD_180959 | JGI IMG/M metagenome (GOLD analysis project Ga0247730, IMG submission 180959) | Plant litter microbial communities from Arlington Agricultural Research Station in Wisconsin, United States - UWRJ-L073-202C-2 | ecosystem: Environmental > Terrestrial > Plant litter >...
CGCGGCCCGAACCGGGGCCCTTCACGAAGACGTCGACCTTCTTCATCCCGTGCTCCATCGCCTGACGACCGGCCGACTCCGCGGCCATGCCGGCGGCGAACGGCGTCGACTTGCGCGAGCCCTTGAAACCGACGGTTCCGCCGGAGGCCCACGAGATCACGGCGCCCGAAGGATCCGTGATGGTGACGTGGGTGTTGTTGAACGTGCTCTTGATGTGGGCTTCGCCCGCAGCGACGTTCTTCTTTTCCTTGCGGCGGACCTTCTTGCCAGCTGTCTTAGGAGGCATGCGCTATCACTTCTTCTTTCCGGCGACGGTGCGCTTCGGGCCCTTGCGGGTGCGCGCGTTGGTCTTGGTGCGCTGGCCACGAACGGGCAGGTGCGCACGGTGGCGACGGCCCTGGTAGCTGCCGATCTCCATCTTGCGGCGAATGTCTGCCGTGACCGTGCGACGCAGGTCGCCCTCGGTCTGGTAGTTCGCTTCGATGTGATCGCGCAGCGCGACGAGGTCGTCGTCGTCGAGCTCGTGGACTCGCTTGTCGGGGCTGATGCCCGTCGCTGCGAGGGTCTCGGTGGCGCGGGTGCGGCCGATCCCGAATACATAGGTGAGAGCGATCTCGATGCGCTTCTCGCGCGGTAGATCAACTCCAACGAGGCGTGCCATCTAGGCAGTTCCTTCCAATTCGGCGAGGTGTGGTCACCTGATGCGTCCCAGCTGCCTCCCAGATCTTGGATCTGGAGCCGGGCCCCGGCCTACGCTTCCGGGGGTGACCCACCGCGATGCTGCTGCGGCGGGAGCGATCAGATGTTGCGGTGCTGCTGTGTGAAGAAGCTGCTGCTAGCCCTGGCGCTGCTTGTGACGCGGGTTCTCGCAGATCACCATGACACGGCCGTGGCGACGAATCACCTTGCACTTGTCACAGATCTTCTTCACGCTCGGGTTGACCTTCATCGAGAGTCTCTCTTTGGGATCTGAACGTGACTGGTTACGTGGTGCTGGTGCTACTTGTACCGGTAGACGATGCGACCGCGGGAGAGGTCGTACGGCGAGAGCTCCACCACGACCCGATCCTCGGGGAGGATGCGGATGTAGTGCTGACGCATCTTGCCGCTGATGTGCGCGAGAACCTTGTGGCCGTTGGCCAGCTCCACACGGAACATCGCGTTGGGCAGTGCCTCGACTACGGCACCTTCCATCTCGATGACGCCTTCTTTTTTCGCCATGACCTCTTCTTTGGTTGCACTGCCGGGGTGACACGTCGGCCGGGCACACCTCAGCGACGCCACCGAAGCGGCACACATCCATGGCCTGGGCGCATGGAGAAGGGGACCCGAAAAGGCCGACTCTCGATTCTACGCCCCAGCGGGGCGGCTATTCAAATCGGTCCGTCGCGGGCGCTCCGCGGGACCGCTCGGTCAATCGGCCACCTGCCCCATTCCACCACGAACGTCCGCCGGCGTCGCTATCGTTCGGCTGTGCCGATCCGCCCCACCCCGCCGCTCCCACGGTGACCGAGGTGACGGGCTGGGGCCCCGGTATCGAGCGAGCGATCCAGCGGGTCATCGCCGGCATGGGCGTGTTCTACGCCGTGGTGGCCATCGCCTGGGCATCGACCGGTCTCGCCGCCGCCGACCGGACGGCGCACGTCCTGATGGTCACGGGAGTCGCGGTCCTGCTCGTCGTGACGGTCCGCGCCTGGCTGACCCGTCTGCGCACCGTCGACATCGTCGCCGTCAATCTCATGATGATCGCGATGCTCCGAGTCAACGCCGAGGTCGGGACCCAAGGAATCGGCATCCAGGCCGGCCCCGCGTACGTGTTCATGACGACAGCGCTCCTGCTGGCGGCGCTGACCCTCAAGTGGTCCACGTTCTGGCGCTGGGCCGGCTTCACCACGACGGCCTACGTGATCGGCCGGTACCTCGGCGGCTCGGGTGACGACCTGTGGGCCGGCCTCGACGAGGCGATCTCCGACACCAGCACGATCGCGGCGGCGGGGCTGGTGCTGACGATCTACCGGAGGGCAGGTCGCCGCGCGGACGAGGCGACGGCGACCCGCCTCGAGGCAGGACGGCGCCAGGCCCGGGCGGACGCCGTCGAGCGGGCGGCCTCGGAGGAACGACGGATCCTGCACGACGAGATCATGGCCGCGCTCGTGTCGATCGACCACGCCGGTTCCGCCGGTGACGTCGCGCGCGCGTCGGACGCGGCTCGGCGCGCCCGCCTGGCCCTGATCGACGAGCGCACCGACATCGTCTCGGTCATGGAGACCACCTGGCTGGTCGACACCACCGGCGTGCGCATCCCGATGACGATCGACATCGACCCGGACCTGGTGGCCTCCGACCTCATCAGGTCCGACGTGACGGTGGCGCTGATCGGCTCGATCAAGGAGGCGCTCCGCAACGTGGAGCGTCATGCCGGCGCCAGCTCGGTCAGCGTGCAGGTCCGCCGCCACGGGGAGGTCGGGGTGCGCGTCATCATCCTGGACGACGGCCACGGCCTGCCGGACGACCACAGCCCCGGCTTCGGCATCCGCCACTCCATCGGTGCCCGCATGCGTGACGTCGGCGGCACGGCCCGCGTCAGGAACGGCCCGACCGGCGGCACGATGGTCGAGCTCGTCTGGCGTCAGGACCGGCGGGGCAGCGAAGCGCCCGCACCGTCGCCGTCCACCACCGCGCCGCCCGCGCTGTCGATCGTCGGTGATCCCCGAGGACTGACCTACGCCGTCACCGCCGTGGCGCTGGTGGGACAGCTGTGGCTCGTCGGCCGTCATCTCCACCGTCCGATCGAGGTCGTGGTCGCAGTGTGCGCCATCGCCCTGGTCCTCGGTGTGACCTGGCGCGTGGTCCGCGAGCCCCTCGGACGGCGGACGATCCTCACCATCACCCTCGTCGACGCCGGACTCCTGGCAGCGGGTCTGGCGGCGGCCGGCGAGGGGGCGCTCATCGACTTCAGGTCGTGGATCCTGGAGCTGACCTGCGTCCTGATCTTCACCCTCGTCTTCTTCGTGTCCTACCGCGCCCTCATGGCCCTGGCCGCATCGCTGGCTGCCGTCATGGTCGCGTGGTGCGCGGTCGACCCGGCGGCGGCCGTGGCCGATGCGACCGATCCGATCCTGCAGCCGATCTTCTACGCGGCCGCCATCGGTGCGATGGTGTGGGGCCTGCGGGCCCTCGCCGTCACCACGGCCGACGAGGAGCGCCGAGCCGGCGAGCAGGTGTCGCTGCAGACGGCGCACCTGGCACAGTCGCTGCTGGACCGCGCCAGGTTCGACCACCTGCGGACCGTCCTGGACCCGTTCTTCGAGGCGGTCGAGGAGCTCCGGCTCGACGTGCGAGAGCCCGAGGTCGTCGAGCGGACCCGTGCGCTCGCCCTGCAGGTCCGCGACGAGATGTATCTGCCCGGCCTGCTCGACGACGACGCGCGCCTGCTGCTGGCGACGGCTCGTGAAGCCGGCACACGGATCACGATCCGCCCCAGCGAGGTCCCGACCGGCGGCGACACCGTGCGCCGGGTGCTGAAGGCCGCGATCGATCCCATGACGGTGCGGACGGCCACGCTGTCCCTGCCCGACGCGGGCGCGCCGTACGTGCGGCTCGTGATCCTCCCGGCCGCCGACGCCGCCACCCGGGGCCGCCTCGTCGCGGACCTCGACACGATCGACGCCCGCATCGAGTCGCTCGAGCACGCGACGGTCATCACGGTGCCGGTCAGTCCGGCAGATGACCCTCGCCCCGGGCCATCGTGACCAGTCCGTGGGAGTTGCCCGGGTCGAGTCCCCGCTGACGGTACGTCGCGACGGCCCGGTTGAGGTGTTCTCTCACGGTGGACTCCGAGATGCGCATCGACTTGGCGACGGACTTGTACGGGAGCCCCTCGGAGATGGATCGCAGGATGTCGATCTGCCGGGGGGACAGACTGACCATGAGGTCGTCGTCGGTCAAGAGGGCGTGAGCCAGCGCCCCGGAGCACACGAGCTCACCCGCGAGCGCCCCCTGGATGGACTCGGCGATGGACCGGACGGGGTCGATCTTCAGCAGCAGCCCCGATGCTCCCGCCGCGATCGCCCGACGGACGGGCGCGGGACGCTCCTCCGAGGTGAAGATCAGCACGATCATCCCGTGCTCGACCAGCTGCCGGATGTCGTCCTCGACGCCACCGTCGCGCGGCATGCCCAGGTCGAGCAGCACCACCGACGCGTTCGCGCCAGGTCCGGCGAGCAGCTCGTCGACCGATCCGGCCACGGCCAGCAGGACCAGGTCGGGGGCCTCTTCCGCCAGCGCGGCCCCGATGCCCTTCAGGACGATCGGATGGTTGTCGATGGCGGCGACCCCGACGCGGCTCTCGGCGGTCACGGATGGCGTCGTCACCCGCCCATCGTCGTGGAGCACGGCTTCGGCGTCCAGTCGTCGTTTCGGTGGACCCGCGCCGGTCAGGCCTGGAGGCCGACGACGGCTCGAGCGATCTCGTCGACCAGATCTGCCCCCGCGTCGAGATCGGCGTTCTGGTCCGACAGGATCGCGACGAGGTAGGTGGTCCCCCCGGCGTCGATCTCACCGATGCTGGTGACGTCCCAGAGGCCCGTCGCCGAGCGCTGGAGGTAGCCGACCTTGACCGCCGCCCGGTCGGGATCGTCGGCGGCCGCCGAGACACCGAAGCGCTGCGTGTCCACGACGCTCCTCATGAGGCCCTCGGCGTAGTCCCGCGAGGCGACGGTCAGCTCGTCACGGTCGCCCAGGACGACCTGCAGCAACCGCACCTGGTCCTCGGCCGTCGTCCGGGTCAGGCCCCAGTACCCACCGGAGCCGACGTCGGTCGACACCAGCCCGATCATCGCGTTGAAGGCCTCGAGCCCGGTCTCACCGCCGATCGTCTCGAAGAGAGTCGTCGCGGCGGCGTTGTCGCTGCGCTCGATCATCGCCGCGGCCAGCGTCTGCTCGCCCACGCTCATCGAGGTCCCCGCCTGCTGGTGCTGCCACAGCAGCGCGGCGAGGATGTCGACCTTGACGATGCTCGCGGTGTCGAACGAGCCGGTCCCGTAGGTCGCGGACTCCCCCGTCGTCTCGTCGAGCACCGAGACGGAGAACCGTGCGTCGGTCGCGATGGCGGCGAGGCCGTCGGTCGGCAGGTCCGAGCCGGCGTCCACGTCGACGGCGACGGCGGTCGTGGCACCTGTCGCGGACGCCCGGTCGCTCGTCGTGGCACCTGTCGCGCCGGGTGCGGCGTCCAGGCCCCGCGACGTCACGGCGACCGCTCCGACTGCGACCACGGCGCTCACGACCGCGCTGGTGATCCAGGTCGTCAACATCCGGTACGTCATGCCGTCGACGCTAGGAGCGCGACATGGGCGTCTCCCCCGGCCGGGCTGTCAGGTGCATGTGAGCTCAGGCGGGCGGGGTGAACTCCGTCTGGCCCGGCCCGTACCGGTCGATGAGTCGCGAGAGGACGATCGCGGTCTCGGTGCGCTCGACGTTCGAGGTCTCGACCCGGATCCGCTCGAGCGCGCGCTCGAGGTCCCGCACGTCCTTCGCGACGATGTGCAGGATCGCATCCGCCTGTCCCGAGACCGTGGCCGCGGCGTGCACCTCGGGCACGCGGCCGAACGCGGCGCGCAGCTCGTCGGGCGAGATGGTCCCCTGGCAGTGCACCTCGACGTAGGCCTCGGTCGTCCACCCCACCAGGTGAGGATCCAGGACCGCGGTGAACCCGGCGATGACCCCGTCGCCCACCAGGCGATCCATGCGACGCTTCACGGCCGGCGCCGACAGGCCGATCCGATCGCCGATCGCCGCATAGCTGGCCCGACCGTCCTCGAGCAGGCATCCGATGAGCTGGCGGTCGAGTTCGTCCATCCGTCCAGTGTTGCAAGAATCCTTCGCCGAATCGAGTCGCGCGCAAGAATTCGCCGGGCCCGTGCGCTGTTTCGGATTCGTCCGGCACGTGAGCGGCCGCCTAGCATGGATTCATTGCGCAGAGTCACTGCCTGAGCTCACCCCGGAGGCCTCACCTTGACCGTTCTCGACGCCCGCACCGTCCCGCACGTCGACACCGCTCGCATCGCCCGCACCCGCCACTACCTGATGTGCGCTCCGTCGTACTTCGAGGTGGTCTACGCGATCAACCCGTGGATGGACGTGACGAACCCGGTCGACGTCGGTCTGGCACGGCAGCAGTGGGAGGCGCTGCGTGACACCTACCTGGGCCTGGGCCATCGCGTCGACCTGATCGAGCCGTTGCCCGGGCAGCCCGACATGGTGTTCGCCGCCAACGGCGGCCTCGTGATCGGCGGCCGCGCCTACGGCGCCCGGTTCCGCTTCCCGGAGCGGGCCGCCGAGGGCGGCGCCTACGCGACCTGGCTGACCGACCACGGCTACCGCGTCACCGAGCCGAGCCGCACCAACGAGGGCGAGGGCGACTTCCTGGCGCTCGGCTCGATGATCCTGGCGGGCACGGGCTTCCGCACCTCGCTCGAGGCCCACATCGAGGCGGCGGAGGCGCTGGACCGGCCCGTCGTGTCGCTCGAGCTGGTCGACCCCCGGTTCTACCACCTCGACGTCGCGATCGCCGTGCTCGACGACGGCAACGGCGCCGGCCCTGCCGACATCGCGTACTTCCCGGGGGCCTTCAGCCGTCACAGCCAGCGCACGCTGCGCGACCTGTTCCCCGACGCGATCCGCTGCAGCGAGGACGATGCGCGCGCACTCGGCCTCAACGCCGTCAGCGACGGCCAGCACGTGGTCCTGCCGGCCGCCGCCACGTCGCTCGCGGCGAGCCTGCGCGACCGCGGATACACCCCGGTGCCGGTCGAGCTGGGCGAGTTCATGAAGTCCGGCGGCAGCGTCAAGTGCTGCACCATGGAGATGCACCGGTAGGGCTGCCGGCCGCCTCACGGATCGATTCGAGTCACACCTGCCCCATCTGTCACGTAGAGTGTCGGCGTGTCGCACTCTCGGATAGCGCTGGTCGTGCTATTTTTCACCGCCCTCCTGGTGCCGGCAACGCCTGCCCAGGCCGCCTCGACGGTCCTGTGCACCGGCTACACGTCGTGCACCGACAAGGGCTACTCGCACAGCGGGTACTCGACGCACCAGGGCACGAGCTACTGGAACATGTACACCGGCACGAACTGCACCAACTACATCGCGTACCGACTCATCACGACCAACGGCCTGCCCAACAAGCGACCGGCGCCCGGCGTGGGCAACGCCCGTGACTGGGGCACGGCGATGGCGTCGGTCACCGACTCGACGCCCACCGTCGGCGCGATCGCCTGGTGGGGCAGGACCGGCAACCACGTCGCGTACATCGAGCGGGTCGTGTCGGCCGACGAGATCTGGGTGTCGGAGTCGAACTGGAGCGGCGCATTCGACTGGCGCAAGATCACCCGGTCCGGAGGCGGCTGGCCCGACGGCATCATCCACTTCACCAGCCCGACGCTCGCCAACTCCACCAAGCCGTCGGTCGTCGGGACACCCAAGGTCGGCACCGAGGTCAAGGCCTCGGTCGGCGCGTGGAGCCCGGTCCCGAGCAGCTATGCGTACCAGTGGATGGTCGACGGCACCCCCATCGGCGGCGCGACCGCCAAGACGTTCACCCCCACCTCGTCCCTGCTCGGCAAGGCCCTCACGGTCCAGGTCACGGCCGCCCACGCAGGCTTCCCGACGGTCCGCGTCGCGTCCGACCCGGTGGCGGTCGCTCCGGGCACGTTGACGATCACGACCCGACCGACGCTCAGCGGCACCGCGCGGGTCGGGTCTCGGCTCACCACGACGACCGGTGCGTTCTCGCGCAAGGACGTCTCGTTGTCCTACCAGTGGTTCTCCGGCGCCGAGCCGATCCCCGGCGCCACCGCGACCAGCTACGTGGCCCGCTCCGTCGACGTCGACCGCCCCCTGACGGCGCAGGTCACCGCCGCCCGGGCTGGCTACACCTCGACGACCGCCGGCACCGACGCCAGCGCGCGTGTCCTCGCGGGCACCCTGACCCGGCGCTCCGACCCCAGCGTGTCCGGCACGCCCCGGGTCGGCTCCCGCCTCACCGCGAACCCCGGCACGTGGTCCCCGGCCGCGACGACGACCTTCCAGTGGTACGCCGACGGTCGGGCGATCGACGGCGCGACCGACCAGACGTTCGTGCCGACGCATCGCCAGCGCGGTGCGACGCTCCACGTGCGGGTCGTCGCCCGTCGGCCCGGCTACACCGCGTCGTCCGCGACGTCCGGCAGCACGCCGGCCCTCTCGGCGGGACGCATCGCCGTCCAGTCCTCGCCGACCCTGACGGGCACGCCGACCCTGGGCTCGGTGCTGACGATCGACCCCGGTGCCTTCACGCCTCCGAGTGCCTCCGCGCGCTATCAGTGGCTGCGTGACGGCAAGCCCGTCCCGGGTGCCACCGGCAGACGCCGCACGGTCTCCCCGAACGACCTGGGGCACCGCCTGTCGGCCACGGTCACCTACAAGGCCACCGGGTACTCGCCCCGCGCGACGACGACGGCCGCCTCCAAGAAGATCCGCACGGCTCCCAAGATCTCGGTCAAGGCCCAGTCGTCGGGCGGTGGCACGGTCGCCTTCACCGTCGCGGTGAGCGCCGCCCGCATCGCGCCCCCGGGTGGTTCGATCAGCGTCCGCTACGCCTCGGGGCGCTCGCGCACCGTCAAGGTCACGCGCGGACGAGCATCGTTCTCGCTGTCCGGGCAGCCGCTCGGGGCCCAGACCTACCGCATCACGTACCGCGGCTCCTCGGCGATCGCGTCGGGCTTCAAGGACAAGACCGTCACGGTCCGCTGAGTCTCCGGACTCACGCCTCCGAGTCGAACACGACCCGCCACGAGCCGTCGACCCGTTCGGCCTGCCACGTCTCGTCGGGCTCGCCACCGCCCAGGCCGACCGTGACCGTGACGCTGTTGTCGACGACCTCGCCGGTCGTGACGGACAGGTCGTCCAGGTCGACGCCGCGGTCCGTGTAGGAGCCCGACAGCGTCTCGATCTGCTCGCAGTCGATCAGGTCGGGCGTCAGCACGACCTTCTTGACGTCCGAGCAGCTGCCGGCGTCCATCGACGTCAGGAGCTCCTGGACGGCGTCACCGGCCCCGCCCGCGTCCGAGGACCCGGAGTCCGAGCCGCAGGCACCGGCCAGCAGCAGGGCGGTCACCGCGACGAGGAGTCTCATGGGGTCAGTGTCCCCCAAAGGGGACGCCGAGCGCAGCCAACCGCTCCTGTCCACCGTCCAGCGCGGTCAGCACCCAGGCGCCCGTGTCGGTCAAGGTGAAGGTGTTCTCGAAGTGGGCCGCCCACGAACCGTCGGTCGTGACGACGGTCCAGTCGTCCTCCAGGGTCCTGGTGTCGGCCGTGCCCAGCGTGACCATCGGCTCGACCGCGAGAGCGAGCCCCTTGACCAGCTTGGGGCCGCGACGCGGCTTGCCGTAGTTGGGCACGTTCGGCTCCTGGTGCATCTCGGACCCGATCCCGTGCCCCGTGTAGCCCTCGACGATGCCGTAGTCGCCGGCCCCGTCCACCGCGACCTCGATGGCGTGGCTGATGTCGGACACCCGGCCGCCCAGGGAGGCCGCCGCGATACCGCGCCACATGGCGTCCTCGGTCACAGCCATCAGGGCCGTCACCTCGTCGGGCACCTCGCCGATCGCCACGGTCACCGCCGCGTCACCGTGCCAGCCGTCGACGATCGCGCCGCAGTCGATCGAGACCACGTCGCCGTCGCGCAGGACCCGGCTGCCGGGGATGCCATGCACGACCTCGTCGTTGACCGACGTGCAGATGACGCCGGGAAAGCCGTGGTAGCCCAGGAAGTTGGACGTCGCGCCGGCGGCGTAGATGCTCTCACGGGCGATGTCGTCGAGCTCACGGGTCGTCATGCCGGCACGCACCTCGGTGCGCAGGAGCTCCAGCGTGCGGCCGACCACGAGACCGGCCGCCCGCATCGAGGCGATCTGGTCCGGGGTCTTGATCTCGATCCCGCGGTCGAACATCAGGTGATCAAGCTCAGGACGGGAGCGCCGCGTCGATCCGGTGGGTGACCTGGTCGACCTCGCCCATGCCGTCGACCTCGATCAGGATGCCGCGCGAGCCGTAGACCTCCAGCAGCGGTGCCGTCTCGGCGGTGTAGACGTCCTGACGGTGCCGGATGACCTCTTCGGTGTCGTCGGCGCGCCCGCTCGTCTCGGCCCGCTTGAGCAGCCGCTGGATGAGCTCCTCGGGGTCGACGACCAGCTCGATGACGCCGTCGAGCCGGGTGCCCAGCTCGTCGAGGATCGCATCGAGCGTGGCGACCTGGTCGACCGTGCGCGGGTACCCGTCCAGGATGAACGCGTCCCGAGCGTCGTCCTGCGCCAGGCGGTCCTTCACCATGGCGTTGGTGACCTCGTCTGGCACGTACTCGCCGGCGTCCATGTACCGCTGCGCCGCCTGACCGAGCTCGGTCTGGTCGCGGACGTTGGCGCGGAAGATGTCACCCGTCGAGATGTGCGCCCCACCGATGCGCTCGGCCAGCGAGACGGCCTGTGTTCCCTTGCCCGCCCCCGGCGGGCCCATGATGAGGAGACGCATTACTTGAGGAACCCTTCGTAGTTGCGCTGCTGGAGCTGGCTCTCGATCTGCTTGACCGTGTCCAGTCCCACGCCGACGATGATCAGCAGCGTGGTGCCGCCGAACGGGAAGTTCTGGCTGGCCCCGATCAGGGCGATCGCGATCATCGGGATCAGGGCGATCAGGCCCAGGTACAGCGCTCCGGGTGCGGTGATGCGGCTGAGGACGTACGCCAGGTAGTCCTGCGTCGGCCGGCCCGCTCGGATGCCCGGGATGAAGCCGCCGTACTTCTTCATGTTGTCGGCGACCTCCTCGGGGTTGAACGTGATCGACACGTAGAAGTACGTGAAGAACACGATCAGCAGGAAGAACGTGGCCATGTACAGCGGGTGGTCGCCCCGGACGAAGTTGTCGTTGATCCACGTCGCCCACGACGCACCGGAGTTGAACTGTGCCATGAGCGCCGGCAGGTACATCAGGCTCGAGGCGAAGATGACCGGGATGATGCCGGCCTGGTTGACCTTCAACGGGATGTAGGTCGACGAGCCGCCGAACATGCGGCGTCCTACCATCCGCTTGGCGTACTGCACCGGGATGCGGCGCTGCGCCTGCTCGATGAAGATGACCGCCGCGACGATGACCAGCCCGATGAGGATGACCAGCACGAACGTGGTCCAGCCGCGCTGCTGCTTGATCTGCCACATCGCGCCGGGGAACGTCGCCACGACCTGCGTGAAGATCAGGATCGACATGCCGTTGCCGACTCCGCGGTCGGTGATGAGCTCGCCGAGCCACATGATGACCGCGGTGCCGGCGACCATCGTCAGGACGATCAGCAGGAACGACAGGATGCTGTCGGGCTTGTACAGCAGCGGTCCGGTCTCGGCCCCGCCGAACAGGTTGCCGCTGCGCGCCAGCGCCACGATGCCGGTCGCCTGCAGGATCGCCAGGCCCAGCGTCAGGTAGCGCGTGTACTGGGTGATCTTGGTCTGACCGGACTGGCCCTCCTTCTTGAGGGCCTCCAGCCGCGGGATCACGACGACGAGCAGCTGCAGGATGATGCTCGCCGTGATGTAGGGCATGATGCCCAGCGCGAAGACCGTCAGCTGGAGGAGTGCTCCGCCGGAGAAGACGTTGATGAGGGCGAACAGGCTGCTGTTCTCGCCCGTGGAGGCGGCCTCGACGGCGTCCTGGACGTTGCCGACGTTGATGCCGGGGGCGGGCATGGTGGAGCCGAGCCGGAACAGGACGATGACGAACAGGACGAAGAGGATCTTCTTCCGCAGGTCGGGCGTCCGGAACGCATGGACGAAGGCGCTGAGCACCGCGATCCTCCTCGTGCACTGGCGTGCGTGGGTATGACGGACGAAAGCGGGCTCGCGCCCGCTACTTCCAGAACCGGGCTCACGCCCGATAGGTGACTCTAACAGTCACCGAAACAGCCGGGGCAGGACGCACGTCGCGTGCGTCCTGCCCCGGGCTGCGTCAGCCGAGAATGGTGACGCTGCCGCCGGCTGCCTCGATCTTGCTCTTGGCCGAGGCGGAGAACTTGTCCGCCGTGACCTGGACCTTGACCGTGATCTCGCCCTGTCCGAGGACCTTGACAGGACGGCCCTTGCGGACGGCGCCGTTCGCGACCAGCGAGGCCACGTCGATGTCGCCGCCGGCCGGGTACAGCTCCTCGATGCGATCGAGGTTGACGACCTGGTACTCCTCGCGGAACGGGTTCTTGAACCCCTTCAGCTTGGGCAGGCGCATGTGGATGGGAACCTGTCCGCCCTCGAAGCCGGCGGGAACCTGGTAACGAGCCTTCGTGCCCTTGGTTCCACGTCCGGCCGTCTTGCCCTTGGATCCCTCACCGCGACCCACACGGGTCTTGGCGGTCTTGGCTCCCGGGGCGGGGCGCAGGTGGTGCAGCTTGAGCGCCATGATCAGTCAACCTCCTTGACGTCGACGAGGTGCGGGATGGTGTTGGCCATGCCGCGGATCTCGGGACGGTCCTCGACGACGACGACGTCACCGATCCGCTTGAGACCGAGTGAACGCAGCGTGTCGCGCTGGTTCTGCTTGCGTCCGATGCCGGACTTGGTCTGGGTCACCTGGAGCTTGGCCATCAGACACCCGCTCCGGCTTCAGCCTTGGCCTTGGCCTCGGCGATGCCTTCCTTGCCGGCACGAAGCAGAGCCGCCGGAGCGACCTCCTCGACCGTCAGGCCGCGACGCTGCGCGACATCTTCCGGCGACTCGAGCAGCTTGAGGGCTGCGACGGTCGCGTGGACGATGTTGATCGCGTTGGACGAGCCGAGCGACTTCGACAGGACGTCGTGGACGCCTGCGGCCTCGAGCACGGCGCGCACCGGGCCACCGGCGATGACGCCGGTACCGGGCGACGCGGGACGCAGGAAGACGACGCCGGCCGCCTTCTCGCCCTGCACCGGGTGCGGGATCGTGCCCTGGATGCGCGGGACGCGGAAGAAGGACTTCTTGGCCTCTTCGACGCCCTTGGCGATCGCGGTCGGGACTTCCTTGGCCTTGCCGTAGCCGATGCCGACCTGACCGTCGCCGTCGCCGACGATCACCAGAGCGGTGAAGCTGAAGCGACGACCACCCTTGACGACCTTGGCGACACGGTTGATCGTGACGACCTTCTCGATGTACTGCGACTTCTCGGCTCCGCGACCGTTGTCACGGCCCCGTCCGCCTCCGC
>Ga0247730_1001432_pt1 | contig 13238 bp, 12 predicted proteins | sample UWRJL073202C2_FD_180959 | JGI IMG/M metagenome (GOLD analysis project Ga0247730, IMG submission 180959) | Plant litter microbial communities from Arlington Agricultural Research Station in Wisconsin, United States - UWRJ-L073-202C-2 | ecosystem: Environmental > Terrestrial > Plant litter >...
TCTTTGCAGCTTTGGTGCCCGGATTCATCTCCGAGCGCAACCTGATCAATATCCTGCAACAGTCCAGCATCAATGCCTGCCTGGCGCTCGGCATGACCTTGGTGATCATTTCCGGCGGCATCGACCTGTCGGTTGGCCCCACCGCGGCGATTTCGGCGGTCATCACCGCCAGCCTGCTGCTGGCCGGCGTGCCGATCCCGCTCGCCATTCTCGCCGGCCTCGGCATAGGTGTTCTGTGCGGCTTCATCAACGGCGTGCTGGTCGCCTATGTCGGCCTACAGCCGTTCATCGTCACGCTGGGAACACTCAGCACCTATCGCGCCATTGCCTTAATCTATACCGGTGGCAATCCGGTACTGGGCATCCCCCCGGGCTTCCGCTCGCTGTTCAACGGAACGCTTCTCGGTCTGCCGATCCCGGTCATCATCGTGGCCGTCGTAGCCATCGCTGCCTGGATCCTGCTGAAGAAGACGCCGATCGGGGAATATCTGCTGGCCGTCGGCGGCAACGAGGAAGCCGCTTATGTCGCCGGCGTGCCGATCGCCCGTACGAAGATTACCGCCTACGTCATCTCCGGCGGCCTTGCGGCGCTCGCCTCGCTGATCCTGATCGGACGCCTGGGCGCGGCCGAGCCGATCCTCGGCAATCTCTGGGAACTCGATGCCATTGCGGCGGCGGCCATCGGCGGCGCCTCGCTGATGGGCGGCAAGGGCAGCATTCTGGGCACGATCCTCGGTGCCATCATTCTCGGTGCGATGCGCAACGGTTTGACGCTGATGAATGTGCAAGCCTTCTATCAACTGCTAGCAACCGGCCTTATTATCCTCGTCGCCATGATGATCGATCGCGCGACAAGGGGACGTGAATGAATTCCGAAAATTTTGCCACCAAGGCGGTCGGCCCACGCATCCGGATGATGATGCCGCTGCTGACGCCGCTCGAGGCCAAGGTCGTCGATACGGTGTTTGGCCTGCGTGATTTCGGCGACGACACTTCGCTGAAGCAGATTGCCGACGATGCCGGTGTTTCGGAAGCGATGGTGGTGAAGATCACCAAGAAGCTGGGCTTTGCCGGGTATCGGGATTTTCGCACCGCCGTCAGCCAGTACAATCGCCAGCCGACCGCGGAGATGCACCAGGAGCTTTCTGTCGACGATACATCGCAGGAAATCGTCCAGAAGGTGTTTCGCACCTCGATCCATGCGCTGGAGGAGACACTGTCGATCCTGGACATGCAAGCCTTTGACCGGGCGGCCGATTCGATCCATCGGGCGAAGCAGCGTGATTTCTACGGCGTGGGAGGCTCGGCCCAGATCGCCCGCGACGCCGCCCACAAGTTTCTGCGGATTGGCGTGCGGGCCAGCATTTTCGACGATAGCCACATGATGCTGATGTCGGCCGCGCTGTTGGCCGAGGGGGACATTGCTATCGGCTTTTCGCATTCCGGCAATACGACGGCGGTAATCGAGGCAATCCAGCGGGCGCGGCGCAATGGTGCCCGAACGATTGCCATCACGAACTACAATTCGTCCGCCTTGGCGCAGGTCGCCGACATCGTTCTCTGTTCGACCGCGCAGGGCTCGCCGTTGATGGGAGAGAATGCTGCGGCCCGCATCGCTCAACTCAACATTCTCGACGCGGTCTTCGTCGCCGTCGCGCAACGCGACTACCAGGCGGCGGAAAACAATCTGGAGCGGACAAGATCCGCCGTCACCTCCAAACGAAAAGATCGGCTTCCATGACATCTGCTCCCCAAGTCACCGTCTTCGGCAGCCTACACTACGACATCGCCGTCATGGGGCCAGACCGGCCGCGCAAGGGCGAAACGGTGACGGGAACCTCCTGGCATCCCAAGAGCGGCGGCAAGGGCGGCAACCAGGCCGTCTCGTCAGCCCGTACGGGCGTGGCGACGGCGATGATCGGAGCGGTGGCCGATGATGATTTCGGCCAAGCCCTGCTGGCCAATCTCGAGCGCAAGAATGTGGATCGCACTTTTGTGCGCCGGGATGCCACGCTGTCGACCGGCATGAGCGTTGCGATCTTCGACGCCGATGGCGATTATGGCGCCGTCATCGTCTCCGGAAGCAATCTGACGCTGGGAGAGGCGGACATCACCGCGGCGCAGGGGTTGTTGGACAAGACGACCGTGCTCGTGCTGCAAAATGAAATCCCCGACGCTGCCAACGTCATCGCCGCGCAAGCTGTCAAAAAAGCCGGCGGCTGCGTGCTGATCAATGCCGCTCCGGCACGGGCACTGTCCGAGGCCCTGAGGGCGGAGATCGACATCATCGTTGTCAACGCTATCGAGGCCGAGATGCTGGCGGGCGTTCCGGTCGTCGAAACGCTGGAGGGGGCAGTCGAGGCCGCCCGACTTTTGGCGCGCGCCTATGCAAAAGTTATCGTCACGGCCGGCGGGGCAGGGCTTGCCTATGCCGATCGCGACGGCCATGAAATCGTCATGGAAGCAGTGAAGATCAAGGCCGAAAGCACCCATGGGGCCGGCGACGAATTCATTGGCGTGCTGGCAGCGCAGCTTGCCTTGGGCGTCGATATGGAGCCGGCGCTGCGGCAGGCCAACCAGGCGGCAGCCAAGTTGGTCGCGACGGCGGAGAAGGACCGCGTTTAGAGATCGGAAGCCTGCGGCTGACATCTTCCGCCTCTTTCTATTGATATCCAACCGCCCGGTCAGGGATTCCGGGCTGGATTCGGCCAGATAGGGAGCCGCTGATCTGTGATCAGGCGATCGACTGCAGCTCTGCGCGTAGCTTCATCGCCAGATCCGGTGCGTCCGAGGTGAGGTGGCCGATGCCCTTGCCCAGCCAGTGGCGGATCAGTGACTCATCGTTGAGTGTCCAGACACATAACCGCTCCAGCGGCAACGCGGCGGTGATCGTCTCCCATTCGGCGTCCAGCAATTCGTGATGGACCGCGACGATGTCGACAAGGGTGTCAACACTCGCGAGGAAGTGTGCGATGCCGCCTTGCTTATCCGCCCATGCCGCGTTGACCGAGACCAGTCGGGCAATTTCCGGTGCATGTCGGCGGCAATCTTCGAGCACCGAAGTGTCGAAGGACGTCAGGTGGCAACGTTCGGCAACGCCATGACGCGAAATGTCGGCGGCGACCTTTTCCGCAATGCCGGGATAGGGAGTGCCGGTTTCGTCGATCTTGATCTCGATGTGCAGCGCAAGGTCCTTTGCGTCCGCTAAAATGCCGATGACTTCGGACAGGGTTGGAATGGGCTCGCCCGTGCCGGTCAATGTCACGGTCCTGCGCGCTTGCGGCGTCAATGCCCGCACCGGGCCCTGGCCGCTGGTCGTCCGCTCAAGGGTGGCATCGTGGATGACCAGCAGTTCGCCGGCATCGGTCAGATGCACATCGAATTCCACCGCATCGACGCCAAGCCCAAGCACGTTGCGAAAACCTGTCAGCGAATTTTCGGCCCAGAGGTTGCGGGCACCGCGATGGCCGGTGATGAATGTCATGTCTGATACCCCGATCTGTCGAAACTGTTAGCGGATAGTGGGATCAAGCTTGTCTCGCAGCCAGTCGCCGACCAGCGAGATCGACAGCGTCGTCATCATGATAACGATGGCCGGCGCCAGCATGATCCACGGCGCGCGGGTCAGGTATTCGCGCCCGAAACCGACCATGTTGCCGAGGCTGGTTTCCGGCGGTTGCACGCCAAGCCCGAGGAACGAGAGGCTGCTTTCCATCAGGATAATTTCCGGAAAGGTCAGGGTCATCGAGACGATCAGCGTCGAAGCGACATTGGGCAGGATGTGATGCAGGTAGACGCGCATCGGCGTGGCGCCGAGTTGGACGACCGAAGCCGCATAGCCCTGGGCGCTGGCGGAGATCGCCAGGCCGCGGGCGATGCGGGCATAGCGCTCCCAGCCGTAAAAGCCCATCAGGCAGACCAGCAGCAGCATCGACGAGCCGAAGAAGGCCAGTACCGCCAGCGACATGATCAGGAACGGCAGGGCTGCCTGAAAGTCGGCGAGAACCAGCACCAGATGTTCGACGGTGCCGCGGAATTTCGCCGCGGCAAAGCCGAGCGCGGTGCCGAACACGGCCGATAGAATGGTCGCGCCGAATGCGATGATCAGCGACACCCGGATCGACTGCAGCAGGCGCGACAGCACGTCGCGTCCAAGCTCGTCGGTACCCAGCCAATGTTTGAGGTTGCCCGGCGTCGACAGGCGGCTGGACAGATCCATGGCGGTGATGCCGAAAGGGCGCAGCCGGTCGGCAAAGCAGGCGATCAGCACCATCGCCGCCAGCCAGAAAATCCCCAGCCCAACGCTGAAGGGCACATGGCGGCGGATCAGCTTTGCAAAACCCGGTTTCTTGGCGGCGTTTGCCGGCGTAGCGGAGGTCATGTCTGCAATCGTCATATCAAAAATCCTCAATGCGCCGTCTGGGCGCGAAGACGCGGATCGAGCCAACCGTAAAGCATGTCGACGATCAGATTGGAAACGACCATGGTGACGGCGATGGTGAGCAGGATACATTGAACGACGGCCAGGTCGCGGTTGCTGACCGAGACCACCAGCAGGCGGCCGATGCCCGGCCAGGAAAAGATCGATTCAACCACCACGGCGCCGGCTATCAGGGTTCCGACCATGAAGCCAACGATGGTGACGATCGGAACGGCCGCGTTGGGAAGCGCGTGCCGCCAGACGACATCGCGCCACTTCAGGCCCTTGGCAGAGGCCGTGCGGATATAATGCTGGCCCATCACCTCAATCATCGCGCTGCGTGAAAACCGGGCCAGAATGCCGATGTAGCCGATGCTCATCGTGACGGTCGGCAGAATGCCGTGTTGCCAGGTATCCTGGCCGCCCGAGGGCAACACGCCGAGAATGACCGAAAACAGCAGCACCAGCAGCAGACCCATGACGAAGGAGGGAATGGTAAAACCGGCGATCGCCAGCATGATGACGCCACGATCGGCAAAGCTCTGGCGATGCAGCGCGGCGTAGACGCCGGCCGGAATGCCGATCAGCAGTTTCAGCAGTAGCGCCGGGATGGTCAGCTGCAAAGTGGCCGGAACGCGCTGCATCACCAGCTCCAGCGCCGGTGTCCTGTCCCGCATCGACACACCGAAATCGCCGGACAGGATCGATTTCATATAGGCGAGATACTGGATCCAGATTGGCTGATCGAGACCCCAGGACTTGCGGAAGGCATCGACCACCTCCTGCGGCACGTCGGGACCAAGCATGATCTGGGCGGGATCGCCCGACATGCGCAGCACGACGAAGGCAAAGGTGACGACGGCCAGAATGGTGATGAACGCGCGTAGCAGGCGGACAAGAATATAGCGGATCATGGTGGTCTCCCGTTACGCGGCAATCGATGCTGCATCGGTGTCAACGAAGTGACATGCAGCTGTCCGCCCCTGACCGATGGTCCGCAGTTCAGGCGTCGTCGTCCGGCATAGGTCCTGCGCGATCGGGCAGCGCGGATGGAAGGCGCAACCGGAGGGTCGATTGGCCGGGTTCGGCGGTTCGCCTTGCAGGATCACCCGGCTTTCGAGCGGTTTTCCGGGCACCGGCACGCTGGAGACCAGCGCCTTGGTATACGGATGCTGTGGTGTGCGGAAAATCACGTCGGAAGAAGCTTCCTCGACGATCCGGCCGAGATACATCACCGCCACGCGGTCGGCGATATTGCGCACCACCTTGAGGTCATGGCTGATGAACACCATCGCCAGCCTGTTCTGCTGCTGCAGGTCGCTCAGCATGTTGACGACCTGCGCCTGGATCGACACGTCGAGCGCCGAGACCGGCTCGTCACAGACGATCAGTTTCGGGCGCGAGGCCAGTGCCCGGGCGATGACGGCGCGCTGACGCTGGCCGCCAGACAGTTCGTGCGGAAAGCGGTCGGCCTGATCCGGCCTGAGGCCAACGGCCGACATCAGCTCGGCGATCCGGGTAGCGCGATGCTCCTTCATCACCAGCTTGTGGATGGCAAGCGGTTCGCCGATCTGGGCACCGATCGTCAGACGGCGGTCGAGGGCGGCCAGCGGATCCTGGTAGACGAACTGCATTTTGGCCCGCAGGGCCCGCCAAGCCGGCGTGGCCAGCGCGGGGATCGGCGCACCGTCAAACAGGATCTCGCCGGACTGTGCCGGATCGATGCCCAGCAGCATCCGACCCAGCGTCGACTTGCCCGAGCCGGATTCGCCGACGATCCCGAGGGTCTCGCCGGGATTGACGGTCAGCGAAATGCCGTCGACGGCACGAACAGGCGTGACCTTGCCGAACAGGCCGCGTCGGATCTGATAGGTGCGAACGAGATTCTTGGCTTCCAGCAGTGGGATCATGACATAGCACTTTCCGCAACACGCGCTGGCGTGGTCGGCACATTGATTGGTGGGACAGGGCGAAAGCAGGCAAGCGTGCGACCGTCGTCCGACGACGTCAATCGAGGACGCTCTTGCCGACAGTCGTCGACGGCTCGCGAACAGCGTGGCGAAAAGGCGCAGCCTGCTGGCAGGTGGGCGGGGTTGGGAACCGTTCCCGGAATGGGCGTCAGGCGTTGGCGCGGCCCGTCGATGGTGGGAATGGCGTCGAACAAGCCGCGGGTGTAGGGATGGCGGGGCTCGGAAAACAGCTGCTCTACGCTCGCCTGTTCGACAATACGCCCGGCATACATCACGCAGACGCGCTCGCAGACCTGGGCGACGGCGCCGAGATCGTGACTGATGAACACGGTGGCCATGCCGGTTTCCTTGCGCAGCCGGATCAGCAGGTCGAGGATTTGCGCCTGGATGGTGGCGTCGAGCGCGGTGGTCGGCTCATCGGCGATCAGGATGTCGGGCTCGCCGGCCAGCGCCATGGCGATCATCAGCCGCTGACACTGGCCGCCGGAAAATTCATGGGCATAAAGATCGATCCGGCGTCGCGCATCGGGAATGCCGACCATGTCGAGCAGGCGCAGGGCCTCTGCCCTTGCCGTTTCGCCGCGAAGGCCACGATGCAGCGTCAGCGCCTCGGTGATCTGCCGGCCAATGCGCTGGACCGGGTTGAGGGAGCTGGACGGATCCTGGAAGATCATGGCGATCCGCCCGCCGCGCACCTGTTCCAGGGCTGCGCGCGGCTGGCCGCACAATTCGACGCCTTCGAGCTTCACCGAACCGCTGACCGTCGCCTTGCCGGGCAGTAGACCCAGTGCTGCCAGCCACGTCACCGATTTGCCGCAGCCGGATTCGCCGACCAGGCCGACGGACTCGCCGCGTTTAACGTGCAGATCAATTCCATGGAGGACCTGGACGCCGTCAAATGCGACCTTCAGATCGTGCAGTTCTACGAGATTGGAAACCATGCGGTCCATCTCCTTCAATGAATTCAGGATCATGCCAATGACAGGGCGCTGCCGCCGCCAAAAAGAATATGCCCCGGCAGCCGTTTGGCACGCCGGGGCAGGAGAGAGCCGTTTAGATGGTCCAGTTATTGGCGCGGAAGTCCATGGCGAAGGCCGGGGCGGCCTTCCACTTCAGCGAGGCCTTCATGCCGGTAAACACGGCGTTCTGGTGCAGGACCTGATAGGCAGGGTCTTCGCGCTCGCAGATTTCCAGCATCCGCGCGAAAGCCTTTTTGCGGGCGCCGCGATCGGTCGAGGTCTGCATGATCTCGGCCATCTGGTTAGCCTCGGCATTGGTCCAGTCCTTCTTCTGCTGGACTTCGCCGTTCGGGCCGAACTGGTTGACGATCGAGGAGACCGGATCGTTGAAGCTGGCCGATGCCGACCAGTCGCGAACGCCCTTGACGCCAGCCGGATCGTGGATCTGCGCCCAGTTTTCCTTCATCTGGATCTCGACGTTCAGGCCGACCTGCTTCCACATCTCCACCATGATCTGACCATTGGCGGTCTGGTTGGTGTAATAGTTGTTGAGCAGACGGAACGGAATGGCGTCGCCCTTGTAGCCGGCCTGCTTCAACAGGTCCTGGGCAATCTTCGGATTGTATTCCGGCACCTTCCAGCCTTCGACGAACATGTCGGCATAGAACGGGAACTGCAGACCGGCCGGTACTTCGGTCTGTCCGGCCCAGAGCGCCTCGACGATCGCCTTGCGATCGATCGCATGGGTCATGGCGCGACGTACCAGCGGATCGGCCAGGGTCGGGTTCTGGGTGTTGAATACCGAGATGCGGTGGTTGATGATGGTCGAGCCCTGTACTTCGAAGCCCGGTGCGGCCTTGACGGCAGCAATCTGGTCCGGCGGCAGGTCGCAGGCAAAATCATACTGGCCGGAAAGCAGGCCGTTGACACGCGAGGAGACTTCCGGAACTTCGAGGAAGCGGATCTGCTCCAACGGCGGACGGCCACCCCAATACTGGTCGAAGGCAACCAGCGTCAGCGAGACGTCCGGCTTGTAGTCGCCGACCATATAGGCGCCGGTGGTGACGGGCTTGCGCGCCCATTCGATATAGGTTTTGGCTTCGTTCCAGGCGCGGCGGTTGGTGATCTGGCTGCCGAAAGCATAAAGGCGGCCTTCCAGCGTCACGTCAGGCGTCGCGTTGTGAAAGCGGACTGTGTATTTATCGACTGCTTCGACACCGGCAAGGGCTGGCCAGAGACGACGGCCGATGCCGGGCAACTGTGCCGGCAGTTCCTTGGCGGTTGCCGGCTTGTGATCATCGGCGAAAATGGTTTTTCCGCCGGCCGGCTGGGTCGTGCCAAAAATGCGCTCGGCCGAGAAGCTGAAGACGACGTCTTCGGCTGTCAGTTCATCGCCATTGTGGAATTTCACGCCCTGGCGCAGTTTCAGCTCGAGCGTCTTGTCATCGATCCGCTTCCATTCGGTCGCAAGACCCGGCAGCGGACCCTGGTTGCCCATCCAGTCGCGCTGTATCAGGCCTTCCCACATGTTCGGAAAGAAAACGCGCTCGCCGACATTCGACTGCTCGTTCCAGATATCCAGCGTGTTGTTGTTGGTGATCTTCTGCACGGCGATCGTTATGGAGGGGCGCTTGCCCTGGCTCATGGCCAGGCGCGGCAGCATCAGGCTGCTCGCGGTCGCGCCAAAAAGACCAAGCGCACCGCGTCGGTTGATTGAAATCATGGAAGTCTCCCTTTGAGCATCATTATGCTTTGCCACAGCGTCGGCTTTTGAGCGCTGCAGATGTCGGTAGGGTGATGATCGGGTGAAGTTTCTGTGACATGTGCCGGGTTGGTCTGCCTGGAGCTTCCATCGGTATGCAATTCGGCGATGTGCTCTACATTCCTCCGCGGCCCTCCTGCGCAAGCTGCTGGACGCAGCCAACCGAAATAGTTGCGAGTGATTTGCAATTGCATTGACAAGTCATTTTACTGTGTCAGTCTGCAATTGCGAATGAATTGCAACTGAGGTCGTTTTCCCGCCATGCTTAAAAGATTATCCGTACTCCTGCTTGCCGCCCTCTACGCATTGCCCTGTTCGGCTGTTGCGGCAGACAGGCCGAAGGTCATCACCACCTTCACCATCATTGCCGATATGGCAAAGAACGTCGCGGGCGACCTTGCCGAGGTCGACAGCATCACCAAGCCGGGTGCCGAGATCCACAATTACCAGCCGACGCCGCGCGACATTCTCAAGGCCCGCAATGCCGACCTCGTGCTGTGGAACGGCCTCAATCTGGAGCGCTGGTTCGAAAAGTTCCTCGCCAATCTCGACGGTGTGCCAAGCGTCACCGTCAGCGAGGGCATCACGCCGATGAGCATCGGTGGCGGACCGTACGAAGGTAAGCCTAACCCGCATGCCTGGATGTCGCCTGACAATGCGCTGATCTATGTCGCCAATATTGCCAAGGGTCTCAGCCAGGTTGATCCAGCCCATGCAGACGTCTATGCCGCCAATGCCAGAACCTATTCCGATAAGATCAAGGCTGAGATCCAGCCGATGCGCGGTGCGCTGGCCGGCCTGCCCGAAAGCAAGCGCTGGCTGGTTACGAGCGAAGGCGCGTTCAGCTACCTCGCCCGCGATTTCGGCTTGAAGGAACTGTTTTTGTGGCCGGTCAATGCCGACAGCCAGGGGACGCCACAGCAGGTGCGCAAGGTGATCGACGCCATGCGGCAACACCAGATCCAGGTGATTTTCAGCGAAAGCACGGTTTCACCGGATCCGGCCAAGCAGGTCGCGTCCGAAACGGGTGCTGCCTATGGCGGCGTACTGTATGTGGATTCGCTCAGCACCGAAGATGGTCCGGTGCCCACCTATCTCGACCTGCTGCGCACCACCACCGATACCGTCGTGAAAGGCCTATCCAGATGATCATGGGTAAAACGCCGCCTGCCGACGCCGGCCTCTCGGTGGACGATATATCCGTCACCTACCGCAACGGCCACATGGCCTTGCGCAAGGCGAGTTTCACCGTACCCCGCGGCACGATCACAGCGCTCGTCGGCGTCAACGGCGCCGGCAAGTCGACGCTGTTCAAGGCGATCATGGGTTTCGTGCCCTTGGCCGAGGGGTCAGTCAACATTCTCGGCATGCCAGCCCGCGAGGCCCTGAAAAAGAACCTCGTCGCCTATGTGCCGCAGAGCGAGGAAGTCGACTGGGATTTTCCGGTGCTGGTGGAAGACGTGGTGATGATGGGCCGCTACGGCCACATGAACTGGCTGCGCATTCCGTCGCGCCGCGACAAGGAACTGGTGGACGAGGCGCTTGTCCGTGTCGGCATGGCCGATTTCCGCAAGCGCCAGATCGGCGAGCTGTCCGGCGGCCAGCGCAAGCGGGTGTTTCTGGCCCGCGCTCTGGCGCAGGAAGGCCAGATCATCCTGCTCGACGAGCCGTTTACCGGCGTTGACGTCAACACCGAGGAACAGATCATCACCCTGCTGCGCTCGCTGCGCGACGAAGGCCGGGTGATGCTTGTCTCGACCCACAATCTTGGCAGCGTGCCCGGATTTTGCGACCGCGCGGTGTTCGTCAAGGGCACCGTGATCGCCTCCGGCCCAACCGCTGAAACCTTCAACGAACACAATCTTGAACTCGCCTTCGGCGGCGTGTTGCGCCACTTCATCCTCGGTGGCGCCGACCTGCACGACGACGCCGATCCGCGCCATGTGAGGGTGATCACCGACGACGAGCGACCTTTTGTCATCTATGGCAATGGCAAGAAGGAGAAGGCCGATGATGTCGATGCTTCTTGAGCCTTTTAGCTATGGCTATATGCTGAACGCCATCTGGGTCAGTGCGCTGGTCGGAGGCGTGTGCGGCTTTCTGTCGGCCTATCTGATGCTAAAGGGCTGGTCGCTGATCGGCGATGCGCTCTCCCACGCGATCGTCCCTGGCGTCGCCGGCGCCTACATGCTTGGACTGCCCTTTGCGCTCGGCGCCTTCCTATCCGGCGGCCTTGCTGCCGGCGCCATGCTGTTTCTCAACCAGAAAACCCGGCTGAAGGAAGATGCCATCATTGGTCTGATCTTCACCTCCTTCTTCGGTCTCGGCCTGTTCATGGTCTCGCTGTCGCCGACTTCGGTCAACATCCAGACCATCGTTCTCGGCAATATTCTCGCCATCACTCCGGAAGGTACGCTGCAGCTGGTGATCATCGGCGGCGTCAGTCTGGCCATCCTGGCACTGAAATGGAAAGACCTGATGGTAACCTTCTTCGACGAGACACATGCCCGCACCATCGGCCTCAATCCAGGTTTCCTAAAGGTGCTGTTCTTCACTCTGCTGAGCGCCTCTACCGTCGCTGCGATGCAGACCGTGGGCGCTTTTCTGGTGGTTGCCATGGTCGTGACCCCAGGAGCCACCGCCTATCTGCTGACCGACCGCTTTCAAAAACTGATCGTCATGAGCCTGTCGATCGGCGCGCTCACCAGCCTCGTCGGGGCCTATCTCAGCTATTTCCTCGACGGCGCCACGGGCGGCATCATCGTCGTGCTGCAGACGACGCTTTTCCTGCTCGCCTTCTTCTTCGCACCCAAGCATGGCATGCTGGCCTCGCGCCGAAAGGCGCGAATGGCGCTGGAGGACGCAGCATGAGCGAGAACCTGCAACTGGCGATCCTGCCGTTCCAACTGCCGTTCATGCAGTATGCCTTCCTCATTACCGTGATGATCGCCATCCCGATGGCCATGCTCTCCTGCTTTCTGGTGCTGAAAGGCTGGTCGCTGATGGGCGATGCCGTCTCGCATGCCGTGCTGCCCGGCGTGGTTGTCGCCTATATCCTCAGCATTCCGCTGTCGGTCGGTGCTTTTGCCGCCGGCATGGTCTGTGCGCTGGCCACCGGCTTCCTGAAGGAAAACAGCCGCATCAAGGAGGACACGGTGCTGGGGATCGTGTTCTCCGGCATGTTCGGCCTGGGCCTGGTGCTCTACGTGAAAGTTCAAAGCGACGTGCATCTCGACCACATCCTGTTCGGCGACATGCTCGGGATCGTGCCGTCCGACATGATCCAGACTGGCCTGATTGCGCTTGCTTGCGGCCTGTTTCTGCTGGTCAAGCGCAAGGACCTGCTGGTGCACGCTTTTGACGAGCAGCATGCCCGCGCGATCGGCCTGCCGGTCTGGCTTCTGCACTATGGGCTGTTGACTGTGCTGTCGCTTACCGTCGTCGGCGCACTGACAGCTGTCGGCATCATTTTGTCCGTCGCCATGCTAGTGGCGCCCGGCGCGATTGCCTTTCTGCTGGCCCGCCGGTTCGGCACGATGCTGCTGCTGGCGGTTTCCATTTCCGTGGTGGCGTCGATCTGCGGCATCTATCTCAGCTTTTTCATCGACAGCGCGCCGGCGCCGACGATAGTGCTGCTGATGACCGGGATGTTCATCGCCGCCTTCATCCGCACCATGCTGCGCGCCCGCACGGTAACCGCGATCTCGGTGACGTGAACGTTCGCGGGGCGATGGAGGCATAGAACAATCAGTTGCGGCCCATGCTTCGTCTGATGCGATTGGGGTTGTCTGCGCTGGCTACGCGGAGAGCAAAGCCGGGCGGGTCAGGCCGAGGTGATCCCTCAATGTGCTGCCGCTATATTCGGTGCGGAACAGGCCGCGCTCCTGCAGGATCGGCACCACCAGCTGGGTGAAATCCTCCAGTCCTTCGGGGAAGAACGGCGGCATGACGTTGAAACCGTCGGCAGCATGGCCTTCGAACCATTCCTGCATGCGATCGGCGATCTCGACCGGCGTGCCGAGCACGACATGATGGCCGCGGCCGGCGGCCACGCGCAGTGCCAGCTGCCGGATCGTCAGATTTTCGCGTCGTGCCAGTGCCGTCAGCAGTTCGGCGCGACTGCGCAG
>Ga0247730_1001433_pt1 | contig 13235 bp, 15 predicted proteins | sample UWRJL073202C2_FD_180959 | JGI IMG/M metagenome (GOLD analysis project Ga0247730, IMG submission 180959) | Plant litter microbial communities from Arlington Agricultural Research Station in Wisconsin, United States - UWRJ-L073-202C-2 | ecosystem: Environmental > Terrestrial > Plant litter >...
ATCCCGTACTAACAGTGGAATATCTGCCACATTTCTGACAGAGTTTCTATCGATATTGGGACTTCTATCTGCGCTTCACTGCATTGGGGGCGAACTACCAGCAACCTAGGTCTCTGGATTATCTTGCTACGTCGCAAACGAGGTAGTTATGCCGATGTCTTGCGTTATGGGCCATCATAACGGTCCATAATACGTTGCCCTGGTAAATTGTGAGCAAAAACTGCGATCCTTTGTTTCTTATTAGGACACCTTTGTCCAGGGCCCCCCGGGCCTCATTCTTGGGAGTTATCTTTCATTGTCAAATTACTACCACAAAGTATCAAAGGAGCGTGATCAAACTCTTTCAGGTCTTTCAAGTTCAAAGGGAATCTTTGAACTATACAACGAGCTCAATTCATCACGAGGCGACAAAGGGCGGCTCTAAATTCAAGCTTAGGAAGGCGCGCGCTTGATGCGCGCACTATAAAAGACTCGAAACTGCGGACCTAAATACCTCAACCCCCCACTGACCATATTCACCATCCTTTCACTGGCCAGACATGCCCTCTCGAAACCGCAATCGACGCAACAGAAATCCCAATGATACCATTCTTGGCCGCTTCAACCAAGAAGCCCGCTCCAGAGGCCTACAGCCAGGCTCACAAGCTTATTGGGATGAACGGCGCGAGTTCGTCACTCAGTCGGTCTTGGCTGGGTTCAATGCATACTTTGGCTCTAACGAGAACAAACTGGAAGGCTGGAAAGGGCTCTGTAAGGTTATTGGAGTTATCGACGACGGCTCCAACCTGACCAGTATCCTCCAATGTAAGAAGGTAAACACTCTTCAGCTCCTCTTCCTTGATTTTCCCTGGTTTAACAGATTGTACTCCACAGGCATTGAAAGGCACCTTCGTCAATATTGTGGATTTAGTAGACGCGGCATCGAGGCGAAGGATACTAGAGATCACATTCGTCTCCAGAGGCGCGCTAGCTGCATATATGTACGATGATCCAGCGAAGGTCTTCCCTCTGCGCCGAGCGAAAGGGAATCCTCTCCTCAAACACTTTCTAATAACTTTGTACCACTGACGTTCACACTAATATGGCATAATTTGCACTGTATCTCTCCACGATCCCATTATCCTACGTTTAGCAATCTGCGGCAAGCGAGATCAAGACGCGAAATATTTTCGTTGGTATTACTGGCAGGCGAGGTAGAAAAGCACACAATAAAAGATGTCCATAAATGCCAGGAAACAAAACTATCCTTGAAGAAATTAAAGGGTTTGAGATAAAAGAGGTCGCGATCTCTGTGAAGAGGCTCGTAACGACGGGAAGCTGAATAAGAACGTGTAGATAGATAGTATACTGATGTCCGTCTGCCTTAAACAGAACAATCTAGCATAAACACCGGGTGATCGTCAATCATCGAGCATAGCCAGTCATTTCCACGTTGTCATCGTAATAGCCACGCCCTCCTTGTCCGCCTTTTGGAGTAACATAGTCAGGCGAGTCTTGGTATGGGCTAGTTTCCCTATCCCCGAACGGCGACTCAGGAGGCTCATTGTACATCCGCGGTTGTGGTTGTTGTACGTCGCTATACGGGCTACGCTGAGCCGCCTGCGCCTTCTCGCCGCCTTCCGCGTCCATGGCAGCAGTGGCAGCAGAAATATCACCGATACCGGAACGAGTTCCCCAGCCAGTCTACAATAAAGGTCAGAGAGCGAAGGTGCATTGTGATATTGAGCATACCTCGTGTAACGTGAAAAGAGCATATAGTTTCATAACAGCGAAATAGTACCCAAAGAGAATGAAGGCCGGGACGTAGATGATATCCTGAGGCCGATACCAAAGATGAGGCAGAAGTTTTCCAGTTCGGGTTGCCATGAGCCAGACGACATAGGACGCAACGATATTCCTATGGACTAATCAGCGCTGTCATTACAAAGACTACCAGCAAGTACTCACCACCACGGAAGATGGTAACCGCCGTCTTCCACAGGCTTAGTACTCTTCCACACAAGGACCGCAACTAAGCAAGGACCGACAAGCAACGTGAAAGGGTTGAATAATTTGTCCACCTGAAGAACCAAATGTCAGCGAAACCACAGGAGACGAAACTCAGCGACCTCACCATAGAGTAAGCTACGTATGGATGCGAAGTCCAGATGTATCTTTCCGTGAACAAACTTCGCAGATCAGACCGCCAGGTGTTTCTTGTCCATCGCAACACTTGCTTCAGGAAACGCCAATTGGGCTTCATGGTACTGAGAAGCTCGGCCTCTTTGCAGACTTGCACGTACGTGCTCCAGCCGTGGCTGACCATCCACCTGGTCAAGAACTTGTCATCACCCGAGTTCAACTGGTATTTGCCTAACCAGTAATCGTGTGTGAAGCCGTGGAGGAACTCAGGGTCTTTGAGAATGATGGTACGATATGCAGCTGTTCGACCTGAGAGACAAGGAATGCCGCCGTCGATGTGAGTGGAGCAGGATATCTCGATGTTGCGAATGGTAAGACGGAAGGCAGCAAGAACTTCCCAGACCGTCATCCGCTTTCCGACAGGTTGGACACGTTGACTGGTGCCGACACCCCCAACCTTCTGGTCCTCAAAGCATGCTAAAACATAGGGTAAAAGGGTAGGTGGCCAGATGGCGTCGTCGTCGGCAAAGAAAATGATGTCGGTGGTGGTATTGCGGATGCCGTGGCTCATCTGAAGGCGTTTGTTGGCGAAGGGCACTGTCAGCACGCGAATGCGCTCTGGGTCGACTTGGTTGGCGAGGTCTTGGAGAGGGCCAAGCATTTTCTCTTCAGTAATGATGATAATTTCCTTGGGCTTGCCAACGAGCCAGCTACGAGCAGCTTCTTTAAACTCCTCGCCAGCATCGATGGTAGGGACAATGATCGTCACATCTTCAGACGCGACATAGGTTGGGTTCTCCGGGAGGGGGACTGGGCGGTACGCAAAGGAGGCTGCGAGTCGGATGAAGAACCATAGGTAACGGTAGAATCTAAGCAGTCAACATCAGGACGAGTACACACGCTGTCAGATTTCAAATAGCTCACCCAATGACCCCGAATGGTATGACTATCGTGGTCGTAATTAGCACTGCTGCCTAGCGTGAGTATGAAAACGATACTCACAAACGGGGAAGTTGTCGGCCGTCAAGTACAACATCTCGCGGCCTTTATAGAGGAGAGTGGATAAAAGAGTGACTGCAGCGCCCGCGTAGGCGAGATAAGGAGGTCCTAAAGCTCCCCTGCGACGGCGATGAGCTTTGTCGAGGACAAGGTTGCAGTGCCAGGGTGTGGCGGGATCGCTGTCAGTATCGTCTCCAAGTCGGACTTTCAATCATGTTGATCCGTTTCCGGCATGGCGAACTCGTGAGCGATGGTCACCAATTGCAACAAGCTCAGTAACGCTCACTGTAGAACTTTGTGACCTTCAAGTGCGGTCTTGTCAAGGGGCTGTCCTTTCCTGGCACAAAAACGCATACTATATATATCCCATGCGATAGAAGCACACCCTCTGGCGCTAGCTTCAATACTTGTGCCATTTCCGCCTCTTCTTGGGCATATCAGTGAAGTCATGGACGAGAAAGTGGCTAAGGATGGCTGGACCTGTTGATAGGGAAGACTTTTTTTTCTAACTAAGATAGTCTGAGATGTACTCTGCGCATTTATCCTGGTCTTGAAGCAAACGGGCTTCTACGGGTCCCCAATACGCAACATCCACGAGCTCTACAAGATTGAAATGTTTGTTCTGAAGTGCTTGTGTGGCCTGCAACCTGCTCGAATCTCATTATTCTCTCTGTCCTATCTTCAGAGTAACTCTTGGCACCTTAAGTCGTACTACAAGGTTGATCAAATTTGATTCGTGCTATTCAATGTGAGTGTTACCTTGTGTCGCCTTTGACTTTGAACCCTCGTTCTCATCGCATACCTATAGGATCAGCTTCGAAAACTACATAGTGGCGGCAGGGAAGATTCGAGTTACCAGGATACCACAGTGGACTGCATACAGTTACTAGATTAGCCGAGCACTTCTCGTCCCTCATGTGTTGATGGTACGCTCAAGACAGTCTACGCAAAGAATTTGGATATGTGTGTTCGATGATCATGCCCCTACCAAATCATATAGTCATATACATGGTGTGTCACGCTTTTGCGTCCCTCTTTACACATCAATCCATCTATCACTGATAGGACAACTATTGTCAGTTGTTACATTCCACGTTATGATACCAGGGCTTTCTGCGAACAAAGACATTGATATCCAAGGCAATACGACCATTTAGCGCTCACTGTCGTGAGCACTAACCCGCATATTCCGACGTATCTTGGAGATGGAAGCACGGAATATACGTATTGAGTCACTCTGAAACCAATGATATTCACGGTCAATCTTCCCATTTCCTGTTTATCAATATTTGTTTATGCTCGTTGCACTGATTTCGGGGACCTTGCAGAAGGTGAGTTGTGTTATGGTTTGCTAGTGGTGGTCCAAGTGAATTAATTATCAAACCCTCATTTTTTCCGCCGCTTCGTCTCAGTACAAGACCAAACAAAATGGCGGGTTGGTAGTTGGCTCGCGGTCTCTACGGGGTTCTCTTTATTTACGTCCATTCCCGATCTTTTTCTGAGCTTGCCAGTATATAAGAAATGCTGGAAAAACAGACTGAACTCATCTGCTCATCTTCACTCGCTCACTTACTCACTCTTGCTTAGTCCCGCCCTCTCTTCTCAACCATGAAATTGACCTTATCCACCCTCCTGGGTCTCACTCTCTTTTCTGTGGTCTCTGCTCTTCCGGCTTCGCTCAGAGAGCTTTCCACCTCACATTTACCTAAAGGAGCTGCAAAGCTGGCCTTCGACGATGATGCCGGGCTTGTATATGCATTCGACGAGTATGGCAAGAAACTCGGCGTCGTCGACCCTCTCAAATCCACGCGGGACGTCCAGAATAACGCAGGCACCTGTTCGCCTCTGAGTGCCGAGGATGTAAAAAAGCGTAAGCCATTATTAATTCCCTCATTATTTGCTAATCATCAAACACACGCTTTCAAATTAGTCCCTAAATGGACGGCCCTCACCGACAAAGCCAAAGCCAACTGGGGCGGTGGAAGTCATGATGTTAGAACAAACATGGAAGACGTCTGTGCCCGATTCCCTCTTCCTCTGCCCCTGGAGTATTTTCTAACCATACTCCTCCTCCTCCTAAGTACACTGATTACCCGGCCAACCTGTGCACCTCAGATGATGTCGTTCTGATCTCAGTCAAGGGTACGCTTCATAGTGACATTGTGTGAGCCTGTTAACACGGAGCATATAGATGACCCTACCTGCACAAAGTCTCATCAGGTAGGACATGGGGAGCTAATTGGAACTGAGGGTGAGTTCGTGGCATCGAATGAGCACTCCGAGAGCCTCCAAACTTCCCTCACTGTCACCAGTGCGTAGAGAATTCAAACGATCTCAAACTTGATTCCGACCCCTTTTCTCGTAGAGTCTTCAAGCTTGGGTAGTTCTGTCACTATGAGTGCAACAGTCGGTATTCCTGAGGTGGTTGACGTAACTGTCGGACTCACCACCACAATGGAAGTTACCAACACTCAAAGCCGAGGGACCACCAAATCTGATTCAAATGGGCAGAGTCAGTCAGTCAGTATGAAAAATGTTGCAGGAAAGATGTGCAAGCTTGAGGTATATCCATTTTCATACTATTTCTGCAAGGTCTCATAAATTTCTAGTTCAATACGTCTACATGCGTTGTTCGCGGAAGCGGGAATATCAAGTTTGTAGCCTCCGGATGGGTGTGGTTCGCCTACGACGACAAGGCGAGCTCAGCAGTATCGCTATTCCAATTCTATATATGCTGAATATATTACTCTCTAGGTCGACGGCCATTACTTCTGGGCCCTGGATATCGCTTCTGTTATCCCCAAGGAAGAAGACAGATCTTCTACCCTCGAAGTCGCTGCTGTTGTTGACGTGCAATCCATTTCGGATTACCATGGTACCTGTGTTGATGTTTAGGTTTATCCAACCTTCTTTGTGTATTGTGGATGTATACCCCTATCACCTTTCCCCATATTTATTTGGGTTTTATGTTGAAACCAGTGCTTTCTGTTTGAGTAAAAGACCGAACTTTGGTTATACTTGATAACTTCATCCTGGCGTGCTGCAAGACTTTCTTCAAATGTCTCTCTCTAAGCTTCTCAAACCCTTGAATTACCTGTGTGCCTCAATTCTCGAGTTCGGCACCAAAAATAGTAACGCCAAGTCGTCGTCTTGAATGCGGAAAAGAAACCTTGTTCAATCTAAGTACAAAGAGACTAGAATATATGTCTTCACTGACCGTACAACTCCTTTAAAAGAATTCACATCTTTGACTCTTGCCTCTCGTCTCCTTCGAATTTGACTAAGTGCATCGTACGTATGCATCTTTGCTTAGAATAGTTGATCTGGCAGACGAGCAATACAGGATCCAAATGGCGCAATGCAGATAAGGCGTTATAAAGGCTAGTTCACGGCTCACTATTCAGGGTTGGGAGTTACTAGGTTCTACGTCCACTTCCATCTTTTCTGCAATGTCAGCCTCATCCGACGCCAATACTATACCGCGCCTGTCTCTGAAAGTCGCCATCATCGGTGGCGGTCCAGGAGGTCTAGGCGCAGCCATCGCTCTGGGTAAACTTCCTTTCGTCGATTGGACTCTGTACGAGAAAAAACCAGTCATCAGCGAGACGGGCGGTGGGATAAGCCTCCAGAGACATACTTGGAAGATGTTGGAGTGGAACGGAGCTGCTAAACACGTCACACCGGACGACTATGATAGATCACCTGAGAAACTAACTATGATCCAGCGGTTAGCTCGTTTATATGTGTTCCAGGATGCATATACTAAACTTCAGTTTGGATAGAAATGGTAGAACCGGGGAGCTTATAGAGGAGGCGTTCCACCCTCCCAACATCCCCGAGAGCCAGAGGAGTTCTCGAGTGGTTAGAGCAAAGCTACAGGCTGCTTTGTTGAAGGAGATTGACCAGTCACGAGTGGTCGTGGGGAAGAAGCTGGTCGAGGTGAATCCTTTACCGAATGGGAAAGTCAAGATACGTTTTGAGGATGGGCCCACAGACGAGGTGGACCTTCTTGTAGGAGCAGATGGCATTCGATCCGTAAGCTCAATCGAACCGTCTGCTATCAGGTCTAATTTTAACACAATAGTTCGTACGGTCCTTCGCCTTTCCGGAGCATAAAATCAAGTACAATGGGCAATCAGCGTATCGGACTATTGTTTCGAAACGCGCAGTAAAGACGATCATGGGTATCCCTTGGACATCTGTATTCTGGCAAAATCTTGGCGGAAAATACGTCTTTACTTGTCCATTGGGCGGAGACGACTTCGAAGTCACCACTCGTATCCGTCGACCTCTCGAAGGGCAAAATCACGCTAGCTGGGGACGTCAATTCCACTTCGACACCATCACGTCCGAGTACGACGAGTTCTGCGAACCGGTTCGTAGAGTTGTCCAATTGGCTGCCAAGACAGGTGGTACCCAAGAGTTCCCGCTTTTCTCTGGACCTCGCCTGCAGAGCATCGTATCGCATGGATCCATTGCCTTGATTGGTGATGCATCCCATCCGTTATCAGGTACATTCGGCGCTGGTGCTGGATTTGCGCTCGAAGATACATATACGCTATCCAAGACGTTAGATTGGGCGTGGAATAAAGGTAAAGGACTCGGAGAAGCTTTGAAGTTGTATGACAATATAAGATCTCCCCATTATGAAAAGCTATATAATGAATTGGATTGGTATGGAAATGTTGGTGCTGAAGTGGCAGCTGAAGGGCTTTCGGTGGATGAGGAGATAAAGGAACGGGTCAAGAGAATCTCTAGTGGGAGAGGGACGTGGATGTATGATTATGATATTCAGAAAATTGTGGAGCAGGCCCTAAAGCTACATTAGGCTATTAGAGAGTCAATGAACAGCATCAGTAGGCTAAAATAGGCAAAATCACCCGTGGATATGACAGTATCCGCGGATAAATGTAGTCTGGCCTCGGATTATCCACATATCCGTGATCCAGCGCGTTCCCGACACGGCTGACACATGGGCTGTGTTCAGCACGCACTCCCATCCCGTCGACTTTGTTTACTGCACATATACCCTTTATACAACGGATTAAGTGAGCCTCGAACAGTAATCAAAATGGGAGATTAGCATCCTCATCTAACTTGAATCCTGTGCTGCAGATCATGGGGGATCCACATTGCACAACGTGTAGATGCGTTGAACGCCCTCACAACACTCAACCTAGCGAGTTTGAGAGTCTGGATATCTATGCTCTCTTAAGAGATCCTTCCTACTGCTCTTCTCCCTCTTACCCAAACCCAAAACTTGACTGCGTACTGGACCAAGCTGTTGCTGCAAAAACAGAACTTGCGGCCATCGCCATGTCAATTAACGACCTTCGCAAACACCTTGCGCTTCTAGAGAGTAAACAGGCGCATCTTATCACTCAGGTTGAGAAATGTCAATCCCTCAAGTCTCCTATCCGTAGTCTTCCGGACGACGTTCTCCTTTACATATTTCATTACTGTGCAGGAAAAGGCACCGAGATTCTCCCCAGTGACCCTCCACACCGCAGGTATTGGCAGTTTTACAGCCCAATATTAGAGATCTCTGGGACATGTCATAGATGGCATTCTCTAGCCATGTCTCAACACTCGCTGTGGACTGGTTTCTCCACCACTCGGAGTCTGGCCATGGAACCCGAATCGAGGCAGAGGGCGGCCATGAAACTAGTGCAGAGACATTTAGATCGTGCGGCAGACGTTCCGCTGTCTATGGAGCTGCATTATTTTACTCTCAGACATAAATCCTTACCTCCTGTGGTCTCAGCGTTACTGGCAGCGCGAAGTCGGAGCAGAAGCCTCACCATCACAACCACCTTCTCTTCCTTGGTCGATTCTCTCAGTGGCAATGACCAGTATCCATTTCTGGAATATCTAGATCTGGACATAGTACGATCAATAGATGGCCTCATTGACGCGTTCTCCGTAGCCCCGCGTCTTCATACAGTTACTTTGTCCGGGATCACACTGGACTCAATTATTCTTCCTTGGGCAGAACTTCGTTCACTAACACTCAAGGAGGTCGCCGTCTTTGATGCTCTCCGCATCACAGAACGGACTGGTCATTTACAGACGTTGCATCTGTCTCATTTGAATGGTGTCGATATGTCCCCAAATGATAAGACCTTGGAGCTGCCTATTGAGAGTTTAGAGATCTCGTCCAGATATATCTGCGATTGCAATCCTACCAAGCCCCGCAATAGCATTCACGAGAGCTTATTCCGTTCTATTCGATGCCCCAATTTATCTTCTCTCACTGTTCAAGAGTACAGCATTCATTATGGCGAAGGGAACTTTAGGACGTGCAAAGAGCCAGCACGGTTCAACGTCCCTTCCTTCTCAAAGTTTCTGTCCCTCAGCTCAAAGCTCACGACGCTTACGCTGCGATCTCTGCAAATGAAGGAGGATGAACTGCTTCACCTTCTGGAGTGTGTACCCGGAGTAACCACTTTGACGTTGGAGCCATACGACACAGAGATCACCAATGCCTTCTTCAGGAGGCTGTCATTCGTCGAATCTTCTCCCACAAAACCTATTCTTCCACGCCTCGAAAATCTCAGCCTTTCTAATAATTTGGAGGGCTTCACCATCCAAGCCGTGTTAGACATGGTCAGGTCGCGTCACAAGCACTCCCTTCCCAACGCTGCCCAACTACGATTTTTCAGTTGGTGTATTGACAGTCCTTTGGGAAACAAAAACTATCGCCCCAGCATAGCGGCAGATTTCGAGGCCATAGAGGGCCTGGCAACATTCGTGCGATACTATAGCGTTGTGGACGAGTAGTTATCTCTGAAATTTGCTCAGTGATGGCTCAGCCAGATAGTGCTGCTGAACTCTGGAGATCGTGACAAATAGATAAATACGACTTAAATACCATGTACATGAGAATAGGATACAAGTTTAATAACATGCTCCATTGTAGTCAGAAGTGGAGTCGACGTTGACCACGGCATCGACATCGATGGTGGAAGTCCTGTCATCTTCGTTGGGGAGGTAATAATCCATATTTAGGGCCCAGAAGTAGTGACCGTCAACCTGAAAGCAAGTAAGCGCCAATTCGATAGGGCGTCCCATGTTGCTCACCTTATCATTGTACGCAAACCAGGCCCATCCAGAGGCGACGTACTTGATGCTTCCAGAGCCGTGGGCAACACAAGTGGCAGTGTTGAACTGTAATTCAGTCAATTAACGACTGGCAGTATACAGTAGCGTTAACTCACATCGAGTGTGCAGGTTTGCCCGGCCAATGCCTGCATCGTGACAGACTGGGTTAGAGTGTTAGTCTTGGATGTTGACGAGGACGAGCTCTGAGTATTGGTAATGTCCAAGCTAGTGGTGATGCCGGTAGTAATATCGACAACCTCCGGAATACCAACGGTGGCGCTGAGAGTGACGGAAACACCCATGCTTGACGTCTCTGAAAAGTGCGGCAGTAAGAATTAGCTAAGGATCATGAAGGGGCTGGCATACTGGTGACGGTCAAACTGGTAGAGGTCGTCTCGGTATAGCTGTTCGTGAGTGTAACGGAGCCGTCGGTTCCTTGGAACTGGCCCTGGGTCGATTGGGCAGACTTCGTACACGCGGGTTGACCTAACCATGGATCAATATCGAGAACGGGAGAGGGGAAACGATGAAGCAAACCATCAATTGAGATTACAGCAACGCTGTCCGAAGTACACAAATTAGCAGGGGAATCAGGATACTTAACGAAAACGTCAGGCATTTTCAAACGATAGAAGAATATTGCAATACCTCTGGAATGTTCGTCTTCAAGTTATAACTGCCTCCACCCCAGCTGGCTCTCGCCTGATCGGTGATAACAGACCATCCGGGGACTGCAAAACCAGATATGAGTTGGAATACGTTGAAATAGTTGTGCACCCACTTTTCTGAGCATCATCAGCGCTCAAAGGAGCACAAGTGCCAGCTCTCCTCTGGACACCGGATTTGCTTGGATCAACAATTCCAATCTTCTCACCAGACTGATTGTAGGCATAGATAAGGCCGGCCTCATCATCAAAGGCTAGCTTTGCAGTGCTGTCGGGAACTTGGGAAGCAGAGAGCCCTCTAAGCACTGCAGGAAGAGCGAGAGCCGCTGAGAGAAGTGAAGAGCCGATTAGGGCAGATGCGAAGAACTTCATGGCCGATTAATGAAAGAGGGATGAAGGACAGCGACCAATGCGATGAATGACCAGGTGGGGGCTTCTATACTCTTGGTTTCCGTTCTACTTATAATAAAGCACTCAGGAACAGCAGGGATTGAGACGGTATCCTGCAGTATCTGACCGAAAGTATGCAACGCCCTTGTGGAACGACTTGACGGGTCGCGTCTACATGTGATCTTGCGTCTGCAAGTGTCGCTGGTTCAACCCTGTTCAACCCGTCTGATTATCGCTAATTCCCCAATCAAGACAGCGTCTCTTCATATGAAACAGCTTTTCGTGAACCGAATTGACCGAACCATGAAGAAGCTCGGTGCTTGGTCGAACAAAGGTAGAAGCAAACGCGTTCGAGTCGAGTGACTTGTCGTTTCTGGTCTAAGGCAGGTGCTAGGCTGAAGTTTACGGGCCGGCGGTATAAGTAAGCCTTCAGCAACATGCAATAAATGGAGATGAGGCCGACGTTTTGTCCCGGAATGGAAGAGCAGACAAGAGCGTCGCAAGAGCTCATGAAAATCCAAGCATGATACAGCGCGTGTGGCGAAACACATGGAAGTAGCGTAGATTTGCGTCTATTTGCGTGTAGATCGGGATAACTACGCGTAACTCTAGGTAACTCTGCGTGAATTTGAAACTCAATACAGGGTCATTCTGAGGAGTAGACTGTATCGGTAGAGGTATATATATATCAGACTTACAGGGCTGTAGGACTCTGTAGATGGCAAGTATAAAGGTTTGCGTGACTATGGCTCGATAAGCCCTTTGCTGAATCTACCTCTCCTCCTCTTCGAGCCTTGCTCACAGCTTGGTATTTAGCATGCGAGTAACAAGGCCCGAAATGGGGTATCGCTCTCCCACGCTCAGTTCTACTTGGTGTTTCTAAAGACTCTAACTCACTATATCTAGACCAGTACCATGACCAAGGAATCTTTGGTACAGTCAGATAAAGCTGTTCGCCACATATCTGGCACCAAGCCAGCTTGATTCACTTATGTAACACCCGTGCATGATCCAGAAATCCCGTGAGAGCTGGAGGCCAGCAAACCTTGATGACTGTTGGGAAGTGCCAATGTCAAGATTAAAGGCGAAGACGTACTCAGATGCGCTGGGGCTCGGTGAATCTATACAGCGAGCAGCACGACCGTACCTCAATCGTCTGGACACGACAGGAAGGCGTTCACAGGTGGGTGATATAGTACACTGAAAGAGGCCGATTCTGAGTATTGGGCTGTGACATGCAGAGTTTGAGTTGAGATCAGGTAGCAAGGGTTAACGGCCAGATTGGCCTCATCCAACAAAGCATTCCACAAGCAAGCAGATGCTGGGTACAAGCGTGAACTAGTGGGGAATCGAGAATCGCGATGGAAGTTCGACCTTTGGCGCCTTCAGTGTAAGCACGTGGCCCTGACTCAGCGCCTTATGTAGCCGGCGCGCCAGAGGTGGCTCGCCACTGACACTACCACCACCACCTCGAGCTCGTACAACTACTATGTCCAGCGCAGACTATGAATACGATGACGAAGACTACTATGACGACGAAGACATGATAGATGGTGATCAAGACTCCGGTGAGCCTCGACAACTACAGGGAGAACGTCCACTGATATCTAAGCAGACGATGACATGGACATGGACTTCAACGTCTCTGCAGGCCCGACGCGTAAAACCTATGAGATAGACTACGAGTCGCTGAGCAAGAATGCCATTGAGAAGCTCATGCAGCAGGATATTGATCATTGTTGTGGTATTCTGGGTGTCGACGTGAGTAAACTTGAAGTCCAGCCGATCCTGAAAGTAGATCTCAATCCATCTCTTAAGGCCAGCACCTCAGCTCTCCTACTCCGTCACCTTGGCTGGAACAAGGAACGCCTCATAGAGAAATACATGGATAACCCGTCGTCTGTGCTGGTCGCCGCAGGCATCTCAATGCCTGAACCGCCTTCTTCCCCGACTTTAGCA
>Ga0247730_1001434_pt1 | contig 13210 bp, 20 predicted proteins | sample UWRJL073202C2_FD_180959 | JGI IMG/M metagenome (GOLD analysis project Ga0247730, IMG submission 180959) | Plant litter microbial communities from Arlington Agricultural Research Station in Wisconsin, United States - UWRJ-L073-202C-2 | ecosystem: Environmental > Terrestrial > Plant litter >...
GGGTGGAATTACGCCAATGAGCTCATGCCGAAAGACAGACACTCCGTATTTGGCAAAACCATCTTTCCTCTACAGCGAAAAGCAGATAGAGATGGGTAAACGAAGAATGGAAGAGATTGGCCGTAAGCCTGCGGCACCTTTCACAAAGAAAAAGGTTCGTGGTATTTGTAGGGGGGTCCAAAAAGAAAGCTCCTGACGACAACTGTGCCCTTCAAAGGTGTTGGGTTTCTTTACCACATGGCATTTCTACACTCTTGTCCCCCGTAAGGAGTTAGACTTCATTCAAGTGCATTCAAGCTACTGTGGCTCACTGGATTCTTTACAGTATACATTGTAGTATGTGCTCGCTCCGAGGTTTCGATGGTTACGTCCCAGAGCTCATTATAACTTCAGTTCAACAACGCTTATGGACCAGTGGGCTCCATGATCTTTTGGCTCAAATATCTCGGAAAGTACAGCATATCCGAAATTAACATCATTCCTATTGGTCAGAGTGGAGTTAGTATCGTAATGAGTAAGTGAAATTTCATCTGTTTCACGCATGTCACCCATCTGAATCAATACCTGGTTAGCACTTGTATATGCCTGGTGGTCTGATGCCGTGGGAAAGAGATGGCCTCCAATCGTCTTTGGCGCTGTAAGTCCTTCGCTCACTTTTTTGTAAACTTTCGTTAACAGCATATTGCAGCTCCTGTGCATGATCGCTTCCATTGCATTGGCTGCAACATCCATCGATGGTAATATCCCACGGCGTTGGTTTCTCTACTACTTGGTAAGTCTTTCGATAACCCAAGAAACCCACGTTTACTCAGATTTCATTCAGGCTGCCAGTCATGCCGGCACTGCAGGCGTCATTCTATCGTGGGTCAATGAGCTCAATAGTGAAGATAATGAAAGTGCGTTCCCCTTTCCTACTTTCTGGTATCGGTTGCTGAACAACTTGTCATATGTTCTCATAGAACGAGCTTTTATCTTGGCCTCTTGCAATACCTTTGCCTACGTCTTTCAGGTCAGTCTTTCCTCCCATAATGGTTCATTTATACTAACCGCTGGCGTAATGATCTACAGGCTTGGCTTCCGATGTGAGTAAAGTTGATAGCAGTCCGATTTTTGTTCTCTAACCACGATGGTAGTGTGCTTTTCCCACAGGTTGAACAGCCTAGGTACGCCCATCATCCTGTATAATAGGCAGTCTCTAAGTTTGATTGACTACAAAGGGTATTACGAGGAAACATAGCCACAGCTTGCATTGCGGTTTTGATCAGTGCGTCTTGCTCATTCCATAAGCAATGTTTTCCGGCTCATCTCTATCACTTACAGTGGTCTTTTCGAGTTTAACCTTACTTTTCCAAAACCTAGACGAGAAGAAAGCGGTCAAACATGTGAGGAATGGCACAGCATTGACAGAAATACAGCGCACACCGTCCGCAGTACTAGAGAAGGATACCGAGCTCGACGGACCTCTTGTGCTTCAAATACCGTAAGCGACAGCAGGAAATCTGAGTGGGATATTTGAAGGTAGACGAAAAAATGTATGAATGTGCTGTGTGATTTTGTGGTTGTATCCAATGCACTTTCCTAGCTTGACTCATGGTCGTGGGAATATCGAGTCCCATCTACGCTTGTATTGTGGCTGTGCTTCTGACTCGCAAAGTTCAACCTCAACCTTGAGACCAGCGCCATATTTTCTTCTTATGAGCAGTAACACAATGCTAGGTCCAGGGGATTCCCTGGGAGAAGGAGACTCTCACATTATTTATGACGCTTTGTCTCCGACTCTCTCCAATGATGCCTTCGATCTACTTCGCAATGAAGTTGCCTGGCAGACTATGCACCATCGAAGCGGTGAAGTTCCAAGACTGGTTGCGGTACAAGGGGATATTGGAGAAGACGATAGCGTCCCTTTGTATAGACATCCGGCGGACGAGTCTCCCCCTTTGTTGGCCTTCACGGATACTGTGGAAAGAATACGGTTGGAGGTTCAAAGTCTCATGAACCAACCTTTCAACCACGTACTGATCCAGCTCTATCGACACGGAGAAGACAATATCTCTGAACATTCTGATAAGGTATGGGAAGATCTGCAATCACACCACTATACTCATGCAGGTATTTGTTACAGACTCTGGACATTGTGCGAGGATCTAGTATTATCAATGTTAGCCTGGGTGCTCAGCGCAGAATGACTCTACGAACAAAAAAGCAATGCCTTGAGGCAGGATCTACGAGAACAGTGCAACGAATTCCACTCCCACACAACTCTGTGTTTATTCTCGGTTTGGCCACGAACCAAAAATGGCTGCATGGAATACGCGCGGACAAGCGTATTCCGACAGTAAAGACACCAGAAGAGACAGCATACAACGGCGAAAGGATTTCCTTGACTTTTCGATATATCGGTACCTTCACCGATGGCACTCGTACGAGAATATGGGGCCAGGGTGCACGATCCAAGAACAAAGCCAGCGCAGGATTGGTGTCGAACGACGAAAAGGAGATGAAGGAGATGATTTTGGCATTTGGACACGAGAACCAGCGGCCTCAGTTTGACTGGGATACGGAATATGGAACAGGATTTAATACGCTACATCTAGACCAGAAGCAGCTGGCATAAATACATGTACTCTATTTCTATTGTATCATATCATTTCCATTACTCGTGGAATGGATAGTCAGTGTAACCTTCACGTCCACCACCGTAGAATGTAGCCCTGTTGTAGGGGTTTAGTGACAAGTTTTCCTTAAGTCTCCTGGGCAAGTCGGGCTGCAGGCATCGATGGTTAGCCAAGTATATTCGGCGAGCGTTAGCAACGAGAAGCTCACATTTGCAAGGAACTGGCGTCCAAAGGCAATAAGCTCCGTGCGGCCTTGATGTTGAGCCTCGTCTGCAATCTGCATAGCAATGTCACGAGTATATCCTCCGCTGGTGATTAACAGCTTAGACCCCCAAATTTCCCGGATGAAGTCATTGGATCCCTGTAGGTGAGGTACGAAATCCCCTCGAGGCTCTACCAGATGCAGGTAGGCAAGCTCAGGGAATCTGGTCTTGAGCTCGCCTACGACATGGGTGAACTGGGGGATTGGATCCTTCATACCCATATCTGCGTTAAGTGGTGAGCACAGGTAGATAGACGACATTGGCTTCAAGAACGAAGGGGCATACCTTGCGTTTGATTCCAAGGGCTGAAGCGGATGGCAGTCCTTGATTCGCCGACTCTCTTGGAGATTGCCTGGACAACGTCCAAAGCAAATCGACTTCTGTTCTCAATGCTTCCACCATATTCATCTGTTCTGTTGTTGCTAACATCCTGCAGGAATTGGTCGACCAAATAACCCGAGGCGGAATGCACCTCCACCCCATCGAAACCAGCACGATGGACACCGTTCTCTGCAGCGGTGGCAAACATTTCAATATTCTCTTGGATTTCCTGTGTGGTGAGAGCTCTAGGAGAAGGAGCAGGGAGTTCCGCGGTCAAGGGAATGGCAGATGGTCCAACGACGTCCCAAGAAGGATCACCTTCGTGCAGAGTTTTTAGGCTAGCTACACGCCCTATAGCGGCGATCTGCAAAAAGATAGTGGATCCTTTCTCGTGAACAGCATCCACAACCTGCAAAGGTTTACTTCAATAAGCAAAGTGATAATGTGGAAGGATTTTGGAGAGAGTTTTACCTCTTTCCATGCAGCAATTTGCTCCTCTGTGAAAATTCCCGGTACACCAGGATATCCAGCAGCTCTGGCAGATATATGAGTGCCTTCTGAAATCAAGAGTGTTCCGGGAACGCTGGCACGTTGTACATAGTACTCCTTCATAAGAGGAGAAGGGTAAGCATATATCCCGCCAACGGTGCGCATACGAGTCATTGGGGCTAGAACGATACGATGTTGGAGATCAAGAGATCCCACTTTGGCAGGTTGGAAGAGAGCAGACATGATTTGCTGGATAGTTGCAAGGGAGATAATGTTGACTAGAGCAGAAATCCAACGCTTTTATAGCCTTTTTCGTCCATATGACTTCGTCAGCCATAGTAGTCTGTGCTCGGATGAAGAGCACTCCCCGAGTCGGTCTGAGTAAGCTACAACGGCCAAAACTTCTGAGTAGCAAGAGAAGGTCCACAGTGCTTACTAATAATCCTTAGAAACACCTCCTTGGACTTCGGGGCAGCCCTCCAGGTTATCTTATCCTATGTCAATTGAGGTGACTGTACGCTTTATGTTACCACCGTGGACAACGGGGCTCTTGGAGTTTATTAGAGCAGAGCGTGAACATTAAGTACAGTTCCAGGGGACTATTCAGACAAATCCTTCCTCTATTGCGTCCAGAATTCATTTTCTGTTTCCAGCGTAAAAATAGGTATTATTACATTCTCGAGACTAGCTCAGGCATGGAGACTGCACTCGGGTAGGTAGAAGAAAGATATCTTCAATGCCAATGGTCTGTTCTGCATGAGCTCGTCGAAAGGACCAACAAACGCTCAGGCTCGTAAGGAGCAATGTCAAATGTCTTTGCGATTACGCAGTGTGACTTACCTCATTTTGTAAGGACGGATGCGTAATCGCATATCAGTTCCTTTCTCGTCAACATTGTGGGTGCCTAAAGGGAATAGTTCCCAATGCGGCGAAGATAAATATTCCATTGTCTTTGATTCGCAGCTATAGGCAACATTTAACTCTACAATAGCAGCTTGAATGGATACCCTGCACGAGCCTGTCAGCAACGAAATTCCACGAGGCGACTTTCATCTTACCTCTGTTTTTGACTCTGAAGATAGTAACAAGTACTGAGTACACCAGCATAATTACTCCACTCCACAAATACACCTGCATGCGTTGACGACCAGGAGACGACTGGTAAGGGATGATCAAAATTTGCATGACAAATGCAAAGGCAAGGAGCCCGTCTACATCCAAGTTCGCTCAGAAACAGTAGTTACATTGTAGAAACAGAGATCACTCACAAATGACAGCAACCACTTGAACCTCTTGTCCATACTGGTTCTGGTATCCAGGTGCAATCCATGCGCCACCAGCACCTTGGAAAGGGGAGTTCCTGATACGCGTGAACATATATCCAGAAGTCATGACGAGCGAGGTCAGGATAGTAAGTACAGCCCATGTCCAACGATTTTGCAAAATTGGAGCCAAGAAGCGCAACAGTACCGCAAAGACGACTGAAGCAGCTCCAATACTAATCCATCGAGCCCAGTTGAATGGCGCGCTATAAGGAATAGGAACGGGAGTGTGATTCGACAGAGAAGCGGCGAGTGGTTCAGGATCGAACCCGCTGTGAAAGACCAATCAATGCATGCTCAAGACAGTCGCTGATATCCAACGCACAAAGAAAAGTCGTATTTGTAAGGACCAGTCTTGGAAGACTGGCGGGGACCCTCAGCTGGAGCATAGACGTGAACAACAGGGGCGGATTGAATACCAAGCTGCGATTACAGTGGTGTAAGCTCTGGGGTTTTGCGAGCATGGCATTGAAAGACTCACCTGCTGGAAAACAGTTCCTGCATCGTCAAAGTCTACAGTAGCAAAGAAGTGCTGATCACGCTGTTCTTTAGGGACGTTTGTCCAAGCTTTAGCAACGCTAGTCCACGAAGGGTCAAAGTCCCTGTTGCGTGGTCAGACGTGAGATGACAAGACGTCGAGAACGGTCTTACTTGCAAGGAGCACAACGCCTCCTCTTGTCCATTGCTGTCAGCAAGATAGATGCAGACCAGTCGCGCTTTGGAGATGTCAAGAGGTTGTAGACTTTGTGGTCCAGTTTAATGATGCCATTGCCGGCAGTGGCGAGTTCTGCTAGTTGCTGTCGCGGGCTCAAAGAAGCAGCTGAGACATCCCCTGCAAAATACAAAGGTATGGCGAGAAGTGTGAAGAACGACGACCAGAGCCTCATCGTTGAACGCGTTGTCGACGTGGAAGTATGGAAAGGGTAATACGCTGTGGCTGTGCCCTACCGACCTGCAATTGGCCCACTTGATTGTAGCGGCCATTTCGTCTATTCTGTGATATGTCCCATGCTCTCCTGCTACGCCTGTTTCTCTCGCCTTCGTTCTTCACTGTTCATGTTGCATTGCAGTACTTGGGGAAATACCCTGACAATATTGGCATCACTTACTACATAACTCGTCGGCTTAGAGAACTTGACACGCAAGACCTCAGGGATGTATGGGGCTTTATTTGGTGAACTCACGCCGCTTCACTATCATTGTGGTGAATGTAGTGTCTTAATTATGCTCTAGTCATTTAGCCATAACTAGACCCTCGAAATCGCGAGCACTGGAATGCTTCATCGTAGAAATTGCCGAGAGATCCACCCATGTAGCCATGATCGTGCGTATGCTTAGATTGCCTGTCTATTCACGCGTCCAGACTGACTTGGTAGTATTCAGACATTATGGTTTATGCAAGCTGCGCTGCAAGACCTCAGTTTCGACCCCAAATCCGCTTCTTTCACCATATGTCAACGCATCCTACATAAATGCCACGAGATTATATTCGGCGACCTTCCTGCACCAATGTCCGGCCCCTACGCATCTTTAGGACTCTCCCCTGCACCTCTGCTACGACTCCCGCGGAGAAAGGTCAAACCAAACTTCGAGCCTGCACTGGTCGGGATTAGCATGATGCTTGTGGGGGTACCCGCTCTACCACTTCTTACGTCTATTGTTGGTGAAGTTGCAATCGAGCAGGGCCGCATTGACGACGATGCTGTTGAGAGGAGTCTGGAAACGAAAGAGGACGATATCGTCCATGGTGTGAGCCCTGTAGCCCCCGGTCCTTCATTGGCACACGGAACGGAGGAAACTCCTGCACGACCGGGCAAGGAGAAGAGAACTCTTCCTCGACGAAACACAGTCCTGGCAGCGCAAACAAGCCCTGCACTTGCTCTTCACCTTCATGACTTGAAGCGCTCTCGTATGTCTGAGGATCCTCTAGGACAAATGGACTCAGAGCAGGTCTCTACCCCATTTCAGTCCTCGCCGCTTCTTGCTTCCCCTTCTGGACGACCCTCTCCGCGATTCACCAATTCACAGGCGATGTCTGACGTGCTTTTGCGATCCTACGATCCGAGCTCACAAATGCATATGCTTCAGAGTCACTATTGTCGTTCTGAGGCATGTCTACATCTTGCAGCATTACATGGTTTTCTAATGGTGGCAACAGGTGCAATTCCTACTCGCTCTTGAGAGCATATGCAATAGGCTGCTTGTTGTGCCCAGGCCGGCTCGTGTCAGTGCTTTAAGAGCTGAACTAACAGCGCTGAACCATAAGTTGCCCGCGGAAGTGAGTACAAACTATTTTTGTTCGCATATGACCACTAACAAAAGTCTAGGTGTGCATGCCGATGTGGTGCTCATCGTCTGATACTCGAAAGGCTCCTGGGTCTGTTCCACAGCCCCATCACAGGATTGTGCGAGTTCCTCCTGGAGAGAGCGTCGTTCTAAACTCGGCAGAGCGTGCTCCATATTTGCTGCTAATAGAGGTACTGAACGATGATCTGGACTTTGACCCTACCAAACGCGTCAACAAGGAAGTTCTAAAGAAGATGGTAACGAAAGAGAACGAAAAGAAGGGCACTTCACGCGACATCATTCCTTTTTCCACCAAAGAACCATTATTCCGGCACAAGCTTGAGGATTCGACAAATGGCACAGATGTTTCCGTCGTCGATGACGTCCCTGCACCTCCAACAAAGTCACCTATGTCCTCGCTGCAGGCACTACCAACGACTCTAGCCGACAATGAGGAAATGGACCTTGTTGAGCAACTATACGGGAATGATCAATCGCTGCACGCTGCCTTTGATCTTTCAGACTCCATCGTTTTGCCTCTCGCACGCAAGAACCGAGAGCTCGACATGGCAACATGGTCTTCCTCGATTCCGTCTACTCCAAATCCGATGGGGGCTGTAGAGACCGAACCTGCCGCGTTCCCATCTCCCCTCACATCACGGCAAAACTCCATCCAGAGCGCTCTGATATCTATGGATGAGTACTCTGAGAGAATGCGTACCGCCGCTATCATGTTAGCTCAGCTTAATGCAAACCTTGCACGAGAGACTGCTGCAGCTGCAGGGAGCTCTTCTGACCAGTCGAATTCGAGGAGCTGGTTACCTACTCCGAGCTGGGGAGCATCCGGGGAACCACCTGCCCAAGTGCAGATGCCAACCAAACTCCAAGCTTCAGAGGCTAATGGAATCCGAGATCGCATTATGCAGGAGATGTTGGCGCTAGAGGAAGAGCGAATGCAGCGTATGACCAACAATGGCAGTACAGACAGCATCATGCGTGTGGGTGATCTCGGTAGCATGAAGACGCCAGAGGATGAGGGCATTATTCGACGGGAACTCAACAAAGCTGATCCTTCTGCGGTGGTGTTCAGTGAAAGTTGGGCCACTAAAAAGGTTACTAACTCTCTCATACTCCTGCCAGTTGTTGAACTAAACAATGGTATAGAGTCGTATAAGACACAACTCTCCTTATGGGCATCTTGCGAACTGGGATTGTGTTTCTGTTATTGTCAAGACCGGCGGTGATCTGCGTCAAGAGCAACTAGCCACGCAACTCATTCGTCAATTTCTGCGGATATGGGAGGAGGAAAATAGTTCTTGTTGGGTCCGATAGTAAGCGATCTGCATCACATACAATAGGAGATGCTTATCTCTGCTAGTTTCCGTATTGTCATTACAGGAGGATCGTCAGGCCTAGTGGAAACGATAACAGATGCTGTATCGATCCATTCGATAAAAAAGGCTGAATATGCACGAAGGTTGACTGAAGGCCGACTCGGACATGTCACATTGGTTGACCATTTTAAGACGGTAGGAATTTGTATCCTCATCGTAGATCTTTTCTGACGCTTATTGTTCAGACCTACGGTGATTCATCTTCAGCAAAATACATCAGAGCGCAGCGGAATTTTGCCAAGTCTTTAGCTGGCTATTCTTTAGTCACGTACCTCCTGCAGATCAAGGATCGACATAATGGCAATATTCTCATCGACAGAGATGGACACCTGATTCATATTGATTTCGGTTTTATTCTCAGTAATACCCCAGGCAATATTGGGTTCGAGGCAGCTCCTTTCAAGCTTCCTCCAGAATATGTTGATGTGTTAGGAGGAGTAACCAGCCCTGCTTTCCTAGAATTCCGCAGACTCTTCCGCGAGGGATTCGAAGCTGCAAGAAAGCATTGCGACAGTATTATAAGTGCGTCAGCAGTAAATTTGTTCTGCGTTACAGAGCCTGACTAGACTTCATATCTAGCTATGGTGGAATTGATGCAGAAAGGTCAATTTATCTGCTGATGTTATTCTTTTCTCGAAACTCACAGGTTTTCTCCGCAGACTCTACTCTTCCTTGCTTCGCCGCATATGGAGAAGACACAGCAAATCAATTGCGAGAACGATTCCAGCCGACTATGACCCACTCACTTGTTGCCGACCATGTTGAGAGACTTATCAATAGCTCTCTAGGCTCCAATTGGACGAAACTATACGACACGGTATGTGTACATTTGCCTAAGACTCTACTAGCGACCTAACGTGCTGTGGTAGTACCAATACTACTCCCAATCGATTCTGTGATTGGCCTGACGAAGCATGCTTGTTGGTTTGGATCCACTGCCATCGCGCAGTTATCACTGGAGCATCCATTGTATTTTATTCATAGCATATACCATAATCCGCGACGTTTGAGCAAACTACAAGTAATCGCGGTAGTTCCCCACAGGCTTTGACCAAAAGTGTTCACAAGCATCCCTCGCAATCCAGGGTTTATGAGATGTATTTTACATAACGGGAAGCCAGGTAAATAAATACTGTAGCTACATATATCGTTCGTAGTGCACTAAGGTTGGAGACAACATGCTTAAGCGGGGTTGTTGAACATGCTGTCATATCTCTTCAAGCAAGAGTACCACTCGTAGTCTGTGGGATCCCGACCAATAAGCACAGGGGAAAGGTAGTCGGAACGAAAGAGCTTACCGAAGTTTTGATTCTGTTCGCACCAGCATTTCCCCTTGGCATGTGCATCACTGTAGGAAGTCACTAAAACATTCTTCGAAGATAGGCATACAAAGCTTACCCTTGCGGGCAATGTTGGAAGGGCTCATGGCGGTATCCTAAGAAATTGTTAATTTGCGATTTCAAATCGTGGAGAAGATGAGCAATCATTACCAATATCGTTGAAGAAATGCTGAAAGTTTATTAAGTATGTTTTCAATTGTCTGTATAAAGATAAGACATACAATTTGCTCTTTCTTGGCGAACAACGCAGCACCAATGCTATGGACAGGAGCATCACCCCAGCGCTGAATGATCGTTAGCAAGATATTTGGCGAGGAACAAATCAAGGGCTATTCACCTCGTAGTGGAAGCCGCCTTTCTCATCCAGGTAACTGTTTGACAATAGGATTAAGAAGTGCTTCAAGGAACAGTAAATGATGCCAACATACTCAAAGAACTTGGAGTAAGCCTCTCCTCTCCATAGCTCCAGGTCACCGATCTCAAAGTTACTCCAGACTGAAAAAGGAATCATCAGCATTGGCTTCATATAGATCAGTAAGGCGGAGAGAACTTACAGTGACATCTATTGTAGGTTTCGCCTCCATCATCAGATAAAAACTGCATGGCATTGTCTTCCGAGACTAGCTCAGGATTAGCGGCAATGAATTCCTTGACAGTGTCCCACAAGGTTGGGATGGTCGCTTCATACTCGTATAGAGATATCGTGAATCCTAACGCAGCAGTTAGGGTTTACGTTGGGCTTCTGATATTGAAAGTGTTACCATAGACCTTCTTCTGATCTTGCATAATCAAGAAGGGATCGTAGTCAATATCACAGAAGAACTTGACATCGGGTCTGTGAAAGATGGTTCAACGGTGTTAGACGGGTGGAAATAGTCGCTCTTACTCTACTCTCCAATAGTATCTGTAGGGCTTGAGCAGCTCATGCTTGTAGAAAAACTGTTCGTAATGGTGTCAGTCTGAAGTTGCACCAAGTGCTGGAGAAGAACTTACTCCTGAGTTATAACGGCACATGTTCCGGTATCTGAAGATGAATATGTTTAGCAAAGTTCAGCATAAGGCTTTAAAGCACTGACGGTAAACTACCTACGAGGGGAAACGACATTAGTGTTAGAGAGAGGTCTTTAGGAATAGAACGCGCCTCCATAGATGACGTTGTCAGCCTGCATCTTTTCGCGGCTTGCAGCGGCCTTGGCCTTGTCAATCCATTCTGGCATGTACCAGTCGTCCTTGGGAATAAGACCAAACTTAATCTCTGCGTCTGTGAGACCGGTAACTCGTCTATAATAGGGTGTCAGTCTTCGCGGTCCTCTACAGCGACGACAAACAGGCGGCATACTTCTTGAAGTTGTCATCAAACTCCTTCTCGTTCAAGAACACATATGGATATTGAAATTTCTTGTTGAATCTGTCTTCCATCTGCTTCATGCTGACCACAATGCCATTGATATCAGAGTTTCTTGCTGCAAGCTCAGTCAGTTGAGTCGCTTCCAAGCCAAGCGTAGACGTGGCGCACCAAGCATGACGATGGCCGCATTTGCCCTTCGTCCTTGAGGAGAAGTATGGTTTTGAGGCAGGAAGTACTCGTCTGGCACTGGTGTCTTATACGGTGGCTCCATAGGCTCCCCATACCAGTGGTTCTTGAGGTTAGAAATTGAAGTCGCTCGACCATATTCTTCATGTGTGAAGCTCAATATGTAGTGCAGACTTATCTGAAGTCCACGTTAAAAGCTGGTAAGTATACAGATGCCAGCACTTACAATTATCCCTAGTATCAAGACAGCATAGCGAAACAGCGGGCTCGGCATGATGAGCCACTGTGGTAGTAGAATATGTGGAAGATCACGCAGCATGCCTACGCTTACAAGCAGCCACAAATTCCTGCCGGGGATAACTCACGTGGCTCGGACAGGCTCAATGCGCTTCAGCATGCGTAGATCGTCCTTCGCGCCTGGACATCGACCACCGCGTTGCAACAGGCCCACTTCCTTGTCGTCAATGGCCGGCGCTCAGATACTGAGCAGGACCACCTTCCTCTTGCTGATTGTTTTCTTCTCGCTGCAGGGATTCTGTTACATCCCAGCATCCCCTACAAATTCCACAGATGATGCAGTAGAAGGAGGTCTAAATGTCACCGACATTTCCCAGATTCATTTGCAATGGTACCCATCCGGATCATATTGGCAGTCTGTATCCTACCAGCTTGTAGGAGAGGAGAGCCAAGGTATTAGCCAGGTATGTAAAGGCGAATGCCCTGCTTAAGAATCCTTGAAACTCATGTCTTCGGCAGGGGGCACTTGTACATTTCTCTGAAGAGCATGTCAATGATTCTACCCCAGCAAGTGCGTATTACTGATATGTACACACCATTGCGCATCCTAACGTTTGTCTAGGCAGTAGCCCTTGGATTGCACTGGTAGCCTGCGATAGTAATGCCACAAATGCAGATCAGGTTATTGACATCTTCACCCTCGCCAGAGATAAGGGTGCCGTTGCCGCAGTATGTCTGCTCTGCTCTACAAACACCACGTCCCGCCTTTTGAACTTTCTGTTTGACAGCTGCTGTACTCTTTATATTCTCAAGCGTGTGTAATCAACGCAGAATACGCGGATCCTGAAACCTACGACCAAGTCTTTGACATCTTCGCAACACAGAGCCTGGCACAAAGCAATCTGGTTGAATACCAGTTTGGTCAGATCGGCGGTTCAAACTCGAGCTATGATTGGTACAATTCTCAGTTGTTGAACGAATCAAACGCAGCCATCAACCAGTCTATCTACGATGGTTATGTGGGAAGCACCGGGTATCTGCTCGCTACCCTTCATGCCTACAACGCTACTGCAACCTCTAATGACACGGTGAGCGCCAAGGTAGTATATCTTGGACAGAGCGCCGCTGACCATCCTTCTAGGCCACGGATAATACTCCGACTGGAACTCCAGGTGCAAGCAGTAACGGCGGAGGCTCCCAGTCCAGTACAGCTATGTGATTACTTGCACATGATTCACTAAGAGGGTTACTCACGCTTTATGTTCAGGGTTATTTTGTATGCAATTACAGGTTGTGTGTCTGCGACTTTTATCATTGTCATTGCACTCGGCGCACTTCGAGCTGTACGGCATCCAGAGCGGTATGGTACGCGGAGAATTGGGGCAGGGGGTACCATAGTCGAGCAAAGC
>Ga0247730_1001436_pt1 | contig 13206 bp, 9 predicted proteins | sample UWRJL073202C2_FD_180959 | JGI IMG/M metagenome (GOLD analysis project Ga0247730, IMG submission 180959) | Plant litter microbial communities from Arlington Agricultural Research Station in Wisconsin, United States - UWRJ-L073-202C-2 | ecosystem: Environmental > Terrestrial > Plant litter >...
CCAATGAAGACATCGCGACCATCGAACAAGCCTACCTTGGCATGGAAACCGCGCAGACCCACGAACAGCTGCTACAGGCCGACCTGGACTTCCACCGCGCCATTGCCGACGCCACCCGCAACGACCTGCTGGCCTACATGTGCAACATGCTGTCGCTGCCGTTGCGTGAGTCGATCAACATCACTAACCGCCGCCCGGACATCCAGGGCCTGAGCCTGCCCCGACACAAGGCGATCCTCACCGCAATCCAGAACCGCGACGCCCTGGGCGCGCGGCACGCGTCGCTGGTGCAATTGGATGACACGCGGGTGGCGCTGGATACGGTGATGAATGTGCTCACGCCGCTCTGACCGCCAGGCCAAAACCACGCGCTATCAGGTGAACACCGCTCCCACAGGTTTACCTGTGTACGCCTTATAGGGTGTAGGCGATCCCGACCTGAACGGTGCGGGGTTCGCCTGGGTAGGCATACACATTGCCGAACGCTCCCTCTTCATACTCGCGATTGAACAGGTTTTTCACGTCCAGGTTCAGCCGTACCTTGTCGTTGACCTTGTAGTAGCCGAGCAGGTCGACCACGGTGTAGGCGTCCATCGAGAATGCCGTGTTGGACGTCTGCCCGGCGCGCTCATCCACGTATTTAGCGCCGGCCCCCAAGCCGAGGCCTTTCAGCGTGCCGTCCTGGAATTCATAGACGTTGAGCAAGCTGAAGCTGTTGCGCGGGATGTTCAGCAAGCGCGTGCCAGTGCGCAGGGTGTTGTCCTTGGTGACTTCGGCGTCGACGTAGGCATACCCACCGATCACGCGCCACTCAGGGGTGATGTTGCCTGCCACATTCAGGTCCAATCCGCGGCTGCGTACCTGGCCGGCGGCGACGCTGAAGGTGGAGTCCAGGGGGTCGGTGGTGAGCACGTTTTTCTTCTCGATCTGGTAGATCGCTGCGTCGACGCTCAACTGGCGATCGAGGGCTTCCCACTTGATACCCATCTCATAGGACTTGCCTTTCTCCGGCTCAAAACCGCCGCCCTGGCGGCTGGCACCGGTGTTGGGCTTGAACGAGCGCGCGGCGTCGGCGTACACCGCGACGGTGTCGGTGAGGTCGTAAATCACGCCAACGCGGGGGGTGACTGTATTGTCGCTGGCTTCCCAGCTTTTACCGCCTGGTACGTAAGTGTGGTAGTCGTGCTCGAAGCGTTCGAAGCGTGCGCCGGCCAGGACTTTCAGGCGTTCGGTGAGGGCCACCTGGTCCTGGACAAACGCTGCGTAGGTCTTGAGGTTTTCCTTGTCATGGGTCGGCGTGCGCGTGAGCGCCGGGCGCGCCTGGCCGTAGACCGGGTTGAAGATGTCGATGGCATAAGCGCCCACCGCGCCGCTGGAGCGCTGGATGATCGACTTGTAATCGTAGTCTTCGAACTCGACGCCGGTGAGCAGGGTGTGATCGAAGCCGGCCGTGGAAAAATGCCCGGTGAGGTTGAGCTGGGTGTCTTTGTCGGTCCACTCCAGCTTGCGGTAGTTGAAGTTGCGACCCAGGGTGCGGCCGTCAGCAGCCAGGCCGTTGGCTTCGATGGCGTTGCCTTGCAGGGTGCCGTCCAGCCATTGGAAACCGCCGCCCAGGGTCCAGTTGTCATTGAGCAGGTGTTCGAAACGCAGCTGGGCCATGCTGTTGTCATTGTGCAATTTGCCGACGTCTTTGTCGCCCCAGAAGGTGTCGCGCGACGGCGTACCCTTTTGATTCGGGTAACGTGTCAGGCCACGGTCCAGCGGGTGATTATTGCGCATGAAATCACCTTCGAAGATCACCTTGGTGGCATCGGTGGCTTGCCAGGTGATGACCGGGGTCACGCCGTAGCGTTCGGTTTCCACATGATCACGGAAGGTGTCGCCGCCCTCGCCCACCACGTTCAGGCGATAGGCCAGGCGGCCCTGTTCGTCCAAAGGCCCCGATGCGTCGAGTGTGGCGCGCTGCATGCCCTGGTCATCCAACTGGCTGCCGAGGGTCACGGTCGGCTCGGCCAATGGCTGCTTGGACACCACGTTGAAGGTACCGCCAGGATCGCCCCGGCCATAGAGCATGGTTGCCGGGCCGCGCAGGACTTCCAGACGTTCAATGGTGTTGGCGTCGGGCATGTTCGGATAGCCGCGGTTGATCGGGAAACCATTGCGGTAGAACTCGCCCGTGGTAAAGCCGCGCACAGTGAAGGTGGTGAGCCCTTGCCCGCCGAAGTTGTTGGCACGGCCAACGCCACCGGCATAGTCCAGGGCGTCTTGCAGGCGGGTGGCGCCGATGTCCTCGACCACCGCCTTGGACACCACACTGATGGACTGCGGGGTTTCGTGGATCGAGGTGTCGGTGCGCGTCGCACTGGCCGAGCGGGTGGCGTGGTAGCCCTGCACCGGTCCCTGGGCGGTTTCATAATCGGCAGTGCCGGTGATGCTGGTGGCTTGCAGCTCGATCGCGGCTCTTTCAACCGGTTCGAGCTGCGCCCAGCTCAAAGGGGAAAACGCTTGAAGCACACACACGGAAACCAAGGTACGACGCATGAGATGAACCTAGTGAAAGAGCCAGATGGAGCGGCATATCTGCCAATTTTTGTGCGGCGCAGGGTATACCAACTTTCACACCATTGATATGCATTCTCATTTGTCATGTTCAAATTTGTGCAAGCGTGCGCACGGTGGCGGCTAAGCTCAGGGTTCAGCCGGAGGATCCAGCCATGTGCGGACGACTTTCGCAGTACCGCGGCATTCATGATTTTGTGGCGGCCTTGAGCATGCCCAATGCCCTCGCCGATTCGGCGGGCGATCAGGCCCGCTACAACGTCGCGCCCTCCACCCTGGTGACGCTGCTGCATCTGGACAACGAGGTGCTGCACGCCGACCGCGTGCGCTGGGGCTGGCGGCCGCATTGGGCCAAGGACCGAGCAGCGCCGATCAACGCCCGCGCCGAAAAAGTCGCCCACGGTGCGTTCTTCCGGGCGATCTGGCCACACCGTGCGATAACGCCGGTGGACAACTGGTTTGAATGGGTGGATGAAGGCGGCCCGAAAAAGCAGCCTTACCTGATACGGCGAAGGGACGGCGCGCCCGTGCTGTGCGCCGCCATCGGCCAGCTACCCGACGCCGATGAAGGCGCGGGCGAGCACGATGGGTTTGTGATCATCACCGCCGACAGCGCCGGCGGCATGGTCGACATCCACGACCGCCGGCCGGTGGTGCTCAACCCGGCACTGGCGCGTGAATGGCTGGACCCGGCGACAACCAAGGGCCGGGCCGAGCAGATGGTGCTGTTCCAGGAAGAACCTTGCGATGTGTTCGAATGGTTCAGGGTGGACACGGCGGTAGGCAATACGCGCAATGATGGGCCAAGACTGATAGAGCCAATTGGCGGTTGATGACCGCTACTCCCCGGCCGAATACAGTACGGGAGCCAGCTGGATCATCAATTTTTCTTTCAAGTGCGCAAGTTCTTCATCGCCCAGCTTCAGGCTTTTCAGATGCTCAATCAGCTCACTTTGCCCCGGCTGGCCAAAAGCCAAGCGGTAGAGCGAGAGGATTTTCTGCATATGCGGGTAACGCTGGGACTCTTGACTTAACGCCAGCGTTGGAATCAGGCGCCGTATTTGCGCATCGCCCTGCGGATAGTGCCAGTAGGGGACAAGATCAGTGCCATGTGCGCCCCGCGCTGCGACATCAAACAGCTCACCCCACGTCTGCGGCGCATCCGGATGACCCGACAACGCCTGGACCACGCGACGCCTGACCACCAACGACTGGAAGCGATTGACGCGCCCCTCGCGCTGCTCAAGGTCAATGGGATTGTGCGGCAGGTTCCAATGCACCACTTCACTGCAATACCAATGAAAGTCCAGCCCCTCCTGGCCGATGGAGGTTGAGGCGAGGACAAACGGCCGAAACGGCGAATTGAAGCTTTCACGAATGCTGACCACACGCTGCTGGCCGGCTTCGTCGGTGGTCTTCTGAGTACCCAGTTGCACCGCGTAGTGACAGCGCAAGTGAGTGTTGTCTTCAGTATCGCCGGCTTTCCAGACTTTCACATTGGACGGAGTGGTACGTAGGACATTGTTGAGGGTTTTGACGACTTCTTCCAAATCGTGCGCCGTCGATAGCATGTAGCAGTACTCTTCGAGCATCGCCTGCACCCCTCCCCTGGCACAGTACTCAACAATACTGCGCCAATGCTGAGGGCCATTGATACGCTTGATTACTGCGCTGCCGGCCACGCCATTGAACAAGCTGACAAACCCGATAGCAACACGGCTGGCGTGAATCCCCATGTTTTGTTGGTGGAAGCGCTGCTTCAGGACCCGATGGGCGCAAATTGCCGGGGAGCCCACGGCTAGCCATGCAAGGTAATGCTCCAAGTCATCCGGCATGGCCCCCAGTTCGTCCAATTGCGCAAAACGCTTCGAGATCTCATCGATACGTAGTTTGATGCTCGGGGACAAACCTGCCACGTCGCGCAAGTCGGTTAACCACTGCGAGACACACTTTTCGTCTGCTTGTTGATCGAGCAGTAAAGGCGCGAACAGGTACCAGAAATTCTGGTTGCGCGTGCCGTTGCGCGGGCAACGCTCACGCAGCGGCCGCAGCAGTGATTTCATACGCAACGTCAACTCATCGAGTCGCTGCTCCAACGAGTCATGTTTACGTTCAAGCGGCAGGTCGATCAGCGTCCTGCACGGGTAGATCAACGACCAGTTGGCTAGGTCGCCCTTGTCCAGCTTGACCACCGCGCGGCGCTCGTCGTTGGGCACGCTCGGCTCATCCGGGTGTGTTTCGTTTCGCTTGCGGCTGAAATACTCTGCCTTCACCGCCGTGTGCTGCTGTACCCGCCGCTCGGATTCATAACTGATCAGCCCGCTGATCATCCGTGGCACCATCGCCCATGCGGAAAACAACAACGTCTTGCTGAACCCTTCATGACCTGCAAAAAAACCGGACAACGGATAATGCGGGTGGCTGGGCGGCATCCACAGAAGCATTTCCGGACCCTGTTTTTTTTCGTCGCCGAAAAGATGAGAGGCCAGCCAACGGACCTGTGGGTTAGGCGTTTCCTGGGCGATGTGCAGGCGGTACTTCCTGATCCTTTCTCGAGGCAGCCAAAGGCTTTTGCTCTTGTCAACCTTGTTACGGACGTGCGGCAACGCTTCGTATTGACGCTTCAACACCGATTGCATCGTATAGCCGGTGCTGAACGACATTGGCCATGCCGCCGATTTGAAAAGCGCCATGATCAAGCGTGAAAAGTGCGACTGGCTGTTATGTTCCAGGAGCCCGGCAACCTGATCAAGTTCAACGTACGCCTTGATATCACCCACGTGCAGCTGCGGTCGGTCGCGCGGCGGAGCATCGTTGACCAGCGTGTCCACATCGACCGCAATTTGGCTGCGCTCGGTGCGCAGGATCAAAGGACGTAACAGCTGCTCGACGGCGTGGCGTGGGTGATTGGACAACTCGTCGACCGCGACGCCGTCTTGACGCAGGCGCAGTAGCTCGGACTGCAGAGATTTGCGCGCTGGCTCGTATGTATCAAGGGGGGTCAGGTTAAGAAACGTGAGTATCTGCTGAAGTTTGCCCAGGTGCCCCTCATCATTCTCGTCGTCGGCGACAGTGGTCATGGCTTTGAAAGGGGTCGCAGACAGCAGCAGGATATTGCACTGACGGTTGCTGAATATCTGCCGGGCGATGAGCGACTGTTCATTGTCCTGATTTTGGTCCAGCAAGGTGTCGAAGCGTTGAAACTCGTCGAGGATGAACAGGTCAGCCTGTAGGTTAGACGCACAGCATTCAGCGAACCTCACACGTAGATCACACAGCAATTTATAGTGCTCGTCACGGTGCTTGACCGAGCGTTGTCGAGCAGCCTTGAGCACCCTTTCCAGCAACGAATTTTCATCATCGGCGATCAGTTTTCGATGGAAACTCTGGACGATGACCTTATCCAGCCCTCGTGTTTCATGATCCCTGAGATCTGCCTCCCAGCCATCGACGTTTTGAACCCTTTCACGGAACAAATCCGTCAACGAATTGCGCCACGGCCTGATTCGATTGTGCTCCAACAGGGCACAAAAAATAATCGCACGCTCGTCACGATTCCCAGCACCACGCGTCAGGGTAAACGAAGTGCCGGGAGTCAACGTGCAAATCTCCAGCAAGGCACCCGACGGCTGTGACGAATCAGGATTGAGTGCCACTTGTGCCAGCCGCGAATACGAAGGTTTGCGCACCCAGTTGTCTTGATGAACACCCGAGAACACCGCGAGCTTTGCGCTGTTTTCCGCCGCGAGGGCGAGGTTTGAACAGATGTAGGTAACCCGTAGGGGTTTGGCCTCACGCCACTGCAGCAGCATAGAGGCGATCAGTCCTTTGGCGACAATGGTCTTACCCAGTCCCACCTCATCGGCTACCAGTACCCGATGGCTACCCTGTGGATCGTTGAATAACGCCACCAGACGATTGACCGTGGACTGTTGAAAGTCCTTGAGCCCCGCCAGGGTTTTCTTCAACTCCAACTCCGACTCTTCAGATTGGGTGATCGAGCGAGTCATGGTTTTTTCTTCCCGATCAGCTTCTGGTATTGAACCCACAACATGTCAAGTTCCGGAGGGATAAGGTTTTCAACCTCACGCAGATGTCCCAACACCGCATCGATACGTTGCAATTTCTGCGGTTGTCGCGCCGCGCATTGCAACAACGCCTCGTGGATCGGCCCGCCGAGCAGATGACTGAGCACCGCCTCCGCAGACTCATGGCCTCCTCCGTTGCTACCAGGCCACTCTGTGCGATCATGCCCCGGTTGCAGAAGCATTTGAATGTAGGCCAGGAGCTTGTGGGGGCTATCGATGACACTCGACGTGATCTTCTGCTCCCGGTGATCGCCGCCTTCGACGTCCAGGCGCACCTTGATCAGCAATGTCGACTGCACTTCTGGCGAGAGCGTGACCCGCACGATCAGGAAGGCACTGATCTCGGTCAGACTGCAATTTTCCCAGACCAGCTGTGGATCCAGCGCCTTGGTGTGACCGTTCACCAGTGGCTGTACTTGTACTTGAGCTGCGAACACGAGCAATTGCGGCGGGCAATCGATGGCACAGGTATAGAGGTTATTTGCATTGGCGGTTACCCGCATGCGCCAATCTGCGGTGATCAGAGCATGCTGGAGCCTGCGCAATGCTTGATCAGTGGTTGTGGGTGCTTGCCATAAAAGAGAGCCAAACACATAGGGAATAAAAAACCGGGTGGGCTCCGTTTCGGTGCCTACCAGCTCGTTTATCAACTGCTGCGCCGACTGCATCGTGGAGGCGCTGGACAGCCGCACCATGAACTCGGTATTGCGTGGCGACTGGTGTGTACTCCCCAACGCCGCCTTTGTCGCATTCGCCGAGCCTATGTGCCAATGGCTGTAGGCGCCACGCTGCAACAGCACCAATTTGGCGTGCAGGTTCTGCGCACGGGCGTGGGTCAACTCGTCCTCACCGCTCACGAGGCGTGAATTCAGCGCATAACAGTCCCAGCCTTCCAAACGCTTTTCGCCAAGACGCTCAAGTTCTTCGGCGCGGCTGAACAGCCATCGCCGTTGCCCTTGTTGCATCAGCATGTCGAGTGCTTCGACGTGCAGGAACGGTGAGATCACCAACACCGTGTCAGCGGTCTCTGTCAACTCGAGGGGCACTTGCCCGGGCCGACCGAGCAAGGTGCGCAGCCCACTGAAACCCGGTGGCTTCTGCCATGTGACGGTTGGCAGTTCTTTTTTGAATAGCGTGAAAGCCGGGGCAAAATCCTTTGCATAGGGCGCCAGTTCCTGCAGCAACGCCAATAACCCCTCGTTCTCACTGGAGGCCGTGCCGGAAACCTCACCTTCGAGTGCCACTGCCAAGTCCCAACTGCGATCAAACGTCAGATTGCGCGAAAGCACCAGAAGCCGGTAACGCACGTTTTTCTCAGCGTTTATAAATCGTAGCAGCCAGATCTTGGGGTGAAATGAGCTGAAGGCGGAATCCGGCATCCTTGGCACCAGAAACGGCTCAAGCAGAGAGAACAGCAAGTTGAACGCGTTCGGCAGTTTTATTTCGCCCTGCTGGAAAAACACCCTGACCTTGCCCTTTAACTGGCTGATCGCTTCGAGCAGTGCCAGCTTTTCACTCTGTAGGTCGCCCTCAAGGGTACTGTCAAACGACAGTGCCAATGGCAGACACAGCAGCGTTTCCAGGTCCAGTGAATACGTAGTCGCCACCCCGTGAGACAGCGTGAATCCTTCGGGAGCGCGCAGTTTATCTCCATAGTCCAGTCGGTCGGTATGCGGGTTCAGCATGCCAAGCCCTCCTGCACATCCCTCAATACCGTCCGAACCAGAAACCAGCGGTAGTCCAAGCGCTCCATGCCCAACCACGTGAAACTCTCGGGCAGACGCTTGTTGAGGACTGATCGTTCTTGCTTGTTTTCACGGGCTTGCCTTTGAACCAACGCGTCGAGTTCGGGCTCGGATGCAAATCGTGCTATGGCACTGCTCCAACCTTTGAGAAACACCAGCGTACCGGGCTTCAGATTGACCTTGGTAGTGAGTAGCCAACGCTCGATATCGTCTGGGTTGGTGTGGATCTCTCGTCGCCAATCCTCCCAGCGCTCATTGAAGTCCTTCAACAAGTTCTCACGCCGATTGAGTCGCGCCAGGCAAATATTGAAACGCAGATGGGCACCGTAAATCAGCTCGCTGAACGCCTGAGCCATATGCACCATATCTTTTGTTTTTTGAGGGATGCCCTTGAGGTTGGCGATCCAGGCAGCCAACGCCGGAAAACTGGCTTTGCTCGGCTCTAAGGCTTGGTCTCGCACCATCAGCATTTCGAACTGGGTCGGCAAGCAGTACGTCGGGCCTGCCTTGATTTTTTCGCTGAGGAAACTCGCCTCCGACTTCGTCAGCCGGATACACACATCATCGCGCCATGTCGGGACATAACGGTCGATGTAAATGAGATGGGCATCCGCCTGGGCATCATGGTCATCCTCCTCATCACCCTGGGCTTGGCCAAAGGACCCACTGCGCGACTGGATTCCTTGCAGGAACTGATTCAGCGAACCCGCAGTCTTGACGATCCCCCATTTGCGCAAGCCAACCCAATAAATTGATGACGGCGGCCTGGAAACACTTTGGCCAGGTTGCATGGAAAACCCGGAAATGCCATTTTCCTTCTCAGACTCGCCTGCGTGGCGCGCTCTCAGTCGGTCAGCCAGGTCTGTTTCCTGTTCTGCCAGGTATTTCTGCAGCGATATTTTGCGCCGCTGTTGCGGCTTGAGACGCAAATAATCGTGAATTATCCGAGGTACGGTTATGAAGTATTTGGCACGCGTCTGGATAGTGGAAAACCCGGGGAACATCAGGTCGGCGAAACCATCGCGCAACGCCCCTATACCTAACTCATCCAATGTGCCCGGCTCTGAAAGCTTTTTAAGCGCATGCTTGACCCGATCCCTGTCATCGGCCGAGAAATCCACCCAGCCCAGTTGGCTCTTGCTCACCCACTGACTCCCTGTAGCAAAGCGATTGCTCTCGATATCGAATAGGCTATAGCCAATCGGGCGAAGGTTATAGCCTATTGCCACCAACCACAGCTATCAGTCAGGCAAAAAAAACCACTCTCACGAGTGGCTTTTCTTATATCAGGCGTGCCGTATCGCGATCAGCGATACCGTTCCAACCAATGCGCATAAGGCGCAGGCAAGGTCCACGACGACTTTTCAACCCCCAGTTCCTTGGCTGCAAAGTACGCCCAATGCGGGTCTGCCAGGTGTGCACGGCCCACCGATACCAGGTCCAGATGCCCGGCCTGCAACGCGCCTTCGGCCAGTTGCGGGGTGCCAAAGCCCCAGGCCGAAGTCACCGGGATACCGGCTTCACGACGCACACGCTCAGCAATCGGCCCCATGAATGCCGGACCCCACGGGATGTTGGTGTCAGGGATGGTGAACCCGACGCTGACGCTCAGCAGGTCCAGGCCACCGGCTTTGAAACGACGGGCCAGTTCGATGGATTCGGTGAGGGTCTGCTCGTCGCGGCCATCGTATTCGATCACGCCGAAACGCGCGGTGAGCGGCAGGTTTTCCGGCCAGACTTCACGCACGGCGGCCAGGGTTTCCAGGAGGAAACGGCTGCGGTTGTCGAAGCTGCCGCCGTAGGCGTCGGTGCGCTGGTTGGAGTGTTCGGAGAAGAAGCTCTGGCCCAGGTAACCGTGGGCGAAGTGCAGCTCGATCCATTCGAAACCGGCGTCGCGGGCACGGCGGGCAGCGTCGACGAAGTCCTGGCGCACCCGGGCGATGTCGTCCAGGGTCATCGCGCGCGGCACCTGCGGCAGGTTGGCACCGAAGGCGATGGCCGAGGGGGCGATGGTTTCCCAGCTGCGGGCATCGGAGGCGGCGATATGGTCGTCACCTTCCCACGGGCGGTTGGCGCTGGCCTTGCGACCGGCGTGGCCGATCTGGATGCCCGGCACCGAGCCGGCAGCCTTGATAGCCTTGACCATCGGCACGAAGGCCTCGGCGTGAGCATCGCTCCAGAGGCCGGCGCAGCCCGGGGTGATGCGGCCTTCCGGCGCGACGGCGGTGGCTTCGACCACCACCAGACCGGCACCGCCACGGGCCATGCTGGCCAGGTGCACCAGGTGCCAGTCGTTGACGATGCCATCTTCGGCCATGTACTGGCACATCGGCGGGATAGCGATGCGATTGCGCAGGGTGACGTCTTTGAGGGTGAACGGTTCGAACAAAGCGGACATGGAGAACTCCAGGAGCGAGTGAGTGATTCGATAGTTCGATGGTAATCGAACTATGGTATTCAACGATACCCCCCTGTTATGATTCATTTCATGCGAGCCTTTAAACACCCTCCCCTTGAAGACCTGACCCTCGAACGCCTGCTGTACGCGTTGAGTGATCCGGTGCGCCTCGACATCGTACGCTGCCTGGCGGGCGTGCCCGAGGCCACCTGTGGCGAACTGGATGGCGGGCGGCCCAAGTCAAGCATGTCCCATCACTTTCGCGTGTTGCGCGACGCTGGGCTGGTGCACACCCGCAGCGTGGGGACCACTCATCTGAATTCGTTGCGTGCCGAGGTGCTTGAGCAACGGTTCCCAGGCTTGCTGCACTGCATTCTGGCGCAGCGGTAACACCCGGATCAGTCCAGTAACGCTATCAGGCGTGGATCGATGGACGCCTCCAACACCTCCAGCACGGCCAACGTCACCGGCAACTTGAAGCGCCGTCGCCCTGCACTGCCGGGGTTTACATACAGCGTTGCGCCACGCCACTCGATCAGGGGCTTGTGCGAATGGCCAGTGATCACCAACAGCGTGTTTGCATCGAGCAATGCGGGGGCGTGGGCGATGTCATGCACCAGCAACGCCTGCCAGCCATTCACGTCGATGTTCAGATGATCGGGCACATGTGCCGCCCACGCCGAGTCCTGGTCATTGTTGCCGCGCACTGCCTGAAGCGGCGCGATGCGCGCCAATTGTTCGAGAATCTCAGGGCTGCCGATATCGCCGGCATGGATGATCAGCTCGCACCCCTGCAAGGCCTCGACCGCTTCAGGGCGCAGCAGGCCGTGGGTGTCGGAAATAACGCCAACCTTCATTCGTGCTCCTCGCCTGCAGGGTTGCAGCCAAAGACCCTAACATGACGCCCCCCGTCCCAATCAACAGAAGCGAGCGCGACTTAAACGTTTCAGGCAGCCACCGAACCTTTCCCCTCAAACCGGCGTCCGAGTAAGGCACTGTCGCTTACTGCTCACCCCGAGGTTCTCGTTTGAAAGCCGCCATCATCAAAAAGTACCGCCTGATCATCAAGACCATGGGCTACGTGGGCTGGGCGCTGTTCTGGCTGTTGTTGTGGGACGTCGCCGTCACCGTGGACTTCATGCTGTTCCTCACCTACAAAATCAATCTGCCGCTGATGCCCCTGACCCTGCTGGGTTCGGCGCTGGTGGTGCTGATCAGTTTTCGTAACAGCAGCGCCTACAACCGCTGGTGGGAAGCCCGTACCCTGTGGGGCGCGATGGTCAACAACTCGCGCAGTTTTGCGCGCCAGGTGCTGACCCTGCTGGACGATCCCGACGACGAAGTAAACCCGGTCAAGGCCACCCTGCTGCGTCGCCATGTGGCCTATGTGAATTGCCTGGCCGCGCACCTCAAGGGCCAACCGTGCCCCGAAGAAGTCCGCGCGTTTATCCCCGGCGATGAGTTTGCGCGTAACGGCGCCACCAACAACTTTGCCAACGATATCCTCACCGGTTCAGCAGCATTGCTGGCACGGGAGTACAAGGTCGGTCACCTCGACAGCATTCGCCTGGCACGGCTGGAGTCGACCCTGGTGGATTTGTCCAACGCCCAGGGCGGCATGGAACGGATTGCCAACACCCCGCTGCCCTACCCCTACGTGTATTTCCCGCGCCTGTTTATCTCGCTGTTCTGCCTGATCGTACCGGTGGGCCTGGTGGAGTCCCTGGGTTGGTTCACCCCGCTGGCCTCGACGGTGGTGGGCTTCATGCTGCTGGCCATCGAGCGCATCGGCACCGACCTGCAAAGCCCGTTCAACTCCAGCGAACACCAGATCCAGATGGACACCATCTGCGAAACCATCGAGAAAAACCTGCAGTCGATGCAGCGTGATGCGCTGGGTGGCGAGCGCATCGGTTAAACCCTCCCTTCGGCCTCAAGTGCGTGCTCCCTCAGTCGATATACAGGGAGTACGCATGGGCCACACCCCTCTCATAACAACACATGCGACGCTCGACGCTACTGTTTTCTCCTTGCCAAAATTATAAATATCCGCGGGTGAAGTCATGAATATCAAGCAAAAGCTGACCTGGGCATTTGCGGCCATCGCGTGCGTGCCGGTTATCCTGGTGGCCGTGCTGGTCGTGTTGAATCTGCGCGAGGGGGCCCAGGCCAATTTCCTCGACAGCAGTGGCCGCGAGATCCGCCAGATCGACAATGGCATGAAGCAGTTCTTCGATGGCATCAGCCAAAACGTCGACTATGTGGCCAAGGACCCGCGCGTTGTCGCGGCCAAGGACCTCAAGAGCTACGCCGGCGCCGACGCCGCACAAATCCCTCTCACGCCGACCAACACGGCGCTGCTGGAGATTTTCGACCAGTTCGCCAAGAGTCATCCGAGCACCGCCTACCTGTCCCT
>Ga0247730_1001437_pt1 | contig 13202 bp, 12 predicted proteins | sample UWRJL073202C2_FD_180959 | JGI IMG/M metagenome (GOLD analysis project Ga0247730, IMG submission 180959) | Plant litter microbial communities from Arlington Agricultural Research Station in Wisconsin, United States - UWRJ-L073-202C-2 | ecosystem: Environmental > Terrestrial > Plant litter >...
CCTCGACCTCCGCGCCGACCCAGTAACCGATCTCCGCGGTGCCGTCGGTCGCATCCAACCGCGCAGTGCAGCTGCCCACCGGCCGGCCGTCGAGAACGATCACGAACGGCAGCACCGTGTGCGACACGGCGAGCTGCGCCTGCCAGGCGAGAAACGTGCGCGTGGTGACCAGGGTGTGCTTCTCGTGCGCCCACGGCTCCCAGAGCCGTAGCCGATCGAGGTTGCGCTCGATTAGGTCGAAATAATCGGCCGCGAAATCCGGATGCATCGGCTCGAGCGAGAGCCCGGGCCGCACCTCGATCGCCACCGCCTGTGTCATCGTCAGCTGGCGAGTCGCGCGAGTCGACGCTCGCGCTGCTGCGCGGGGTCGGGCACGGGTGCGGAGGCGATGAGACGTCGGGTGTAGTCGTGCTGGGGCGATCCGAGCACGAGACTGCGCTCGCCCTGCTCGATGATCACGCCGCGCTGCATCACCGCGACCCGGTCGCAGAGCGAGTCGACCACCGCGAGGTCGTGGCTGATGAACAGGCAGGCGAACCCGAGACGCTGCTGCAGCTCGCGGAAGACATCGAGCACCTTGGCCTGCACCGAGACGTCGAGAGCGCTCGTCGGTTCGTCGGCGATGAGCAAAGCGGGGTCGAGCGAGACGGCGCGCGCGATTGCGACCCGCTGACGCTGCCCGCCGGAAAGCTCGTGCGGGTAGCGCTCGCGCCACGCGCCACCGAGCCCGACGTCGGAGAGCAGTCCGTCGGCGCGGTCACGCAGAGCCGACCCGCGAAGGCCGAGGTGCACACGCAACGGCTCTTCGACGGTCTCACCGATCGAGTAGCGCGGGTTGAGCGAGGTCGCCGGGTTCTGGAAAACGACGCCGACCCGCTGCCGCATCGCGTGTCGCTCGGAGCGACTCGCAGACTTCAGGTCGACTCCGTTCACCGCCACGGTGCCGCCGGTGACGGGCGAGAGGCCGATCGCGGCACGCCCGAGCGTGGTCTTGCCGCTTCCTGACTCGCCCACGAGCGCGACGATCTCGCCACGGCCCACGGTGAGGCTGGCGTCGTCCACCGCGCGGAATCTGCCCTTCAGCGAATTGCCGAAGTCGACGGTGAGGCGGCTGATCTCGAGAACGGGCGCCGCGGCATCCGGAGCCTGCTCGGGCGCGTTGCGCTCGCCGAGTCTTGGCACGGCGTCGAGCAGCTCGCGCGTGTAGGCGGCGGCCGGAGACGCGAACAAGGTGGTGGCGTCGGCGGTCTCGACGACCTCGCCGCGACGCATCACGACCACGCGGTCTGCCATGTCGGCGACGACGCCCATATCGTGGGTGATGATGAGGATGCTCGCCGACAGCCGCTCGCGCATGGAACGCAGCACCTCGAGCACCTCGGCCTGCACGGTGACGTCGAGCGCGGTCGTCGGCTCGTCGGCGATCAGCAACTCCGGATCGCAGGCAAGGGCCATGGCAATCATGATGCGCTGGCACTGGCCGCCCGACAGCTGGTGGGGGTAGTAGCCGAGGCGCTTGGCGGCCTCGGGCACCTCGACCGACTCCATCAGCTGGATTGCTCGCTCGCGCGCCTGCGCCTTCGAAAGCTGCCTGTTGTGCTCGCGGATTGCCTCGATCAGCTGGAAGCCGATCGTGAAGACGGGGTTCAACGCCGCCGCTGGGTCTTGGAAGATCATCGCGATGCGGGCGCCTCGAATGGTGCGCAGTTTCGCCTTGGGCATCCCGAGAAGTTCCACATCGTCGAAGCGGATGCTGCCCCCGACCTCGGCGTTGGCGGGCAGCAGTCCGAGGATCGACATCGCCGACACGCTCTTGCCCGACCCTGATTCGCCGACGATCGCGAGAATTTCCCCCTTGCGCACCTCGAAGCTCGCCGAGGAGACAGCGACCTGCTTCTCGCCGTCGACGTCGAATGTGACGGTGAGGTCGGAGACGGCGAGCAGGGGTGCGGGGGTCGAAATCATGCGGGGGTTACTCCTTGGTCGGTTCGTCCGCGTCGCGGGCGGCCTTGAAGGCCTCCCAGTCGGAGAGCATCTTGCGGTGGTAGCTGGCGACCCAGGAGAAATAGTCCCGGCCGTTCGTGAGCCGCTCGCGCGCGGCGTCGTTCTTCTCGTCGTCGAGGTCGATGATCGAGAGACCGTATTCGATGAGCTCACGCTCACGGTCGAGGTAGCGTCGCTCGCCCGCGAGCCAGGAACCCCAGATGTCGCGGTCGGCCCGGAAGTAGTGGCTGCGGTCGCCGGGCACGACGTGTCGCTTGATGTAGCCGATCTCGAGCAGCCGGCGGGTGCTGGTCGACACCGAACCCGCGCTCGCGTTGAGTACCGCGCCGAGGTCGCCCGAAGAGATGAAAGGCTGCTGCATGATCATGAGATAGCCGAGCACGCGGCCGTCCATGGTCGGCGAACCGGCGCTCGACAGCAAAGCCCCGAACTCGTCGGCGTAGGCGCGTCGGCGCTGTTCTTCCGCGTCGAGCTCAATGCTCTCGATGGGTGCCTCGTGGTTCGTCATGACATCTCCTCAGGTGACCTTCGGCCAGCTTAAGCCAGCGACATCGCCTCGCCGAGCGCGACGAGCGGTCGTAGACTCATGCCGCCGCTGCCGCGCACGAGCGAGACTGCGCCGTCGGTGTCGAATTCGTAGACCATGCGCTCGCCGATCGATCCGAAGCCGCTTCCCTTCTTGATGAGCAGCGTGTTTTCGTCGATGATCTCGAGCTCGTCGAGACCGTCGAGAGGGTTGGGGCTGCCCGGGTGCAGGGAGACGAGCCGTTCGCCGAGTTGCACGACGTCGACCACTCCCCACATGTTGGCGAAGCGGCCGGTGAACCGGGTCGACGGGATGTCTGTGCGCGTGGCGGCCGGGCCGGCGAGGGAGAGAGCCGGAGCCTGCACGAGGGCCGCGTCGATGAGGCGCAGGATGCCCGCGGAGAGCTCGCCCGCCGGCCCGTCAACGGCGTTCGTCATCACAGAGAGGGCGAGTCCCGCGGCGGGGTCGAAGAGGGAGTTGGTGATGTGCCCGGGGTAGCCGCCCGAGTGGCCGACGACGCGGTGGCCGTCGATCGACTGGATGACCATGCCGAGCCCGTAGTGGGCTGCCCCCGGTGCCGCGGCATCGCTGAGCCAGTGCTCGCGCTGTTGCATCCGTTTGCTCGCATCGCTCAACAGGCGTTCATCCCCGGGGAAATGCGCCGCGAAGTATTGCACGAGGTCGTCCGCGGTTCCGTAGAACCCGGTGGCCGCGGCCATCGCGCGGGTATCGACGTGGTCGACGGCGTGCCGCACGAGCGAGGTGTGGAAGCCGGTATAGCCGGCCGCGTACTCGTCAGCTCGAGCCGGGTCGAGCTCGGGACCGGTGTTCTTCAAACCCAGTCGCGCCACGATCTCGGTGGCGACGTAGTCGTTGTAGCTCTGGCCGCTCACCGCCGCCACGATGAGCCCCAACAGCGAGTAGCCGATGTTCGTGTAGTTGAAGCTCTCCCCCGGCAGAAACTTGTCGCCGCCATCGACGATCATCGCGACCAGCTCGGCCTCGTCGGGGAACGGCCGCGTGTGCTGCCAGTAGTCGCCGTCGAGCCCGTCGCGGATCACGCCGGCCGAGTGCTCGAGCAGGTCGCGCACGGTGACCAGGGCGACGGGCGATCCGGCTTCGACGAGCTCGGGCACGTAGTCGCCGACCGGGTCGTCGAGGCGCAGCTTGCCCGCCTCGAAAAGTTGCAGGATGGCCGTCGCGGTGAACGTCTTGGAGTGCGAGGCGATGCGGAAGAGGTGGTCGGTTGTGAGCGGCACCCCGGCCTCCACATCGGCGAAACCATAGGCCTTCGAGAAGCGGGTCTCGCCGTCGAAGTAGATCGCGGCCTGAACGCCGGGCGTGCGCAGCTTCCAGGCTCGGTACTCGAGCCAGGAATCGATGTAGGGCATTACGGCTGCGACGGTGTCTGCTGCTCTGGTCGGCATGGTTCGGCTTTCCTAGTTCTGGCGGCGAGGATCGAGAGCGGTACGCAGGGTGTCGCCGAGCGTGATGATGCTGAGTACCGTGACCGCGAGGAAAGCGGCGGGGAAGATGAGCAGGTGCGGGTTGTTCTGGAACTGCCCGGACGCGCTGGCGAGCTGCAGTCCCCAGGAGATCGCCGGTGCGCGCAGGCCGATGCCGAGGTAGGTGAGCGAACTCTCGGCGACGATGGTTGCGCCGACCGCGATCGTGGCGATCACTAAGAGGGGCGCGAGCGAGTTGGGCAGGATATAGCGCACCACGATGCGCCATGTGCTGAGCCCCATCGTGCGGGCGGCGTCGACGAAATCGGCACCCTGCACCGATCGCACCGAGCCGCGCACGATGCGGGCCATGGTGCCCCAGCCGAGCAGCGCCAGCACGAGCGAGATGGTGAGCACCGAGCGGTCGCCGATGCTGTTGAGCAGCACGACGGCGCCCAGCAGAAACGGGAATCCGAGGAACACGTCGGTGACGCGGGACAGGATCCAGTCGAGCGCGCCGCCGTAGAGGCCGGCGAGGGTGCCGACGACTATGGCCACGAGAACCGCGATGATCGTGGTGAGTACGCCGATTGAGAGCGAGGCCTGCGCGCCGTAGATGACATTGGCGAACACGTCGCACCCCTGCAGGTCTTGGCCGAAGGGATGGCCGTCGCCCGGCGAGGCACCGCTCGCACCGAGATCGCAGACGCGCGGGTCACCGTTGCCGAAGAGCCCGGCAAACAGCCCGGGGAAGACGGCGATCACGGCGAGCAAAGCGAGCACCACCGCCGGGATCCAGAACGAGGCACGGCGCAACAGCACGCGCCACGGATTGCGGCGCAGTGGCGCCCCGGCGAGGCCGGAGGCCGAGATCTGGGCGAACGAGTCAGTCAAGACGCACCCGCGGATCGAGCAGTGCGTGAACGGCATCGACGAGCACGCTCGTGACGAGGAAGATCAGGATGAGCGACGTCGAGATGCCGACCACGGTCGGGCCCTCGTGCGCTCGGATTGCTTGGAACAACAGGTTGCCCACCCCCGGGAGGTTGAAGATGCCTTCGATGATGACGGTACCGCCGAGCAGGTAGCCCAGATCGGTCGCGAGAAAAGTGACGGTGGGGATGAGCGAGTTGCGCATCACGTGCACGCCTACCGTGCGCTGGTCGCTCAGCCCCTTCGCCCATGCGGTGCGCACGTAGTCGGCCTGGAGGTTCTCGAGCACCGACGAGCGCACGAGCCGCGAGATCGCGGCGAGACCGAACGCGGTTATGACCAGAGCGGGCAGGAGGTAACTGCCGGGCCAGCCCGTGGTCGTGCCCGCCACGGGGAACCAGGCGAGCTTGACACCGAAGACCAGCTGCGCCGAGACACCGAGCACGAACACCGGCACCGAACTCGCGAGCACGGTGACGGCGAGGATGCCCTTGTCGACCGCTGTGCCCTCGCGCAGCGCGGAGACGAGACCGAGCACGACACCGATGACAATCTGGATGATCCAGGCGGTAAGCGCGAGTGTGATCGTGACGGGCCAGCGCGATGCCATCTGCTCGCCGACCGAGCGGCCGGAGAAGTTGGTGCCGAAGTCGCCCTGCAACAGCCCGCCGATGTAACGCAGGTACTGCTGGAGCAAAGGTTCGTCGAGGTGATACCTCGCGCGCAGCGTGTTGACCGTCGACTCGCTCAGCGGCCGGTCGCCCGCGAGCGCCCGAATCGGGTCGCCCGGCAGGGCGAACACGCAGAAGTAGATGAGGAATGTCACGCCGAAGAACACGATCGCGAGTCCGAGGAACCTGCGGGCGAGGATCCAGCTGGTCTTCACCATGCCTACGTGCCCACGCCGGCAAGGTGGACGGCCGCGGCAAGGATGGTGCCGTATTGAACGCCGACCAGCTTGTTGATGGGGATCACCTGCGCGGTGTCTGCCGCCGCGGCATCCGTCTGCCATTTTGTATAAAGCGCGTCGAGTTCGGTTGCCAACCGGTGCACGGCGACCGGCGCTACACCGGCCACGATCTCTGCGTGCAACGCGCGCAACAGCATGCCGCCGTAGCGCAGCTGGAACATGGTGACCACATCTTGGTTGCCGAAGCGCTCGGCGACCGTCGCAGGCCTTTGAGCCTCGGGCAGCTTGGCGCGAACGACGTCGCGCTCCCCCATGCTCACCAACATCGGCACGAACGCGCGCGAGGCGTAGAGGAACGGGGTGTCGAGGCTCAGGTGCGGCGTGGCGCGGTCGAGGATGTCGACGAGGGCACGCCCGGTGTCACGCATGGCCTCGCCGGTGCGGGTGACGAGATCGGCGTAGCTCTCGGCGATCTCGCTCTGATCGTCGGCGTCGACGTGCGACCAGTAGGGCAGTTCGGCGACCACGGCGAGGGTGCCGTATTTCAGCACGTATTCGCTCGACGACGAACCGCCGCCGATCTCGGTCGGGTCGAGTCCGAGCGACTCGAGGTAGTCGTAGGCGTCGGACATCGTGCCCGTGCCGAACACTGCGGGGGCGTACTCCTCGAGCACGGGGGATTCCGGCTCACCGGTGTTGAGCGGCAGGCCGAGGCTCTGAGGTATCGCGTGCAGGATGCCGTACAGCGCGGGCTCTGGCCGGGAGAGGTAGTAGTAGACCCCGCCCATCTCGCCGTTATGCAGGCTGACATAGAGCGCGGGCTTGAGTTCGTCGATCAGGCGCATCAGTCCCTGCGTCTCGGGCAGCACTTCGTCGAAATACAGTTCTTTGTAGTCGATCGGAAACGACCACTCGATCTGGTGTTCCGGGGCCGGCCGGTAGAAGCGTCGGGCGTAGTAGTTGCGGTCGCCCGAGTCGGCGAACCAGCCCTCGTTGAGTCGAGCGCCGTCGGGGTCGATACTCGGCACGATGGTCCAGGTGGCATCGAGTGCCTCGCGCAGCTCGGCGTCGGCGCAGAGCGACTCGGCCAGGTGGATGGCGCTCCACGAGCCGATCGGCTCATTGGGGTGCACGCCCGCCACGATGAGGTGGTTCTTGCTGCCCGATCCGACCGTGTAGGCGAGGATCGGTTCGCCGCGGCGGCTCGTCGCCACCCGCCGGCTCGACACGAGATCGGGGTGTTGCTCGGCGATGAGAGCGAATCGCGCCCACAGGTCGTCGACGAGCGGGAAGGAATCGATGCTGGGCACGAGCCCGGCTCGACGGAGGATGTCTTCCGTCGAGCCGAACGTCGCGCCGGTGGTGCTGGATGTCACGTGAAACCGAATTTCTAGTGGTGGGGCTTCTACTTGAGCGTGATCTGGTCGACGACGGGGCTGCCCGCGAGCGCCGGGAGCGTCGCGATCTTGTCGCTGGTCACGTACGAGTACTTGTTGGAGAAGGTCGGCACGACTGGGAAGTCATCGAGCACGACCTCCTGCACGGCCACATACTTCGCCTCGGCCTCTTCTTGGGTGGGCGCCGCGTCGGCCTCGGCCAACAGGCTGTCGACGTCGGGGTTCGAGTAGCTGCCGGTGCAGAGACTGCAACCGCCGGTGAGGGTGAACAACGCGCGCAGCGTGTTCTGCTGGCTCTGGTAGAGCGCGCCCCAGTGACCGAAGTGCGGGCCGGCGACCGAAGAGTCGACGAGAGAGTCGTAGTACTCGGCCCAGTCGGTGGTCGGGGTGGCGACCACGTCGGCAACCCCGAGGTTCTGGCGAACCTGGTTGGCGTAGGCCTCGAACAGGCTGTCGACGCCGATGCCACCGGGGTAGACGAACTCGAGAGTGCCGTCGAAGCCACCGGCCGCGGCGAGCAACGCCTTGGCCGCGTCGGGGTCGAACTCGCAGAACTCGGCGCAGATGCCCTCGGGAGTGCCGGCCATAGCCGGCGGCGTGAAGGCGGTCGCCGGCTCGTAGAGTCCGCCGAAAATGGCGGTGTTGACGGCGTCTCGGTCGATCGACATCGAGATCGCCTGGCGAACGCGCTTGTCGGAGTACCGGGCGTCCCACAGCGGGAAACCGATGTAGTCGATCCCGGGGGCGTCGTACGAGTAGAGCTTGTCGCCGAAGTCGTCGGCCGCCACGGTCATCTTGCTCGCCGGGAGGTAAAGAAGGTCGGCATTTCCGGCGAGCACGTCGGTGTACGCCGTGTTGGTGTCGGCGTAGCTGCGGAAGGTGACGGCATCGGTCGCTGGCGCTTCGCCCGCGTAGTCGTCGTATGCCGTGACGGTGTACTCCTCGTTGTCCTCCCACGCAGTGGTCATCTCGTACGGTCCGTTGCCGATCGGCTGGCGGTCGTAGGCGTCGATGTCGTCGTAGGCCGCCTCGGGCATCGGGTAGAAGCCGGTCTGCGCCTGGCTGATCTGCAGCGGGAACTGGCTGTCGGCGTGGTCGAGCTGCACCGTGAAGGTGAGGTCGTCGACGACGACGAGGCCGCTCATGGCGTCGGTGGTCGGTTCGCCCTCGGCGGGGTTGAGGTCGGCATAGCCGGCGATACCGGCGAGCTGGCCGCTGTTCTCCCACGCGTTGGGGCCGTACGCGGTGTAGTTCCACGCGTCGACGTAGCTCTGTGCGGTGACCGGCTCGCCGTTCTGGAACGTCCAGTCGGGCTTGAGCGTGATCGTCCAATTGGTGGCGTCGTCGCTTTCGACCGACTCGGCCTGCACGTAGGTGATCGCGTTCGAGTCGTCCAGCATCACGAGTGGCGCGAAGAGCGACATGACCTGCGCGAAGGCCACGGTCTGGCGCCCGGGGCTCAGGTGGTCGGGCTCACCGACGGCGTAGACGAACGTTCCATCGCTCGAGCTGGAGGTATCGGACGAACCGGCGGAGCACGCTGTGAGCCCCAGAACCAGCACTGCCCCGGCGGCGATTGCCACCTTCGGACTGAACTTCATAAATCCTCCTCGTGGCGGCGACGGTGCATCGCTGCCGTCATTGGCCCGACGCGGCGGCATGCCGTTTCGGATGTTGCCACGATAGGGGCGATGGGCCACAAAGGGTTATGAAGTTTCAGAATGTATTGAATCCTTTACATTCTTGAAACAAAAGCGCGGCGGCTCCGCTAGAGCGCTTTGTGCGTGAAACCGCCGCCGAGCAGCGTCGCCGAGACAACCATCCCGCGCACGTCGTCGACCGCGAGCGGATCGACCTCGGTCACCACGAGGTCGGCGAGTTCTCCGACGGCGACGCTCGTTCGCGTCGAGGCCGCGAGCGCTTCGGCGACCGAGATGCGCTGTTCCGGATGCCACGGCTCTCGCGATCCGCGCGTGCGGTTCACGGCGGCCGCGACGGTGTTCCACGGGTCGAGGGGCGAGACGGGCGCGTCCGACCCCATCGCGAGCTGCGCGCCCGCGTCGAGTAGGCTGCGCATCGCGAACGCGCGGCCGGTGCGGCCGGCCCAGTGATGCTCGGCCACGTCACGGTCGTCGAGTGCGTGGTCGGGCTGCACGCTCGCCACCACGCCCAACTCGGCGAAGCGCGGGAAGTCGCGTTCGTCGAGCAGCTGGGCGTGCTCGATGCGGCCGCCCATGCCGATCTCGGCGAAGGCGTCGAGAGCGAGAGCGTTGGCGTGGTCGCCGATGGCGTGCACGGTGGGCAGGATGCCCGCCTCCGCACCCTTGCGCATCAGCGGCAGCAGTTCTTCGGGCGGCAGGGTGAGCAGGCCGTGCGAATTCTCCTGGCCCTCGCGCCCCGGGTACTCGTCGAAGCAGTAGGCCGTGCGCGTGTTGAGCGAGCCGTCGGAGATGAGCTTGAGCGGGCCGACCGTGAGCAGGTCGTTGATCTTCTGCCCGCTGCGCAGGCCGAGCTCGATGGCCCGGTCGAGGTGCTGCGCGTAGATGCCGAAGTCGACGCGCAACGACCGGTTGCCGCCCTCGATGCGCCGCGTCCAGGCGTCGAGGTTCCAGGTCATCTCGAGGTCGACGATGCCGACGATGCCCCGCGCTGCCGCGGCCTGCGATGCCGATTCCGCCCAGCGGTCGAGTACCTCGTCGGCGACGACGCCGAGCCGGTTGGTGATCGCGAAGGCGGGCTCCTCCACGAGGATTCCCGTGGGGTGGCCGGTGTGGCCGAAGAGCGAGAGCGACGCCGAGTTGAGCCAGACCGTGTGCAGGTCGCCGCTCACGAGCACGACGGGTCGCGCTCCCCCGGCGGAGTCGAGCAGCTCGACCGTGGGGTCGTCGGCCCAGAGCCCGTCACGGAAGCCGTACCCGATGAACGGCTCGGGTTCCGGCGCCGCCTGTTCGAGGGCGCGCGCGACCATCGCCGCGGCCTCGCGGGCCGACGCCGCGGTCGACACGTCGAGCCGTTGCTGCACGAGCGCCCACTGGCTGAAGTGCACGTGGTTGTCCCAGAGGCCCGGCGAGACCCAGCGTCCGTCGAAGTCGAGCCCCATGCTCGACCCCCCGGCCGGCGCGATCGAGACGATGCGCCCGTTGATCGGCAAAATGTCGACGAGCTCTCCGCCGGTTCCCGAGATGCGCAGGTTACGCAGGAGCATTGCCACGCTCCCGCTTCATCTCGGCAGCGAGCGACGGCGAGTGGAACGGGCCCTCGTCTTCGAGCGCGGCGATGATGCGGTCGACGACCTCGGGCGCCTTGTTCTGGCTGAGCTTGAGCCGCGCGTCGAAGCGCGTGACGACGAATCGGATGCCGACGGTTCCCTTGGCGATGCGGCGCGCCTGGTCTTCGTCGAGGTCGAGGCTCACGGGGTCGGGCAGCTGCTTCTCGAAGTGGTCGACGAGGTCATCGAGCACGTCGAAGTTCTCGGCGTCGCTGAGAATCTCGGGGGTGCCGTAGAGGTGCGCGGTCACGTGGTTCCAGGTGGGCACGAACTCGCCGTTGCCGTACCAGCTGGGCGACACGTAGCCGTGCGGCCCCTGGATGATCATGAGCAGTTCGCGCTCGCCCAGTTCGTGCAGCTTCTCGTCGGGGCGGCCCACGTGGCTCACGATGGAGATCACGTCGGTGCCCGTTTCCTCCAACACGACGGGATAGTGCGAGGCGACGAGCCCGGTCGCGGTGTTCGACACGATGGTCGCCCAGGGGTTCTCGCGGATGAGGCGCTTGACCTCTGCCGGATCGGTCAACACGTAGGTGGGGGTGTGGCGCATAGAACTAAGTCTGGTCTACCGGGCAGTAGTAGAGCTTGCGCCCTGCCGCCATCTCCATCACGATCGGCGTGCCGCACACACGGCACGGCTTTCCAGTGCGGTGGTACACCCAGTGGCGGTCGTCGCGACGGGCGAGCGCGTTGATGTAGTCGTCGCCGGTGAGGCCGTCCATAGTGAGCATCTGGCCCGTCTTCACGCCCACGCCGAGCAGGTAGGTCCAGTCTTTCCAGAGCTCTTCGAGCGTCTCGCGCGGCACGAGCTTGGCGGGCTTGTGCGGGTCGAGCCGGGCGCGGAACAGCAGCTCTGCGCGGTAGACATTGCCGATGCCGCTCACCACGTTCTGGTCCATCAGCACGAGACCGATCGGCGTCGCCTTCTTGATCGCGGCGTTCACGAACCGGTCTTGACCCTCCTGCGGCTCGTCGACCAGCGGGTCGGGGCCGAGCTTCGCGATGACAGCCTGCACCTCCTCGGGCTGCAGCACCTCGCACGCCGTCGGCCCGCGCAGGTCGGCCACGGTGTCGCTCGCGAGCAGGCGCACGCGCACGGCGCCGATCGGCTCGGGCGGGAAGGTGTCGAGCGCCTCGCCGAGACGCTCCTGTTCGGCCATACGCAGGCGGCGGGGCGCGCCGATGCTGGAGAGCGACGGCTCTGCGTCGTCGACCACGACGCCGTCGGGCAGCACCGTGCCCTTCTGGTTGGTCTGCCCCATCCGCCCGCCGGCCGACGCGGTGGTCGCGTCGGCTGTGATGTTGCCCGCGAAGTCCCACGCGCCGTACATGCCGAGGTGCACGCGCAGCCAGAGCCGGTGGTCGAACTCGAGGAACATCTGTTTGCCGACCGCCTTGGCGTCGGTCATTTCGAGGCCGTCGATTTCGGATGCGCCCCCGGCGAACCGTCCCTGCGGCGACGACGCGGCGATGGTCTTGCCCACAAAGTGCAGGGCGAACTGGCGGGTGATGCGGTGGACGGAATGTCCCTCGGGCACGGGGTTCCTCTCGTCGGGCGGGGGCCCGGTCGAACGGGCGCTAGTCGATCTGGTGGCCGGCGATCGAGCCGGTCGTCTCGTACTCGGCGAGCTGGGCGATGCGGCGGGCGTGACGCTCCTCGCCTGAGAAGGGTGTCGCGATGAACGTGTCGATGAAGAGTTTGGCGTCGTCGACGCTGTGCTGGCGCGCGCCGATGGCGATGACGTTGGCGTCGTTGTGCTGGCGAGCGAGCTCGGCGGTCGACACGTTCCAGACGAGGGCCGCGCGGGCGCCGCGCACCTTGTTGGCCGCGATCTGCTCGCCGTTGCCAGAACCGCCGAAGACGATGCCGAGGGCCTCGATGCCCTGTGCCTGGTCTTCGATGACGGCCTGGGCCGCGTTGATGCAGAAGCTCGGGTAGTCGTCGAGCGGCTCGTAGGTCTTGGGCCCGTGGTCGATCACTTCGTGACCGCCGGCGGCGAGATGGTTCTGCAGGTCTTCGCTGAATTCGAGTCCGGCGTGGTCGGTCGCGATGTGGATGCGCATGGTTCTATTCTGCCTGTCTCGCCGGGGTGTGGTTCACGCCGTGAGATACCCGGTCTTCGCCAGCAGCTTCGTCTCGCGGTCGGCGTCGTCGGGCACCTCGACCTCGGGCTGGAACACGCCCATCTCGCGCCACTGCTCGGCCTGCGGCACGATGATCTCCCAGAGCAGGTCGACGAGCTCGGGCGGCATAGACCAGTCGTCGAGGCCGATCAGCTTCGCGATCGACCAGGCCTGGAACGCGCGATAGGTCGAGACGTGCTCGAAGTAGACCGACACCGGAAAGTCGCCGTAGCTCATGTGCACGATGTCATCGGCCGAGAGCGGCCGGTTAGCCGCCACCGTCGCGGCGTCGTTGAGGCGGTCGTAGCTGGCGAGCTCGTCGCCGCCCAGCAGATCGCCGCCGTACTTGTCGCCGACCTCGTCGATGGTTTTGCCAGCGAGCACGTCGGGCACCCAGGCCTCGTCGTAGGCGTGCGCGGCCACGATGTCGAGCAGCGTGGCGTCGGGAGTCTGCGACCATTCGGCCGGAACGGGCAGCTCGAGCTGTTCTGGTCGGATCTGGTCGATCACGTCGCGCAACGCGGCGTCGGAGAGGAGAAAGAGATCGCGCTGTTTCATGCTCGAAAGCTAGCAGCAGCCGGTGACGGCCGTCAGG
>Ga0247730_1001439_pt1 | contig 13196 bp, 9 predicted proteins | sample UWRJL073202C2_FD_180959 | JGI IMG/M metagenome (GOLD analysis project Ga0247730, IMG submission 180959) | Plant litter microbial communities from Arlington Agricultural Research Station in Wisconsin, United States - UWRJ-L073-202C-2 | ecosystem: Environmental > Terrestrial > Plant litter >...
GGTGCATCTAGATCACGGGCCGTCCCCTTATCCGCTCGCTACTGAGCATCAGTGGGGAGCGCGGAGCTGGGCGGCTAGGCGGCTAGGCGGCGGGCTGATGCGGCACGCTCATCTCACTAACCGCCCCTTGGGCTAATCGGCGCACCCTGCTAGGCGCTCGCCCATGACGCCTCTCGACAAGATCCGCAATTTCTCGATCATCGCCCATATCGATCATGGCAAATCCACGCTGGCCGATCGGCTGATCCAGCGCACCGGTGGCCTCACCGACCGCGAGATGAGCGCCCAGGTGCTCGACAATATGGATATCGAGAAAGAGCGCGGCATCACCATCAAGGCGCAAACCGTGCGTCTGGACTGGAAGGGCCATGTGCTCAACCTGATGGACACGCCGGGGCATGTCGATTTTGCTTATGAGGTGAGCCGCAGCCTCGCCGCTTGCGAAGGCGCGCTGCTGGTTGTGGATGCGGCGCAGGGCGTGGAAGCGCAGACGCTCGCCAACGTCTATCAGTCGATCGAGCATGATCATGAGATTGTGCCCGTCATCAACAAGATCGATCTGCCCGCGGCCGAGCCAGAAAAGGTGCGCAAGGAGATCGAGGACGTGATCGGGCTGGACGCCTCCAACGCGATCCTAGCGTCGGCCAAGTCCGGCATCGGCATCGATGAGATCCTCGATGCCATCGTGGAGCGGATCCCGGCGCCGAAGGGGGACGCGACCCTGCCGCTGAAGGCGATGCTCGTGGATAGCTGGTACGATCCGTACCTCGGCGTGGTCATTCTCGTGCGCGTCATGGCCGGCGTGCTGAAGAAGGGGCAGGAAATCGCCTTCATGGCTGGCGGTACGCGCCATCTGGTCGATCGGGTCGGCTGTTTCCGGCCGAAGATCGAGCAACTGGCCGAGTTGGGCCCGGGCGAGATCGGTTTCATCACGGCGCAGATCAAGGAAATCACCGAAACGCGCGTTGGCGATACGATCACGGATGCGAAGAGGCCTGCTAGCGAGGCGCTACCCGGCTTCAAGGAAGTCCAGCCGGTGGTGTTCTGCGGGCTGTTTCCGACGGACGCGAACGATTTCGAGAAACTGCGGGACAGCATCTCGAAGCTGCGGCTCAACGATGCAAGCTTCTCTTTCGAAATGGAGACTTCGGCCGCTTTGGGCTTCGGTTTCCGCTGCGGCTTCCTCGGCCTGCTGCATCTGGAGATCATCCAGGAGCGGCTGATGCGCGAATATGATCTCGATCTCATCACGACCGCGCCATCGGTGGTCTACCATCTGCATCTTGGTCATACCAAGAATGAGGATGCCAAGACGATCGAACTGCACAACCCCGCCGACATGCCGGATCCAACCCGGATCGAGAGCATGGAGGAGCCGTGGATCGAGGCGACGATCTATTGCCCGGACGAATATCTGGGCAGCATCCTGAAGCTGTGTCAGGACCGGCGCGGCATCCAGAAGAACCTCACCTATGTCGGTGGCCGCGCGCAGATCGTGTACGAATTACCGCTCAACGAAGTGGTATTCGATTTCTATGATCGGCTGAAATCGATCAGCCGGGGCTATGCCTCATTCGATTATCACCAAATCGGTTATCGCGAAGGCGACCTCGTCAAGATGAGCATCCTCGTCAACGACGAGCCGGTGGATGCGCTGAGCATGATCGTCCACCGCACCGGTGCGGAGACACGTGGGCGAGGCATGTGCGAGCGGCTAAAGGATCTGATCCCGCGCCACCTTTTCAAGATCCCGATCCAGGCGGCGATCGGCGGCAAGGTGATCGCGCGCGAAACGATTGCGGCGATGCGCAAGGACGTGACCGCCAAATGCTATGGTGGTGATGCCAGCCGGAAGAAGAAGCTGCTGGAAAAGCAGAAAGAGGGCAAGAAGCGGATGCGGGAATATGGATCGGTCCAGATCCCGCAAGAAGCCTTCATCGCCGCGCTTCGCATGGGCGACGAGGGCTAAGTTGCGCTTCGTCATGCCAGCGCGAACTGGCATCTACGTCTGCCGTTATGAGCGTCAAAGCGGACATCGGTGAGAGACACGTCACCCAGCGTACGCTGGGTGACGTGTCTTGTCCTTCAGTCTCCCACCCACGCGCGCTACGGCCTTACCGAGCCGAGTTCGAGATCGTGTTGCCAGCGTTGCTGAGTGCCTGACCGGTGGCGGATGCGGCACGGTCAATCGCGGAGCCAGCCTTGTCGGCGCCGTTTTCCAGCGCGTTGCCGGCTTTATTCGCGCCACGATCGATCGAGTTACCGGCGTCGTCGAGAGCAGGCCCCGCACGATCGCCGGCATTGTCCATGGCCGCTCCTGCGCTGTCTAGATTGGCTTCGCTGTCATTTGCGGCGCTGTTCAACGTGTTGTCGGCCACGTTCTCGGTCTTCTGACTGCAAGCGGCGAGGCTCATCAGGCTTGCGGCTGCGGCGATGCCGAGGATCTTCATACGCATTGATGGTCTCCCGAAATAGTCGGGATTCGAACGAAGCTGGCTCCGCGAGGTTGCACATCCGCCATGTGCCGCAGACACGAAAAAGCCGCCGAACCGTCCGCCTTTCGGCGAGCGGCCCGGCGGCCAGTCTCGGGGGGATTAGAAGTTTACGGTGCCTTCGACGCCGAAGGTGCGCGGCATGTTGAAGTTGCCATAGTCACCCAGCACGTTGCCGACGTTGCCGTTCGTCGCGCTGGTCGTCGGCGCGCCGGGCAGGCTGTTCGACGGATCGCGGCGATACACATACGCCTTGTTGAACAGGTTGCGGCCCCAGACCGAGATCGTCAGCTTCTGACCACCATCGCCCATTGCGATATCGGTCAGAGCGACGCGGCCGTTGAAGATCGTCGACGAGTCAGCCTTCGTGGCGAACTGATCGAAAGCCTGCGTGGCCTGCGCGTAATTGCCGTCCAGGTGGAAGCGCAGCTTGGTGCCGGCCCCGCCGATCGGCAGTTCGTAATCGATCGCGGCATTGCCAGCGTTCCGCGGGGTATACACGATGTAGAACTGCTGATTCACGACGGTAGTGGCGCCACCGGCCGTCACGCGGATCGGGATCAGCGGGATCTTCGTGTAGGTGTAGGCGTAGCCTGCGCTAAGCGTCAGTCCGGTCGTCGGCCGGACGGTCAGATCCGCTTCGATGCCGCGAATTTTGGTCTTGCCGGGCACGTTGATCGTAACGAGGTTGTTGAAGCTGGATCCGTTGAAAAACTGGATCGAGCTGATGTCGACCTGGCTGTCCTTGCGATCCATGATGTAGCCCGCGAGATTCAGGCGCGCCTTATGATCGAAGAAGTCGGTCTTGGCGCCGATTTCGTACGACTTCACGTCCTCTGGATCGAATGCCTGATAATTCTGGGTGCGCGAGGAAGCGCCACCGGCACGATAGCCCGTCGCATACTTTGCATAGAGGTGGATGTCGTTGGTCGCGTCGAACGCGATCGTCGCCATCGGATTGAACCGGTGCCACTTCTCGTCCAGCGGCGTGTAGCCGGCGGCGGCAGCAGCAGCGGTGTTGATGCTGTACGTCTGGCCACGTGAGATGAGCAGGGCGCCCTTCTTCTGGTCTTCCGTGTAACGGCCACCAGCCGTGATGTGGATGGTGTCCGTCGCGTTCCACGTGACCTGACCATAAGCGGCGTAGCTCTTGGACTTAACGGCCGAAGCGCGATCGATGTTGCGGCAGCCCAGTTGCGAGCCGAACCCGGCCGAACCACGGCACGGATCGAGGATCACATATTGCGTGCCCGTGACCTGGCCTGCGGCGTTGGTCGTGGCGACGATACCGTTGGAGTTCGGCGTCGCGGCGTCGTCCTTCACGCGCTCGTTATAGTAGAACAGGCCTGCGACATAATCGAAGGTTCCGACCGAGCCGACTGCCTGCAGCTCCTGGCTGAACTGATCCTGGTGCAGCGAGGCGAGACTGTAGCGGCTGAAGCCGCACGGCGCGGCCACGGTGCAGGCGGCCGTGACGTTCACGACCGGCGGACGATGCGCGCCGCCCGAATTATCGAATTGGGTCACGTCCACGCCGCGCCATGCCGAGATCGCGCGGATCTCGATTTCGTCCGCTGCTTTCCACTTCAACGTGTTGGTGAAGCCGTGCGTTTTGTCGACGCTGGGCTGCTGCGGCACGCCGATGTCGGCGGTGCGCTGGCGCTTATTACCTTCGACAACGACACCTGGCAGCGTCGGGCGGACGGTGCCGGTCACCGTCGTGTAGGCCGTGCCAGGCAGGTAGCAGGCTGGAACGTTGGCCTGCGATCCGGCGACGCAGCCGTTGGGGTTGTAGTTCAGCAGCTGGCTGTAGAACGGGCTGTTCTTGTCCTTGGCGTAATCCGCCGAGAAATCGTCCGTGATGTCGAGTTCGGTCGGCTTCCAGCGGACGGCGACGCGGCCGCCGACGCGATCGAAATAGCCGAAGCCGGTCTGGCCCTGGAGCGGGTTCTTCGTGACCGCACCCTGATACTGCTTGATCGCATCCACCTTGACCGCGAAGTCGTGGAAGGCCGGCAGATCGATGTGGAGATCGCCATTGTAGGCACCGAGATTGCCGATGCCGGCAGTCACGCGGCCACCGAACTCGCCGGTGGGGGCCTTGGTCACGATGCTGAGCGCGCCGCCTTCGGTGTTGCGGCCGAATAGCGTGCCCTGCGGGCCTTTCAGAACTTCGACGCGCTCGATATCGAACAGGCCGGCGTTCAGGCCGTGCTGGCGGCCGAGATAGACGCCATCGATATAGATGCCGACGCCCTGTTCGCGCGCAGGCTGATTGGCGTCGAGCGGCACGATGCCGCGAATGCCGATCGTCAGCGCGCTCTGGCGTGCTTCAAATGTCGCGACGCGCAGCGAAGGAACGCTACCGTCGGACAGGTCGTACAGGCTCTGGATGTGACGATCCTCGACAGCGGCGGCGTTCACCACGCTGATCGAGATCGGAGTCTGCTGGAGGTTCGTCTCGCGCTTGGTGGCGGTGACGACGATGTCGCCCAATGCCTGATCCTCGGGAGCGGCCGCTGCCGCATCGCCTGGAGCCGCGACGTCAGCCGCAGCGGCCATACCCGGCGTCGCCAGAAGAAACGCGCCGCCCAGCATTAGTCCCGAGCGGAATCCCGCGCCAAATCGCATTGTAAGCCCCCACATGTTTGGTGATTGTGGGGGCGCTCTAGTGCCGGGCGATGACGCTTATGTGACAGTCAACTGGAGCGGCCAGAGTGGCTCAGCCGCCTGTTCCGGGCAGGCATTGGCTCGCCACCGGCCGGTGAAAGTGGCGGCAATCCCAAAAAGGCTGGGCCGAATCGAGGATGCTGCTGCGGCGATACAAGAATGCCAAGGATCGCAAAGAATTGGGAAGGATGGGAAAGGCGCGGGGCACCTGATCGGCACTCGTCCATCCCATCACCATGCAATTGGGCTTGCCGTTGCAGATGGTAAAACCAGTGGTTGCGAAGCTGCCGGGAGACGCGCTTGGATCCAGCTGAAGGACATACTGGCCGGCTTCGTCGTCCTTCAGCCGTACGATGCTTCCCTTGAGAGCCGATTCGGGCACGCCGGAGATCGACAAGCTTTGAAGGGCGGCAAGCGGCAGCGGCGCGCCCTGCGGATCGCGGGGCACGAATGCCTCGGCGCCGGGATCGAGGCCGGCGAAGGCTGCGACGCGCCGATCGAGCGGTTCGCTGCCCGGCCGTATCGCGGTGAAGCTGGCGGGGAGCCCCCAGCGGCCCGGCCAGCGATAAAAGATATGGGGCGCGACGATCGCGATCTTGGCGAGGCTGGAGCCCCAATAAGGGACAACGTAATCGGCGTGATAATGTGTGGCGGAGCCCACCTGTTTGACGACGTAGCCGCTCAGCGCGCGCTCGGCGATGAAGCGGGCCCGTTTCCAGGCGGCAGGCGCGGGCGGGCGGTCCAACGCGCTATCGCAGGTGAAGGTGAACTGGCAGCCGGTGCGCCGTTCGGACCCCTGGAAGACGACGCCGCAGACTGTCTTGGGAAAGGTGGGGTGACGGACCCGGTTCAGTACCACCTGCGCGACCGCCGCCTCGCCGACGGGCTCGTCACCAGCTTCGTACAGGACCGCCGCGGCAAGGCAGGCAACGGCACGTTCGCGATCAGGCGGGTCGCCCGCATAGCGGAAGGGCGGGGCGGGGATAATGCGGCCGGGGATGAGTGGCACGGTCGCGTTAAAGGCGCGCGCCTGATCGGGGCTCATGTCCGCAAACTCCAGCGGTTCTGCTGGGGGCGGCACGATGGCGTTGAGCGGGGCGATGCGGCGCCGTTGGGAAAGGCGCGCGGCCGGGCTGTCCGGAAGCGACGACCCGCCCGATCCGCCAAAGGCGAAGCTCAGTACCATGATCGCAATCACGATGACCAAGCCGAGCGACGCGAATGTGATCGCCGCCATGTTGGTTGGACGTGCTTTCATCACCCAATCACCGGCGTTTCGGCGGCTTCTGCCAGAGCCAGGATGGTGGCGGCGTGGCGCCGGCCGATAACGTGCATGTCGTTGCCGTAGCCACCGCCGAGCGTGCTGGCGAGCGGGATAGCGCGGCGCCTGGCCTCGCTCATCACCATTTGATCGCGCGCGAGCAGCCCCGCGCTGGAGAGACCCAGCCGGCCGAGGCGATCGTCGCGATGCGGATCCACGCCGGCCTGATAGAGGATCAAATCGGGCCGATGCCGATCGAGGGCCCCGGGCAGCGTCTGCGCCAGCGCGGCGAGATAGCCCCCATCGTCCAGATCATCGGGAAGGGGGACATCGATCGTGGAGCGCGCCTTGCGCACGGGGAAGTTGCGTTCGGCGTGAAGCGATATGGTGACGATGTCGTCCCGCTGGGCAGTGAGGGCTGCGGTGCCGTCCCCCTGATGCACGTCGAGATCGAGGATCAGGATGCGATCGACGTCTTGTTCGGCGATCAGGCGGTTGGCTGCGATGACGAGATCGTTGAACACGCAATAGCCCGCGCCGGTATCCGCAAGCGCATGGTGGCTGCCTCCGGCCGCATTGGCGGCGAAACCGTGGTGCAGCGCGAGCCGCGCCGCCAGCCAGGTGCCGCCTACCGTAAGGCGCGACCGACGAGCAATTTCAGCCGTTACGGCGTATCCGATCCGCCGTTCCTTCTCGCGCGGTACGGCCGCCGACAATACCTGATCGACATAATCCGGATCGTGCACGGCAATGATCCATTCGGGCGGCATGGAATCGGGCTCATGAACGGTCATCCGCACGCCGCTGTCCCGCAACGCCGCCAGCACGCAGGCATATTTGTCCAGCATCGGGGCGCCGTTTTGAACGCGGGGAACGGTGTAGTCGGCATGATGGCAGACGTGGAGAATCGTGGCCTCTTCAGAGTCAAAGCAGGGCTTCCGGGGTGAACCCGGGGCACCGCTTATGGTTGCGCCCTGGGCCGTACATCAACCCGCGGTGCCGATACCGAGCGGAGAGAGGCTCGGCTTTTACGGGTCGTTAGTCGTTCGCGGTTAATGGCGGCACGTGATTTCCAAGCGAGCCGGCCCAGTGCGCACATCTCATCTTCCTGTATGGACATTGCTTAGTCGCCTGTGGCGATCGTCGAGGGGGGCGGCGCTGCCGTTCATCGCTTTCGCGTTGATGCCGATGATGGCGGCGCTGGGCGCGAGCGTGGATATCGGCCGGATCTATATTACGCGCAGCCAGATGCAGGCCGGCGTCAACGCTGCCGCACTGGCCGGCGCGAATGCTTATGACAATGCTTCCGAGACGGACGAAAACGGCCGCTACAAGCAGGCGGTCAACTATTACAAAGACAATATGCCTAACGGCTATATGGGCGTCACCAAGCCCGGGAACGTGGTTACCTATGGCAATACCACCACGTTGCAGAAGCCGGTATTTTCGCTCAGTTCCAAGGGGATCAGCCGCACGGACGTGACGGCGTCGGCCGATCTGCCGATGACATTCATGGCGATATTCAAAATCCCCAGCTATCGGATCGACGTGACGGCGCACGCCGAATTCCAGCCGCATCCGCTGGAAGTAATGGTCGTCCTCGACAATACAGGATCAATGTCCGATCCTATAAACGGGGTTACGAAGATGGCGTCGCTGAAGACCGCGATGCACAATTTCCTGAACATCCTTTACCAGGGGGCTGCAGTACAGCCACAGCTGGCGATCGGCATCATCAACTATACAATCACAACGAACGTCGGTTCGATTTTGAAGTCTGCCGGGGTCGAGTACCAAACCCTCGAAGGCTTTACGGATCGGAACTGGGAGGCAGGCGACGCCCTTGGCTGGAAGGGCTGTGTTTCGGACGACGAAACCATAAACACCATGAGCGCCAGCATGACTGTGTCCGAAGAAAATGCCTACGATATATGGCCAAGTCTTCCGGGTGAAAAACCCAAGCCGGGCTCGCCGCATGTCATGCAGCCGATCAAACCTTTTTTCTATCCACCTGTATTTGTTCCGTCGGTTATTAATGACAACAGAGCGATGCAAAGCAGCGGCTATTATAAGAAGACGGGCGACTCGAATGCCTTTCGCCCACTTGCAGGTAGCATCGACCCGGCGGTTCTCTACAATATGCCGATCTACAAACGGTACATTTACAGGATGTACAAAGACCTTAACAACGGTGCCGCATCAATGGACACGTCTGGGAGCGAAGACGTAATCGTCGCGCCCGATGGGAAGTATTACGACCCTACCGCGCCGGGAGCCTATGACGACATCGCTGATAAGGGCGCAGACTTTTACGTCCGAGCAGACAAGATCCCGAACCGGACCGCCAGTCCTTGGGACTACGTGAGGCCCTACAATGTCGTCAGCGCGAACACTCAGATGCCGACACCGAACTGGCAGTGCCCGGAGGCAGGCTTGCCGGTCACCTATGGCGTATCCAAATCCGTCTTCGACAATTATGTAGACACGAAGGTCTGGCCGATCCTGCCGGCCAACGGCACGACGCATCATATCGGCTTCGTGTGGGGTTGGCGGTTGCTTACACGTTACGATATCTTCAAGCGCGTAAAGCCTGCCGGATCAGGCGATCCGGTCCGCGCTCTTGTCTTCATGACCGACGGCGAAAGCAACGTCGGAACGATCAACAGCGCGAACGAAGGCCGGATCTTCACGGCCTACGGAGCCCCTGCGGAAAAGTTGATCGCAACAGAAAAGACGACTGCAGCCTACAAGGAAGCCATCAAGCTGCGCTTCCAGAAAGCGTGCTCGATCGCCAATTCACTCAAACTGCCGGACAGCGGCAAGCCGCCAAAAATCTACACCGTGGCGATCAACAAGGATTCATCGGTTGGCGGGGACAAGGCTAACCTTGTCAATTGCGGAACGGCTGGCTCCTATATCACCACATCTCCCACTGCGCTGGACGATGCATTTCAACAGATCGCGCGGCAGCTTACCGACGTGCACCTCGTACAATGATCCGTTCCCTGCCACGCCTGCGCGCCGATACGCGAGGCGGCACGATCGTCGAGTTCGCGCTGCTTTTGCCGGTGCTGCTGCTGCTAATCTGCGGCGCGATCGATCTTGGCTATCTCTTTTTCGCGCAGACCGCATTGAACGGGGCGATCATGCAGGGCGCGCAGGTGGCATCTTCCAGCATGGAGAAAACCGAGGCACAGCGGCGCGACGTGTTTCGGGAAGGCATCATCAAATCCATGTCCGAATTCTCGGATGAGCAGCCGACGATCACGGCCACCGTATATCACACGTTCGGTGACAGCTTTCCCGAAGACTATACGGACGCGAACCAGAACGGAAAATACGACGGACCGACCAAAGATTTTCCTGGTGAGCAATTCGTCGATCGCAACGACAATGGTCATTGGGACCCCGACGTGCCAGTTAAATCGGGTGCGATGACGATGGGCGATACCGGCGATGTTGTCAGCTATTCGGCGTCGTTGCCGGTCCGCCACCTATTCGGCGCGATCGACTGGAAGGGACTGGGCTTTGCCGATTGGGGGAGCGGGTCGGTCAACCTGAAAGCCTTCGCCGTTATGCGCAACGAAGCGACCAAGACGCAGTGATCGTGCCCTTCGCCTCGATCCTGCGCCGCGCCATACGCTGGCATCCCGCGCGCTTCGCGCTTGCGCAAGGCGGCCTGGCGATGGTGGAGTTCGCACTGGCGCTCCCGATGCTGCTCGGGCTCACACTGGGCGGGCTGGAGATTTCCAACTTCATCATCGCCAGCAACACCATCCAGCGGCTGGCGACCTCGTCGGCGGATATGCTGTCGCAGGCGGGTGTCGGTGACATCACGACATCGGAATCCCAGGTCTACGACATGTTCTACGCCCTTGACGTAGCAGCTAAGCCGCTCGACCTGCGCAATCACGGACGGGTCATCTTGACGGTGATCAAGGGCGTCCAGCAAAGCGGCGGCACAGTGCGCAACGAATTCGCCGATGCCGTCTACTCTCAGCAGTTCGACGGCGGTTATACTGCGGCAAAGGCGCTGCTCGGATGTCGGGCCAAGGGAGAGCAACTGGCGGAGTACCGGTCTTTGCCGGCCAACGAAATCATGGTCCATGCACAAGTGAGCTATGAATATCAGCCGCTACTCCCCGGGACGGAGCTGCTGAGCTATTTCGCGGCGCCTCCGGTGATCACGCGCACGGCCGTGTTCCGGATGCGCAAGAACGTGTTCCAACTTACCAACGACGGCGCTCATCCGGCCAAGAGCAACTGCACGTCGAAAAACGGTCTGTAGAGCTCTACGGGACCAGGATCGTATCGATCGCGCCCGGCAGCATCTCCGGATAATCCAGCGTGTAGTGCAGCCCACGACTTTCGTGGCGGTGGAGTGCCGAGCGGACGATCAGGTCCGCTACATCGACGAGATTACGCAATTCGATCAGATCGGCCGTGACGCGGTAATTGCCATAATAATCGGCAACTTCGCCGCGCAGCATATCTACCCGGTGCTTGGCGCGCTCAAGTCGCTTCGTCGTGCGGACGATGCCGACATAATCCCACATGAAACGGCGAATCTCGCGCCAGTTATGCTGGACGACGACATCTTCGTCCGCGACCGACACGCGGCTCTCGTCCCACGGGCGGATGGCGGGCGGGGCGGGGAGTTGCTCCCAGCGGGCAAGGATGTCGCGCGCCGCGGCCTCGCCGAAAACGAGGCATTCCAGCAGTGAATTGCTCGCGAGCCGGTTGGCGCCGTGCAGGCCGGATTGGGTGCACTCTCCCGCCGCGTACAGGCCCGGCAGATCGGTACGGCCCTCCAGATCCACGACGATGCCGCCGCACGTATAATGCTGGGCGGGGACGACCGGGATCGGCTCCCGCGTCATATCGATGCCAAGCGAGATCAGGCGCGCGTCGATATTCGGGAAATGCTCGTGGATGAATTCGGACGGCATGTGGCTGATATCGAGATGCACGTAATCCAGGCCAAGGCGTTTGATCTCGTGATCGATCGCGCGGGCGACGATATCGCGCGGCGCGAGTTCGGCGCGGGGATCGAAATCCGGCATGAAGCGATGGCCGCCGTTCGGCACGCCCGGCGGCAGCCTCAACTGGCCCCCTTCGCCGCGCACGGCCTCGGTTATCAAGAAATTCTTGACGTCGAGGTTCCACAGGCACGTCGGATGGAATTGCATGAATTCCATGTTCGAGACGCGGCAGCCGGCCCGCCACGCCATCGCGATGCCATCGCCGGTCGCCCCGCGCGGCGCCGTCGAGTAGAGATAGGCGCGTCCCGCACCTCCCGTAGCGAGGATCGTTGCGCGGGAGGTGAACAGTTCGACGGCGCCCGTCTCGCGATCGAGCGCGTAGACGCCCCAGACATGGCCTTCCGCCGAATAGCGCTCGCCGTGACGGCCGGTGACCAGATCGAGCGCGGCGTGATTGGCGACGAGCGTGATGTTCGGGTGACGGATCGCAGCCGTCTCCAAAGCGCGCTGCACGGCGGCGCCGGTCGCGTCATCGACATGGACGATGCGGCGGTGGCTGTGCCCTCCTTCGCGGGTGAGGTGCAGGGCGCCGCGAACCGAGGTGAAAGGGACGCCGAGCGCCGCCAGTCGCTCGATCGCGATCGGCGCATTCTCGACCACAAATTCGACGGTGCGTCGATCGTTGAGGCCGGCGCCAGCAATCATCGTATCTTCGATATGGCTATCGAACGTGTCGCCTTCTTCCAGCACGGCGGCGATGCCGCCCTGCGCCCAGGCAGTGGAGCCCTCCGAAAGACCGCCCTTGGCGAGCACGCCCACCTTCACTTGATCGGCGAGGTTGAGCGCGGCGGTAAGGCCGGCGGCGCCGGAGCCAATGACGAGCACGTCGAAATGCCGGGAAACGATCAACCCAAAAAACCCTTCTCATCGTTTCCGACGAAGCGAGAGGCGCTAAGCGCGCCATGCTCGACTGGCAAGCCATGCGGCGGGGAACAAGTGCGTCGCCGTGCGTTCAACTCCGCAGAGCGCGGGCGCAATCTGGGTTAACCGGACGTTCAAGCGCCGCCCGCCGTGATGGTTCGACGAAAACAAGCGAACGTGAGTATGGCCGCGAACGACACCTTACCCAGACAGCATTATTGGGATGTAACGCGTGCGTTCCTGATGCTCCTTGGCCTGCCCTATCATGTGGCGATGCTGTACCATCCGGGCGGCTGGATCGTGGCGGTCAACCAGGAATCTTCCACGCTAGGGGTGCTGGCCGCCTTCATCCACCTGTTTCGGATGCCGGCGTTCTTCGTGGTGGCCGGCTACTTCGCAGCTCTGCTGCTGGCGCGGCGGGCGCCAGGGACATGGCTGGGATCCCGCATGTTCCGCATCGGCATTCCTTTGGTCACGAGCCTGTTCGTGCTGGTGCCGGTCCTCAATATGCTGTCCGAGCTATCGGGGCAGGGACCGCATGCCGCCTTCGCCGAGTGGCGCTATCAGACCGCGACGTCCGGCGGCTATTGGGTGCGGCATCTGTGGTTTCTGATCGTGCTGCTCTACCTGAGCGCGACTTGTGCGGCGGCTATGGGTTTGTTCCCGAGACTGAAGGGCTGGCTGCTGTCACCTGATCGGGACATCGCGCTCGCGCGATGGCTGCCGGCGACGTTGCTTGCCATTGCCTGCATAATCGGCCTGTTCGAGGGAGTCGCGATCGAGCTGTTCTACCGCGCCGGCCTCAACACCAATCTGATCCAGGCGATATTGCGCGTCGATGATTTGATCAGCTTTGCGCCCTATTTCCTG
>Ga0247730_1001440_pt1 | contig 13190 bp, 16 predicted proteins | sample UWRJL073202C2_FD_180959 | JGI IMG/M metagenome (GOLD analysis project Ga0247730, IMG submission 180959) | Plant litter microbial communities from Arlington Agricultural Research Station in Wisconsin, United States - UWRJ-L073-202C-2 | ecosystem: Environmental > Terrestrial > Plant litter >...
CCCCCAGTGGCTAATTCACGTAGCGCAGTGCGTCCGTTAAGACTGAGATCATAGGTTAATCTCTTTCCAAAGAATAGACACGGGAGATACTTACGAGGCTAGCAGTGAGTTTGAATACGCTAGCCTCACCATTTTATTCAATTAGTACATGAAGGATCTGATTTGAGGACCTCAGCTTGCCTTTCGCCGTGATACTGAAGAAAAATATCCAGATCACTTTGTGTATCGTGCGTTAGCATCAGGCCTCTAGTATAGAACAATTGCAGCTCACAGTTATCCATCGTCACAAGCTAAAAACGAGTCAGATACTTAGTTGTTGTGTGAGAAGATAAGGGAAAGGTTCCACCATAATAAGCATCGTGGTCACGAGAACGCTGGAAAAACAAACGTTAAGATCATATGAGTCAATGCATGCTTGTGGTTTAAATCACCTAGTAATCAGACCAGTCTCTACATTGCTCGGTGAATTCCATGACAATCTGGCCTTGTTGGAGACACGAACTCACCAATTGACCAGAAGATAAGAGTGTTCATGATCTTTTGGCTCCTACATGTCATAGCTTCAGTATGCACAAGTTATTCAATATACGACAACATCTCACCGCTTCACGTAAACATCAGATTTAGCTCTGCTTAGCCAATAGCACAATGCTATTGTGTTACCAATGTCAATCACATCCGCAAGGCAGACAGACAAGATAACTAGCCACGTGTAACGATCCACAAACTCTTCAAAAGTGAGGGGAAGCGCTACAATGGCAACAGCGACGCCAGTTCCCAGTCTAGCGAAGGAAAGCATGCAGCTGAGAATAGTGCAGTAAATATGGCGAGAGAAGCGATAGATCCGGATAGCGAAGAAACACTGCAGAGGCGATGCTCGTGTAAGGATCTATATATGCCGTATCACAAAATGTATGGCCCGACCTGAACACATGTGGCAACCAGATTGGCTATAGGAATAGAGAACCCAATGGTCCAGTGAATAGTCTCCATTTCTAGGTCGCCAGTAAGAATAGTTGAAAGCATTGAAGGCATAGGGCTTACTTTCAATGGCGCCAAAGTTGGTGATCGTCAAATGGTAGAGGTACATCCAAAGAACTACAGTGTGAAAGGTTTCGACAACGCTAGCCATTCGTATTAGCTGCTGCAAGGCCAAGGAATCGATCTTGTACGAACAATACACATATGACCTGGAGCGCTGATATCAATAAATGCTTTCGAGGGTAGCTCATAGGACGCACCAGGGCCTGGGTTGGCCATCCATCTCTGAACTCTTCTCGGTGGTATGTGTAGCATTGTACCACCATGACTCCGTACAACATCGTCGCGAACAAAATCCCGAGCTCGATAGCTCCAAGGGATGCACCCAGGGCAGAGATATCACTAGTGGCTGAACCGGACATAAGAAGTAAGAGCAGCCTTAACTCACAGAACTTCGAGTGTATATGTATATTCCGAAGCCTTGGGACTGCCATGATTAGTAGAGCTCGGCTCGCAAATTGTCGTTATCAGGGTCGTGTCAAAGCATTGCCCCGCTATCATATGATGAGAACGTTTGAAATAAGTCCCCGGCCAAGAAAGATGAGGACCTATGATGAATATACCAGCGTGGGCTGCCCAGACAGATTGCGCAGCTCTTTGAGCTAGTATATTGTTTTAGGTTCAATAATATGATCCGGGGTAGAAGTGTTGTATAACGTTTCCAAGTGCAGTGTCGAAGAGAGGTACAAGAATCTCTCGCGAGATGACGAGTGCCGGGAACCGCTGATGTCGCGGGGGTGTCACGTCACGATGTTCCGCTCAAGCTCAGTACTACTCCAACAACTGACCCACTTTCATCTTTCAATGCCGCTGAAACGATACTCAACTAGTAACCCCCAGCCAACCCAAGAAGAGTTTATACATGAATTTAGGAGTGCTTTTTCAAAAGCGAAGAACATACTTGTGGTTGCTGGAGCAGGACTCTCAGCGGCGTCAGGCAAGCCATTCTTTGTTTACGAGTTCATCTACCTTCTAACTATGGCTGTTAGGCATACCTACTTTCAGAGACGGAGGAGGGATGTGGAGATCATTAGATGCGATGTCGCTAGCTACTCCGCGCGCATTTAAGAAGAATCCATCGCTAGTGTGGCAGTTCTACAATTACCGTCGCAGAGTGTAAGCACGAGCGTTCCCCGTCAATTTTGTGGCATTTTTGATTGAAATCCCGGACCATATCGCAGAGCGTTGAAAGCTCAACCAAATGCAGCCCACGAGCTCATTGCAAAGCTCTCGATGCCAGAGCACCGTCAAACGGTGGCTCCGTCATCTGATAGCTTCCATCTGATCACTCAGAATGTTGACATGCTTTCCTATCGTTGCTTGCAGAAGATTTCCCAAGAAACTAACGACCTAAGTATCATGGACACAATCTTTCAAATGCATGGGAAATTATTTGAAATACAGTGCACAGAGTGTGAGTGGAAGCAGGACAATTTCTCTCATACTCTTAGCCCCGGATTGGTAGAAGAGCAAGACAATGTTCAGGAGGCTGGAACGCGTATTCAAGATATTGCGCTAGATCAGCTTCCTTCTTGCCCTTCGTGTGGGGCATTAGCTCGCCCTGGTGTTGTCTGGTTTGGAGAGGTCCCTTATTTCTTGGAAGAGATCGATGAGATCGTGTACGAAGCAGACATGTGTCTGGTTGTAGGCACTTCAGCAACGGCACGTTGCTCCTACCTCCCACTCATCATTTTATCTGACCATTATATTCAGGTCTATCCCGCCGCTTCGTATGCTCAGCACGTGAAGAGGCACAACGGCATAGTTGCCGTGTTCAATATGGCACCCGCAGAAAACGACAATAAAGCAGACTATATCTTCCAAGGGGGCTGTGAAGAAATACTGCCCCGCATATTCCCTGAGCTAGCAGCACTGTAGACTCGGACAGAATACAGTGACAAGTATTGCTATACAAATTGTTCAAGCCAATGATCATTTCATCCGAATCCACATTCCCTCCTGCATTGCAGTCAGTGGAAGAACTCATCCTGAGATCAGTCTCACGTACCTTTACAGACATAGTCAAATTAATCTTAAAGGTCAAGTTCCAGTCAGACGTCGACTGCACCCAGCTTCTTCTGGTCTTCGAGCTCTCCGGTTGAATGTCCGCTGCCAAGTCGAACTCTGAGAAATTTTGCAGTAGTCTGACCAAGAAAAACGACATTTCGTTGTATGCAAACTGGACATGCAGGTCAGTGATTTTCAAGTCGAACACATAAAGAGTGTAGTATCACCTGTTGCCCAAGACAAATTCGTGGGCCCGCGTTGAAGGGCACGAACATATATGGGTTTGTCAGGTAGTACTTCTGCAGCCTTTCGTCCAGCCATCGGTCAGGATCAAATTTCAGAGCTAAAAGTATCCTTAGCAGGAATCGAATATGCAAAGAAGTTGCACATACCATCCGGACCCCAAAGATCCGTGCGTCTCTGCATCCAGTATGCGCTATACATGAACCTGAGCGAGCGAATCAGAAGCTGCGCCGATAATAAGATTGAAGGTAGACCTATTCTTTTTTGGAATGAAAATGGATGGCTTTCCATCAACTCCAGGGAAGACAGTATCCTCGTTACAAACACTGAATATCTGTCAGCTCTGTTTTCTGCATCTTATCATGCGAGCTCACCGAGCATCATAAGGCCTGATGTGTACTGTCAGCGCTATATTTTTCAGAAGAGAAATACTAGATGTAAGCTTACACCGATGGAAATAATCGTAACGTTTCTGATCAAAGCGGAGTGAGTATACTGTCCTTCCTGAAGATTTCGCACAAACCGTCAATAAATGCCCGCAGATATTTGATTTCTCGCAGCTGCTTGTATGTTGGACGAGCCTCAGGCCCAAATTTGCTCATAATATCGTCTCTAAGGCGCTTTGCCATCTCTGGGTTCTCAGCTAGCATATATACCGCCCAGCACAAAGTACCTGCAGTCTTTGAAGGCGTAAGTCTAATCAACAACACCAAATAAAATTAGTGTGTACCGTATCTCTTCCAGCGAGCAGCATGTTAATGAGTTCGTCCTTGACCATTGTTGCATCTAATTTTATAGTTCAACCAATGCTTGTCTTCAAGATATTATGTTTCACTTACCATCGGTACCGCGCACGAGATGGTCAAGCAGATTCAAAGTGTCCTCTTCAACAATGCCCTTTTCTTCATTCCGGTTCAAGGCCTTTTTCTTCTTAAGTGCTTCATCCAGTAACGGATCCAAGAATATATCCATAATAGCTCTTCGAGTCTTCGATTCGTCCCTCCAAGGCTCCAGAAGTCTCCAGTAGGGCCCTAGCTTGTTTCGCCTGTTGACGTAGTACTGTGCTTCGTGGAACGCACTAACGAACTGGTTTGAAGGGTGATTCAGATGGTGTTCGGTGTTTGTCATTCCGGGAAGGCAAGTCAATCCAGCGTCCAACGATTTCAGGTCCGCACCGAACAGGTATTCAGAGGCAGAATCCAAGGTAAAACGTCCGATCGCATCCTGTCTCGTTCTTATTCAGTGAAGGGTGAGGTCAAGTTATCCATCAATACTGACCTGGAAATCAACCGCTTCCCCTTTAGACATCCTCTCCTTTATGAGAGAAATGCATGTAGTGGCATGCCTATCGAAATTATCAAAGTCAGAGATGCGGTCTTTGCTGAAAAATGGCCGTGTCATTCCGCGATGAAACCTGGTGAAGCTGCATGAACGTCCGCGTAAATCGACTTGCAGACGAGGACATACCTCCATACTTTTCCTAGAAAGGAATGAGTAGGTCAAAGTGAACAAGAAGAAAAGCGCGAACCATCTGAGTTAAAGATCCCGTCTCCTAAGAGAGTTTCCCATTGATCGTGCAGCGCCTCTCCTATAGCAAACGTTGAATGACGAGTATCGACGCGGCACGACGGAATAGAATAACCTTTCACGAACTTGTCAAACTGTGTTGCCAGGATGGCCTTGACATGTTCTGGCTCAATAGTATATATCTGAGAAAAAGTCAGCTATAAAAGCAGCAGTTAGGATCACAGTCAACCAACCCTTGATTCTCCCAGAACGTCATAAGTGTACGTATTTCCATATATTCCTGCCCATTCATGGAATATGTCACCTGAGAGTTCACCAAACGGATTAGGAACGTAGTGAGTGCACCAGTGAAATGCAAACCTGGGATCGGATTTTGCATAAAGCTTTTCATGATGGCCCGCGATGTTTGCACCATGTTCCCTTTGATTCGAGGAACGGTGACAGCCCCATGAGATTTGGCAAAAGACCGCTGGGAATGGGCACGGTATGCGAGAGAGACGAGGAAGAACGCAGGCTGCGTTAATAGGCAGGCAGCGATAGTCGTCCAGGTGGGTGCGTCCACAGCGGAGATTCTGATGGCCGCATACAGCAACAGAGGCTTGAGGACAAGCTTTGGTAGCAAGTAGAAAAGATGTACAACAATAGGGGGGATGTCGATGGCCATTATATGAGCGTTGCTGGTCAACGTTGGTTGCGGCACTAGACTATGGTCATGGGCCTTATGCACAGAAACACCGAGCTAAATAATAAGCGGTCCAACATTAGTATTTGCCGCATCATGACACATCACACTGCGAAGGCATGTGAATATAACCTATAGAGTACTGAGCACAGTTACATCAGCCAACTCATACGGAACCGGACGTTCCAATTCCAGTGAACTGTGTCTAAAAAGAGTATTGTAACGAAGAGTCCAACATAAATAGAGTCCCATAAAAACCAAAAAGGACAAGGAGAGTGTGTATTATCAAAAGAGGAAAATGCAGGAAGTAAAAAGAGCGTAGACTGATCCAAATAAGTACATAAGTTCAATAATGAACAGAAAATTCACTATGATGAAGTGGGGAACGACGGCTTGAGCATACTGCCATTGCCATTCTGCTGTTTTCCAATTCCCAATCTACTCAGCACATCGCCCATCTGACTTGGATCGGACGTTATAGTCAGCTTTCTTGACGATTGCTTTCTCGACCGAATCTTCGTAAGTCCATTCTCTCCGGTCATCAATGAGCCTCGGTCATGATCAAACGTGGATATGGATGGAGCTGGAAGCCCAGGATTTGAAGAGGCGCTGGGGCTACGCCCTTCAAGTGCGTCACGGAGGTCTGTAACTCCTACTGCACCCCGTGAAAGGCTTTGCAAGGACATATTGTCAATTTGCATGAGAGCTGGGGATATCTTCAGCAGTGGCGACAAGCCTTCCGCACGTGTTGTCGGTGTATATGAAGATTTATCAAATGCTGCGATGCGTTAACGAGACCGAATCGAAGCAGAATATTCATGTACTTACAGTCCTGAATTGCTTGTTGAGGTGTCCAATTGGACGACAACTTCTGAGACAATGTCTGTGCGTCCATACTTGTCGCTTCCAGGATATCTGGATTCAGAAGCAAAGAATCCAGTGCTTTTTTGGAATCCATTCCTGACCATGGTTCAGTGTTATCGGGGTAGGCAGAAAATGTGACAGGTGTTCTTGGTGCATGGTGCTTCCCAAGTTCTGATGACGGTAGTTCAGGTAGTTTGGCCCATGCTGGAGCAGTCCGCAAAGCCTGAAAGTCAAAGTCAGAGTCTCAATCGCAAGCGAAGGAGGGTGTATTTTACATACCGCGTTGCTTATTTCAATTAAGTCTGTACAGTTCCACACGTTTCCTACTGCTAGCCAAATTTTGGTCAATAGCAACCTCATGTAGACCAACTTCGACAGAGCCTCTGGATCTTCTTGAGGCAGAGCATTTATCGATTCATCCAGCGCCAATAACATGGGCACAGTCGTTAGAAGACCTCTCACAGGCAATTCCTGTAACACGGTGGTTATAATATCCGATAAGTGCGCTATATCCGACAACTGTGCAGCGCCGTGTGGCACATCATCCAGCGAAGCTTCCAGTAGCAAATGTGCGCGAGTAGCTTTTCGAGATCGCTGCGGGAAAGAGAGATTGAAAGAGCGTTTATCGAAGCTTGCGGCGGCGCTTTGAGGAGGATCGGACATCGTTGGTGCGCTCTGTTCTACCACTGGGGTTGCAGGCTGAACAGATAGCTGCGGTACGGCTCCAGGAGGGCTTAACGAGCTTGCGTGTTTCGATCTGTTCGCCTCCCCGATCTGAAGAGTTGGCGCGGTGGCAAGGATATACACGTAGGCGTTGACAGCGTGCAGGAACTTGGTGGTAGCGTCGCCGGTATTCAATAGTGCACTGACAGTCTTGAATTGCTGAATAGGTGATTCTAAACGCTTGGTCTTCCGTACCCCGTCTGAGCTGCTAACCTCTCCGCTACGTGGCATCTCATGCACTATGTAGAACTGTAAGGCCTCTGCATAGTCTGCACGGACCGCATAGTCTTCGTCGGAGAGGAGGCTAAGTGTATCTTGCCAGACATCTGGGGACACCTTCGACCTGCTGGATGTACGTTCATCGAGCCCAGCGTCCTTAGCTGTTGCATCTCGTGAAGGGGAGGACGGTCTTGCAGACGATGAATTGGATCTCTGTCTTATCGCTTGATCAGGTCGGGCGTGTGATGTCTCCACTTTGTCTGCTGTATATATCAACCCGAGAAGGGAGGTGACGAGGTTTCGGAGTGCTTCAGAACGAGTAATGCTATACAGCTCGTTTGAGCGAGGCAAAACGCCCTGGAGCTCCACATTGACCAAGCGAGCAACAATCTCTGACTGTAAACAATTAGTAAGCGATAGAAAGAGTCTAGTTTCTACATGGACGTACCACCAGGTCTTTTATCTGTTCCGAGTAATAGACATGTGAGCCAAGCGATGCTATGCATTCGACCAAGGTAGGCAAAAGGGGGTCTTCCTTGTTCACACTAATCTTGCGGATCATGATAGCACAAAGATTGGAGATAATATCTGACGTTGAGAGGTTGATGACTGGGGTCGATGAACTTAGAACTGTTGTGACCATCTGAACTATGGTGAGATGTTTGCTTGCTGCGTCGGCATCGTTCTGTGTCTCCAAAAGATATTCCACAAGCTTCGTCGGCACGGCAAATCGGTACTGGTACTGAGACCATTCAACTGCTTTTTGTGAGATCCAGCAACAATGAACAACTTGATCCCACCCGTTGAGCTCCCATAGGCCCTCAACAACAGAACTCATTACATGCGATAATTGGTTCGCGCTGACATGCCGAAGAAGGCTATAAAGCGCTTGGAGACATGCACTGAGTACATCTGCCTTCGCAGGTCCCTTCTCGCCATCCACATGCAGATGGATGGAAGCTGCCCTCCGCTCCATGACAGGTCGTGTACGGAACTCAGCCAGGTAAGGGGTAACAGATGAATTCTTCACACCCTCGGCTCTAGATAGACAAAGATATGAGACATGTCGGTTAATGTGAACAGTGGGGAACCTACTGTCGATCCAGAGTCTCCAAACTCGACGGTATGATGTTTGCAAGAATTGGCCGGGTGATGACAGAGATTTGGGCTTTGAATTGGGAAAAATCATTGTACAGTGCCTCCGAATTCAGGGCGCCGGACAACGCCGCAAATCCAACGAGACGAGTTCTGGACCGCAGTGAATATAAGCGAGAAACTAATGCAGTGATAATGCTTTACGCACTTGTTTCGCATTTCTTTATCATTTCCCTCTTGGCAGCAGAGAGCCGAAAATGCTCTGAGAACGGACAAATAATCCTTCGTGAAGGAACTATCTGCACCGACAAGATGACCGTCAGTGTACGTTGTCCATGACGTGAACTGAGGTTCATTCAACAGAATATTGCGTCTGGAGATATATATATGACGCACCACGCTTGCTGCACGAGCAGCGACCTCGAGGTCTGAGGGGAGATTTGTGAGAGCCGCCTCAACGCAAGACATTAGGGCAGGGGTTATCAACGCGATGTCCCGCCGACATTCTGTTGCCAGCGCTTTCAAGACGGCGAGCGAGAGAAGTAAAGATCTGAAAGCAGGCGAATGAGTCCCCCTGGTATGGAAAATGAAGATATTGGTAAAACGCACGCCCTTGTACGCTGATTGCCTGCACGAGCTTTCCGAACTTCACTCTTGACTTGTTTCTCCAGCTCGCTGCCTAATTTTGTTAGCTTAGATGGATGATTAGACCTGTATAATTTCTAAGCCACGAATGCATGTGTGTTAGCAGTGATTAAAGGCATACGCGTAATACGTCAATCGGCTAAGTTCCTGCGATTTGGGTGAATAGTCTGGTCCGGCGGTGAGGAGGGCAGATGTAGGAGGGTAACAGGCGTGCAATAGCTGGACATGGTTTGGAGTGAATATGTGATTCATGTCCAGCGATTTAGTTGAATATAGAATACGAGCGAGCAGGGATCAGCATTCAGACGTTCCTGCCAAAGTTGAAGCCCATCGCTCCTTGACATCAGAATGCGTGTGGCGTGGGAACATCCGGACCTATAAAAGCCATCTTGATCAGTCCATTTTCTTCAGAGCTTACCACCGTCGTTGTCTTTGAGAACAAAGTACAGGTGAGCAAAGATCCAGACGCTTTCTATGATGAACTATTGCTGTGCACCAGGCCAAGCGCACTTCGGTGTGCACCGACGACAAAATCCCTGTCTTCCTGTTTACGCTTGGAAGACCTGAATTCTCTTGCTATCTACCCTTCATACGTGCAAACATACTGACTCTATTTGCTTACAGGTTTACATGCGTACAGTTTTACATACATCCGAATAAAATATCATGTTCTCCCTTCCCTCAGCATATCAGCAAGGTTGCGCGTTGCTTCGTTAGAGCTTGACAGGATCGAATATTGACGTTCAGCCTGTCTCTTCTTTGCTGCGATGCTATCGAAAACCCAGGCTGGCTTGACCACAGCTATTGAATTGTGTTGTTTCTTCGTGAGCAACTTGTGAGTTTTCGTTCCGCTGAGCTTCATGGACGTTATGACGTGTGTTGTGCGTGCCGAGGGCACCATCCTAGCGATTGCTACGTTTAGTGTCGGAGCATTGCTGTTCTTGGGTTGGAATAGGCGTACGATATCATCCCTCCTGCCTCTGTTATCACTCGTTTGATTTCAATGTCTGTTGTATCTTCTAAGAACCCGTTGATATACGCATGCACATTTCTCATAACCTGTGGCGTTTCGGTCGTGGTCGAGGATTGTTCTTGTTGAGCTTTCAATTTCAGACTGCGATCATGTAAATATTCTTTCGTTTTGCCCAGTGGCTTTCCATCGGATACTTGATGGCCTGTGGATGCCGAGACAACATGATCTGTAGGTGAATTTCACGTTGAGAGAGAGTAGTAGCTATCAACACGGTTGGGTTGGACGAAGGTCTCACCTGTTCTTTCCCTTATATCGCTATGTGTAAGAGGGTTGGCTGGGTCTGATAGGTTATTCAGTACAAGTGACATTGCCTCTTTCTTCACAGATCTGTCAAACAGAATCAGGGACGCTTTGAAAACGCGAAAGTCGTTGGACAGGTATTCCTACTTGCAGTCAACGTCGATGTCTGGTCGAGCATAAGGTTTATAGCTGTGTTCATATCGTTTGGGCTTGCGCTTCACATTGCCAGGTCTCACGGAAGGGAAGTACTTCTCCATTCAACCCGGTGCAGAATGCGACTGAGGGTTTCTGGTCGTAGTGTAGGAGAGAAAAGCGCGACGCGAGATGCCGGCAGGGCACGCGAGCACGTGCTGGTTGACTACATTATCACGTGTGTTTTCGAACCTCAAACGAACCCCCCAACCTCCTTGAACTGTCAGTGAATTCTACTGATGCGGTCTACCCTATCCGATATCCCATCTATCACTGGGAGTAGTCGAAATAACGGACCCAGAACTATTTCTTTTTCATCATTGTTCCATGCCCAAGTAACCAGCTTTGTCGCTGGGAGATAAGCACAACGGTACATGGTAACGGCAAACAGCATCATTATTGTGTACTTCAGTGAGTACTTGTAACCTAATAGCATCTATCTAACTTAAGATCGATACATCTACGAGTCCTTTTAGCGAGTTGAGTCCAGTTGTGCCTGGTCAAATCGCCCTATTATCCTTTCTTCTCTTCGCTTGGCTTAAAAGTTCCCTGAAAGGATAAGGCAGTCTTTGTCTTAAGCTATGTAATGCCGCGTTCTACCTCGCAAGAAATTTCAGTGACAGGTACCAGTCGTTACCGGAACTCGGCGAGTTGGTACAAGCTCATTGAGACTTTTAGGCGCGTTTATGGCGACTTTATTTCGACAAACAAACCATTCTGCTTATCGGTTCTGAATTCGAGGGGCCAGGGACCACCGTGATTTGAAATCATGCTATACTATGATCGGTGGCTACAGTGCCAATTCATTTAGCTTCGTGCCCTCTACCTCTTGCTGTGCAGCGGCCCCTCTCGTCTTGCTCTCCTTCGTTCGGATCTTTTTCGATCTTCCTCTCAAGCGTCTTGTTCGTTCAATTTCTCCAAGTGATCCAGAATTTCTCATCGTATTATGCGATATTCGTGGATATTCCTGCGCTAGACATCTATGCGAAGTCAATTCGAGCGCATTTTCAAGTTACTTCTACGAATCTGCTTGAAGCAGGCGCCAGAAGAAAATGCTTCTGAGACCGCAGCATAAACGATAACCAAGTATGCCCGGTATCATGAGATTGCCGACTGCCACATCTGATGTGCATCGTATTAGCGCGGTATGATCATGGAGTTCCTCGGATTTCATGATGTCTGGAAGTACCAATGGAAGTATATGTTTCCTATTCGACCAGAACCATATTTATACGACAGCACACAATGGAGTTTTGACCATTGTAGAATCATCATTATCATGTCTGCTCTAGACAAATCTCTTGGGGCAATCGAAGTTGGGGTCCTTGTTTCCACTATACTTTTTGGCTTCTTCATTGCTCAGTGCTACACATACTATCAAGCTGGTTTCAAGGACAAATGGATCATACAAGCTTTGGTGAGCTCTATGAGCAGGCCGACTTCCGATCGAAAATCCGAGCTGACGATCCCGGCTACTAGGTTATCGTTGTCCTGTGGGTCAAGAGCTTTCAGTGCAGCTCTCTTCCACTGACACAACTGTCAGGGTTCTTGAAAGCATTCACTCCTTAGATATTACTATCTATCTTTACCACCTATCAGTTACAAATTTCGGCAATGTTGGGAGTGAGTCTGCAACGATTTTGTCGCCGTTCTGGAGCTTATTTTGAACTAGCCCTAGAAGACGTTCACTGGTCCCTTGGTGCGGCAGTTCCCGTCACCACATTAATTGCGTGTTGCATCCAGGTAACTCGTTGATTCTCAAGGACAACAGCTTCTTGCATAACTGACAACGCTGCAGACCTTCTTCGCCATGCGAGTGTATCGACTTTCTAGTCAAATTTGGTACACGCTCCTCATATGTGCACTTTCCCTGCTTCGTTTTGGGACTTCACTTGCCTTTCTTGTTGTTGGGTTACCACTCAGTGTCCCGACATTTGTCGAGAAGTACAAGTGGCTTATCATAACAAACTCATGCCTTGCAGCAATCGTTGATATAGGAAATTCAATGGCCATGTGCTTCTGCCTGGCAAAAGCTCAGAAAGATTCTGCTATAAAACGGTGTGTAGTTGAACACTCGCAATACATGTCAATAGACGACAAACATACTTCATAGAAGCCGGCGTATCATCGATAAACTTATTATGTGGTCCATCGGTCGGTCACCTATCCTCCTCTTCGATTGCTCGTCATCTTCATCTCAAGATGGGACTATAGAGACAGGATTATTAACAAGGCAGCTCTCTGCGTACCCTCCTTCTAATACGTATAGCTGAATTGGCATGCCCACAGCATCTGCCTGACTTTGGTTCTTCTTTTAGTATGTACACTCACTCTCGTGGCTTTAGTTCGTATCATCTAAAAGGCTTCCCAGATGTTCACGGTTAACAACAGTGAGCAGACAGCCCAAGCGCGACGGTTTTCATAATTTACTCTCATCTCGCGTCACTCTCTTCTCAAGTGATTTGGCTGTGTTTCTGGATCATTGTCCCGAAATGTGTGTGTATTTGATTCATTTTCTTTCCCAGGACCCGTATTCTCAATCAGATTGGTTAACAGTACACTCAAACTCGCTGCTTGCATCGTACGTGGTTGGGCAGCTATAGTTCTCGATTTCTAATGCCCAGACTCGATGCAGTCTCAATGGACGCATCAGTTTACGCAACCAGCTGGACAACTTCC
>Ga0247730_1001441_pt1 | contig 13187 bp, 11 predicted proteins | sample UWRJL073202C2_FD_180959 | JGI IMG/M metagenome (GOLD analysis project Ga0247730, IMG submission 180959) | Plant litter microbial communities from Arlington Agricultural Research Station in Wisconsin, United States - UWRJ-L073-202C-2 | ecosystem: Environmental > Terrestrial > Plant litter >...
GAGAGCGCTCCCCCATCCCGTCAGAACGCCGGTGACCTGCAGCACGAGAATAACCACGCTCAGGAACACAGTCGCGACGAGCACCGGGGGCACAAAGAACCGCCACGGGTTGCGGCCGCGGTAGCGGCGCACGAGCTCGCCGCGCCAGATGCCGGTGGCGCAGAACTGGCGTGCGAGTTTGGTCCAGCTCTCGCGGGGCCAGTAGGTCACCTTGAGCTCAGGGTCGAACCACACCACGTGACCGGCCGCACGGATGCGCAGGTTGAGCTCCCAGTCTTCGCCGCGGCGCAGGGTCTCGTCGTAGTAGCCGACCTCTTCGAGCACTTCGCGGCGGAACACGCCGAGGTAGGCCGACTCGGCCGGTCCTTCGTCGCCGCCGCCGTGATAGCGGGCTCCGCCCAGACCGAAGCGGCTGTTGTATCCGCGGGCCGCGGCCGACTGAAAGGGCGTCTTGCCCCGCGCGTGCATGATGCCGCCGACGTTGGCGGCTTTCACGCGCGCGAGGGTGGCGACGGCGCGGCGGGTGTAGTCCGCCTCGAGCTCGGAGTGCGCGTCGACGCGCACGACGATCTCGTGCGAGCTCGCGCGGATCGCGAGGTTGAGCCCGACGGGGATGTCGGTCTCGGGGTTGAGCACGAAGGTGATGCGAGGGTCGGCGTCGGCCAGACGCCGAACGATGACGTCCGTGTCATCCGTCGACGGACCGAGCGCGAGAATCAGCTCTTTCGCACCCGCATAATCTTGGGCGAGAACCGTCGCAATGGCGGTCTCGATGTAGAGCGCTTCGTTGAGCACGGGCATCACGTATGACACTCCGGGAAGCGCGTCTGCCGTGGCGGCCATGTGCTCCAATACTCGTGCTGGGTGGTCGGTTGAGCCTACCAGCCGCCGCCGGGGCATCGAGTTAACGACGGAGGGGCACGCGACGCCGAGCGCCGCGTGCCCCTCCGCCTGCTGGCGGAGACCTGTTAGGAGAGTGTGCCGAGCGTCACATCGACGTTCGCGGACTTGCCGTTGCGCACGTAGCTGATCGTCGTCTTGGCGCCGCCGGCGAGGGCACGCACCTGGGCGGTGAGGTCGGTCTTGCCCGTGACGGGAAGGCCGTCGATGCCGGTAATGACGTCGCCAGCCTTGAGACCGGCCGCGGCAGCGGCGCCACCCGCGGTGACTTCCTGGATGCTCGCGCCGACGGTCGCACTGTCGGCCTGAGTCGAGTCTTCGGTGACGTCGCTGATGCTGGCGCCGAGCAGGCCGTGAGTTGCAGAGCCGTTCGCGATGATCTCCTTGGCGACGCGCTCGGCGAGGTTCGCGGGGATCGCGAAGCCGACGCCGATGCTTCCGGACTGCGAGGCGGCGCTGGTGCCGCCGGCGCTGGCGATCGCCACGTTGATGCCGATCACCTTGCCGTCGGCGTTCAGCAGCGCACCACCGGAGTTGCCGGGGTTGATCGCCGCGTCCGTCTGGATGACGGGGAGCGAGATCGTCGCCGAGCTCGCGGACGGGGCCGTCTGGCTGTCTTCGCCCTGTCCGGGGATGTAGAAGTCGAACGGGCTGCTCTGGTCGGGCGTGCTCGGCGTCGTGGCTTCGGGGTCGGCGGGAGCGGCAGACGACGCGATCGTGATGCTGCGGTTGATCGCGCTCACGATTCCGTCGGTGACCGTGCCGGAGAGGCCGAGCGGAGCGCCGATCGCGATGGCGGTATCGCCCACGTTGAGCTTGCTCGAGTCGGCGAAGCTTGCGGGCTGCAGGTCGGTGACTCCGTCGACCTTGATGACCGCGAGGTCGGAGATCGGGTCGGTGCCCACCACGGTCGCCGAGAACAGGCGGCCGTCGCTGGTCTGCACCTTGATGGTGGCCGAGCCGGTCGCGCCGTCGAGCGTGACGACGTGGGTGTTGGTGAGAACGTAGCCGTCCTTGCTCAGCACGACGCCAGAACCGGTTCCGCCGGCATCGCTGGATGTCGCGGAGATCGTTACAACAGACGGGGAGGCCGACGCGGCTACCGCCGTGACCGTGGTGGCGTTGTCGGGGTTGTTCACCGTGATGTTCGCCGGGGTCGTGATGGCGCTCACCGACGAGCCGCCGGAGTTGTCGTTCAGCGCGAGCACGATGCCGCCGCCGGCGACACCGCCGACGAGGGCGCCCACGGCGAGCGCGGCGACCAAGAGAACGGGGCGGTTACGACGGAACGACTCGCCCTGCTTGGAGGGTGCGCCGTTGGTCGGAGGGGTGGGCGGCGTTGCCGAGCTCTCGTAGTGCGGAAGAGCCGGCGTCTGCGCGGGCTGCGACTCGGCGAGCGCGCGGGGCACGGGCGGTGCGGGCGGTGCCGGGGGCGTCGGGTTTACGTAAGTAGGGGGTGTGGAGTTCGAGGGTGTAGCGGGAATTTCGGGGGTATCAGTCATGAGGTGCTCCTTCCAGCGGAGTAAGCATCGCGCGCTAACCTGAACGTTTTATATGCGAGCGCTGTAAGCAACCTACGGCTTTCCGCGAGGACAATTTCAGCATCCGGGACCGGCCGGATTCTGCCGGCAATCGCGGTTTACGAGCACGGTGCTGGCGTCACTGGCGGTCGCCACGATCCGGTTCGCTGGCCGCTCGAGCGTGCCGGCAATCGGCACCCAACCGGAGCCGGCGAACTGGTACTCGGCGGTGTATCGCACGGTCAGATCGATCGCGTAGGTGCCGGCGTGTGCGAAGACGTGACTGGTCGCGGTGGCGTCGAACTCCTGCAGGCCTTGCGCGGCCCAACTCGCGCCGGGCGTCGCGCTGGACTTGGCAGACCCGTCGCCGTAGCTCCACCGCCACGACTGCGGGATGAATCGCACCGCCGCGGGCTGGCCGAGCAGCGTGCCGTCGACCACGCGCACGCCGCCGTCCGAGTAGAAGTTGGTGTAGAGGCCGACGACGATCCAGCCGTTGGGCTCCATGTTGTTGCCGCCCGGTGCCGGCGCGAAGCTCGCGATGTCGGTGATGGTGATCGCGACGGGCGGCACGGGCGGGCTGACGACGACGAAGGGATCGCGGTAATTGCCGCGCGCGCGAGCTTCGTCTTCGTTCCACGGGTTGGAGTCAGGCTCTACATCAGAGTTGTTAGCTTGCCCTCCCCGTGTTTCGTCGCCGCTTAGGCTGTCCTCCGCCTCCACGATCACGTGACCGTCCTTCGTGCGCGCTGAAATTTCCGGCGGACAGGTTCTCGCCTGAATTTGGAGTTTCGTGCAAGCGAACGCCGGGGTTACCCATCCGGGACCGATCAAAATCGCAAGAACAACCACAGCGAAAGAGAGTACGTAGATCATTTTCCGGCGCAATAGTCTGTCCCCTCCCATTCTTCGACAGTCGAAACCAGCAGCCGGCGCTTCGGCGGTTGCGAAGCATCGAAATACGCGACTCGCGGAAACCGAGCCGGGCGCCCCATGTCAACCACCGAGACGCCCGCCGCGTTGACGATGTCGACCCCTCCAACGTCTTCACAGAACCGCACGCTCAACACCAAGGTCCCGTCGCCGAACTCTTCCTTCCGATCCTGAATCGTCATTGTGTCGAATCTTGACGCACCAATACTCCTCAGGCCCTGACTTTTCGCCTCATCAAAGCCCGACTTCTCGTACTCGTATTGGGCCTCGGTTGCCACCTCCAATAGCCGTTCCGGGTCCTGTCCTCCTTCGCTGAGGATCTCGTCTGAGACTCGCTGGTACGCGGCATACGCCTCCTCCGCCGCGGTCAGCGCCTCCTCGTCGGACGCGAAGAGCGGAGTGCTCGTCGGCGCGGGCGTATGCGGCGCCGCAGGCTCGGGCGCACACCCCGTCGCGGCAAGCGCGGCGACCAGCACGACGGCTACGGCGGTCGGTCGAAACTTGCTTCGCATCCGCACAAGATAAGTCAACTTGGCGACCCGCCTCGCGAATTATCCACAGCCACTGGGCCGCTAGGCTTAAACCACGATGACAGTCTCCGGTTCTTGGCAGCAGGCCGCTCGCGGAGCCATGCTCCTGGGCGACGACGGCGGGCTACGGCCCACGATCTTCGCCGAGATGAGCGCACTCGCGATCAGCACGTCATCGATCAACCTCGGGCAGGGTTTTCCCGACGAAGACGGCCCGGCCGAGGTGCTCGAGGCAGCACGCCAGGCCATCAGCGACGGATTCAACCAGTACCCGCCCGGAACCGGCATGCCGGTGCTGCGCAACGCGATCTCCGCACACCAGCAGCGATTCTACGGGCTGAGCGTCGACCCCGACCGCGAGGTGCTCGTGACCGCGGGCGCGACCGAGGCGCTGGCCGCCACGATTCTCGCGCTGACCGAGGCCGGCGACGAGGTCGTCACCTTCGAGCCGTTCTATGACTCCTACGGCGCCATCGTCGGACTGGGCGGGGCAACGCACGTCACCGTGCCACTGCACGCGCCCGCGTTCCAGCCCGACGCCGACGAGTTGCGGGCCGCGATCACCGACCGCACCCGGCTCATCCTGATCAACAACCCGCACAACCCGACAGGTACCGTATTTACGCGGGAGACCCTGCAGCTCGTCGTCGAGCTCGCGACGAAGCACGACGCCCTCATCGTGACCGACGAGGTCTATGAGCACCTCGTGTTCGACGCTCCGCACATTCCGGTGGCGACGCTGCCCGGAGCGCGCGAACGCAGCATCACCATCTCGAGCGCCGGCAAGACCTTCAACACCACCGGATGGAAGATCGGCTGGGTCACGGCGCCGCCGGAGATCCTCGCATCCATCCTCGCGGTGAAGCAGTTCTTGACGTTTGTGAACGGCGCGCCGTTCCAGCCGGCGATAGCTGTCGGGCTGGCGCTGCCCGACACCTTCTTTACGGGAGTCGCCGCCTCGCTGCGCCGCAAGCGCGACCTGCTGTCGGCCGGGCTGGTGAACGCCGGGTTCACCGTCACCCAACCGCAGGGCGGATATTTTGTAGTCGCGGATGCTGCGCCCCTCGGTTTCGACGACGCGGAAGAGTTCTGCCGTGCCATGCCGGCCCTCGCCGGGGTCGTCGCTGTGCCGACCAGCGCGTTCGTGCGCCACGGAAACCGCGCGGAATACGCGTCGCTCGTTCGCTTCGCGTACTGCAAGCGTGAGAGCGTGCTCGAAGACGCCGTCGGAAGGCTGGGCGCGCTGCGACGCTAGCTCGCCCGCTGCCGCAGCGGGCGACTGACGCTAATCCGTCTTGAGGGCCGCGAGCGACGACGCCTTCGGCAGGCGCACGATGAACGTGGTGCCGACTCCGACTTCGCTTTCGACGTCGAGGTCTCCCCCGTGCGCGTCGATGATCGCCTTAGTGATCGTGAGGCCGAGCCCCACGCCAGGAACGGCGGCGCGCGTCGCGGTCGATGCGCGGAAGAATCTCGAGAACAGCTGGTCGAGCTCGTTCGCCGGGATGCCCATTCCGGTGTCTGTGAGTCGTACGACGATGTTGTCGCCGTCGCAGGAGACCGCGACGGTGACGTTTCCGCCCCGCGGCGTGAACTTGATCGCGTTGGAGAGCAGGTTGTCGATGGCCTGGCCGATGCGTGTCGGATCGCCGCTCACGAGCGCCACGTCGTCCGTGACGTCGGCGACGATCGAGACGCCCTGGGCGGCGGCGATCGGTTTCGCCGATTCGATCGATGCACGAACGACGGGAGCGACGTCGACCTCGGACGCATCGATGTTGAACGAGTTGGCCCCCACCTGCGCGGTGAACAGCAGGTCGCCCATCAGGCGCAGCAGACGGTGCGCGTTGCGCTCGGCGATACTGAGGTACATCATCTGCTCTTCAGACAACGGCTGATCGGTGTCGTCGCGCAGAAGCTCGAGGTAGCCGAGGATCGAGCTGAGTGGGGTGCGCAGCTCGTGCGAGATGAGCCCGACGAACTCGTCTTTCAGCCGCGAGACTTCGAGCGCCTGGGTGACGTCGGTGGCAACGAAGAGGTAGCCGGTGGTGTCACCGGCGTCGTTGACGCGGCGGGTGACGGCCACGTCGACGGCAAGCTGCAGACCGTCGGCGCGCACGTAGGTCCACTGGCGCACCTCTGGCGTGCCGAGTCGCGCGGATTCGACGAGAGCCGAGAAGCCCGGCGTCAGAACCGTCTCGCCGGGCGGGTAGTTGAGCTCCCGCGACCGCTGGTCGAGTTCTTCGGGCACGTGGAAGTCGTAGATGAACCGCTTGCGCTGCGCCTCGGCGGCGGTGAGCCCGAGCATGCGTTCGGCTCCCGGGTTCCAGACGTCGATGTTTCCGGTGACGTCGGTGCCGACGACCGATTGTTCGGTTACGGCGTCGAGCACGCTGCGGGTGAGCTTGTCGGCGGCGCGCAGCTGCGCCTCGTTCTCACGAAGCCGCTTGGTGTAGTCCTCGGCGCCGCGCAACATGACCTCGCGCTCCTCGGCGAGGCGGCGCACCGACTCCACTTGGACGCGGCCCTGACGGGCGACCTCGTTGATGATGGCGGCGCCGATCGCGAAGACGATCGGCGCGAAGATGGAGCGAAGCACGTCTCCGGATGTCGACCCGCTACCGAATCCCAGCACGTCGGTCAGGGCGATCGACGTACCGATCGCGGCGATGATGATGTACCGGCGACCCCGCTCGGCGGCGATCCAGATGACCGGCAGGATGATGAGCGAGCCGAACGGCGAGAGACTTCCGCCGGTGCCGGCGCGGAAGGCGCTGAACGCCACCAGGTCGAGAACCGGGACCAGGATCGCGAGCCGGCTCAACGACGGCCGGTAGCTGATCAGGGCCGCGAAGGCAGTCGAGGCGATGACGCCCCACATGCCGAGCAGGGCGGCCGTCCACACGGTGAAGTCGATGTTGGGCGATACCAGAACGACGACGACGGCACCGAGGAACGCGACTGCGAACGGTGTCTGCTTCAGAAACGGCGAGGCGTTGTCGACACGGATCGAATCGAGAGCCCAGCGATAGAACCTCACGCGGCATTCCACTTCGGCACAAAGTCGTGCAGCATCTTGCGCACGTTGGCGCCGGTGACAGGTTTGGGCAGTGACGCGTGCCCTTCGGGGTAGTCCTCGGCGTTGAGCACGGAGGCGATGGCGATGATGCAGTCGGGGTTGTCGGCTTCGAGCCGAACCGCGAGCGCCCAGCCGTCCATGCCGGGCAGCATCAGGTCGATGACGGCGAGATCCGGGGTGATCAGGGCGTACGCCTCGATCGCGAGCTCGGCGCTGGCCGCGTCGCGCACGTCGCATCCGGCACGCTCGAAATAGCGACGCAGCAGATTGCGCTGATCGTCGCTGTCGTCGACGATCAGAACCCGCACGCGTTCGACGATCGCGGTGGCTTCGACCGTGCCTGCGTTAATCACGCTTCGCTAATCGTGGTTGTGGAAACCGGCAGTGCCGCACCGGCCGACGGGGCTGCTTCGCGCAGGGTCTCGAGGGGCTCGACGCTCGTGCCGCCGCCGAATCTGCCCCAGTACCGCGCTGTCGCGAGCACGTATTCGGGGTCGAGGTAGGAGCGGACGCCGTCTTCGCCGCTGAAGCTCTGCACGAGAGCGATCTTGGTATCGGTGAAGCCGTCGATGGAGACGAACTTGTTCGGGCGGAAGTCGACGGTGGACGACTGGCTCTGGAACGCCGAAAGCGTGGGCACCGAAGCGGCGGCCACCAGGGTCGCCTCGTGCACCGCGCGGTGGTCTGCTTCTTTGTCGTGGATGCTGTGCGTGTAGACGACCGTCGGGGCGACTTCTGCCACGACACGCGCGATCGTGTCGACGACCGCCGTGCCGCTGCCGATCTCTGCGGCGGTGAGGTCTTCGAGGAACAGGCGTGCGCCGACGATCTCGGCGGCCGCGAGCGCCTCGTGCTGGAGGTCGGCGCGCTGGCCGGTCGCGATTCCCCGCGAGAGGGTGAGGATGGTGACGCTGTCGCCGGCGGCGCGGTGCGCGGCGAGGGTGCCCCCGATACCGAATTCGACCTCGTCGGGGTGCGCGGCGATCGCGAGCACGCTCTCGCGCTTGCCCGAGCCCTGATCGACACGGCTGGCGCGTCCGTCGGCTGCGAGGCGCATGACCGCGGTGACCAGGTCGGATGCGCTGATCGGCTTGATGAGAAATTCGTCTGCCTGCGCATTGAGCGCGCCTACGGCGTAGTCGACGGAGATGTGGGCCGTCATAACGATGATCGGGATGCCGGGGTGGTCGGTGCGCACCTGCGCCATCAGCTCGAGGCCGTTGATACCGGGCATCTCGATGTCGGTGACCACGACATCGGGCAGGAAAGCGTCGATGGCTTCGCGGGCGAGCGACGGGTCGGAGACGGTCTCGACGACACAGCCGGCGCGCTTCTCCAACACCGTCTTCGTATAGAAAGCGACGTCGGCGTCGTCTTCGACGACTACAACACGATAGGCCTCAGCCATGGCAGATCCTCCCCAAACTACAAGGACAACTCTACGGGAGAGAAGGATCGATGGCGGCAACGCCAAACCGGCGGAGAGCGAGGGCCGGATTCGTTTCGCGCACCCGGGCTACCCGGTCGGGCGAGAGCCAGGCGACCGCGACATCCGTGCTCTCGCCGATCGTCGCGATCTCGACTCCCATCGGGTCGATCACCATGCTGTTTCCGACCCCGGTCGGAGGCGCCTGGTCGGCCGCGGCGACGTAGATGGTGTTCTCGATCGCGCGGGCGGTGAGCAGGGTGCGCCAGTGGTGTTCTTTCAGCGGGCCGCGCACCCACTCCGACGGCAGCAGCACGACGTCTGCGCCGGCGTCGACCAGACGGCGCGTCACCTCGGGGAAGCGTGCGTCGTAACAGGTCTGCAGCCCGACGGTGAAGCCGCCCCAGGCGAATGTCTGCGGGGTGTCGATGTCGCCCGCGACCACCCAGTCGGATTCACGCGAACCGAACGCGTCGTAGAGGTGCAGTTTCTTGTAGGTGGCGACGACGGCGCCGCCCGGTGCGACCGCGACCAGCGTGTTGGAGAACCGACCGGGGTCGTCGCTCGTCGCCACGAGGCCGGCGACGACATGGATCGAGAACTCCGTGGCGAGGGCCGCGAGTCCGGCGACGAAGTCTCCGTCTAGCGGCTGGGCGGCATCCACGTACCCCTGCCCGAGTTGCGGCTCGAAGTACGACGAGTACTCGGGGAAAACGACGAGGCTGGCTCCGCGCGAAACCGCGCGTTCGGTAAGCGTGCGGATGGTGGCGAGGTTCTCGACCGGGTCCGCGACCGGGGCGAACTGGGCGACGGCGATCGCGGACTCGGGAGAACTCATGCGTTCAGACTACTTCTGGTGGGCGCTGACGACCTCGACGACATCGGAGTACAGCGGGTGGCCGACCTCGAGGCCGCTCACCTGGGTGACGAACTCCTCCGCGGTGACGCTCGTGAGCAGCTGCTGCAGCTCGACGCTCTGCGGGTCTTCGGGAACGTCGAACCCGAGCGCGACGCCCATGGTGCGAACCAGAGCATCGCTGCCGAGACCGCGCTCGGCGAGTTCGGCGGCGGGGCCGACGAAGCGCTCGTGGCGGCCGAGCTTGCGAAGCGGCTGGCGGCCGACGCGGTCGACGGTGTCGCTGAGCTGCGGGTTGGCGAAACGCACCATGTTCTTGTCGATGTAGGCCTGCTGCACCTCGGGGTCGAAGCCGTGCTTCGCCACGAGCAGCGCCTTGGTCTCGGCGAGAACCGCGCGCACCTCGTCGGCGATCGCCGGGGTGGAGAATGCCTCGGACATCGAGGCGACCCCGGCCGCGAAGCCGTGGTACGCCGCGGTGGCGTGACCGGTGTTGACGGTGAAGAGCTTGCGCTCGATGTAGGGGGCGAGGTCGTCGACGAAGTGCGCGTCGGGAATCACCGGCAGGTTCGCTCCGAACGGCGTGGACTCGATGGCCCACTCGAAGAACGACTCGACGGTGACGTTGAGCCCGGCGTCGGGGTCTTGCCCCGGCACGATGCGGTCGACGGCCGTGTTCGCGAAGATCGCGGTGGCGCCGGGGAGGGTCTTCTCGACCTCCGCGCGCAGCAGGTCGGTCGCGTTGATCGCGTTCTCACACGCCATCACGGCCAGCGGCGCGAGGTCGGGAGAGCGCTGCTCGATGGCCTTCGCGATGAGCGGGGCCACAAAGCGCAAGATGTTCGGACCGACCGCGGTGGTCACGATGTCGGCCGTGGCGATCTCGGCGATGACGTCGGCCTCGTGCGTCGCGCTGTTGAGGGCGCGGTAGTTGTCGACGGTCCAGACGCTCGCGCCGTCGCCGACCTCGGTGACGACGTAACTCGGCGTGCTCGCCAGCTCGCCGATCAGCTCGGCGTTCACGTCGGCGAAGACGACCTCGTAGCCGGCGTTGTGCAGAATGAGCCCGACGAAACCGCGGCCGATGTTGCCGGCGCCGAAGTGTACGGCCTTCACGCGTTCACGTCCCCGAGAAGCTCCATAACCTCTTCGGGAGTCTGAGCGGCGAGCAGCTTGGCGACGTCGTCGTCTTCGCTGAACACGATGGCGATCGAGGAGAGTACCTCCATGTGACCGCCGTCCTTGCCGGCGATGCCGACGACGAAGCGCACCTCGTTGCCGTTCCAGTCAATGGGGTTGTCGTAGCGCACGAACGAGAGCGCGGACTTCAGGATCGTGTCCTTGCCCTCGTTCGTGCCATGCGGAATAGCCAGGAAGTTACCCATGTAGGTCGACACCGTTGCTTCACGCTCGTGCATAAAGGCGATGTAATCGGGTGTTACCCCACCCGACGCGACCAGCAATCGTCCGACCTCGTCGATCGCTTCCGCAGGGGTCGTCGCCGTCCCGTGCAGATTGATCTGTGCAAGTTCAAGCACGTTGCTCATGGGTATCCTCTTTCTTCCTGGCTATTCGTTGTCGTGCAGTGTGAAGCGGGTGTTACTTGTTGGCCTTCTGGGCCTCGAGCAGCGCGACGACCTCGTCGTACTTGGGGCTGCCCATGAAGTTGTCGACCGAGTAGTGGAGCGACTTCGGCGACTTCTCCTCGGCGCGAGGGGTGAGCTCGCGCTGCGTGATCACGAGGTCGGCGGTTCCGTCGAGGTTCGCGATCGCCTGGTTGACGACGGTAACCCCTTCGATGCCGGCCTTCTTGATCTTGTTGCGCATAACCGTTGCACCCATGGCGCTCGACCCCATGCCCGCGTCGCACGCGAACACGATGGACGTGATCGGGGCGCTGCTGGCTGCTGCGGTCGTGCCGGCGGTCTCGGTAGACGTCGCGGCTGCGTCGCCACCCGAGGTGTTCAGCAGTGCGCCGACCTGGCTGTCGCGGCCCTTGTTGGCGGCGTTCTTGGCGACGGCGTCAGCGAGAGCCGTGTCGCCGCTGAGCGAGATGGCCTCGAGGTCGGTCTTGCGGCTGGCACGGATGATGATGGATGCCACGAGGAATGTGACTCCGGCCGAGATGATCACCGAGAGGATGACGCCGAGGAAGCTTCCGGGAGGCGTCTGCGCGAGCACCGCGATGATCGATCCGGGCGACGCGGGAGCGCGCAGACCCGACTGGAAGATCACGTTGGTGAGCACACCGCTCGCACCACCGGCGATGACGGCGACGACCAGCAGCGGCTTGGCCAGAACGTACGGGAAGTAGATCTCGTGGATACCACCGACGAACTGGATGAGGATCGCGCCGGGAGCGCTGGCACGCAGCAGGCCAACGCCGAAGACGGCGAAGGCGAGCAGCAGACCGAGGCCGGGGCCGGGGTTCGCCTCGATGAGGAAGAGGATCGACTGGCCGGTCTTCTGCGCCTCGATCGTGCCGAGCGGGGTGAAGACGCCGTGGTTGATCGCGTTGTTCAGGAACAGGATCTTGCCGGGCTCGACGAAGACGCTCGCGAGGGGCAGCAGCGAGGTCTCGACGAGCCAGCCGACGACGGTCTCGAGGAAGTTGCTGATCGCCGTGACCGCCGGGGCGATGACGAAGAACGCGACGACCGCGAGGGCCGCTCCGACGATTCCGCCGGAGAAGTTGTCTACGAGCATCTCGAAGCCGGCGCGGATCTTGCCAGCCCAGATCGCGTCGACCTTCTTGATGACCCATGCGGCACCGGGGCCGACGATCATCGCGCCGAGGAACATCGGAATGCCCGCTCCGACGATGACACCCATGGTCGCGATGGTTCCGACCACACCGCCGCGCACGCCGTAGACCATGCGGCCACCGGTGTTCGCGATCAGGAGGGGAAGCAGGTACGTGATCATCGGGCCGACGAGGCCGGTGTTGACTACGTCAGGGTCCGAGCTCCAGCCACCGAGCTGCTGTACCCAGGTGGCGTCGACACCGAGCAGCGGCAGCCATCCGGTCTCGATGAAGAGTGCGGTGATGAGGCCCCAGGCGATGAAGGCCGCGATGTTCGGCAGCACCATGCCGCTGACAAAGGTGCCGAACTTCTGAACACCTACTCGTGTTCCTCCGCGTTTTGTTTCAGACGTCGTTGTCATGGGTGTTACTCCGATTCCGTGTGTGTGGTTGAGGTGGTGAGAGAGTTTGCTGCGGCGGTCACCGCGACGCGGGCCTCCACAGCGCTATTGGCCGAGAGGGCAATCTCGGCGAATTCCTTGGCTTGCTCGAGGGTGAATCGGGCAAGTTCCGTGCGCACGTCGGCGAGCGCCGCTGGCGACATCGAGAGCGAGGTGGCTCCGAGTCCGACGAGGACGACGGCGAGCAGCGGGTCTGCTGCTGCCTCGCCACAGATGCCGACGGGCTTGCCGGCGGTGACGCCCGCGCGTCCGACCTCGCCGACCAGGCGCAGCACCGCGGGGTGCCACGGGTCCTGGAAGGAAGCGACGGAGCCGAGCAGTCGGTCGGCGGCGAGCGTGTACTGGGTGAGGTCGTTGGTGCCGATGCTGGCGAAGCCGGTCTCGGGCAGGATGCGGTCGGCGAGCAGCGCGGCGGCGGGAACCTCGATCATGACGCCCGCAGTCTTGATGCCCAGCTCCTTCGCGAGCTTCGTGAAGTAGCGGGTCTCCTCGACGGTAGACACCATCGGCGCCATGACCCAGAGGTCGGCGGAAGTGGCGGCATCCGCGTTGGCGAGCGCCGTGAGCTGGTCGCGCAGGATCGGCTCGTTGGCGCGCAGGGCACGGATGCCGCGCAGGCCGAGGGCCGGGTTTTCTTCGGGCTCGTCGTTGAGGAAGCTCAGCGGCTTGTCGGCGCCGGCGTCGAGCGCGCGCACAACGACCTTCTTGCCCGGGAACGCCTCGAGCAGCTGGGTGTACT
>Ga0247730_1001442_pt1 | contig 13185 bp, 10 predicted proteins | sample UWRJL073202C2_FD_180959 | JGI IMG/M metagenome (GOLD analysis project Ga0247730, IMG submission 180959) | Plant litter microbial communities from Arlington Agricultural Research Station in Wisconsin, United States - UWRJ-L073-202C-2 | ecosystem: Environmental > Terrestrial > Plant litter >...
AGCGCCACGTCGTCGATCGAAAAACCTACAAGCAGCTCCGCTCAGCCGCCCTGGCCGAGTGGCAGATCCACGCGAGCTAGGCTGCCATCCTCAAAGACCGGGGTGCATCGTCGAGAGACGAGTTCGCATTGGACTGACACCACCCTTTAAGCAGCAGCACCTCTGATATCTCGGACCCATACCGCTGACAAAACCAAAGCACAGGCCTGATGTGACTACCGGACGATCGTGACATGACGGCCAATGTGCGACTCTCACGCGGACTTACGGGTGTCAGAACCCGCTTCAAAGTGTCGGCCACTCGTTCAGTTTCGCCCCGCCCATTAGGATCCGGCCGCCAATAGACATGGTGTTTTGGTTGAGGTGGCGTACAGATTACAAGCCGGATAACTGCAAGGAGGTCAGCCAGAGTGAAACTCATGACTTCACTTCGGGTGCCAAGTTGATGAATGTGGCGGCGCAGATCCCAGGATGCTGACAAGGCCGTCGACCGAGTACGGCTTCCGGAGGAGTGCAAAGCCGTGGTCTGTCTCCTCCGCCAGAACGTGACTATACCCCGTCGTGAGCACGACCTCGAGATCCGGCCAGCGTTCAGCGATGCTGCGCGCGAGATCGAGACCGTTCATGCCAGGCATGATGATGTCCGTGAAAACAAGGTCGATCTTTTCACGCGCTACACCTAACAGCTCCAGCGCAGCACCACCGTTTTGGACCCACGTAACGATCTGCCCCAACTCTTCGAAGAGGCTTCGGGCGAACTCGCCGACAGCCTCATTATCCTCGACGAGCAGAACGCGCTTGGTGGCAAGATTGTGATCGCGGACCCTGGACGATGACACAGCCTGCCGCTCTCTATCTGCTATAACCATGGGCAGATACAAGGTGAACGAGGTGCCGATTCCCACCTCGCTGTGCACGTCGATTTCTCCGCCTGACTGCTTGGCAAAGCCGTGCACCTGGCTGAGGCCGAGGCCAGTCCCCTTGTTCAGCCCCTTGGTGGTAAAAAAGGGATCGAAGATCTTCGCCATCGTCTCAGGTGGGATGCCGCTTCCGTCGTCGGCGACGCGAACGGCCACGAAATTCCCGCTGGCGGAACCGTGGCCACGAACGGCAGGCAACCCGGCCACGCTCTGCACCATGATCGCTAGCTTGCCGCCAGCTGGCATCGCGTCGCGCGCGTTGATCACGAGATTCAGCATTGCCGTCTCAAACTGATTAAGATCGGCATTGACGAACGCACCTTCTGGGGCCTCGATTGCCAACGCGATGGTTGAGCCAACGCTGGTTTCAATGATCCGTCGCATTGCCGCAACGCGCTCTCCCGCGTCGAACATCTCGGGCTTGAGGGCCTGACGTCGAGAAAAGGCAAGCAACTGTGAGGTCAGTGCGGCAGCCCGATCAGCCGTTTCGCTAATGGCGTCTATGTAGCGCTCGCGCTTTTCCGCGGTGAGCGTCGGCATCTTGAGCAGGTCGACCGAAGATCGGATGATGGTGAGCAGATTGTTGAAGTCGTGTGCGACGCCGCCAGTAAGGCGTCCGACCGCTTCCATCTTCTGGGCCTGCGCTATAGTCTCACGCGCGCGTTCGACCTCCTGCTGGGCGTGCCAGCGCTCCGTTAGGTCACGAGTGACCTTCGCGAAACCGATGAGGGTGCCCCCTTCATCGTAGATCGGGTCGATCAGCACGCCTGCGCGAAAACGGGAGCCGTCCTTCCGAACGCGCCAGGCTTCCACCTCGTACTTGCCCGCCTCCCTGGCGGTGCGGAGCGCGCGCTCGGGCTCTCCGGCTTGCCGGTCCTCCTCGGTGTAGAAGCTCGAGAAGTGCTTCCCGACGATTTCATCGGCGCTATAGCCCTTGATAGCCTGTGCGCCGGGATTCCAGTTGCTGACGTATCCATCAGCATCGAGCATGTAAACAGCGTAGTCTTTCACGCCTTGAACAAGGAGACGAAAGCGCTGTTCGCTTTCCAGAAGTGCCCGTTCGGCCGCCCTCTTGTCGGTCACGTCGCGGGTGACCTTCGCGAAGCCGATGAGGTTGCCTCCCGCATCGAGGACGGGATCGATCACGACGCTCGTCCAGAAGCGAGTGCCATCCTTGCGAACGCGCCAGCCCTCGGCCTCGAACGTGCCCTTGGCGGCGGCCGTATCGAGCGCTCGTTGTGGCAGCCCGCTCGCCCGGTCTTCGTCGGTGTAGAACAGAGAGAAGTGCTGGCCGATAATTTCGTCGGCCGAGTAGCCCTTAAATCGCTGCGCGCCTGCGTTCCAGGTCGCCACGTGCCCCTCGCGATCCAGCAGGTAAATCGCGTAATCCCTGATGGCGTTGACGAGCAGCTCGAAACGGCCAAGCCCATCGAGGCCGTCCGGGCCTTTGTTCCCACTCACGCCCTTGTCCACCCTCACCTTCCCAAGCCGAGCAGCCGAAGCTGTCTGCTTTGAGTTCTCTCTGAAAGTCATGTGCCTAGCACAATCAGCCCCTGTGTGAACCGCGGCCAAAGGGCATGCCGAAATTGATAGTGGCCGCGGCACGCTGTGCATGGCCAACATGAATGCAGGAAGCTTATCTGGCGGTCGCTCGATGCCAATCAATGACCTCAGGGGTTAGGTCTGGATCCGCGCCTCCGGCTCGACCTCCCTGGATTTCAGCCTGGCGAGCGCGTCGACTACCTGATAGCAGGCGAACGAATAGGCGAAGACAGCCGCCACGCTCTCCGCTGGCCCGTCCTCGCCCTCGCCGATCACCACGAGCAGCGGCGCCGCCGTCCCACACCGAGCCAGCCCGCGCCGCGCCACCGCATGCTAGCGGATGCTGACCAGGCACGCCCCGAACCCTGACCAGTCGGCTAATCCGGCAAGCGCGTGTTCGGACGTATAGGCGCCGATTACCGTCGCGCCGGCCCGGCCCAGCGCGCGCTCTAGATAGGAGGACACGAACGGATCGTGATGGGCAAGCAATATTGGCCACCCGTCGAGCGGCTCGCTCACCTCACCCATGGTGCACCCCCTTTTGTTCGTGTTAATCGGCGGCGAGCTCGATCGCCTCGCCCAGTGTCGGCTCCTCTCGCAGCGCGCGGGAAGTGAACACCTTGCGATAGGTCGCCAGCGCCTGCCCCACGACCTGATCCATATTGTAATAGCGATACGTCGCCAGGCGCCCTACGAACGTCACATCCGGCTGCGCGAGGGCCAATGCCTCGTACCGCTTGAACAGGGCCTGATTCTCCTCGCGTGGGATGGGGTAATAAGGATCGCCTACTTCGCTCGGATATTCGTAGGTAATGCTGGTCTTCGCACAAACCTGGCCGGTCAGATGCTTATATTCGGTAATGCGAGTGTGCGGCACCTCCGGCGATGGGTAATTGACCACCGCTACATTCTGGAACCGTTCCTGATCGAGGCTCTCGTGCCGGAACTGGAGTGAGCGGTAGGGCAGCTTGCCGTGGCGATGGCCGAAATACTCATCGATTGGCCCGGTGAAGACGAGATGGTCGTGCGGATAGGCTTCCCGCGCCTCAACATAGTCGACGCCCAGCAGAACATCGATATTCGGATGATCGAGCATCCGCTCGAACATTGCCGTGAAGCCATCCGCCGGCATCGCCTGGAACGTGTCGGTAAAATACCGGTCGTCTGTATTGGTCCGCGTCGGCACCCGGCTCGTAACCGACTTGTCGAGTTCTGAGGGATCTATCCCCCACTGCTTGCGGGTATAACCCTGGAAGAACTTCTCGTAGAGATCCCGGCCTACGGCCGAGACAACGACGTCCTCCGAGGTCCGGATCGTCTCCACAGCTTCAGCGCGCGAGGCGAGAAAGGCTGCCGCCTCCTCCTCGGTCTTCAGAGCTATATCGTAAAGCCGGTTCAGCGTCGTCCGATTGATCGGCATCGGCACGAGCTTGTCGTCGACGCTCGCGAGCACGCGATGCTCGTAGGGCCGCCAGCTCGTGAACCGCGACAGATAATCAACAATGTCCTGGCTGTTCGTATGGAAGATGTGGGGCCCATATTGGTGGATCAGCACGCCCGCGTCGTCGAGATGGTCGAAGGCATTGCCCGCGACATGCGGGCGGCGATCGACCACCAGCACGCGCTTGCCGCCGTCGCGCGCCAGCCGTTCGGCCATCACCGCGCCGGCAAAACCCGCGCCGACCACCATCACGTCGTAATGGCCCGCGCGCTCGGCCGGCCAAGTCGTCGGCGAGATGATCGGCTGCACGGTAGCGTTCCGCTCGCTCGCCACGCGGATCAGCGCGTCCATGCGCGCGAAGGTGCTGTCCCACGAAATGTCCGCCAGCAGCCGGTCGACCTCCGGCAACCACACCTGCGGCGTCGCCGCCATCGCCAGCACTTCGTCGCAGGCGGCGATGAACGTCTCGGGAGTGTCCGCGATCTTGACGGCGGCGACATCGCCATAATGGCGGATCACGTCGCGGATCGGCGTCGACACGACCGGCAGCCCGCCCGCCAAATATTCGGGCGTCTTGGTCGGGCTGATGAAGCGCGTCGCCTCGTTGATCGCGAACGGCATAAGCGCGACATCCCAGCCGCGCAGATAGTTGGGCAGCTCCGTATATGACTTGCCGCCGAGGTAATGAATATTGGCGCGGCGCGGCAGATCGTCACGGTTGATCTTCACGACCGGCCCGACGATGATGATCGACCATTCGGGCCGGGCGTCCGCCAGCGCCTCGAGCAGACCTAGGTCCATCCGCTCGTCGACCACTCCGTAGAAACCGAGCCGGGGCTTGCCGAACGAGGCTTGGTCGGCGGGATCGAGCCCCGCCGTCCGCGCCACCCCGAAATGAGCGACGTCGACGCTCGAGGGGAAGGGATGGACGCTCGGATGGCGATCCCGCTTAGCCTCGTAGAGGCTGTAGCCGCCGGTAAAGACGAGGTCAGCCTGCGCCAGCAGCCGCCGCTCCAGATCCACCAGTTCCGGCGGCGCGCCTTTGAAGTTGGCGAGCTCGTCCATGCAGTCGTATACGACGCAGTCGGCCGCTACATGCTCCGAAAAGGAGAGCATCATCGGCGTGTAATACCAGCGAATCGCCCGGGCGTTATTGCCGGCCATGTAGTCGTCTAGAAGCCCGTGCAGCGTTTCCGTCTGCGCCGCGCTGCCCAGGCCCGCCGGCAGCTTCGGCGTGGCGACGATCACGCCGGTGTCGGGGCAGACCCGAATTGCTAGGCTCGCCGCCGCGCCGTCCTCGGCGCCGAGCGGCTCCTCCCAGAACACGACCGTGGCTCCATCGGCGAAGCGACTCATCAGATGCTGCGGCCGCTGGAACACGAAATCCCACCGCAGATGGCTGAAACAGATCAGCAGCCGTTCGACTTCACCCCCGTTCCCAGCGGATACCCCGGAGGGCGATGCGGCTGCGGGCATGACGGTTCCTTGCTGTTACGTGAACAAGGAAAACGAGATCCTCTCACCCCCGTTCCCAACTGTTTGATTTTATTTGTATAATCTTAGTTAAAGTTAAACCTAGATCAATACGCGCGCGCAACTAATGGGAGTGCGTCACGTTTTCCTCTTGATCTCGGCTCGCAGCCGGTAAGGGAACGTGAGATGAAGCGGCTCGAACTGTGGGGAGGTCCCGAATGCACGGTAAATCGCATCGCTGATCGCTTTGGCGACCAGCTGGCGATGACTGGCCACGATGCCCGCGACGGCGACCTCGATCTGCTCGCCGATCTCGGCATCGCCGCGATCCGCTACCCGTTGCTGTGGGAGCGCGTCTCCCCGCAAGACCCCGCCGTACGCGATTGGACGTGGAGCGACGGGCGCCTGGCCGGGCTGCGCGAGCGCGGCATCGCGGTCGTCGCCGGCCTCGTCCACCACGGCAGCGGCCCCGCCTATACGAGCCTCGTCGCCGACGATTTCGCGGCCGGCGTCGCGGCCCATGCCGCCGCCGCCGCAGCGCGTTATCCTTGGATCCGCGACTGGACGCCGGTCAACGAGCCCTGCACCACCGCCCGCTTCTCCTGCCTCTACGGTCACTGGTATCCGCACGCGCAGGACGAGCCGAGCTTCTGGCTCGCGCTACTCAACCAGATCGACGCCACCCGACTCGCCATGCGCGCAATCCGCGCCGTACGTCCCGATGCGCGCCTCATCCAAACCGACGATCTCGGCCGCACCTATGCCACGGTCGGCACGCGCGAGCAGGCGGCGTTCGACAATGTCCGGCGCTGGATGGGATGGGATCTACTGACCGGCCGCGTCACGCCCCGTCATCCCTTTTGGGAGCGGCTGCGCGGCCACGGTTTTGCGGATCGGCTCCACGCCATCGCCGACGATCCCTGCCCGCCCGACATCATCGGTGTAAATCATTATCTTACCAGCGACCGTTTTCTCGACCATCGCCTGCGCGCTTATCCGCAGGATCTCGTCGGCGGCAGCGAACGCCAGCGCTTCGTCGATACCGAGGCGGTGCGCGTGCTGGACCCGCCGCCCCCGGGCCTCGCCGGCGTGCTGCGCGAGGCATGGGACCGCTACGGCATCCCGCTTGCCATTACCGAGGCGCATAACGGCAGCACCCGCGAGGAGCAGATGCGCTGGACCTTTGAGGCGTGGCGCACTGCCGAGCAGCTCCGTGACGACGGTGTGGACGTGCGCGCGGTGACCACCTGGGCGCTGTTCGGCAGCTCGGGTTGGAACACCTTGCTCACCGCGCCTGGCCTCTACGAACCCGGCCCCTACGACGTGAGCAGTGGCATCCCACGCGCGACCGCGCTCGTGCCGCTGCTGAAGGCGCTCGCCGCCGGCCGCAAGCCCGACCACCCCGTGCTGCAAGGCGAAGGCTGGTGGCGCCGGGACATCCGCCTCCACCACCCCCCCATTGCCCGCCCGGCGCCGATGCGCGAGCATCTTCGTACCACTCCTGCCGCGCCGAATTGCACCACCTCGCCGTCCCTGCTCGTAACAGGCGCAACCGGCACCCTCGGCCAGGCGCTCGCCGCTGCCTGCCACCACCGCCACATTGCCCATGTGCTGACAAGCCGCGCCGAACTCGACCTTGCTAGTGACATCGGCATCGCCACCGCGCTTGATCGCCACGCGCCCTGGGCGGTGATCAATGCCGCCGGCTGGGTTCGCGTCGATGATGCGGAGGATGCTTTGGACGCCTGTATGGAAGCGAACGCGGCAGGTGCCACGCGCCTCGCCGCCGCCTGCGCCGCACGCGGCATCGCGACCGTCTACTTTTCCAGCGACCTTGTCTTCGATGGCACCGCCGACCGCCTTTATGTCGAGAGCGACGCACCTGCTCCGCTAAGCGCCTACGGCCGCAGCAAGGCAGACGCTGAGGCCGCGATCGCCGCCCTCCCTGGCACCCACCTGATCGTGCGAACTGCCGCCTTCTTCTCTCCCTTCGACCCGCACAATTTCGCAGTCCACGCCGCCGACGTGCTTGCCGCTGGCAACCGCTTTGCGGCTGCCGACGACCAGATTGTCTCGCCGACCTACGTGCCGGACCTCTGCAACGCCGCGCTAGACCTCGTGATCGACCGCGCGTCCGGCATCTGGCACCTGACCAACGGCGAAGGACTCTCCTGGGCGGACTTCGCCCGCCGCCTCGCTACCGCCCTCAGCCTCGATCCCAGCCGCATCGACGCGAGACGCGGCACTGAACTCGGCTGGCGCGCCCGTCGCCCCGCCGCCGTTCCGCTTGCCACCACGCGCGGCTCTTTCCTCCCCACGCTGGATCATGCGATCGCTCGCTTCGCACGCGAACTAGAAGCAAGCGGGCGCCTGCAAACCCGCACCGCGGCGTGAGTACACCCGGGAGCGCCGGCCCCGTGCCGAGGTCTAAGCTCGAACCGCATCGTTTCCCCCGGCGAGCACCCGCATACCCAAGGGCATACATCGCTTGACGGGTTCACCAAAGACGGCATTGGCGTGGCTCACCGGCTCGAACACGAGCAGCCCGAAGTCTTCCGGCGAATAAAACTGGAACAAGCGCCCGTTGGCGGACGCGATGCGCAACCATAAAGCTCACGCTTAGCTTCGCATCCGAGTAGCCTTGGCCGCGCCACTCTGCCGCTTCATGCGGTGGATCGTCGCCGATCCACGCATAAGCGAGCACCCTGTCACGCACCTTCAGCCTAGCATCTCGCACGCGGGTAGCCGAACCGCCCTCCTTCAGGTCCCGCACTGGGTGATCTGCCACAAATCCAAGATCCGGGAGGCATGAGCCGACGAAACGTCGCGAGATGTCTCGTACGCACCGTCGACTGCCTCGGCATGTCCCTCTAGGCTCGCCTAGCCCCAGCCGGCATAGCCGCCAACGGCCTTGATCCACACCACAGCAAGCGTGTCAGCACGAAGAAGCTCTCCATCTGCTAGATGCTCAGCGGTTCACTCCCTCCGTGGAGAGCGGTTCGGCCGGCATCCGCGCCAGCATGTCCCCGGCCCGCGCCTCCTGCTCCCGCGCATCGACCCGGCCGACATGGGAGGGCGGCACAATAGGCACGGTCAGGCATACGCTCTGCGCCGGCAGCACGTCGCGCCAGTCGGATATTAGCTGCTTGTAGGCTTTGCCAACCGCGCGAATGTTGCGGTCCAGATCGTAGAGGCCGAGTGGATTGACGCGGTTGTTCTGCTCGCGGAGCGCCGTATCCCAGTCGACTTGATCGATCAGCGAATACCAGGTGAACCCCACGGTCGGGATGCCGACATTGCGGAGGCGCAGCACGTTCGCCCACTCCTTCCACAGCCAGTTTACTGCCTCATCGCCGTTCGGCCCTTCGGCAAAGTTCGTCTCTGTATGCATGACCGGCAGCCCGTATCGGCCATAATATTGGCGCGTGATCTCGCTATAACCAAAAACTTCTCCGCTAGCCCACGTCCGCCCGTCATGATGGACGCGATGCTCGTTCGTGCAGTAGTAATCGTTCCCGAGGATACAGTGCTGCTTCAGCCGATTGCCGAGGAAGAAGTGATATTCCTCGCGCGTCATGGCATTGTCCATAAGATATTCGTACATCTCGCTATCGACCCGCCGGCCATAATTGAGATCTAGGCTCAGGAAGCGGCGCGCATTCATGATCTCGGCCGGGCCGATCGCGGCGGGGCTGTCCGCGTGAAAATATTCCGAGGATTCACTTTGAATGAAGATCGCGTCAGGCCGCCGCTCTAGGATTGCTTGCATCGCCAGCACGTTGGCCTTCACGATATGCTTGAGTGCTGTGACGAAGGCTCTGTCGCTGGAAAGCTGCTCGTTCCACCAGCCATACAGCGCGGAGAAGACCGAGCATACGAACATCTCGTTGACCGGCGTATAGACCTGCACCCAATGATAGCGTTCAGCGAACGCGGCTGCATAGCTCGCAAACAATTCTGGAAAGTCTGGGTTTTGAAAATTGCCAATCCAGTCTGGCACGCCAAAATGACAGAGATCAACGATCGGCGTGATGTCCCGCTGCCGCAGATCGCTCAAAGTCAGGTCTGCGAACTCCCAGTCATAATTGCCCGGGCCAAGGAACGTCTTGTGCAATGGCGGGCCGAAACGGAGGAAGCCGATGCCGAGATCCTGCACCAGATCAAAATCGTCGCGCCAGCGGGCATAATGGCCGCATTTCTCCATCTCATCGATGCGCGTACGACCTCCGTCGATGGTCGGGATGCTGTTCTCTATGCCGGTGCAGAACATGAAATTGGCCATCGCCCCGTCCTCAACCGGAAAAAGGAAGCTGAGGCTGACCGCCAACGTGGGGCGTCGCCACTAGCAGCGCACCGGTCAGCACCTGATCGGCCTTCGCCGCGTCGTGGCGACGAACAGCCGGTCGAGCTCCTCGGCGTCGAAGGTGCAGTCCGTTGGCCACTGTACAGGCACGTCGCGCCGGCTTGTCCCCGCAGCGTCTATACCAAAGCGGCCCATATACCAATCATTGCGAACAGGCATGCAGAGGCAGCCCTCCGCCTCCAGCGTCATCCCATTGGCATAGCCGTCCGACCCTTGAAAATAGGAGTACGGCCCGCGCGAGCCCACCGCCCCTCCCGCTCCGAGTGAGAAGCTATAGTCCATTTGTCGCGCGAGACCGCATTGACGGGCCACGACGTCCGGGCTGAACGCCAGCCCCTTCGTCACCCCGGAGCCTTCGTCGACGCGCGTCGCCGCCCGTGCCGGATCAAGCCTGTACAAAGCGCTGTTCGCCGGCGTCTTGGCATCATCGATCGTATCCGCGGAAGAGCCCGGCGCCGGCGGGGCGCAATCGCACGACGCACCCTACCGGACGGCTTTGCGGTTTGGCTACCCCATGCGCCAAGTCGCAATCGCCTCACTATCGACTTTGTAGATCATCCGTTTTGCGGCCACCTCAATTCGACCTTCGTCCAGCAAGCGGCGCAGAACACTGCCACCCCCAGCGGCGCGGAAGGATCAACGCGGTACATAAAGCGGCAACGCGAGATCACAGTGGAGGTTGCAACATCAATCCTTGCGCCGATTGGCGGCTGGCTAGTTACCGCTGCCACGCGGAGCATTGCAGGCTGGATCACGGATGATGTGGGCACAACGAATCAGAACTCCAGTGGGCTCTCTCAGATCTGTGGGGCAGCTGTTAGCGGGCGGCCATGCCGCGTAAATCGAGAGCCAAGCCCCCTCCCCGTTCCGGTGCTTCAATTCTTCACCAGAGGTGATCCGGCTCGTAGTCATGATGTACGTTCGCTTCCCGCTCTCGCTGCGCAATGTCGAAGACTTGCTGTTCGAGCGCGGCATCGACATTTGCCACGAGACCGTGCGCCAATGATGGAACAGGTTCGGGCCCCTTTTAGCCGGCGATATCCGCCGGCAGCGGGTGAGCCACATGCGGGGCTATCGTCATTGGCGATGGCACCCCGACGAAGTCTATGTGAAGATTAACGCTGAGACGCACTATCTCTCAATCTACGATCTATAGACGCGTAGCCGCCGGAACATCCCCGTTTCCGGTCAAACTCAGTCGGAAAATGATTGGCTAGTACGCTTGAGATTTGGGCGAATGGATTGCTGATCCGACGGGCTATCGATGCGGCTGAGGCATGCCAAGTTACGGTCCACGATTGGGAGCGGCTAGTCTTTATCGCCGATTTCGACCCGGGCTTCATGCTGCTGGATGGGCCATGTCCCAGAATTGCGGGTAAATCCGAATAGATGGCGCTAGCGAGTCGGCTGGCCGTCGTGCGACGCCTTAGTCCGGTGTTCGATCCGTATTAGCTTTAAGGAAGCCGATCGGTTTCGATGCGATTGATCGCGACTGTCGGAGATCTCTCTTCGTCATCTAAAGTTACGCGGTTCAACCGAGCAAGAAGGTCAGCAACGGAGGCTTCGAACGACGCGTAACCGGGGAGCGGGAACGACGCACTCAGCAGATGCGACACCGTAGGTCGCAAGATGCTCAAGCCAAATTCGTCCCTACGCCGATGTGCCATACTGCTGTCCTGCAATTAGGCTACGAAGCAGCAGGGCAAAACTGATACGATCAGAGTGATCGGCCGTCCTTCTAGTGCCCGCGTCAACGGTATGTTGGAGGCTTCTCATTATCATAGGGCGGTCGCTTGCCACCGCGCTGCTCACGCGCCTTTGTAGCGCTGTCCTTCAGCCGCTCACCGGTCTCTTCGGCAGCTGCCGGCGTCAGCGATACCGCGACCCCATCGGGGCCATCTACAATGACCGTCCCTGCCTCGGCGTCGGTGTCGCTGGCTCCATCGTGAACTTGGTTGCCGCCCATAAGCAACTCTACTCCGATTAACGAGTAGCCAGCTTAGTCTACTCCGATTAACGAGTAGCCAGCTTAGTCGATCCGTGAACGAATGCGGATGGGACGCCCCGTGGTCTTGCTGCGACAGAGTGCGACCGACATGGTGCGGAACGCCTTGAGCCGAACCGGCCACTATGCGATTCGCACTCCGGCGGTGCACCGTTCTGCGCTCGTATCGAAACGAACGCTGACCAAAGCCACACCGTCATAGCCTCCGGTTAACCCGCTGCTGCTAGTTAGCCGGGGAACGCGTGCCTCCATCATATGTTAGTAACAGATCGCCAGCCGGTAATGATGGCGCTGTCGGCTGAGAGACGTTGCGCTCCCGTCCGAAGGGGAGATGTGCAATGGCGGACGAAAAAAAGCGCCGCTACCGGCCACAGGCGTATTCAAATTCGATTACGTCCAAATGAGAGCAGTCCTTGATCGATCGAAACGGGCTCGGGATCAAAGCCACAAGCTAGTTGCGGAGCGTCGGGCTGCAGCCGTGACTCGCGAGCTCTGGAAGACTAGCGACGGAGAGATCGTGATCCCTCGATTTGGCCGCGCTAACTTTGCGGAACAGGATCGAGACTGTGGCCGTTTTAGTAACGTGGGTCATGCGAAAACCTACAAAGAGCCGAGCAAGGTCAACGCCGACAAAGGCGAGGTCATCGTAGATGGGCCGGACGGTGTCGCCGTGACGCTCACGCCAGAAGCCGCGTTGGAAACTTCGCAACGTCTGCTCGACTCAGGGCTGGAAGCCGCAGGCCAGAAGCACGCATTGAAGCGTTCATAGGAGGCGTTCAGGCCCAATATGTCTGCCTGATCAGCCCGCACGAATTGCGGGGCGGCGACGCGCTTGGGCGGCTTGATCGTGACGAGTTAGTGTCCGCGAAGAGAGAAGTTGGGGGCGGCGTTGTGAGCAGGCGTCGTCAGCTCATTGGCCGGCGCGGAGACGCTTGCGGGACGGCTTGAGCAGGGACGCACGTTGATCCCGCGACAAGTGAGTTCCGCGCTAATCACGTCGCACTCATCCGCATGGTCAGCCGCGCGAGCCGCATCGTACATATCGAGCAGCGTGTCGTTGTCGATGGACCGAAGCGGGCTAGGCGCCTCATCCATGTTACTTTTCCTTCGGCAGTTTGGCCGCCGCCGCGTTCAGCTTCTCACGGTTATTACCGACCTTTCGGATCAGGTCTCGCGCCTGCTCCGCGGTGATGTCGTGCTTCTTGGCGAAGTAGCTGACCTCATAACCTTCGCCGCCGGCTACCTTGCTCCTGTCGTTTGCGCCACGCTTCAGTTTGTCGTCAGCCATAAACGCCTCCTTAGTCGAGCCGACAACGCGCGGCGTCCGAGAGAGTTCGCGGGCGCGGTTACCCATAAGAAATGCTGCTACTTTCGCAGCGACAGTGCAAATTCGCTCGCGATCTGGAAAGCGGTAAATGGCCATGCCATGCATGTAGCGTTC
>Ga0247730_1001443_pt1 | contig 13183 bp, 26 predicted proteins | sample UWRJL073202C2_FD_180959 | JGI IMG/M metagenome (GOLD analysis project Ga0247730, IMG submission 180959) | Plant litter microbial communities from Arlington Agricultural Research Station in Wisconsin, United States - UWRJ-L073-202C-2 | ecosystem: Environmental > Terrestrial > Plant litter >...
GTGCGTGATCTATATTGTAAATACAATATGCGATTGTCCTAACTCAGCTCCACTCGAAGAAACCCAACGTTCTCGCCCACCGACAACCTAATGACACCAGTATCACAGAAGTTATCGGCAGCCAAAAAGAAGAACTTTTCGAAGTACGCACACTTTACTATCTCCACTGAAACCTATTCTCATCTCAGTGTCTGCACATTAGAGGCCGAAAGCCTGTTCAGTTATTTGCCACGGGGCCACCGAAGGAGGATAGCAGCGATGGCGATGTAGACGACGACATGGCTATAGATCCCAAGACACAGCAGACACCAACCACTTTGCAGGATGATGATAACCCCTTCTAAACCTTTCCGCGAGCCTACCGATCTTGTGTATCGCATCAGCTCTCCTTCCCCACCTTTCTGGTCGCTGTTAATTTATTTTTGTACAGAGCTCTTCGCTTGCTGTCCTTTCTCTCCTCGTATTTAGTAGTATGTTGTAGCGTCACTTCGTTTCTGAATCTCGTTTATTAGCTTTTTGTGTTGTCAAATGTCATGCCCATATCTGTACACTGCGTTCGTGACCTCTACCGCCATCATGGATACGCTTTACAATCATCTAAGCAATGAAGACATGGACGCTCTACGAGATCATTTACGCGACCTGGCTATAGACAGACTTGGAGAAGGCGTGGGACCAGGGAGACGTTTATCAACACAGTGCGTACTAGGCTATGCACTTCCCATGCCAATACCGGAGCTGACGCCACAGCTATCGGTAGACAGACACGAACTCTACTAGAAGGTTTACCCAGCCTGACCGAACAAGACTTGCGGAAATCTGGTCAACATGGTATGTATGCTACACTTCATTAAAGTACTGTCCACTACAAAGCGGTACTAGATGCAATATGCCCGATCTGCTTCACACCCTTCCTGGCTCTTCTTTCCGAAGAGGAAACGGCAATCGCTATGGACTCTCCCGCACATCCAATTGAAGAGTTAGGAGTAACGAAGCTCCAGAGATGCGGGCATGTATATTGTCGAAAGGAGTGAGCAATTGTTACGTCTGTGTTTACAATGGCGGGACATTGAACGCGTAACCCTTTCTATAGCATTCGTAAGTGGGTAGAAGGCGGTGTATGTTTCCTCTTAATTCCTCTATCCCTTTCGGCATTCTGATGCTATATTGCTTAGCGTGATTCCTGTCCACTGTGCCGTCGAAAATTCGTGGAGGACAACGAGGCAGGCCAGCCAGAAGCAACATCAGAAGAGGCGTTAACCCCAGCAGACGCAGAAGCCAGAGCTACAGAACTTCAAGAATTCTTCCGCTCCATTCTCAACAGCAATAACGTCGGTGCCGCCCCAAGTTTCCAACGTCGCGATAATAACAGAAACGAGTTTTCCGGAATGTATTCATGATTATGTAGATGGTCCGTTCATTTGTCAATTTGTGTGTTTAAAGAAAGTATACTGTAGCCTAAATCAACCCCCTCCAACGTCGATGAATATCATAGTAAGCAGATTAAGAAGGCACGCCAAGAGTAAAGAGGAAAAGAAAGTAGGTATAATGCTCTCTTCAGTTGCGACGGCAGCATCTGAACAGGTTCCTTCTGAGGAAGTAGTACAAACACTGCAAAACGTTCATACGTTAGAAATGAATGCGCTGCAAATCTTTAACGTAGTGCTCACCCCGATGAAGCGAACCAATGAAAGAGCAAAGGTTGAATAGAGAATGATAGCGAAGTACGTGTTTTGCTTCTTGGTCAGATCAGCTGCGTCCTTTGCGGGGTCATCGCTGGCCAGCCCGTTGAGATTCTCGATGGCGATTGCCAGGGTGGCATTGCTCAACATCCATAACGACACCAATCGAGTACGGAATGTTTTGTTCTGATCATCGGGAGTCGGCTTCTCAACAACTTCTTTGGTTTCGACTTTCGTGATGGCTCGGGTAACAGTCTCCTTGAACGCAGAGTCGACATCTTCTTGCGGTTTCACGGTATCAGTGACTGCTGGGGCATCATCTCCAGTCTTCTTGGACTTGACCGAAGGAAGAGCTTCCTCCTTGTCGCTACCCTTTGTTCCCCAAGATACCTAAAAAACTTCATGAGCACAACTATGAGAATCAACGATGATCAGTCTCACATCATGCAAATTACAGAAGGCATAAACATTCAGAATGTTAGTGAAACTAGGTGCAATCAGGAGATATTGCAAGAAACTCGAGAACATGTGCCATGGGTCACGCTAAACCATTCCGCGAATCAGGAAAAGCAAGCAGGGATGAAATTGCAACACGCACGTATAGAAGCGAAGCCACGAGATAAATACCGAAGGTTGATACCATAGCCGCAATGAGAGCACCAATCGGGGGTGTGAAGAACGATGCAATGACCTCACTTGAGGTCTTGTCCTTGAGTTGGTTTGGAATATCCTGGGAAATCATAAGCGGCAGAGCGAAGTGAGTCAATGCAGAAGAGACATACTGCGAAGGCCTTGCCGGTCAACCAGAATGAACAAACCAACAGATATAGCGCCATGAAGGCGTAAACCCTGAGCATAGTTCAGCATCCAAAATGATCCTGTAGCAACCAAGCATACCATAGAGTAGTTGCGTATAAACCACGTTCTCCTTTCGGTCGATTTCCAAGAGCCAGGATGAATTGTAGAGCAAGGAAGGCGAGGTATACCCATTTGAAGGCAAGATTAACCCAGTGGGTCTGATCGCAAGATGTCAAACAGGAGAAAAATAGGAAAGTCGCTTGGAACTTACAACAGCTTGCGTTCCAAAGATGACGATTCCTTGTGCCGGGCAGAGGTCGATGATAATAGAGAAAGTGAGCCACAAATTGGCGATAGCGAACCATGAGAAGATCAAGGTGAAGATGTTGTACAAAGCTTGTATATGCAAAAAGAACATGCGGAAAATGTTGTGTCCGGATCCATAGAAATGATAGAAGTTGGTCGTCGCGTACTGCCAACGGAGATGAGCATTGCCTCATGAGCAAGAAGGAAATTTATTCTTACCACTGATGCAGCAAACGAACCGTTCAACCAACGACGACGTTGACCGATAAGCTCGACAGCAGTTTCGGGCACATCGGTCTCAGCCTTACTTGGCTTGACATATGTCAAGACCCACTTCTCGTTCTTCTTTGCTACGAGTTCGAAGCAAAGAATACGATCCTCGGCCAAGAACATGTTCTTGGTGAAGATGTTCATGCCGTAAATACCCTTTGCACCGAGGCGGTCAGCCAAGGAATGATCTCCATGAAAGTACTGCTCCAATGGTCGTCCGAGAATAGCACGGAATCTGTAGGCCGAGAACGCTCCAGGCAACACGGACACATAGCCAAAACTACTCTCCAGAGGCTTGTCTATGAATCAGAGTGAGTGAAGTGCTGAAAAAACGGATTGCTATCGCTTACCAAGAATGTTCGACATCTTATATTCGAAGTTTTGCGCAGCAACAAGCGGGTTAAGCAGCTTCTTTCCTCCCTTAATCATAGCATGGATCTCTCCGCAGCAACCACCAAGGTTGACATCGTTGTAGAAGGCTTCCCACAGATAGTAGATAGACTTGCGTCCGGGCTTAGTTCCGGCATCAATAAGCACACAGATCTCGGGCTGTAGAAGCGTTGAGTATAATGACAACAGCTTGGCTAATGATACATACCTCCAGATGTCTGCCGATAGCATTGAACAACCAACGATGGGAGTTGATTTTCTTCTGATTCTTTGCCTTGAGCACGAAAATAATTTGAACAGGAACTAGATTATTGGGATCGTTCGGTTGAGGGAGAACCAGCTGCGGAGAAGAGTCGACGGATAATTGAGTAGTATACTGTATAATGGATGTAAGTTTCCGGACGTTACTGAGCTGTGTAAAACGCGTACCTCGAAGATGTGTGCCACGGTGTCTTTCCCATCAACTTGTTTCTTCATCACACCGTCCTGATATACACCAACTGTTGCCAATAGATCTAATACACTCTTGTCCATGGCTTCCAAGCCATCCACGATGAGAGCAACAGTGATTCGCTGCCACCCGGGTTGACCTTCCTCAGCGTGACGTTGCCAGTATTTCGATTGCTTCGTCTTGCAAATATCACGGATATTCAGCATGACACCGTGAAGCGTACGCGCATACAGGGTCTTGTCTTCGTTGTAGGAAGTGACTGCGATGAGGAGATCTGTCTGGCGATTATACAGCTTCGTGCGTAGCGTCCAGCCATCTGCCTCAGAAAATTCATCGGGGTCGCACGTTGCGGCAGTATAACGCATATGACTATTTATGGAAATGAGAAAAGCGCATTGCGTGAGGCAAGATGGGGTAACTTACGAAAATTCAGTGGACTTCGTGGCAGTATACCTAGCTTCAACAGCGCTGAAGACAGGTGTGGGTACAGGATACTCGGCGATGAAGTTTCCTTGCGTGAGTTTGACTTTCCTTGTCACACCACGTTTAATCGTCTGCCGCCTACGCCAAGCGCTGTCGACACCATTGGTAGAGGTTGTCATGACGGAGGCAGGCCGGCCATATGGATCACCATAGGCATTGGGGTCGACGCTTGATGAAAGGGAAAGGATGAGCAAAGCATATCGTGTAAAGCCAAAAGATGATGAACATACGATGGCGGATAGAATCCGCCAGCAAAAGAATGCTGGTCAGTCAGAGGCTGCTTCTCGATTTCTTCGTCATAAGGTGTGCCAAACTCATTCACATTGACTTGCGAGCTGCTCTCGAAAGGACGTGGCATAGTGCTTCCAAGAGTGGACATAGATGGATTGACATCGTATGGTCTAGCGGGCTCAGAGAATTGAGTTTGTCGTGGACGGTCAGCGAAGGGGTCGCCAACATGAGTTTCGGAAGCTGGTGAGACTGGAGAAAGTCTGCCAGCCATTGTCGGTGGCGAAGGATGGTGCTGGGATTGGTAAGAGTGTGGTGTATAGCCAACAAACGCGAAGCCCTTTTCGTTTTAAACAATTGTCGTGGTGGTAGCTGCGAGGCAGTCCTGGAGGCGCAGGACAGCACAGCTTTGGGTCGCGGTCGAGTGTCCTGATCCCATCAACATGAGTTCAAATCTAAATTATTAGCTATAGCCTACGCGACCTGGGTCGTGAACTAGACATTGAACTCTCATGAGCGCCCAAATCGAAACACTGCTGGCCCTCAGAAATTTCTGCCATTTCTTGAGACCTTTTAGAACGACAGAGGAGCGCATCTCTAGATCTACCATCTGAATCTGCATGCCAGATCCCGGCTGCTGAAGATGGCATTGCCGGACAGCGCATAAATACCAGGACGGTCCTCACTTTTGTTCTCAACAGTCGCCAGCAATATCTCTTGCCGCGCTCTCGCAACTTCAAACATGTCTACATCAAACATAATCCTGTATCGGTACGTCTTTGGTTTCATCTCTCTGACCCTGCTTGGCTCATCTCGCCTTTAGTTATGATGCTTCGCCATACTCTCACAAGATTGACAACATCTTATTATTGAAAGGGATTAAGCACAGTATTGTTAACGTATGTCCATACCTTCTGCTTTGCCTGAAAATTTGTCCTAACATGAGGTGCATCTAGGTGAGCCGGGTACCTCCAAGACCTGAAATAGCACAGCTCTTAGGGGTAACGTATCGTCAAATCCCTATCCTTGCCATAGGGAATGACGTATATTGCGATACAAGGTTCTTCCTCTTTCTAAATCCACATTTGAAGAGACGCTGAAGCGGTCGAGTTTCCCAGCTTGATTACGTCCACCCTTGAACGGCGCTTTCCTGAAACCAAATCAGTTTACTCTCCGAGAAAGGATGGTTCTTCGTCAGATGCCGGAATTATCAAGGCTTTCTCCAAGTACTATGTCGATGCATTGTTTCCCCTCGCTGCAGGTCTTTTACCCTGGGAATTAGCACCTAAAGAAGTTGCAGAGGACCGAGCTAAAGTGAGACATAAGCCAATTGGATACATTTCTTCTCTGAACTTCCCCATCTAGTTCTTTGGTATGAACACTTCAGCTGCGAAAGCGGCCAAACCCCATACTCGCAGTCAGTTTGTCAGTCAATTGGTATGTACATCTCGCGCCTCTATGCCTGAGTCATGATCTGACACCGCAACTACAGGCACTGTTGGACGAGCAACTCGCAGATGGCCGCCAATGGCTTTTTGACACCAAAGAGCCCACTTTAGCAGACATTTCGGTCCACTTTGTTATGGCATGGGCAAGGTCTTTTGGCGAATCTGCACATCTCGATAAGGAAAAGCTGCCTAATCTCAACAGAGTACGAGCCTTCCTCCGAGCTTATCTCTTCTTCTCCTATTTGGATGCTCATGCTTTTGTTTGCAGTGGTTCCCACAGGTTGAAGCCCAGCTTAAGACACTAAAGGCAGAAATTGGCGCCCCGGTCCAGTTACAAGGGGATGCAGCCTCTAAAGCCATCGCTTCCGCTGAGTGGGAAGATTATAGTACTGTGGGCTTTGATGCGGGTGGCCTTCCTGTGAATGCGGGAGATACGATAGCGGTCTCGTCTACCTCAGTTCGTGAGTGCCGCATCTGGTACCTAAAATGAACGCCACTTATAGTTTCTCTAGGGGAGCCCAACCCAACCCTCGGTAAGCTCGTGTCGTTGAACAAAGAAGAGGTTGTCATCGAAGTGAAGGGCCAATCTGGGACCATCCGCTGCCACTTCCCTCGTTCCGGGTATGCAATTAGAGCGGACAAAGGAAAGTTGTAGGACATAGCAAGCATAAGTTACAAGTGGAAAGCTATTCATCAGGCTGATCTCTGAGACCCATATCTGCCAGAGAATCAAGTTTAGCGATACCTGCAGCTGTAAGAAATCTGAAAGCCCTCAAACAGTGGTAGCCAATGAAATTCACTCGATGTATACTTGTTACAGCCGCGTCGGCGAGTGTGGTCGTCATCATAGGGCTGCAAAGTGCCACTTCTTGGAGCACTCTCGCTAGTCTCCCCTCATTCAATATGTCCACATCCAATGTGATCGTCTACCGGTGTGCCCCTTGGCTTGTCTTGCGGATCTGGTTCTGACTATGTTCAGCTACGAAGGTTCGCCTTACTCGAAGAAAATCGACAACATCTTGCTATTCAAAGGGATCAAGCACAGCATAGTCAATGTAATTTCATATCCCTTTATACGTTCGTTCAGAGTGGTTCCGATTATGATCTTGTCCTAGGTGGCATCAGCACCTCCACGGCCTGAGCTATCACAGCTGTTAGGGGTGACATATCGCCAAATACCGGTCCTCTCCATAGGCAACGATATATATTGCGATACAAGGTCTTCGTCTCCCTGGTCCAAATCTGATCAACGCTCTCATATCTCAAATCATCTAGCTTGATCTCCTCTGCTCTCGAACGAAGATTCCCTGATAGTAAAACCATCTACTCTCCTCGAAAGGACGGATCTACTTCAGATGCCGAAATCATCAAACTTTTCTCCAAGTACTATATCGATTCCATATTCCTTCTCGGAGTGGGCCTTCTTCCTTGGGATAAATTCCCAAAAACAATAGTAGAAGACCGAGCTAAAGTAAGTGGGCATATGCTCGAGATATCACCTTGTCTAATCACCTTCCCTGCTGCTAGTTCTTTGGTCTCAATGCCGAAGCCTTGGTCGCAAATAAGTCTCATACTCGCGGTCAATTTGTCAGCCAATTGGTACACCGCTCGTCCCAGATTGCCGTTGTGTTACAATCTAATTCTTCCCTAATAGTCCTTGTTAGAGGAGCAGCTCAGCGATGGTCGTCATTGGCTGTTTGACACTGAGGAGCCTACTTTGGCCGATATTTCGGTTCATTTTGTCGCCGCTTGGGTAAAATCTTGGGGAGAATCCGCGCACCTCAACAAGGAAAAGCTTCCATACTTGAGCAAGGTAGGGGCCCTTGGTTTGGCTTCGTCGCTCAATTCTCATTGTTCTTTAGTGGTTCTCGCAGATGGATGATTATTTAGATTCATTGAAGGCAGAATATGGTACTTCAAATGAGCTTCAGGGAGAGACTGCCTCGCAGGCTATTGCCTCCTCTAAATGGGAAGACTATGACGTTGTGGGTTTTGATGCAGGAGACCTCGAAGTCAAGATAGGCGATACGATCTCTGTGTCGTCCACATCAGTTCGTGAGTATAAAGCAAATACGGTTCACAATAACATTATCTTAACATTATCCCCATCACCCTACAGAAGAGTCTAATCCCACTGTCGGGAAGCTTGTATCTATGAATGCAGAGGAAGTAGTCATCAAAGTCAATGGCCAATCTGGGACTGCCCATTGCCATTTCCCTCGAGTTGGATTTTCCATCAAATCGGCCGTTTAGGTCTTCTGTAGAATCGCAGCAAGCAAGGAATATTTTTGTGAATATTAATCTTTCAATTGCACAATTTGCCTTGACGACAAATCCAAAGTACCTCAAGGATCGTGGAGATCAAACACAAACATTGTGATCGGAAATGAGCGGGTTTGATGGCGACTATAACATGTATGCAATTCTTACCATGACCACCAGCACGTCCTTCTTCAACTTCCCCTAATGACGGCTCTCAGCTTCTACACACTCTTTATTTCCGCGTGTATCGTGGGCGCATATGCATGGAGCTCAACACCATTTCAGCCTCCTTCTTACCCTCTAGCAGTTCGAACACCTTACTTATCGACGTGGTTGCCACAGGCCCAAGTGGGGAGCGCATTGAATGATGGATGGGCTGAATTTTGGACTGGTCAAGTGCGTGCACCTTTTTGTTTTACTTTCAAAGGCTTGGATCTGACACGAATTGAATAGATAGCAGCATGGACTGGATTCATGCGGGTGGATGATAAAACTTTTAGTTTTATGGGTGGTGCAGGGATGGAAGGACTTCTGAAAGCTACCCAAATCAGCGCTAATGTATGCGGTTCTTTCCCTCTTCTAAGCCACCGCTGAGATGCTCCTAGTTTACTAGCACGCAAAGCACGTTTGTTCTACGAGCTGGGCAGACAGGTGTAGAAGTTATTGTTACATTCATGAGTCCTGTGGAGGTACGGTGATGTTTCATCTACATTGACAACGACTCTGGATTTTTGATCCCCTTGACAGCCAGAAGACACATTGAAGCAATCCATACCATTCTCATACCTCTCCCTATCTGTATCCAATGCAGGAAACCACAAGGTCGCGTTGTACACCGACATTTCGGCGGAATGGCTCTCAGCGGATGGTGCCGCCCTAGTAAACTGGAAAACAACAGACAATGGGGACGGCACGAGAACCCATTCTGTCGGCTTAAAGAAGCAACTAGTTTACGGAGAAGCTGGCGACCACATTCTTTGTTAGTGCACCTTGCGGTCTTCTCTTCAAATTGCTTGTACTCAATCGGCTGTAGATGGGAACATACACTATTCGACCTCTGGTGGAAACTATCAGACTGGCGCGGATACAGATGTCCGGCCACAGTTCGTAAAGTCTGGGTCGCTATCAAATACAGAAGACACCAAGTATAGAGCCATCAGCGACGCATGGCCGGTATTTGCGTTTAGTCATGATTGGACTGGAGAGGAAATCGTCATGAGCATTGGGCACGTTCGAGATCCTGTCATTCAATATGGCCCCGAAGGTGCGACAAGAAGTCCATATTGGACTAGCGGCTTCAGTTCGGTCGGGGCTATGATCTCAGCATTCCACGCTGATTTTAAATCGGCCATGGAACGGGCAAATAAGCTTGACCAGAAAATCAGAGAGGACGCTGAGAAGATTAGCTCGGATTACGCGGACATTGTGGAACTCTCCATCCGCCAAGCGTTTGCAGCTACCGAGCTGACTATCGCAGAGAACGATCCAGCGGACGTGTTAATGTTCATGAAAGGTGCATATCGCACATCGCTCTTTCTTCCCAATTCCATTCTGAGATTCCTTTTCAGAGATTTCGAGTAATGGCGTGAGTATCTTCCTTTTAAAGAGTAGGCGGAATATTTAGGCCCACAACAGAACATGAACACTGTGGATGTGATATTCCCAACGTGGCCGCTGTACCTCTATTTCAACCCCAAATACGGAAAATATCTTCTGGATGCCCTCTTGCGATATCAGTCTACCGGTCACTATCCTAATAAATACAGCATACACGACTTAGGTCCGTCTTTTGTGGACATTTATTTTCCTCTCTGATTTCTTGCCCTAAGGCTCCCATTACCCAAATGCGACGGGACATAACGATGGGAAAGATGAAGCAATGCCTATTGAAGGTATTTTCCACCGCACGTCTCTACGTCCCTTCTCTTATCAGTCAAATAGAGAGCGGAAACATGATCATAATGGCTTTGTCCTACGCTCAGAAAACCGGGGATCTCTCGATGGTCACAGAATACTCTTCACTGTTTCAGCAGTGGGCCCAATATCTAGTAGAGAACTCTATGGTTCCTGATCACCAACTGAGTACAGACGACTTTGCTGGGCCCTTGAGCAACCAGACGAACCTAGCAATCAAAGGCATCGTTGCCATCCGAGCTATGTCAGAGATTTCCAAGCTCTTGGGACAGCAAGAGGCCAGTGATCGGTATAAGGTATGTCAAAATATCCGTTCTGTGGACAGGCAATATAGACTAATTGGGGCATACACAGAGTACTGCAGAGTCATATGTGTCGCAGCTTCTTGAAATGTCTACGTCGGCGAGCGGCGAGCATCTCACGCTGTCTGTTCGTTGATTCTCTCTGCTTCGTTCTCGTCTGACACAAATTTCGTGCAGTATGGAAACTCATCTAGCTGGGGATTGACATATAACCTCTATGGTGACTTATTATGCGGATTGAATTTGTTCGATGACTCTGTGTACGAAATGCGTAAGTCAGTTTGCCTGACGTTTACTCTCTTACTTACGCCCAGAACAGAGACTGAGTGGTATCAGAACGTCATCAACCAATACGGCATTCCGCTCGACACTCGCGCAGATTACACTAAGTCTGATTGGATGATGTGGACAGCAGCAACGATGACAAGCAGCAGTACACGAGACTCGATGATACGTGCGCTGAGAACGTGGGTATCGACAGGAAAGGCTGGCTCGCAGCCCTTCGGGGATTGGTATGGCACCAAGAACAACGCAGATGTTACTGTGCAAGGTTTCAAAGCTAGAAGTGTTGTTGGAGGTCATCGTGCGTATTTCAAGCCTTTTTTTCTCAGGCCTGTCGCTCATTATCCCTCGTATCTGTAGTGGCACTGGTATGTTCTTTCGCATCCCATTGTTCCCGCAATCATAGCTAACGGTAAGCAGATGACACTTCCGACATCAAACACTCTTCCAGAATCTGGAAGCAATGGAGGAAACTCAAGTGAAGGTCCTGATGATCAGGACTCTGCTTCGCAGTTATTTAGTGGGCTGTGTCGGTTAACATCCTTAGTGGTGACGTTGTTCCTTATGTAGTAGTGTTTGCCTTGATAATTTATTTCACGTCGTTGCCTTTCAGCATAGTAAAGCTCTCGCCAAGTCAGGATCGATACTGGGGACATATATATGAAACACGCTTTCATAACATTGGCGGCAAAGATCATTCGCTAAGCAGACACACACAGCAGCCATCCTTACTGCTACGTTTTGGTACTCCCATACTGCGTGATCTCGTTGCTCCACTAGATTCGCCTTCGAGGCAAGATGTTCGACACTGAGGGAAAAGACTCTGTTGCTCTTTGCTCTTTTCATCATACGTGGGCGTCCTCGCTGGGAAGACCCAAGGTGTTCGACAAAGAACCCGAGATAAGTTGTATAGAACCTTGAAGCAAACTGACCACGTTCACGTCAGATTGACAGCCTTCGTACTTCTCGATCGTCCTTGATGCTGGGTATATCCTTGTTGAATATGCCAAGTCACAACTCTTCAATTACGCATTCTGTATCGTCGAGCCTTCAGTGTGAACACTCATATCGCTTCACTTAGACATCCAGGATCTCAGCGTATGCCTCCGGCGCGATATACGGCAAAGCTATCGGGACACGCTTTGTTCTAAAACCTCTCTTCACCAAAGGCCTCTTCAACAATAACAGCGATTGTAGGGGGACAGTAAACAATCCTTCGCGAATCACAGACCACAATGCTTTGAGGTTGCTCTTGACCGGTCCATCCCTTGCATGGTATTGTCGCGTGACTCTAAAAGTGCCAGATGTAGGCCAGCCATTTGGGCTGACAGCCTTCCATAAAGTAAGGGATCGAGCGATGACTTCCTCGTAAATCTCAGAAGCACATTGGGCAGTGAGTCTATCTTCCACGCTATCGCAGACAAGCTATCCATGCAGACGCTTCATTGGCTCCCACGTTTCCGGCAAGACACCATACGAGAGCTATGGATACAGTCGGCATTAGCGTCTAGTAGTCACTGTGTTCAAATTGAAGGTTGAAACGCACGCTGATATCGAAACCCAGTACCCAAACATCCAATTTGAATGGATCGTAGGGCACCTCATCAGGGCCAAATCCAAATCCAAAAGCATAAAGTTCCGGTGCCAAGTGCGCTAATCTTCCGCCTTCGCAAAGAACTGGTTCGCTGGCCTGAGCTTCGTCCTCGAACCGGCGAGCGTAGTCAAAGTCGATATAGTAGAAGCGAACTTGTTCTGTGAAAAGGTGGTCGGCTTGAACGGGAAGTCTGTTTGCACTTGACCGTTCCGAACAACACCCATCATCGTATTATAGAGGTCAATTTCACTGGTGTAATGACTACGAGAGAAAAAACTCTTACCCGTGGACAACCAGGTTGCGATGCATAAAAGCTAGTCCCTACACAAAGAGACTAAGCAAGCGAGAATTAGAATCATGCAAGGCGCATACCTCCAACATTTGCTATATATATTCCACACTTTGGTACCGAATGTATAGGCCAGTATTTGTCGGAGATTATAGCCAGGGCAAGACATGAAACACGCTTTCCATCGTCAGAGGGTGGTTAACCTCCATGTCGTCCGTTACACCAAGCGCAGTATTAGGAAGCCAATCGATTGGAAAACGAAGGGTTTCATGGATAGGAATAGTGTGATTCTCTGGATCCTTATTTCGGCCATCCGAGAGAAGCCAAGTGTGAATCTCATGTTCATTCCTTGCTAGGAATTGGCGGAAAGGCGAGACAACGACCTTGATTAGCACTCGACGGTTGTCACTGCGGCGTATGGCTGCGGTTGTATGTCTGTGAATTTCCTAGAAGGCAGGTAGTGATGCATAAAATCACAATCAAA
>Ga0247730_1001445_pt1 | contig 13179 bp, 15 predicted proteins | sample UWRJL073202C2_FD_180959 | JGI IMG/M metagenome (GOLD analysis project Ga0247730, IMG submission 180959) | Plant litter microbial communities from Arlington Agricultural Research Station in Wisconsin, United States - UWRJ-L073-202C-2 | ecosystem: Environmental > Terrestrial > Plant litter >...
AACTCCTCACGCTGAATAGGCACGATCAACGCCAGTACATCTTTCTCATCGCCTGGTACATATCGATCAATGCTGATGTCACTCATGGTTGCTCTCCACTGCTCAATTAACACCCTGCCACTGCGGTTTGCTACCTGTGGCGACAGCCGTAATCATATGTGATTGCCGGACTTCGGATCACGCAGGGATGAGAATGCGTCGGTGCCAAAGTGCTGGGGTGCTGGGGTGCTGGGCACTGATGGCTCCGGCTTAGGTGATGTGGATACATCAGAAGCCGCATGACGAGATGATCTGGGATGGTCGGATTATTAACGTCTTATGATCAGGCAATCAGCTAACCAGCCCCCTGGAAAAATTCTCCACGGCGAAGTCCACAAACGCCCGTACCTTGGGCGCCATTTGCCTGCTGCTCGGCCAAACGACGTGGAAGGTGCTACCCCCCGCAAGGCTGCTGCCGAGTACCTTTTCCAGACGCCCGTCAGCCAAGCTCTCTTTAACAGCGAAATCAGGTACGCACGCGATCCCTCGACCCGCCTGCGCAAGATAGATCAGCGCCTCTACGTTGCTGCACACCATAGTCACCGGTAGGGACTCGCCTGCTTGAATGGCCTGTTGTTTCTTGAAAGGCCACTGATATAGCTTGCCTGAATTCTGCCACCGGTAGTGCAAGCAGCAATGATTCAACAGATCGGCAGGCTTGGTGGGAATACCTCGGTTTTGAAGGTAAGCAGGGGACGCTACCAGGCATGACTGGTAAGGCCCTAGCGGTCGGGACATCAGCCTCGAATCCTGGAGTTCACTTCCACGGATAACGACGTCGAATCCTTCGTCGATCACATCCACCATGCGGTCGGTGAAATCCAGATCCAGCTGTATCTCCGGGTAGCGCTCCATGAATGCGCTGATAACCGGCAAAGGCAATCCTGCAACCAAGGCCAGGCCGACTCGCAAACGCCCGCGAGGGGACGTCGTCAGCGCCGAAAGATCGTCTTCTGCGGCCTGGATCTCGCCCAGGATACGCCTGCACCTTTCCAGAAACACCTCTCCCTCAGACGTCAGTCTGACCGTCCGGGTGCTTCGTTGGAAAAGCCTGACCCCGAGGCGCTCCTCAAGTCTGGAGATGCTCTTGCTTACGGCAGACGCCGATATCCCTGTTTTCCGGCCCGCTGCAACAAAGCTCTGGCTTTGCGCGGTCTCGACGAATATTTCCAGGCCACTCAACGTCTCCAAAATCACCTCCAGATTAGTGACTGATCTGTCATCAGTGTTATGCACGGTACCTGCCTTAATCCAGACCGGTCAACGGCATACCATGATCAGCACAACGAGGCAGCAAGGTCGTTTAGCCGCCTTCTTTCAGAGCCATTGGCGACGTACTTCATCCCGATTGGTGGTGGCTCTTTTTACTTTTTCCCATTTGTTCATGTCGCCCCAACAGGCGGCTTTTCTGAAATCGACGATCTCTTACGGGTCGCCAAACCGAGAACACATATGAACACTGCTAACCGCTTGACCGTCATTGCTGAGACCCAAGCCTACTGGCGCGTCATCTTCAACAATCCACCGCTCGCTCTGTTTGATCCGACAACTTTTGCCGAGTTGAATGTCCTGATGGACAACATCGAGAAGGATGAGCATCTCAAAGTCGTTGTATTCGAGAGCGCCGACCCTGATTTCTTCATGAATCACCACGATGTCGAAAATCGGCTGACCGTTCCCGATCAACCCGGCGCAATGCCATTCTTCGGTAACTGGCCTAAGTGGGTCACACGCCTTGCACAGTCTTCGGTGATCAGCATCGCCAAGGTGCGTGGCCGGGCACGTGCTCAGGGCTTTGAGTTTGCATTGGCCTGCGATATGCGTTTCGCATCCAAGGAGCGCGCGAAGTTCGCATTGATCGAAGTGGGCGGTTCCTCAATCCCTGGCGGCGGCGGCGTCGAATGGCTCTGCCCACTGGTGGGACGCTCCCGCGCACTGGAGATCGTTTGCAGTGCTGACGATTTCGACGCCGACATCGGGGAGCGATACGGCTTCGTGAACCGGGCTCTGCCTGATGCTGAACTCGATGCTTTCGTCGATGCGCTCGCACACCGCATGGGACGCTTCGAGAAACGTGCGCTCGAGACGGGCAAGAAAATGGTAAACGCTCGTGCAGGCGTTCCTTCCGAAGGCGATCTGTGGATGTCGAACCATATCCTCCAGGGTGTAGACCTGTGGCCCGAAGCTCAGAATGCATTCACCAAAATGCTCGACGCCGGACTCGGTAAAGTCGGGGAGTTTGAGCTGCATTTTGCCGAACGCCTTGGCGATTTGCCTGCTGCTTAATCGCTCCGATCACTGAGCCGCTACCCCATGTGGGCCGCAGTCAAAACGACCTGCGGCGCACAAATAATCGAGGATTGAGCATGACCGCCTATGTTGTATACGTCAGAGATCGGATCACTGATCCAGAAGAGTTCAAGAAGTATGAGGAAAGCGCGGGGGCCGCATCTGCTGGCCACCCCGTCACGCCACTGGCGTTCTACGGTGCAGTAGAAACACTGGAAGGCGCTCCAGTTGATGGTGCCGTTATCCTTCAGTTTCCTACCCTGGCGGATGCCAAGGCTGCCTACGATAGCCCTGCGTACCAACAGGCGCTGACGCACCGGTTGAAGGCGGCTCAATACCGCGTATTTATCATAGAAGGGCTACCGGAGGTGGCGGTTTCTATAACACGAGGGTAAGCCTATGGTCGCCGCCCCATCTATCGATCAAGATGATCGACAGAGCACGATTGGCCAACAACTGCTGCTTGCGTTTGTCCGCTTTCGGCCAGAAGCGGACCGTAGCACCGGCTCAACTAAGCCCAAAACCGGAGTGATCCGCTTGCTCTAAAGTTTGAGGTCCACCCCATAAAAGTATCCACGGTAGGACTATGGCAGAAGAAACTGCGAAGACGACTCAAACCCTCCTTTGTTCTGAATGCTTCACGGATGAAGGACTGCGGATAGATGCATTCAAGCTCGGCACCGAAGAACATGTGAAATGTCCGAACTGCCACAGCCAAGAAGGCCGAAAGCTGACGAAGGAGCTTATCGAAGCTCTCGCATGGCGTTTTTTTGTGGGTGGTACTACCGTCCGTTGCGACTACGGTGCAGCGCCTGTTATTCAGTGCAACGAGCATCACTTTGGGAGGAGCGATATATCGCCCTCGATCTGGCTCAAAGATGACATCAGGCTTCTTGAGGAGGCTGCTCAGCTTGGCTTCTTCCACTACGGCCCGCGCCTTTGGATGGTTGGCGAAGTCGAGCCACTTAAGGATCTTCAGGACGAATTGAAGCGGTCGAAAATCATCAATCGCGTAATGAAGGAATACCCAGAAAAAACACTTGAAATGGGGCAGAAATTTTATCGCCTACGAATCTGCCCGCAGCGTCCAAGTGATCCAGCAGAGTACGACAGCCCACCTATCGCACTCGCAGGACAGGGGCGACTCGACTCGCCAGGCTTTCCTATCATGTACGGATCGCAGGACATCGACGTTTGCATCCATGAATGTCGAGCATCGACAGATGACGACATCTACGTTGCTACCCTGGAGCCTAAGCGGAACTTACGGCTTTTGGATCTTACTCATCTACTCGAAGAAGGCGTGACGGAATTCGAAAGCTTGGATATGGCTATCCATATGCTGTTCCTGGCGCGTTCCCACTCCTATGAAATTTCCAGAGCAATCGCATTAGCAGCCAAAGAAGCTGGCTTCGACGGCATAATTTACCCGTCGTTCTTTAGTTTGATTCGCACTGGCGGCCACCCTTTTGAAACCGCCTATGGTATGTCACTGCGGCGCTGTCATCCTGATCGGGAAAAATACGCAGAGGCATACACAATCAAAAATTTTGCCCTGTTTGGACGTCCGCTGGAGAACGGCCTTGTAAGCATCCAATGCATTAATCGTTTGGTACTCACTCAGGTCGGGTATAGAGGACACTTCGGCCCCGTGCAGTATTGACCGAAATGTTAGAGGTACTCAGATCAAAGGCGGCTACTGCCCATCCTTGAAGGGCAGCTTCGGGTCGATTCTGTTGAAAAAGTCGGGCGTGGTTTTCCCTTTAGAAAAGTACGCGTGTGAGCTTAAAATCTAGAATCAGCGCGGAGGCATTCCGGACAAAGATTTCACGTGGCAGCGCCCAAAAAGACGCTTTCGCAGATCAGTATTCTGGCCGATTCAGAAAGCCGACTTTTTCAACAGAATCGGTCGATAGCGCACGCTCAAGGCCGGGTATCCGTACCGGGCCTTGGTCTTCGCCATAGCATCTATTGTCTATTCAGCCCTGCGGCGCATCCAGCAAGACCCACAAACGTACGATCCTGCCATCGCTGATCTCTGCTGCATCAACACCGCTCACGACGACCGGCCCGTTGGCTGGGCCCGCGTGCCATTTCAAATATCCTAATCCGTGATGCCCCACTGCAACGCCTTCAGGCACAAAAGAAAAATCGGGCCCGAATTGTCTGAGAAGTGCGCCCGCAACGTCTGAGATCGCGGATTGGCCAATGACGATGCCCGTTGGCTCATACATTGTCGGCTCAGGAGAAAAAAGCTCTTGGACGGCAGCATTCCTCTTTATATCGTCTCGCTCGTTGAATACTCGCTCCAGATTCGCGCGCAGGAGGGTGTTGTAATCAGGCTCAATCGCCGTCTTTGATGCTTCATTGGAGTCAGTCATGACGTTTCCTTTGGTAGTGATGAGGTCGATCAGGCGCTCTGACCGCCATCGACGTTGAGCGTGGCGCCAGTGATGTACGACGCCTCGGGGCCGGCCAGGAAGGACACGGCTGCGGCAATGTCTTCGGGTTGACCGTAACGGCCCAGTGCTGCCAGGCCTGCAAGGAATGGAGCGTGGTCGGCGGTTTCTGGGTTCATCTCGGTGTTGATCGCACCCGGCTGGATGACATTCACAGTGATGTTGCGAGGCCCTAGATCGCGAGCCCAACCACGGGTGTAAGCAGCGACGGCAGCTTTGGTCGCGATATAGTCGGCAGCACCGGGGAATGGCACGTGGTCAGCGCCCGTCGTGCCCAGAGAAATGATTCGTCCACCGTCGTTCATCAGGCCGACGGCCGTGCGTACTGCCGTCACGACGCCGCCCACGTTGACCGCTTGCTGGCGGTCGAATGCTGCGATGTCGGCGTCAGGAGCACCCACGGGCCCCGTGACGAAAATGCCAGCGCTGTTGACCAGGATGTCCAGGCGACCAAAGTGTTGATGAACCTGTTTGACCAGAGCGATGACCTGCGCGGTGTCACCCTGATCGGCCTGAATGGCCAGCGCTTGAACGCCCTGACGCTCGATGCCAGCGACCACGTTCTGGGCCTGCTCAGGGGATTTCGCGTAGCTGAACGCGACGTGCGCGCCATCTGCTGCGAGACGCTTTGCGATAGCGGCACCAATGCCACGAGAGCCGCCAGTTACCAGTGCTACCTTGCCTTTCAGTTGCTGAGTCATCTGTCTGATCTCCACTTGGAGCCAACCGGAGTGGTTGGCTTCGTTTCGGTGAGATCAATGTAAGAGATAGCTTATGCAGGATAAATTAGCTAAAAAGAACACCACTGTTCCTTAATACGGGCTAATCGATTTGGCCTTGATCTGATGAGTGAGCGACAACGTGGACTATTTCAACGCAGTCAAAGCGTTTCTTCAGGTGGTAGAAGCCGGAAGCTTCGTCAAGGCGGCGCAAACGCTAAACCTTCCGCGCAATACGGTCACCAAACACATCCAGTCGCTGGAAAGTCACCTGCGGATCAAACTGCTCAACCGCACCACGCGGCGCATCTCGCTCACCAACGATGGAACCGCTTATTACGAACGCATGGTGCGTGTGGTGGATCAATGGCTGGAGGCCGAGTCGGATCTGGCCAGCGCCCAGGCCCGTCCTCATGGTCGATTGCGTGTGGATATGGGCTCGACCATGGCGACGATGCTGGTGTTGCCCGCCCTGCCGGAATTTCAGAGACGCTACCCGGAGTTGCAGCTGGACATTGGAGTCAGCGACAGGCCGGTTGACCTGCTCGGTGATCGGGTCGACTGCGTCATTCGCGGCGGCGCCCTGAGCGATCCGTCGCTGATTGCCAGACGTCTGGGTAGCCTCAAGTTCGTTACCTGCGCGACGCCCGGATACCTCGCCACTCATGGCGTGCCTGCCCACCCGAAAGATCTGGAAACGAACCACCAGATGGTTCGCTACTTTTTCGCCGGAACCAATCGGCGGCTGCCTGTGGAGTTCGCCAAAGGTGACGAGCGCATCTCGGTGGACGCTAACTATTTCGTCTCAGTGAACGATTCTAACGCGCTGCTCGCTGCCGCCCTGGCCGGTATGGGCGTGTTGCAGACCTTGCTGTTCATGGCCGAACCCCACTTCAAATCAGGCGCGCTGGTGCAGTTGCTGAAGGACTGGTCGCTGGAGCCGAATCCTGTCTATATCGTTTACTCGCCCAATCGACACCTCAGCGCCCGCGTGAGGGTCTTCGTGGAGTGGCTTGTGGAATTGTTTGAGACGAAGGGATTGCGCTGACCATTCAGGATAAATGCCCTGGTTCAATAACCCCGACAGGCACTGAGTTGCTTTGTGACCCAGACGCCGGAGGGGCAGCGATAGAGCCAGAAGCAGCACGCCACAAACCAGCCCCGGGCGGCGCAGCAACACAAACGTCAGTCAATGCTCAACGTTTCGGGTAAAGGCCACCCACCCCTTTTCGATCTTGAGATTTCCTTCACCGCAGCGTATTAATGCTGGCGACCCGAACGGCGCGATGTGGTGTAGCCAATGCGTGAAATCTACAGCGTCTTTAATTCGAACGGTGCCTATGAAACCGGCGCCCATGAGCATGATGAGTTTATGCTCATGGTTCCGGAGCATGGCTTGTTGCGCTTCAGGGACGAAGAGAGCGGCCGCTCGACATCGGTGATAGATCGTCAGTTCTTGTTGGTGCCGCCACAATGGAGCCACTCATCGTCGTCGATGACGTCCAGTCAGGGTCACGTTGCGTTTTATGTGGACCCTGATTACATGGGATACGCCCTGCGTGATCTGTCCGGCGATGCCAATCGTTTATTGCGGGTGCCGACGCTGGGCATCTGGCACGCATCCCCACCTCTACACCATCTGTTGCTTGCGAAAAAGGCGTTCAGTCAGCCGGATCATTACGTGGATCGGCGCAGACAAATCACCCAGACAGACCACCTGTTATTGCTCGAATGCCTGGCCATTTCCCTGAGCCAACCGAGCCTGCAACGCTCTTTGACAGAACGTCATGGCGCGGCACTGGTACGTGATATCCAGCGCTATCTGGAAGGCAACCTTGAACAGTCCCCAGGGCTGGACGATATCGCGCAGGCCTTCCATGTTTCACGACGCCACCTCACCCGCCTTTTCGCCCAGCACACCGGTGAATCAGTGTTGACCTACGTTCAACGCATACGACTGCAGCGGGTGAAAAACCTGTTGCAGCACACGCGTATGTCGGTGCTGGAAATTGCCAACAGTGTCGGCTACGAATCTCCTTCCCATCTGGCCCACGTTTTCCGACGCGTACTGGGTTGCTCGCCGGACGAGTTCCGCCGAAACGCCAACCGTTAAACACTCCCGATAATCCATGGCCCGATTCCGCACATGATCAGGCCCGATCTCGTGCGCCTCGAATTCCCTCACCCTGCATCCTGAAGCCCTGCCAAACCAACAAGAGGACAGGGCCGTGAGGCGAGAACCATTTATCAGTTTTGCTGACGTGCAAAAGAGTTTCAGGGTCGACGGGCGTCAATTTGTGGCGGTGCGAAACGTGTCGCTGGAGATTCAGCGTGGCGAAATCATCACTCTGGTAGGCCCTTCGGGTTGCGGCAAGTCCACCTTGCTGAACATGACCGCCGGGCTGTTTGGCCCTACGCAAGGCCGGGTTCACTACGATGGCGCCGAGGTCAAAGGCATCAACACGCGTGTCGGTTATATGACCCAGGCCGACCACTTGCTGCCTTGGCGCACGGTGGCTGGCAACATTGCGGTGCCGCTACAAATCCGCCGTCTCGCAAAGCAAGAAATTCAGGAGCGAGTCGAGGGGCTGTTGGCTCTGGTCGGCCTGACGGGTTTTGGCGCCAGCTACCCGAATCAGTTATCCGGCGGCATGCGTAAGCGTGCGGCCATGGCCCGTTTGCTGGCTAGCGATCCCGAGACGTTGCTCATGGACGAACCCTTCGGCGCCCTGGATGCGCAGATGCGCCTGACCCTGCAGACCGAGTTGTTGCGGTTGTGCAAGAAACTAAAGAAAACCGTGTTGTTCGTCACTCACGATGTCGACGAGGCGATCGCACTGGCCGATCGCTGCGTGGTGTTTGCCGGACGTCCCGGGACCATTGATCATGTGCTCGACGTCTCCCTGCCGCAGCCGCGCAACCTCGTGCAACTGCGCTCTGATCCGCATTACCTCGAACTCTGCGCCGCCCTCTGGCAACGCCTGGCCCCGGACATCGCCGGTGCCGCCGATCCATCCTCGCTGACCCACTCCCTGGAGGCCCTATGATTCAGGTCTATCGCTTGTTGTTCCTGGTGTTCCTGATGGTGCTGTGGGAAGGCATTTCCCGCTGGTTCGGCGTGGAGTTCTTCATCAGCAGGCCCTCAGCCGTAGCGGCAAGCTTGTGGAAGATCCTGCTAAACGGGGTCTTTTTCTACCATGCCGGGATCACCACACTGGAAGCGGTCCTCGGTTTCTTCTTCGGCTCGGTGGCGGGTCTGGCTGCTGGTTTACTGCTGGGCCGGGCTAAAGTTTTGGCCGACATTCTCGACCCGTTCCTCACGGCGTTCTACAGCCTGCCAAAAGTAGCACTCGCACCATTGTTCATCCTCTGGTTCGGTATTGGCCTGCCGATGAAGGTCATACTGACCGCAGCGGTGGTGTTCTTCCTGGTGTTTCTCAACACCTACAGTGGTGTGCGCAACGTGTCCCGAGAGCAATTGACCATCCTGCGGCTTATGGGGGCACGTGAGCGTGATCTGCTTGGCATGGTGGTCATCCCGTCGGCATTCACCTGGGTTTTTACCGGGTTGCGGTTGTCGGTGCCGTACGCGCTGATCGGAGCGCTGGTCGGCGAAATCATCGCCGCCAATCGCGGCCTCGGCTATTTGCTTTCTGATGCGGCGTCGCAATTCGACACCGCCGGCGTGTTCGCAGCCCTTGTGGGCATTATTGCTTTAGCGCTGATCCTCAATACCGCGGTGAAACTGGCAGAACGCCGGTTGATGCCGTGGAAAGCCAATGACGCCGAGCGTGAAGTGGCCGTCTGAAAATCCAATCGATTGAATCTCCGGAGTGTTCATCATGTTCAAACGTCTCGTGACGGTGGCTGCGTTCGCCAGTTTGATGCTGTGTGGCTTCACCACTCAGGCCGCTCAGTTGACGAAGGTCAAGCTGGCGTTTCCCAGTGAAGGTTTTTTATATGTGCCGATCTATGTCGCGCAGAAGCTTGGCTACTTCGCCGAAGAAGGTCTCGACATCGAAGTCATCGTCTTTCAAAAAGGCGGTTCCGCAGCGCTGACCGCCGTACTCGGGCGTGATGCTGATGCGTACGTCGGCTTGCCTGCGGTAGCGATTCGCGCACGTTCCAAGGGACAAAATGTACAGGCGTTCGCATCGGTACAGACTCAATTTGGCAGCACCGTGGTGATTGATGCTGATTCCGCGAAGAAGGCTGGCGTCTCTGCAACATCACCGTTGGCCGCCCGTGCGCAAGCCTTGAAAGGCCTGAAAATCGGCGTCACCGGCCCAGGCAGTACTACCGACATGCTGGTGCGCTACTTAGCCAGGGACGCAGGTCTGAGTCCGGATAAGGACCTGACCATAATGCCGATTGGTGGCGCGCCGAACATGCTGGCTGCCTTCTCCCAGGGAAGTATTAACGGTTTTTCCCTGTCCCCGCCCACCACCACGACGGCCGAGCAGCAAGGCGGCCTTGTGCTAATGGATTTGGCCAAAGGTGAATACCCGCCGCTCAACGGTTTTCTGTTCACCGCGATGATCGCTCGGGAAGACTGGTTGGCCAGCAACAGCGATACCGCGCGCAAAATGGTTAAAGCCCTGTGGCGTGCCGAGCATCTGATTGCAACAGACCCAGACAAGGCCCGTGAAGCCGTGCGGCCGTATTTCGCTCACACCGCCGAGGCGATCTTCGATGCGGCATGGACAGCGTCCTTGCCTTCTTACCCGGCCACGCCAAGGGTCGAATTGTCGGGCATCGAAAAAAACATCGGCTTCATGAACGCCGTTGAGGCCGAACCCGTCAGCATCGACCCCAAAGCGGTGTTCACCAATGCAATTGTCGACGCGGCCACATCGGATTCATCGAACGCTCAAGGAGTGACGAAATGAGACCGGAAGTTCACATGGTCAACGTCTTCCCTGCCGCCCGCAATGGCGGCAATCCGGCGCCTACCGTGGCCTGTGCCGATGGCATGAGCGCGACAGACATGCAGGCTGTAGCCCAGACGTATGGCCATGAATGCGGCTTCGTTTGCTCGCCGCCTGTTGGCACCGATTACGACTATGCCTTTCGCTTCTGGGTACCCAATCACGAAATGGAAATGTGCGGACATGCCACAGTGGGCGCTGTGTGGTTGCTGGATCAGTTGGGGATGCTATCCAAGGACCGACTCTCGATCTGGACCCTGAGCGGTCGCGTAGAGGCACGGGTGTTGCGCAACGGCTGCGAAGCAGTGAACGTCGAAATCACCCAGCCTCAAGGCCAGGTCGAAACGCTTTCGGCACTGGACGTCGAAGCGGACATCCTTTCGGTCCTGGGCATCAGCTCCAATGAACTGGCTCCCTTGCCGATTCAGAATGCCGCCACCAGTCGGGTCAAAACCCTGATACCGCTCAAAAGCGTTGAGGTGCTGGATGGCTTGAAACCGGATTTTCGCCGAGTAGAGCAATTGTGCGAAAGGATCGGTTCGACCGGCTTGTATCCCTACGCGCCATCAGATCTCGACGCCCGGCAATTCAATGCGCGGCAATTCCCCAAATCCTCTGGCTATCCCGAGGACGCAGCCACCGGCATCGCCGCAGCCGCACTGGCTTTTGGATTGTTGGAAAACGGCTTGGTGACCGCAGACGAACGTCCGGTCCGGGTTCGCCAGGGCTGGGCAATGGGGCGCCCCTCCGAGATTTCGTTGCGCTTTCGTCGCGATACAGAGGGTCAAGTTCAAGGCTGCTGGCTTGGCGGCACAGTAAGTTTTGCAGAGACAGCCGTATGAGCGTGCGAGACAAGCTGAAAGCTCTGGATCTTCACCTGCCCGAGGCACCGGCTCCCCAAGGCAACTATGTGCCGGTGGTGGTTTACAACGGCGTGGCGTACGTCAGCGGCCAGGTGTGTCGACTGGCCGATAGCTTGATCACTGGACCGGCGCGCGTCAGTACATCTGATGAAACATTGGCACTGGCGGCCCGGACCTGCGTATTACGCGCCTTGAGCGCGCTCGAACAAGCGCTGGGAGACCTGAATAACGTTGAGCGTATTCTCTTCGTGCGTGGCTTCGTGTACGCCGAGGACGGGTATCAGAATTACTCGAAAATTCTCGACGAAGCGTCGCGGTTGTTGGTCGATGTGTTCGGCGAGCGGGGGCGCCATGCCCGCTCAGCGTTGGGAGTCGCTGGGCTGCCGAGTAACGGGCTTCTTGAAATAGAACTTGTGGCCGCAGTTAGATAGCCTTCATCCCTGAGGACCTGGCCAGCACATCCAGTTGGCCAGGCATTATCTCTGGAATGTTCGGCATAGTTTTCTTGGTACAAGGTGAGCAAAGATGGGGGGAATATTCGTGATCAAAGGCCCGGGTCGATCACGCCATCGAGGTCACGTCAGATGAGAAAAAATGAGAGGCCGATGTCTCCACGGCCTCTGCGTTTCAAACGACTACCGCAAGGTATACCCACCGTCGACTACGACGTCCTGGCCGTAGATGCTACGTGCCCGCTCGGATAGAAGGAACAGAATCACATCTGCCACCGCTTCCGGCTCAAGGAACTTACCCTCTAGCAACCGCTGGTTGACCGTTTCGGCCACTGAGGACAACGTCGCATTATCCAACCCTAACGATCGCCAGATCGGGGTAGCTGTTGGCCCCGGCGATACAACGTTCACTCTGATTCCTGCATCAGCCAGTTCGACGGCCAGGGTTCGTGCATGCGCTGTCAGCGCTGTTTTCGATGCGATGTAACCGGCCAGGCCCGGGAAGGCCAAAGCAGAAAGGAAAGTCCCCACAAATACGACTGAAGCGGGCCTCGCCAATTGGGCTCGCAGCGCTGAAAGCGTGTTAAGCGCGCCTGCGCCGTTGATGGCCCAGTTTCGCTCAAATCCCATACTCTCCAGGCTGTCTTCAAGTACAGCGACGCCTGCATTCGGTACGAGAAAATCAACAGGCCCGATTTTGGAGGCGCAGTGTGCAAGCTGCTCAAGATCGGACCTTACCGTCACATCGCCCCTGACAATATGAAGGCGATCACCATAAACCTCTGTGAGTGCTGCTAACCCGCCCCGGCTACGGGACATCGCCACAACGGTTGCTCCTTGGCTAAGTAATCGTTGAACGAGTGCCAGACCGATGCCTGAACTCGCTCCGGATACCACAGCCACACGATTGTCGAACTCGCTTGTCATGTTTCAGCTCCTGGTGGTTAAAAGACCTACCCCGGACTGTCACATTCCATGCCAACCTAAAACTTCATAAAAATCAAAGTACTGACGGTCGATAGAGTCAATTCGACTGATCATGATTATTGTCACAATGACTAAAAAGGGTGTTTTCGACACGCCTTGATGCACCTTTTAGCGCGGCGCGCAGGCTCGTGCGGACAATCCAGCACATCCCTTCAAACGCAGACCAAAGCCAGTCTGTTGAAAGAAGCGCGAAGCCACGATATCAACGGTCTTTCCAGCATGAGCAAGGCTGAGAATGTGACCGCATTGCTGGGCAAATGAGACCGCAAAAAAATTTCTTAAAACCTCTTGAAAGCCTCTTTCCCGTACCTACATAGGGTTTACGCGATGCCGAATCCGGGTCGCGTTTTAAATCACTTGGAGAAAACTCAGGAGATTTCGCAATGGCTACTTCACTTTCGCTCGCTCCGCTGTTCCGCCAATCGGTCGGTTTCGATCGCTTC
>Ga0247730_1001447_pt1 | contig 13170 bp, 10 predicted proteins | sample UWRJL073202C2_FD_180959 | JGI IMG/M metagenome (GOLD analysis project Ga0247730, IMG submission 180959) | Plant litter microbial communities from Arlington Agricultural Research Station in Wisconsin, United States - UWRJ-L073-202C-2 | ecosystem: Environmental > Terrestrial > Plant litter >...
TGAGTGTTTCCACATTTTTACTGTCGGCAGTACCAGCAATACTCAAGTTGATCAGCTCATATTTTACTCTTTTTTTCCAGATGTCGTTCAGGTCTGCTGTTGAGTTTACCCATGGCATTTTCTCACGGTCAAAAACGTAAGTATCATTTTGGTTGAAATCGTATTTATCTTTGATATGCGCAATGGCATAGTCAAGTGTTTCATTATATCTTTTGGAATAAACATTGAAAATATAAAATGGCGCAGTAAGATCGCCTGCCCTGAACTGGTCATCCAGTGTAGTTCTGAACTGTTCAAAATCTTTAATATCAGAAGCCAGAAAATAACTTCTGTACGGATCGAGGGCCTTTACATATTTATCTAAAATCAGAGAGGAAATAGAATCGTTCAGTGTTAATTTTTTATAATTGTAATTTTCAATCAGTGCTACAATTTCCTTACATACCAAACTCTGCTGTTCATCAGGCTTAATATTAGGGATTCCTTCAACCAGCTTTTGTGGCTTTGGAGCGGCCTGGCAGGCTAATATGGCTGCAGTGAAGGTTACCAGTAATATTCTTTTCAACATCTCTTTAAATAATTTAAATTCCATTTTTATAGTAAGAACCAATATGATACCAATTTCTCAAATAAACAGAAAAGAGACAGTATAATACTGTCTCTTTTCTGTAATCTTTCCCAAATATAATTAATTCTGCGGTAAATACATGGTTCTGACCATTGTACACCGTATTTAAGAATGGTACAAACAGTGATTCCCTAATATACGGAAAATCCGTACGATTAATTTACATTACTCTTTTCTTCTCTGCAATAGTAGTTCTTGCCTGTTTGATCTGCCCTCTGAACTGGCTGATATTGGAGCTTTTAGCGAAAAGCTCTGCGCGGTTAATGTCTTTAATTGCCAGCGTATATTCCTTTTTCCTGATTTTCACCTGCACCAATCCCAGGATGGAATCGATATAGGAAGAATTATTATTCACCTGTCTGGCCAGGATTCCCTGCTGGGTATAAAACCACATCGACTGTGTCAGTTTATTTGCTGCCAGATAAATTTTGCCCAGCTGATTGTATGAAGCCATCTGTCCCGTACGGTTACCAAAGCGCGAATACGTTTTCAGCGCTACGTTCAGTACTACCTGTTCTGCTTCTGTATAGTGTTCAAGCATATAATGAACATTGCTCAATCTCAATAAAGAGGCGCCATAACGCGAAAAATTGCCCGAGTTATTGTACTCAAATGCAGCTTTTCCAAAAAGTGTCAGCGCATCGTTCAAGTCGCCCATTTTCTCATTTTTTTCCGCTTCCTGAAAATAAACATCTCCTTCTGCTTCATCTGCGCCGGAAGTGGCAATACTGATTGCCCCCCCGCCGGTGTTGGGGTCCTGCTGAGTAAAAGTATTCGTTTGTGCGATTGCCGAACCGGAAAAAACAAGGCAAAGCAAGGCGAAACATAGTTTATACATGTAACAAATATATATCTTTTTTGATTATATATACTTTTTTAGTTGAATACCTGTAAGTTATCATCATAAGATGCCCATACCATATAGGGATGAGAATCGATATGATACACCTGCCCATCAGCGGTTATTCCAATAATTCCGGCGAATCCATCTATAGCTTTAAGCTCTGCGAAAGATTTATCACAGGCATCTTTAAGTGTAAATCCATCAGTCACCCGGGTGACAATCCTTGCAGACAAAGCTATACTCACAATATCCTCACCTACTCCCGTACAGGAGATACCTGCAAAACCGTTTGCGTAATTGCCCGCTACCGTAGCAGAATCGCTCACTCTGCTGGGAATTTCAAAACCTTTGCCCCCGGTGGAGGTAGCGGCAGAAAGATTGCCCTCTGCGTCCAGTGCTACACAACCTACCGTTCCCTTATTATTGAGCTGGTTGAGTTTAAGTTCATACTCCTCCTGTCGCTGAGGCGTAATCGGATCAAAGTAGGCAAAATCATTTTTCCTTGCAAAATCCAGGGCCCCGTCGCCACTCAGCACGCTGTCTTCATAATTTAATAAAAGCGAAGCCACCTGTACTGGATGCTGAACATCCTGAATATTAATTACTCCACCAAATTTTTGAGTTTTACCATCCATGATGGAGGCACTCAGCCTCACTTTTCCGTCACTCTGGATTTGTGATCCCAGCCCAGCGTTAAAAAGTAGATTGTCTTCCAGCAGGCTTACCGCATAGGCTACCGTTTCTAAAGCAGTATGCGATTGCAGATATTGATAGGATAGTGTAGCAATTTCTGCCAGTGCGTCCTGCTTGGCTTTTTTGGTTTCCTGGTTTGTAGCGGATTCGCTAAAAAAACCACCATGAATGATCAGTTTCATCGTCTTAATATTGAGGGATAACTTTAGGGTGATGGATGGTTAAAAGATGATCTGTCAGATCATAAGTATCACCGTCACACATGACATGAACAATCATATTTTTTATGGAAACAGGTTGGCCCATCTCCACATCTGTGAGATTGGTATCGCTCATATGACGCCCGTCTACCAGGATCACCATACCAGAGCCGATAGCCTCCATCATATTCCCGTTTGAGATATACAAACCTGTATCCTCACCAAGTCCAATACCCAGGATTCCCGGGCTGCTGGCTGTGGCATAAAGCAATCTGCCGATGCGTCCGCGCTGTACAAAATGGGTATCTACGATCACGCCGTCAATAAATCCTAATCCGGCAGTAATTTTAACCTCTCCCTTTAACAGGGCGTCTTTACTGTTGCCCTGGTAGATCATATTCTTTGAACTCGCAGCTGCTCCGGCCGATGTTCCGGCAATTACAATCTCCTCATTCTGATATTTATCGAGCAGGATCTGATGAATGGCGGTACCTCCAAATATAGAAGATAGCCGCAACTGATCGCCCCCTGTAAAAACAAGAACCTCTGCAGCCTTTACCCGTTCACAATTTGCCAGGTCATTTGCCTGTTCCCTGTTGCTGATATTAAGTACACCTACATTGTGGACATCCAGCTGCGCAAAAGCCTTGATATACTCTTCGCCAACTTTTTCAGGAACCAAAGAGGCAGTGGTAATGATCTCGAAACGGGATGCAGTATCTTTTACTGATTCTGTGGTAATACGTTTTAATATGCCTCTCTCAAAAAAATTCATATTCTGAGGGAGCCCGAACTGGGTCTCAGTAAAACTGCCGGTGTTTATCGCACCACCAATTATTATTAATTTACCTTTTGGAGCCATTGTATGTGTTTTGTTATCCTAAAATTTCAAATATATATTCAATACTTTAATTATTACCATAATTTCATCAGTAATTGACAATTATTAGCAAAAATGAAATTTTAATGAACATCATTCATCTCAGTTGAAAAAAGGACTAATATTTTTTTCCTTTAATATTGACATTGTTTGATTAGATTTAACCTCAGTTTATTCTGAGCATTTTTGCTGGTTAACCATGGGCATGGAAGGTACTCATGGTAGCTCTATTACCTAAAACTGAAATATACATTATATGAAACCTGCAGCACTACATTTCATTTTTTTATGAGCAAACTGCTGCAAGCTTCATAACCTATAAAGACAAATAAACAACTTATGAAAATACTCGGCATTCAAGTGCTAAGAGGACCAAATATCTGGTCGATCAACAGAAAAAAATTAATTCAAATGAGGCTGGATCTGGAGGATATGGAACAACGTCCCACAAACTCAATTGAAGGATTTGGTGATCGCCTGGAAAAAATACTGCCAAGTTTATACTCGCACAGGTGCTCAAAAGGAGAACCGGGCGGTTTTTTTGAGCGCGTAAAAGAAGGTACATGGATGGGCCATGTAATAGAGCACATTGCACTGGAAATCCAGACCCTTGCGGGGATGGACACTGGTTTCGGAAGAACGCGCTCCACTAAAACCGACGGGATTTACAATGTCGTATTCAGCTATCTGGAAGAAAAATCCGGTATCTATGCCGCAGAAGCCAGTGTGAGGATCGCAGAAGCGCTGATTAATAATGTGGAATATAATCTGGAGGAGGATATCCAGCGCCTGAGGGAATTAAGACATATGGAAATGCTTGGCCCAAGTACAGGCTCTATAGTTGATGAAGCCATAGCAAGGGACATACCCTGGATCAGGCTTAATAAAAGCTCGCTGATCCAGCTTGGATACGGTAAAAATCAGGTGCGCTTCAGGGCAACAATGACCGAGAAGACCAACAGCATAGCTGTAGACATTGCCGGAAATAAGGATGAAACCAAAAGGATGCTGAAGGATTCGGCCATTCCGGTTGCCAAGGGCGTGACCATTTCAGAAATTGAAGACCTGGATGAGGCGATTAAAACTGTAGGATTCCCGCTGGTATTTAAACCGCTTGACGGCAATCATGGCAAGGGCGCCACGATTAATGTGAAGACTGCCGAGGCAGCCAGAGCAGCTTTTGAATATGCCAAGCAATACTCCCGCAGGATCATCATTGAAAGCTTTATCACCGGGTACGACTTCCGTATACTTGTCATTGATAATAAAATGGTTGCCGCAGCGCTGCGCGTACCTGCACATGTTACAGGAAATGGTATCCTTACGATACAGCAGCTGATTGATAAAGAGAATGAAGATCCCCGCCGCGGATATGGCCATGAAAATGTGCTCACCGAAATTATTGTAGACCGTGACACGATGGACCTGCTGGCCAAAAAGAACTACACACTGGACACAGTAGCACCTAACGGCGAATTGGTGTATCTGAAGTCTACAGCTAACCTGAGTACCGGCGGTACTTCCATTGATGTAACAGACCTTGTTCACCCTCAGAATATATTTATTAGCGAACGTATATCAAGGATCATTGGCCTGGATATCTGTGGGATCGATGTCATGGCACAAAACCTGACACAGCCGCTTACAGAAAATGGCGGGGTTGTTCTTGAAGTAAATGCCGCTCCCGGCTTCCGCATGCACCTTGCACCAAGCGAAGGATTGCCTAGAAATGTGGCTGCACCGGTAATCGATATGTTATATCCTCCCGGGAAATCTGCAAGGATACCTATTATTGCGATCACCGGAACCAACGGAAAAACAACAACGACAAGACTGGTTGCACACATTGTGAAAAGCAATGGCACCAGGGTGGGCTATACTACGTCTGACGGAATATATGTACAGAATACCCTGCTGATGAAAGGTGATACCACCGGGCCTGTCAGCACAGAGTTTATCCTCAGGGATCCTACAGTCGAATTTGCTGTTCTGGAAACTGCCCGTGGAGGTATTCTCAGAGCAGGACTTGGATTTAACCGCTGTGATATCGGTATCGTCACCAATATCCAGGAAGATCACCTGGGCATCTCAGATATCCATAATTTGTCAGACCTGGCCAGAGTAAAAGGGGTAGTGATCGGCGCTGTGAAAAGAGATGGCTGGGCAGTATTAAATGCAGACAATAAATATTGTGTGAAGATTGGCCAGAATGCAGATTGCAGGGTGGCTTACTTTAGCATGGATGAAAACAATCCTGTGATTGTTGAGCATTGCAAGAAAGGCGGCTCTGCTGCAATCTATGAAAATGGATATATCACCATTAAAAAAGGCGACTGGAAGATCCGTGTAGAGAAAGTAACACATATTCCCTTAACCTTTGGCGGCAGCGTTGATTTTATGATCCAGAATGTACTGGCAGCAACATTAGCGACCTTCCTGTATGGTTATAAAATAGAGGATATCCGTATGTCTCTTGAAACATTTATCCCTTCAGCGGCGCAAACCCCAGGAAGAATGAATATTTTTAAATTTAAGGAATTTAAAATTCTTGTTGACTTTGCGCATAACCCGGATGGTTTTAACGGGATTAAAAATTACCTTAAAACCGTAGAAGCTACTGAACATATCGGCGTGATCTCCGGAACGGGCGACAGAAGAGATGAGGATATCAGAGAAACTGCACGCATCGCAGCGCAGATGTTTGATAAGATTATCATTTGCCAGGAAAAGTACCTCCGCGGAAGACAGCAGCAGGAACTCATTGATCTGCTTATTGCAGGTATACATGATGTAAATCCCAAAATGGAAATCATTATCAACAATGATGGCGCTGATGCCCTGCAATTTCTGGTTGCTACAGCAAAATCAGGTTCATTCATTACGATCCTGAGCAATACCATAGATAATGCGATCGAGAGGGTAACCGAACATCTTGATAAAGAATTTGGTATATACAACTCCAAATAATAAGCATAAAAAAACCGCAGAAGATATCTTCTGCGGTTTTTTTATGCTTATTGAAAAGATTAAGCCTGCTGATCTCTCAGCGCTTTAACTTCATCATGAGAAACTCTTAAATCAGCTTTTTGCTCTGTGATGAGTGCTCTTGTATCTGCAGACAAACCTTCTTCTTCTAAAGCGGTTTTGTATGCTTTCTGAGCGGCATCTTCGCCAGCTTCACAGTTGTTTAATACAGTTTTACGGTCATGACCAGTAAAGATTGCTTTCACATCCATCCATGCACGGTAAATTTTACCAGAATTAGTAGTACCTGTTTCCAGTTCTGTTCCGCTGCCCTGCACTGCAGTAGCTAATGCTAATTTATGTTTATGACTTTGACCAACCATTTTAACAAATAATGCCTTCAGATCACTGTCTTCAGGAGAAAGCTCTTCAATTGCTTTTTCATAACCAGCAATTCTGTCATTATTAATTTGGATCAGGTCGTTTAATGTTTCTGGGTTTACTGTAAGATTACTCATTTTTATAGGTTTTGATGTACGGAAAGAACACCTCTCTTATAAAAAAGTTTCATTTTTTTTGAAAAGACAAGTTGATTAACTAAATTTTGCCATTAACTCCTTCACCAAATTTTTCGCCCTCTCTTCGATAGTCAGAAATACCGGGTCGAATAACTGATCGTCATAATAAGGATCAGTAACATCCATGTTTTCAGTAAGGAATAAGCTCACCTTTCTGCGCTGCTCATCGTTTTTGGCCAGCGTTAGTACATCCCTGAGATTATTTTTATCCATCACCAGGATCTGATCATACTCGTCCAGCATACTGCTGTTAAAATGCCGGGCGCGCTGCCTGGAAATATCATAACCATAACTTTTGGCCACGGCGATACTTCTCCGGTCTGCCGGTTGCCCAACATGCCAGTCTCCGGTACCTGCGGAAGCAATTTCCCAGTCGAGCTGATGGTCTGCAGCGATTTGCCGCACAATTCCTTCGGCAAGAGGGGAACGGCAAATATTGCCCAGGCATACCATAAGTATCTTTTTCCTAGCCATAAATCGTATTGAGTATTTGTGCTAAACGCACCCCTCCTTTTAGCAGCTGTTCATTCATAAGATCAACAAACTCAAAATTATAGCGGTAACTTAACTTATCATCTGCTTTTGTAGCTGCATATATTTTATTACAAGCTTCATACGACTCGTAAACAGTTTCTTTAAGTGAATCGCTTCGCCATTTAGTCAATTGCTCCTTAGTAGGATGATTGATTGCCACAGCATATTCTGTATAACTCAATTGCTGATAGTCAATCAGCTGCTCGTCCCAAACACGGTGAAGGTTTGACCGCTGGCCAAACCAGGTAACGTTCACTTTATTTCCGCCAAGATCATCCTTTCTGGCCGTATGCATCGGCTGATGAATATCCCCTAAAAAGTGAATCAGCAAACGCATGGCCATCTTCTTTTCTGCCCCTGTCTTTTGCTTATCCTTCAGGATGGCAATCATCTCAGGAATCTTGTTATAAACATTCGCTTCCTTGTAGCTATCCAAAAAATTAAATACACCATTCTGATTCAGGTTACCTGGAAGGTTTACATAATGCCAGCTGCTCAGATAGTTATAAGTACTGTCAGATTTGATAAAATCCGGCCAGTTACTTGCCATCGCAGGACTCTCAGTTCCCAGCACATGCATCACAGCCTTACGTGCTTTTGAGGTTAAATAATAATCGGCAATCTGCCCAACTATCCTGTGCCCCGTCATGCCCCAGGCACCGGCAGTTAATGGCAGGTAAGCGATCAGTGCAATCGCTATAAGAGCCTTCTTTAATTGATGAGCTAAAATCATATACTTTTCTATAATTCCTGTGGTACACAGGTTATCTTTTGTTTAAGAACAAGGTTAACATCGCGCTGATCGCTTAAGCCCTGCAGGTAAAGGTGTCCGGCATCCGAAGATTTAACAATAAATCCTTTTCTGTAAATACCGATAGTATAACACCCTGATACTTTCTGCTTGTAGTTGTCTTTGGTGTAGGTGCCTTCCAGGAACAGGCTATCCTTTCTAACCTGGTAAACCCCTTTTGCATACTCTTTCCAGACCCCATTATTGTAACATGGGTCTTCATAATAGTTAACCTTCGAATGCGTTGTAAGGTCTACATAAAAAGAGTCGCAGGTAAATTTGATATGGTACTTTGTGTAATTGAGCAGCACTGCCGAGTTGGCTACACTGTCCTGATTCCATACTCCCTGTAAAAACAACTCTCCATTACCCTGAACGTTTGGGCGTCTCTCACAACTGAGAAACGCCGTCAAACATAATAGGATAATTAGATAATGGTATTTATTCATGCTATTTTAAGCTACCTACCATATCTTCTGGTTTCACCCATTCAGTAAACTGCTCGCTGGTCAATAAACCAAGTTCAACGGCAGCCTCACGCAGGGTTTTATTTTCCTTGTGTGCTTTCTTGGCAATCTTCGCCGCATTCTCGTAGCCGATATGCGGATTAAGAGCCGTAACAAGCATCAGAGAGTTCTCCAGATGTTTTTTGATCTCCGGCAGGTTAGGTAAAATACCTACAGCACAGTTATCATTAAAGGATACGCAGGCATCGCCCAGCAATCTTCCCGACTGTAAAACATTGGCAGCAATTACAGGCTTAAAAACATTCAGTTCAAAATGACCATTACTTCCGCCAATACCTACGGTAACATCATTGCCCATTACCTGTGCACAAACCATTGTCAGTGCTTCGGGCTGTGTAGGGTTAACTTTTCCGGGCATGATCGAAGAACCCGGCTCATTATCGGGGATAATGATCTCTCCAATTCCTGAACGCGGGCCTGAGCTCAGCATCCTTACATCATTTGCTATTTTCATCAGGGCTACTGCTGTACGTTTGTATGCTGCAGAAAGTTCTACCATGGCATCGTGTGCCGCCAGTGCCTCAAATTTATTTGGTGCAGTAACAAAGGGCAGTCCTGTCAGTTCTGCAATCTTTGCAGCAACCAGCACATCATATCCTTTAGGGGTATTCAGACCTGTACCTACCGCTGTACCACCAAGAGCAAGCTCAGTGATCATCTCCAGCGCATTTTTCACTGCGCGGATACTATTGGTAATCTGTTGTGCGTAACCTCCAAATTCCTGTCCTAAGGTAAGAGGGGTAGCATCCATAAAGTGGGTCCTGCCCGTTTTTACGATATCGCTGAATTCTGCAGCTTTAGCCTGTAAGGTTTGCTGCAGTTTCTCCAAACCCGGAAGGGTAATTTCTACGGCCTGTTTGTATGCCGCAATGTGCATGGCTGTAGGATAGGTATCATTTGAAGACTGTGATTTATTTACATCATCATTTGGATGAAGGATTTTCTTTTCATCAGCAAGGTCACCACCATTCAGCACGTGCGCACGGTAAGCAATCACTTCATTCGCATTCATATTGCTTTGCGTGCCTGATCCTGTTTGCCAGATCACTAAAGGGAACTGCTCATCCAGCTGACCAGCGATGACCTCATCGCATGCAGAAGCAATCCATGCTGCTTTTTCACTGGTCAATACACCTAATTCCTGGTTAGCCAGTGCTGCGGCTTTTTTCAGGTAACCAAAAGCATGGATGATTTCCTTTGGCATCGAAGCCTCCGGACCAATTTTAAAATTATTACGTGAACGTTCAGTTTGTGCGCCCCAGTATTTATCGGCTGGCACCTGCACTTCGCCCATGGTGTCGTGTTCGGTTCTAAAATTCATTTGTTCTATAATTTTGAACCAAAAATAAGGTTTATATACATACGTGAATGTAACGTATATCATAATGTTTAAAACTCTTTTGCGTTTAAAGGGTAATTATTGTTTATTTTTCCGGCTTCAAAAAATACCTATCCATACAATGACCTACCGTACCATTCTACCTGTGGCTGTCCTGGCCACTTTTCTATTTAATGCTTGTTCACACGCTGAAAAAAAAACCGAAGATCCAAAAGTCCGGACTGTAAATGACGATAAAAAAGACAGCCTCCTGCTCGTTTACAATCCCGCCAAAGGTGACCGATGGATCGCTGATTTTGTTCAGAACCTACATAAGAAATATGGCTTTAACGGCAATATGCTTGTTGCCAAAGACGGCAAAATCCTTTATGAAAAAGCCATTGGATGGGCAGATTACCTGCATCGCGACAGCCTGAAGATCAGTTCGGAGTTTGAGCTGGCCTCCATCACCAAAACTTTTACCGGAGTAGCCATCATGCAGCTGGTTGAGCAGGGCAAGATCAAACTGGATGATAACGTAAAAAAGTTCTATCCTAATTTCCCGTATGAGGGGATCACGGTAAAACTGCTGTTATCTCACCGCAGCGGGATGATGAACTATGTATATTTTACCGATGGAATATGGAAAGATAAACGGAAACCAATGAGCAATACTGATGTGATGGACCTGATTGCACAGTACAAACCTGCACGTTATGCTGCGCCTGATACCAGGTTTCATTATAATAATTCCAATTTTATGGTACTTGGTGCAATCATAGAGAAGGTAACAGGCAAAAAATATGCTGATTACATGATGGCCAATGTATTTAAACCTGCGGGAATGAAACATACCCATGTATATTCAACCACGGTTTACCCAAAAATTCCGGTTGATGTAGTAGGTCACGACCGGACCTGGAGATATTCTGTAGTACAAAACTTTCTGGATGGCCCTGTGGGCGATAAAGGCGTTTACAGTACCGTGCACGATCTGGTTTTGTACGATAATGCCCTTAAAAAAGGAAGATTACTGAAGAAGGCGAGCCTGGACTCTGCCTATACCGGACATAACAAACCAGTAAACGGCCACTTTAACTATGGTTACGGATGGAGAATGTTTGATGGGGACAATGGACGCAAAGTAGTATATCACACCGGTTGGTGGCATGGTTTCCGCCACATTTATGTGCGCGATCTTGATAAAAATATTGTGATTGTTTTCCTGGGCAACCTGACAAACGGCAGCCTGCTTCATCTTGATGATCTGTATAAACACCTTGGTGTTCCTGTGATCAGAAAAGGTGCATACACAGGCACAGGATCTATGCCTGGATCAGACGAAGACTAAGAAATTTTATCCAAAGCGATTCCTCTGCTTTTTTTATCTGTGAAACGTTTGAGTAAAGCATTTTCAGGTAAAGCAAGCAGGGGATCTTCGTGAAAAATTTCTATTACGGTGTTTCGCGCCTCCTGCAAAATCTGCTGATCTTTCACCAGGTTTGCCAGTTTAAGATCAAGCACACCGCTTTGCTGCGTACCCGCCAGATCTCCCGGTCCGCGCAGCTCCAGATCGATCTCCGAGATCTCAAATCCGTTGTTTGTCATGACCATCGTTTCCAGTCTCTTCCGGCCTTCCTTGCTCAATTTCTGGCCCGACATCAGGATGCAATAACTCTGTTCTGCCCCTCTTCCTACTCTGCCGCGGAGCTGATGCAACTGGGATAGGCCAAAGCGCTCTGCATTCTCGATGATCATTACTGAGGCATTCGGAACATTCACTCCTACTTCTATCACAGTGGTGGCCACCATGATCTGCGTTTTCCCATCAATAAACCGCTGCATTTCAAATTGCTTGTCTGCATTCGGCATCTTTCCATGCACGATGCTGATCTGATATTCCGGCAGCGGAAACTGATAGCGCATCTGCTCTATACCTGCTTCAAGATGCAGCAGGTCCAGTTTTTCGCTTTCTTTGATTAATGGATATACCACATAGACCTGCCGGCCTTTGGCAATCTCCGTTTTCATAAACCCAAACATACGCAGGCGCTGCCCCTCGAACAGATGCCTTGTTTCAATCGGTTTCCGGCCCACAGGGAGCTCATCGATCATAGACACGTCCAAATCCCCGTATACAGTCATGGCAAGCGTTCTGGGGATCGGCGTGGCGGTCATCACCAGAATATGCGGCGGGATATCATTCTTGCGCCAAAGCTTTGCCCTTTGTTCAACGCCAAAGCGGTGCTGCTCATCGATAACTACCAGGCCCAGGTTCTTAAACTTTACTTTATCTTCAATTAGTGCGTGAGTACCTACCAAGATATCAATCTCCCCGGCTTCGAGCTGCTGGTGCAGCAGCGTCCGCTGTTTTTTTGTGCTGTTCCCGGTAAGGATATCCACCTTGATCAGTTTGCCGTCGAGCAATGACGCGATAGAATGATAATGCTGACGTGCAAGGATTTCTGTTGGCGCCATGATACAAGCCTGAAAGCCATTATCGTTGGCAAGGAGCATGCTCATTAAAGCCACTACGGTTTTCCCGCTGCCCACATCCCCCTGAACCAAACGGTTCATCTGAACGCCGCGCTGGGTATCAATCCTGATTTCCTTGATCACCCGTTTCTGCGCACCTGTAAGTGCAAAAGGAAGGATCTCTTTGTAAAAGTGGTTTACGCGTTCTCCTACAATACTGAAGAGCTGTCCTTTGAACTTCATTTCCCTGAATTGTTTGCTGCTGAGCAGCTGCAGCTGAATAAAAAACAGTTCTTCAAATTTCAGCCGGCGTTCTGCCCGCTGTAAAGAAACAGTGTCTTTGGGAAAGTGAATATTTAATAATGCCTCCCGCCGGTTTACCAGCTTGTATTTTTCAAGAATATATGCCGGCATGGTCTCTTTTACTTCAGGCAAACACTGTTCGATCAGCAATGCCTGCAGCTTTTGAATTCCCTTGCTGTCCAGTGAGAACTTCTTTAATTTTTCAGTAGAATTGTAGACGGGCTGCAGCGTCATATTGCCCGTCACTGTAAGCGGACGGGGATAGGTTTCCAGTTCAGGGTGTGAGATGCTGAATGAACCGTTAAATACCGTGGGTTTGCCAAAGGCGATGTACACCTTGCCACGTACCAGATTTTCTTCAACCCATTTTAAACTCTGGAACCAAACCAGTTCGATGGTTCCGGTTTCATCGGTGAGGCGGGCAACGATTCGCTTT
>Ga0247730_1001448_pt1 | contig 13167 bp, 22 predicted proteins | sample UWRJL073202C2_FD_180959 | JGI IMG/M metagenome (GOLD analysis project Ga0247730, IMG submission 180959) | Plant litter microbial communities from Arlington Agricultural Research Station in Wisconsin, United States - UWRJ-L073-202C-2 | ecosystem: Environmental > Terrestrial > Plant litter >...
ACGCTTGACACATATTCGATCTAAGCGAATAATGCGCGCCACTTGGCTACATAGCTCAGTTGGTTAGAGCATAGCATTCATAATGCTGGGGTCCGGGGTTCAAGTCCCTGTGTAGCCACCAAGTACCTGTTTAGAGATGTCTCAATGAGTCTCTAAACAACCCCAAGAAGCCCGCCCTGTGCGGGCTTTCTTGTTTCTAACGGTCTATACCAGTCTCAACCTATATCTATCCTTCGTGTATCCCCCCGTGTATCCTCGGCTATTAATTGAACCGAGGGGATACAAGCCCGATGAAGCGCTCAGACATCAAGCGTCGCCCCCTTTCCGACACTGCATTGGCCGGGCTAGAGCCTGATGCCAAGGAGTATCGGGAACTGGATGGGAGCGGGCTCTACTTTCGGGTAAAACCCGACGGTCAGAAGTCGTGGCAGCTCCGCTACAAAAAGCCGGACGGCAAATGGTCCTGGCTTGGGCTTGGCGGATATCCCGAGGTAAGTGGTCTCGTCGCTAGGCAGAAAGCCTCCGACCTTCGCTCTGATGCCGCCGAGGGCAGGAACCCAATCATCACGAAGCAGGCACGCAAGAAGGTCGAGCAAGATGCCGCCGGCGAGACGTTCGAGCCGCTGGCACGCGAGTGGTACGCCTCGCGCCTTGCCAACTGGGACGCAGACACCGCGAAACGGATTATCGGCGCCCTGGAACGCCATGTGTTTCCCATATTCGGAAAACGCGTCTACGCCGAAATCACGCCCCTTGAGTGGATGGAATTTCTTCGGGGCATGGAGCAGCAGGGGATACTCGAGCAAATGAGCCGCGTTCGCTCCTATTGCCGTGACGCCTACGATCTTGCGAGGGTAACTGGCCGGGCCACGCATAATCCCGTGGAAGGCCTCCAGAAGTACCTACGATCAAATACCGCCGAGAACTACGCTCACGTTTCGCCTGAGGAGCTGCCAGATCTGATCCGTGCAATCGCGGCCTACCCTCACGCCCATGATGTTCGCCTTGGTTTGCGCCTGCTGAGCCTGTTCGCGGTCCGCCCAAGCGAGCTGCGTGAGGCTTGCTGGTCTGAATTCGACTTTTCCAAGAAGCTTTGGACCGTGCCAGTTGATCGGAAGGGAAGGAAGAAAGGGCTCGAGCACCTGGTACCGCTTTCTACCCAGGCCATCGAAGCCCTGGAGGAGTTGCGCAAATACACGGGCAGTTACGCCCTCCTCTTCCCTGGGCGCAGTGACCATACAAAACCGCGAAGCAATACAGTGTTTCTGATGGCGTTACGCAGGATGGGTTATGAGGGTCGGCAGACCGGACACGGATTCAGGCACATCGCGTCAACGGCGCTGAACGAGAAAGGCTTCGACGAGAACCACATCGAGGCCCAGCTATCGCACAAAAAGCCCGGCGTCGCAGGCGTGTACAACAAGGCAAAATACCTCCCCCAGCGCAAGGCGATGATGCAGTGGTATGCCGATCACCTTGACGAAATATCTGTCGATAAGTCGGCCGCAAGGAAGTGCGCATGATACAGCCAGACTTCCTAAATATTGCCGAACTAGCCTCCCGCTGGAAAGTGTCAGAGCGCCAAATCATCGAGCACGGCCTACACCAGCGTCTCCCACTGATGTTCCTATTTAGCGGGCTGGCCTTTACCCCGGGCCAGCTTTTTTTGGCTGGGCACGGCGCTGCCACCGAACAACAGGAGGAAGAGCGTCTACGCACCTGGATAGCAAACAGCGAGGCGCATATTCGCCGCAATGCCGCCGGCTTGTGCGACATCTATTCGTCCTTGGATAAGGACGGCGTGCGGCGGTTAAGGGAGTCAATCACCGAGGCCGAAGGGAAACTCGCCAGACTCACGGAGATCCTTGAGGATCGCGAGATTCTTCGACGCAAGTGCGAACAATTCGGTTACCTACGGCTTCCTCCGCGCATGATTGCCGACCTGCAGCAAGACGGAGAGATACCATTCCCCTATAGAGCGTTCGCGAAGGACGGGCAGTTGATGTGGCTGGAGCCTGGAAACTCAGGCAAATGGAAGGGGCGCTTGCGCCTGGATGAAGTGCTGATCCCAATCGGAGCGATAAAAGCGATTGAGGCGAGCCAGGATAAGAGCGGCGATGATGTGCCGCCTTCGCCTGAGCAAAGCGACTCGGCAGTGCCAGTGTCTCGAATGAAAGCTCAAGCTGCGGCAATCCTGACTGAGATAATTGGACTTGGCCTTGATCCTCGAGCCCTGCCCCAGCGCATAAGTGGCAGGCCATGGGTTCGAGCCGAGGTATGGAGAGCGTTAGAGAAGCGCACAGACCTATTCACCAGTAACTCGTTTAAAAAGGCCTGGGAAGAACTCAGAGCGTCCGGGCAGATCGCGGAGACCAGACTAGGCCCCGAGTGATTCCCTGATCCGCATCACTGTAGTAGTCGAGCAATTGGCGTGCCTTGCTGTCCCGCGCACGCCGAGCCCGGCCGCCAACAGTTCCTTTACGCGCTTGTGTAGATCCGCGTCGACCGGCCTGCCCTGATACTTGCCCTCGGCCTTGGCCTTCTCGATGCCTTGCGCCTGGCGCTCCCGGCGCTGCTCGTAGTCCTTGCGGGCAATGGCTGCCATCATTTCCACCAGCATCGAGTTGATTGCGCCCAGCATCCGGCCGGTGAACTCGTCGCCCTTTGTGTCCTGCATTCCCTGGTGACTGGTAGGCAGATCCAGCGCGACAATCCGCAGCCCTTTGGAGTCGATAGCCGCCTTAAGCGTGGCCCAGTCATCCACCGGCAGCCGCGACAGGCGATCGATTGACTCCACCAGCAGCACATCACCCTTCCGGGCATCCTTGAGCAGGCGCAGCAGCTCCGGCCGATCCGCAGTCGCGCCGCTGGCGTTCTCCAAATAGACGCTTGCGATCACCTTATTGTGGTCGCTGGCGAACTGTTCGAGCGAGGCGCGGGCGCGGCCAGCGTCTTGCTCGTCTGTGGAGGCTCGGAGGTAGGCGCGAATGAACATAATGGGCGTTCCGTATCAGTTAGGGTGTCCTACTAACACTATCCCACTTCGGGTGTCACTTATCAATGCAAAAGATCAAATAAGGTCGAATAAAAGCGTATCTGCTAAGGCATGCCTATGAAAAACACTGCTTCCACGGCAGACTCAGGGCTTTTAATGGAGCAGTGATTTGAAATCTGTGTCTTCTGGAGGGTTTTGGTGCCTATTCGTCGCCCTCTGCACCTTTGCGGGGGGAGTAATTTTTTCTGGTGTAAATGAAGGAAAGCCCGATTGGCAGGCTTTCCTCTCGGCACTTAATGCTTGGTCAACCTTTGCCCAGGCGATCGCAGCAGCCTTTGTCGCCGCGATTGCATATACGGGGTTGAACGCATGGAAACATCAGATTAAGCACGAAAAAGAAATTAATGTGGTCTGGTCCACTATGGCTGCTCTTCAGCAAGTGGATATGTCCTTTCAGAGGATGACCCTGGAAGCACTCATTTTTGGATTGAGGACTGAGCCTTCGCAACCACAGATCAACATCATCGAGTTTCTCAATAACCAGCCCTTAGGCGGGTACTTGAAGGCTCTCGAAGAGCAATGCGTTTGGATGGACCGTGTCGTAACCGACAACGGCTGGGAATGGGTAAATCGCTCAGGCTTCATCTACTCTAGAGCAATAACGTACCTATCTCTGTACCGAGGCGCGCCGCCTAGTAGCAGTGCGGAGTTTCCTGAGTTTATGGCATCAAAAACTACCGGAATTACTGAAGCTCTTGAACAATTCAAACTTGAGGTTTCGTCGATGGAAATGAAACTCAAGGAGCTCAAGCAACAGCTCCAATCGTAACGCTGCGCACTTAAGGGAGCAGTCAGGCCTTGTCTTCGGCGTAGATTGACGCGGAGATGATTGCACCGCCCCATCGCCGGTGCCCAATGCAGATCGGCACCGGGTTGCCGCTGGCTGTCGTGTTGCGGGCACTGCCGAAAGCGTAAGACGGCAGGTTTTCCGGTGAGGCGCTTTGTGATAACCCGTTTTGCTGGGGACTGAGCATCTGGATCACCCCGCCGGCAGCGGACGCGACACCTGCCGCGACAAGAGCGGGGTTATAGGTGACTGCGCCCACAACAATTAGCGCGATACCCAGCACGGTCTGCAGAAGCCCTGCGCGCTTCGAACCGCTGATAACCGGCACAATTTTAATAACTCGCGTCCCGCCTAACTGGAAGTCTTTCTCGCCGACGTTCTTGTCGTTGCGGTAGATGGCGAAACGCATCCCTAGCCGATCCAGGCGCTTGATCTCCTCCGCGAACCCCTCCATGGTCGCACGTATCGCCTTGAACGCCTCATTACAGGATTCGCTGTCGAGCTGATAATCCTTTTTCCGGAAGAATTTCTTTGCAAGCGATCCGGTGAGCTGGATCGTCGTCATTGGGCGGTGCTGAATTACTGATGCGGCCATTGGAGGCCTCCTAGGGAATCATGGCCAGGACGGCAACGCCCAGGCGGATGGCGAGCAGATCGCGTGACATCAGAGCCTGATCGTGCTGCAGGCGCTCACGTTGTGGGTTGTAGTTCCAGATCCGGTCACAAATGGCTTGATACGCACGGGCGCCGCGAAAGGTACCGCGCAGCAGGTCCGCCGAAACGCGCGCCTCTTCTTCGGTGATAAAAGGCCCGTCAATTGTCACGCGTTCGCCATCTCGGACGTGCTGAACCTCCCAGATCAGGTACCCAGAGTCAGGCCCATGAGCCAGGGTGTGCGGAATGAATTGTTTGGTTTTGCACGCCTCGACGAAGCGTTCTTGATGGTTGGCCAACGTGCGGCCCTCCTTGTACATGGGCGGCCCGTAGACCGCCGCTGATGGGCTTAGGCGGCTTCGTCTTCTTGATCGGAATCATCCGCCCCCCGGGTGTGCACTGCTTCCGGCGGGGATGTGCTGCCAGGCAGTTCGATAGGGATCGGCTCAAGCCAGGCCACAAGCTTGGCGTACCCTTCGCCTGGATCTGCCCAGGCCTTCACGTCGCTCTCTTTTTTATCGATCTGGACACCGTTGGTGATCACGTCCATGGCAAGGCTATTGGCACCCATCAGGATCTCCCGAACACCGACGGCCAGCTTCCCTAGCGTGATAGCGGCATCTGGATAGGCAACCGCGATGCCGGCGGCGCCCAGCTTGACTACCTGGTCTTGCGTGAAACCGCTGATAGGGCCGGGAGCGCGCAAAACAGCCGCTGCAATGCGCGGCTCGTCGCCCTGCCTCATGCTCATCAGGAAGGTGTTGCGAGTGCTGTCGTCAAGGTCGGAGGTGTACGCACGGCACTCAGCGTCAAGCGTGGCACCCACTACATCACCCGATGCCAAGCTCAACACCGGCAGCAGCTTGCTGATCGCGTATGCGGCCAGGTTATCCGCGGTCTCTTGAACTGTGGGAAGGCCCGACTTCACCGCGTCGACGAACGCATCGAAGACAGCGACAGAGCGCCGTTCCTTCGCGTCGCCCGTCAGGTCGGCATCCTCGCGGATGGCCCGCATTTTATCCATTGCCTTCGAGTGTGCATCGATCATTGCCGACTGCACGCGGTGCAAAGGCCCAACATTCGGCCAGAGCGCCCAGGACGTGCCTGGCAGGCTTTGGGACTGGTACTGCGAGAAGTCATTGATGAATATGGAACACGTGCCAACACGCGTCAGCTTGCCGACTGGCCTGTTCAGTCTCATGGGCTATTTCCTTTTCGATTCTGGATTGATTGTTTGATTTAGGAACGGTCGTTTGATGCTCAGCCTTTTCAGGCTCGGAGAAAGCTCGACTCCACGCTGATAACGGGCTTGTTCTCCGCAAGAGCGATCAGGAGCGCGCATGCTTCAACGCTCCCCTGGCCTGCTGCAGATCGGATACGGGCCCATGCCGAATTCAACTCGGCGCGAGTCGGCTTCGCTTGGGGGCCGCGGTTTTTGGCTGTGGTTTGCATAGTCAGTCCTCAATGGCTGTGATACTGGCACACACAAATTAGCCCTGATATGGCCAAATAGACAGTGCTTTAAGGGTGTACCTTAGGTGTGACACTGAACGAGACAGAACGGGACGAAAAGAGCCCCGAAAACTGGATCAGCGGCAGACGATGAAGGGCGGATTTCGTTGCAGTAATGGCCATACAGCCAAAGTGATACAGAGCTGGGATTCCAGCTAAGTTATTCCCCGCGCCACGAAACGCGAATAACGAGAACGTGGCGCGTGACAGTGAAGAGTGACGAAACTGCTACGGGCGTAGCAATTTGGTCGTGCGGAGTGGTTACCAAAGGCGGTTACCGCGACTGGTTACCAGATTTGATCGTGCCTATCTGCTGGATACCAGAGTGGATACCGTGGAAACCTACGTGGAAACAGCAAACCTTGCTGGCCATAGTTCGCGCTTTGACGGGTGCGAACCAGGCTGCGAACTTGCGTACCGATGGCGCGTACCGGCGTGCGTACCATAGCAAACCATAACAGCTCTCACGCGGCCGAAGGTGCGTGACAGAGCGCGCGAACCTTGACAATTGTTAACAGGTTCGCGCACCGCAAATTGTGCAACGACCACGCGAGGAAGCCTCATTCATGGGGTTGGTTTTCACAACCAACGACATTCATTCATGGGGCGTTTCCACAGACAGTCGTTTGGTCCCCAGCGTGTAGTCAGATTCGGCGTCGTAATCCGGCCTTACCCGATCTGGCTTGGTCCGCGCCGGTGAGCCGGACCTAGCTGCCGAGGGTGCATACATATCGCCGCATTCCCTGGCTGCCTGCTCAAGAATCCGTCCCGCCTGCACCAGATTCCCCGAAGCCTCCGCACTCTCAGCCAATCGTCCAAGCGCGCGCAGCCGATAGGCACGGCTGGCGATCGGCACCTCTACCATCGCCTCACGGAAGCTATTGCGCGTGTCCTTGAACAGTGTGACCCAGCGCTTGGCCAGCCCCTTGCTGCAGCGTTTGGTGGGATCGTTCGTCTCTACCAGCTGACGGGACACAGTCAAGCCAAAATTGGCCCGAACGGCCTCGGCCACTTGAGAAGGTGTGTCGAAGCAGGCGAGCGCCTGGACGATGAACGTTTTGATTTCAGGGGTGAGCGCGGCCATGAGGTGGAATCTGTCTAGAGCCAGTCAAGAGAGCCCTATAGTTGCGCAACTGCGCCAAGAGTACAAATGTTCTCTCTTCCGCTTAGGTGCTAGGCAAAACGGCCCGCTGTCCAATGCGGTCTGGCGATTCAATCGCCGGCGCCTGCTATACCTGCCAGTTACCATCAGCTAACTTGCACGGCTCATAACAGACAGGATTTGGAAGCATGGATCGCCTATCTGAACTACGTGAACCCGGCCCTACCATCAGTAAATTTTTCACATACAACGAAAATTCAATCCAAGCAATGTCGGAGCCTTACCTTTGGTTCTCTACGTTAGATGCCTTTAACGACCCCTTTGAAGGCGCCATCGAATTGGAAAGCACTGGAGAGCCGATGGAATGGCTCAATGTCGCCCAGATGATTGAAAAGAGGTATCCGGGCGATTCTGGCTACGCTCTCATGGCAGCTGCCATGCGACAGAGTTGGAGTAGCGGTGGCTTTGAAACAAGGGAAATATTCACGAATCACCTGAAGAAGCGATTCATCGAAAGATCTAAGGCGTACGGCTACTGCTGTTTAGTCAACGATCATGAAATCGTCGATGAGTCTGATATTTTGATGTGGGGGCATTACGGCAACGGGCTTAAAGGATTCAAAGTGATATTCGACTCGAAAATGCTCATTGCTAGCCTGCCGACCGACATCGCCAGAGCTCCGATACTTTACGGGAAATCCATACCAACGCTCGATATTTTGCAGCACTCGCGCGCCTCTGCGGGAGCTATGCAGGACGGCGAGAAGGCAAAAGCAGTGCTTGACGCTACTACCCATATCCGTACGAAACACCACGCTTGGAGCTACGAAAAGGAATACCGGTTCATCTCACCAACGCCGGGGGCGCACAAGTTTGCTTCGTCTTCAATAAAGCAGGTGGTGTTTGGGGAAAAAATGCCTGCCAGTCAGCGAAAGGTATTGAGCTCTGTCCTGACTGCGAACTCACCAGACATCGTTTTTCTGACTGCGAAAGTATCGAAAGGCTCTTACGACCTCATCATCGAATAACTAAAGCATTCCGCTGCTATCCCCTCCCGCCTGCGTGTAGATCCCCACTCACCGTGTCTCTTTCAACACACTGTGTTGGTTTCAACACACTGTGGCATTTCCACCACTCGGGAGCGGTACCGATAAAATCGGAAGTGAGCCCGAATCGTCCCACAGAGACCAAACCGTCTCACTCGGCTGGGCCGATATCCCGGCTGAGAGATGTGTCCAGATTTGGACGCATCGAAAGGCAAAGGTGAACTAGGGTCACACATAGATGTGCTCAGCTTTGAGCGCATCTCAGAGCCGGCAGGCGAGCAGGGTGGTCCTACCCTGCCTATCTTGCCCACACAGTCACCGTTCACAGGTCCGACACAGCCTGTTGCCGCTCCGTGGCTTTGCCATTGTTTTGGGGTTGCCCAAACGGCAGGACTTGTTGTGCCCCAGGGGGAGAACTTGTTGTGCCAATCGGGCAGGACTGGAGCGATTAAAGCGAGCTGGCCAGCTTCGTCTCTAGCACGCCGTCGCGCCCCTCGGCATCACTTACCAGGTGGAGTGCGCTTCTCGCGTAACCGAAGCCCATCTTCACCTCTTGCCAGACGTAAACGTTCTTCCCTGGCTGGGCGTTGATCTTGAGCATTGTCAGGTTTTCAGCGTCGGAACCGATGGTGTGGCTGCCGGCTGGGACTTCTGCGACCAAGTAGGTATTGGCGGCAGTGGCACCGATCACGCGACCGTCGACAGTGACAGTCATCTTGATTGCCGCGCCCATGTTCTCGTTGCGGTAGATGTAAATCCGCGACATATCCGGCACCGTGCCAAAGCGCTTCATCTCGGCATCAAGCGCGGGTTCTCCCATGGGCACCGACGCGCAACCGTGAAGTGCGCCAACGATGGCCAATGCGACGACAAGCTTTTTCATCTGATGTCCCTATCTAGAATTGGTGGCGGGTTGCCACGCTGCGAGGCTTTATACCTCGCCGGGCGCCTGCTGCATACTGGCTGCCGTATGCAGACGACTAGGGCCAATCAGCCCCTCCTATCCGAAGAATTCAATCAAGCCAATATTGGCTTGATTGTAGATACCGGCAAACCTTCCGACATCTCGATGCACTGCCTGGGTCGTGCCTGACACCGGAAAGGTGGATGTGCAAATTCTTCGCATACCCTATTGCGTTACCCGTAACGAGGTGGCATGATCATTTCACGTTACGGGTAACGAGGTAAACATGATAGACGACAAGAAACCGAAAGGCTTGGCAGAACGGCAGCGTCTGTTCAGAGAACGGCAGCGAGAGTTAGGTTTTGTACAGCGAACTATGTGGATTCACAAACAAGCGGAGGAGGACGGCCGAAAGGCGGCACTAGATGGCCTGCCATGCGAGCCAATGAATACCAGGCACCCGCTAAGCTGGGCTGCTGGCTGGATTGACGAGAAGAACATGGAAGACTCGGACTGAGGTTTTAGCCCGGTAAACAGTGGGAGAACCCCACACATCAGAGAGTGCCGACCCGGTGTGCAACCACCGGGACCGGCCATCACACGACGAAACTTTGAGGTACACGTCATGCAATTTCAGCACAATATCATTCAGATTCTCAATGCGCACGGGGAAGTTATCGGATCGATGAAGCTGCCGGCCTCCATCAAGCTTCATGACCTGGCCCCGCTCAAGATGCTCGGTGCGATCAGCGTCAAGGTAGTGCCCGATCACAGCCCCTTCACCGGCGTCAGCCTGGAGGTGTCGCAATGAGCACTATTGCCCGCCCACACACGTTTTTCATTATCCAAGTTGCCGACGGCCGCGGTGTGTTTGGGTTTCAGATCTGCCTGACTGATTCCGCGCTTGCCCGCCAGCTCCTTGAAACCCTTGGCCGTGACCTGCTAGGACGCCGCGTCACACTGCACAGTCTGGAAGAGGCGCCGGTAAACCACGAGACCCTGACCACCTTCCGGTCGATGACGGATCGAATGCAGCAACTCCTGGAGCGCTGTCAGCTCGAACAGTGCCCAGGCCGTGCGTTCCTTGTGGCCTATGTCGACCATTGGCGCAAGCAGATGCCACTAAGCGCGATTGCCTCGTTCCTGGAGCACGCAAAGTACGAGCCTGACCATGATGAGTTCGCGTACGTCCCGCTTCATCAGGCCGCTATCGGGAGGTCTTACCCATGAGTCGCGATCTGACAGTCATTGAGCTCGACGTAATTGAAGGGGAAGTGGTGCCGCAGGGTGTCGTATTGAGCGCCGAGGAAATGTGCTCAATGAACTTCGCCCGACTGGAATTTGAACGGCTCGCGAAGATCCTCATGCCGTTGATTGACCCCCTACTGTTTCGGGAGGATGAAACGGCCTGCGCGATTGCGCGCCACATCGAACAGGTTCGGATATTCAGCCGGAATTTCTGCTGGCAACATCGCCACCTGGGCGCGGCATACGGCGTCGTTGGTAAGCGTCCAGGTGACAAGGGGTGCGACCAATGAGCCGCCCATTGAAAACCTCGATTTCCACTTTCACCGGCTGCGGCGATGCCACAAAGCGTCAGTATCTATTCAGCGTGAACGCCGGCGTGCCTGCCGAAGACGCGTTGAATACGTGTTCTGACCTGCTAAGCACGGTCATGGACACTATCGTCAGTGCCGGAATGGGCGAACCGCTAGTGGGCAATCAAGCCTGGCTGGTTAATCACACGCTCGAAAGCGTGAAGGCCATCGTCGACGCGCTCTGGGCGACCTACCAACTCGAGAACCCCGACGATCCGGTGGAAACAACGAAACCTTCGTAGTATTGATCAGCTCAACCAACGACCCGCACCTGTTGCGGGTTTGTTGCGTCTAGCCTGCAAGCCCCAACTGCCGGGCGATCTGCCGAGGCTCTACACCACTCACCAAAGCGCGCCGTGCATCAGCTGTCATCTGATCAAGCGCCTTACTCTCAAACGTCGCCGCCATCGCCTGGGCCTTGCGCACGATCAGCAATGCCAGTTCGGGCGGGAAGTCGACCTTGGCCGGTGATGGCAGGTAGTCGCAATCGATCACAGACACAGGCTGGCCCTCAGTGGTGGCAGGCAGGAATAACACCTAGTGAATGATTGTATCTATGGCGTAGTAGGAGTGGTGTAGAAACGACACCTGTGGAATGAGCAAAAGTGCTCCACGGGTATCGAAAACGACACCTGTGGAGCATATAAACATCCTCAATGGTGCATATTCGATACCTGTGGCTCCCTCACAGGTATCGTTTTTACACCGGTAGAAATCGAAATCCGGCTTCTTTCCCAGTCGTTTGTAGGCGCTCGGTGCCGCCAACAAGGCATCCAGGTAAGGCGCCACGTTCTTGTTTTGGACTGAGCGCGGCTGCAGAACAGACTCTCGTCGACCATCACGATAAAGCCTGCCTCCGTGAGCTCTACGAAAGCTCGCATTGCCAGCTTTCGCGAGCATGGGATTTCCTGCTCGGCCTGACGCACTCCGAACCCAATAGGTCCGCTAGGCGTCCAGAACGAGTGCATCAGGTGAATGAGCGCCTTCGCCTGGGCAGTCAGTGCCAAGTATTCGGAAGACCTCACAAGGCGGCGCTGTATCGCCTGTACGCCGCCCTCCTTGTCGTAGGGCAGGCTGCTTTTCTTAGCCATCAGCAGCCCCCTTAGGCGCGCTCGGCGCTCTCCATGCTGCGCGCAATATCCATGTGGTGGTTATAGCGACGCAGGCGTACAGCGAGTGAAGAGTTGGCGCGCAGAGCTGCCATAGCCATAGCCTTGTGAGCTGCGGCGCGAGTGTCGGGCGGATTGAGGGCATTCATGGGTGAGGCTCCTTGTACTGAGGAACCGCCACGTTCTGCCGCCAAGCAGAGAGGGGTGGCGGATTGCGCAGGATTGGCGGACCGGCGTACAAGGAGACCGGCGCACCCGAGGGTGCTCCTACGCAACCCACCATAACGCGAAGTTGCGGGCGCAAAAAAAGCGCCTGCAATCGAATTGGTGGCGCTGTTGCGCCTCGTACTGGTCAGGCCGCCAAGCCTGATCGCTGAATTTGCAGCGACCGGGTGACGATAACCGCGTGTATCTAGCATTGCAAGCGGCACCCAGCCGCGAGTATCCATCACGCCACCTTCCCAGGCTCAGCCAGGAGGGTATAAAGGGCAATCCCGCCGTGCGTGCGCCCCCACTCATCCGTCAGCGCAATGCGCTGAGTAATGATTTTGTAGCCAGCCGCGCGCAGATCGCAAATGCGTGCGCCTGGCCGGCAGATGTTTAGCTCACGCATTGCGCTGAAGGTGTCGATAGACCCCAGGCGAAGCCGCTGGATAAACCGTGCGTTCTGAGCGTTGATGCTGGTATTCTTGATTTGAGAATTTTCGTGGCTGGCCTGTTGGTCGGCCATTTTTTTTGTATTCATTTATGCAGCCTCCCCACGCAGTGCGATGCGCTGGCGCACCCAGTGCTGAACCTCGGCCAATATCCACCCAACAGGGGCGCCGCGGCCTTTGCTGTTGCTCAGAGGCACGGCCTTAGGAAAGGACGGATCGTCTTTGAGGCGACGATAGATGGTAGGGCGGGAGAAGCCAGTGATTACTGAAAGGTCGCTGATGCGGATGATGGTCGTTGCCGGATCGCAAATGCTGCGAATGCTGAAAGCGGCCTGATGGAGCTGATCAATGTTGTTCATATCAATTTCCCGATACTGATTAAGACGGGAAAATATTCATCGACGAGCTATGGTCCCCCGCAACTGTCCCCGTATCCCCTATTTTCGGGGGGTATACACTGGACCAGCAGCCAGCATCTTGTATCCCCACATGTATCCCTAATTTTTATAAAAATACAATTTGGCTTATCTATCAGATAGTTACTCCTCTAGTTCAAATGACTGTGTACGTACTAAAAAGGGCTTACCGAAAGGTAGGCCCTTTTTTATTGCGCACGTCCCTCTTATACGCCTCCCTGTCTGCAACGCTAAAACCCGGCCTGCGCAAGCTATCGGCCGTTGCCCCGTGACAACGACGCTCGGGTCCAATAGATTAGGCGCCCCGAAACGCCCAACGGCTTTCGCG
>Ga0247730_1001449_pt1 | contig 13161 bp, 14 predicted proteins | sample UWRJL073202C2_FD_180959 | JGI IMG/M metagenome (GOLD analysis project Ga0247730, IMG submission 180959) | Plant litter microbial communities from Arlington Agricultural Research Station in Wisconsin, United States - UWRJ-L073-202C-2 | ecosystem: Environmental > Terrestrial > Plant litter >...
TAGCCGGTGGCCGCCGTGCAATTCCACCCGGAATCGATCATGACGCTTGGTGGCGATGCGGGCATGCGGATGATCGAGAACGTGGTCGCCAATCTGGCCCGGCGGGTGAAGACCAAGGCGGCCTGATTGCCCAATTGACGCTTTGACATTTCGGCCGTTTTGGCCGATACGGACATTTCAATGAAAACCGTGCGCCCGAAAGAAATTTCGCGCGCACGGTTTTCTCGTTAATGGCCCTGGCCTTTTGCAATTCATTTGCATCAGCATTGGAAACTGCAATGAACAGTCAAGACAATCAAAAGGTCCAGCGCCTGGCCTTCTGGGGCATTCCGCTGTCGATGCTGGTAATGGCGCTGAAGATGGCAGCCTGGTGGGTGACCGGTTCGGTGGCGCTGCTCTCAGACGGGCTGGAATCCGGCGTCAACGTCACCGCGGCGCTGATCGCCTATTTCGTCATCCGCTATGCACAGCGGCCGGCCGATCATGACCACCAGTTCGGCCATCACAAGGCAGAGTATATTTCAGCCGTGGTCGAGGGCGCGCTGATCGTGATCGCCGCGCTACTGATCATGCAGGAGGCCTGGGGCGGGCTGGTCAATCCACGGCTGCCGGACGCACCGGTGCTGGGTCTGGCGATCAATGCGGCGGCCGGTGTCATCAATGCCATCTGGGCAACGGTGTTGATCCGGGCCGGCAAACGCTATCGGTCGCCGGCGCTTAATGCCGATGGTCAGCATATCATGTCGGATGTGGTGACGTCGGCCGGCGTGTTCGTGGGCCTGATTCTCGCCGTGCTCACCGGCTATGCCATTCTCGATCCGGCGCTTGCCATTCTTGTCGCCCTCAACATCATCGTCCAGGGTTACAAGGTCATCACCCATTCGCTGGGCGGCTTGATGGACAAGGCGGTCGAGCCAGAGGAGGAGGAGGCAATCCGCCAGGCGATCACAACCCATGCGGTCGGCTCGCTCGACGTGCATGATTTGAAGACACGTCGCGCCGGGGCGGTCGCTTTCATCGATTTCCACATGGTGGTACCGGCCTCGATGACGGTCAGTGCCGCGCACGCGATCTGCGATCGGTTGGAAGATGCGATCAAGTCGGTTATTCCAGGCGCCACATTGGCGATCCATGTCGAGCCGGAGGGCGAGAACCCGCATGGCTTGAAGGTTGAAGTAGAAGGAACAGGCAAATGACCACCACAGATGTTTCCGGACTGTCACAGCTCGGCCATGCCGTCGAGGCGCCCCAGAACCCGGAAACCGCAATTCTCGAGAAGGTGCCGACCGGGCATGCCGGCACGGATTTCGTCGTCCGCTTCACCGCGCCGGAATTCACCTCGCTCTGCCCGATGACCGGCCAGCCGGATTTCGCCCATATCGTCATCGACTATATTCCCGATGGCTTTCTGGTCGAATCGAAATCGCTGAAACTCTATCTGCACTCGTTCCGCAACCACGGCGCCTTTCACGAGGACTGCAGCCTCGACATCGCCAAGCGGCTGGTCGATTTGCTGGAGCCCAAATGGCTGCGGATCGGCGCCTACTGGTATCCGCGCGGTGGCATTCCGATCGACGTGTTCTGGCAGACCGGAGCACCGCCGGAAGGCGTGTGGCTGCCGGACCAGGGTGTGCAACCTTATCGCGGTCGCGGGTAGTCTTCGTCTCAGTTGCAAAAAGTCCGCACAATATCAATATGATTGCCTAGCGAGGTGATCACGTATGTCGACGTTTTGGGCTTATGTTCTGCTTTATGGTGGGCTCGCCACTGTTTTTACTTTGATTGACCGGATTTTCTTGGGTGGTGGGCACTGGCCACAGTTTCTTGGTTTCTTAATTTGCGGGGCTTTTATCTACTTGGTTCGGCGCATTTGCGTACCGGACCTGGATCAGAAAATGCGCAACCGAGCCAATCGTATCGCTCGGGAAAAACAGCTCAAGAAATAGGTTATGCCCGGTCGCGCACAGGCAGAGGCCATAAAAAAACGGCGGGACAAAATCCCGCCGTTTGCATGTCTGAAGACTGGGAAAAAATCAGCCGAACATCATGGCGATACCGCCGAGTGCTGCGACGCCACCCAGAATGCGGGCAACCGTCTGGTTGCGGCCGAGCGTGACGCCAAGGCCGATGCCGGCGCCATGCAGCGCTGCGGTGGCGACCAGGAAGCCGAGGCCGAACTGCAGTGCACCGGCACCGCCGAGTTCTCCGCCATGGGCATGGCCGTGGAACAGCGCGAAGACGCCGACGACCGCAGCCGATGCTGCGACGGGAAGGCGGACGGCCATGGCAACGAGCAGGCCGAGGGCGACGATCGAGGCCAAGATGACTGGCTCGACGAAGGGCAGCTCGATGCCGCCGATGGCGAGCAGGAAGCCGACAGCCATGGTGCCGACGAAGGCGGCTGGAACGGCCCACAGCGCCTTGCCACCGATCATGGCTGCCCACAGGCCGACAGCGACCATGACGATGATGTGGTCGGCACCGAACATCGGGTGCGACACACCAGCCATGAACGAACCATGTTCGGCGGGGTTGAGATGGGCGAAGGCCGGGGCAGTGGCGGCGCCGAAAATGGCGGCGGCGGTGGAAATGCGTTTGAACATGTCTTGTCCCTCAGTTTGGTCGACAAGGCGCCTGGAAATCAGTCGCGCCTGCCTGCAAATTATCTCGGGGTCCAGACTATCGCAAGAGAACTTGTGCTGTCCATCCGCAATCGATGGTGAGGGGTATGAGGAAAGGTGGCTGGAAGACCGCGAGACGCATCGCGGTCTTTCGGTTTAAGCCGTTCCAGAGATATCTATCCGAGACCCCGCCCGGCCGATTTGAAAGAAGCGGGCGAGGTCGTCGGTGTGTTCAGAACTCAGACGTCAAAGCTGTCGTCGCCGCCGCCGAAATCGTCGTTGCCGTAATCATTGTCGTCGGCCTGCTGGTAGCCATCGTCCTGGTCGGCCGGCGCGTCCGCCTGCGTTGTGCCATTGTTGTCGCCGTTCGGGCCGTCATTGCCGTAATAGTTGTTGATAGTGGTTTCTTCGACGGCGGGCGTGGCGTCGGCGGCGCTGGCTTCCTTCGTGCCACTGCCGATACCAAGCGGGTCGCTGTGCGAACCGAACAGGCCGCTGAGCGAATTGGCCAGCATCATGCCGCCGGCAACGCCGGCCGCGGTGCCGAGCGCGCCGCGCAAAAAGCTGCCGCCGGAGGATGGCATGCCCTGCGCGCCGCCGCCCCAGGGCATGCCAGAGCCTTGCTGTGGCTGCTGCTGGCCGCCCCACGGGCCGGACGGCTGCTGCTGCGGGGCCTCCGGGTTATTGTTGGCGGCATAATCGTTGTAAAGCTGGCCCGGCTGCTGCGAGCGGCCAAAGGACGGTACGGCACTGCGGCCGGGCTGGGGTGCCGGCGCCGGGCTGGTGGCGTTGCCGCTGCTGCCGAAAAGCGAACCGACGCTGCCGAGGAATCCACCGGAGGCTTGACCTTGCGGCTGGGATCTTTGCCCTTCCTGCAGGGCGCGGACCTGCGCCTGCAGCTCCTCAACCTTTTGGGCTGCCGCCTGCAGCGCCTTTTCCTGGATGATCACTGCCTGCGACAGAAAATAGGGGGCATAGGGGTGCTCGCGCACACGATCGGCGATAAAGACTTCGGCCTCGGGATCGCGGGCACCGGTCGAGGCGGTGCCGATGCGATCAAACAGCGAGCCGATCAGTTGGCGTTCTTCCGTTAACATGGCGATCTCCTTTGATATCGGTACAGCGTCTGCGGCGCAGAGATGAGGTGGGGACTGAAATCGGGCTTTTCCATGCCGACAATGGTTACATCTTGGTAATGGCGTTTTGCGGAACTCGGGGAATGGTTGGCCGGTTCCATGCCTTGTCTTTTTCCTGCATTGTTTTACGACATGAGTCGCACTATGTGCGGGTAATGAAAAACCATGGTGGAGAGTTGCGCATGAGCGAAGAAGAAGAAGACAAGAAGATCGAGACGCCCTTGGGCAAAGAGGCCGAAACCAATCTTTTCAAGTCGCGGACGATCTTCATCTACGGCGGCATTACCCAGGAACTGGCGCAAAAGGTTTGCTCGCAGCTGGTAGCATTGTCTGCTGCCAGCGATGACGACATCCGGATTTTCGTCAGCTCGCCTGGCGGTCACGTGGAATCGGGCGATTCGATCCACGACATGATCAAGTTCATCAAGCCGAAGGTGTGGATCATCGGCACCGGCTGGGTCGCATCCGCCGGCGCGCTGATCTATGTCAGCGTTCCCAAGGAACAGCGCCTGGCGCTGCCGAACACCCGCTTCCTGCTGCACCAACCCTCGGGCGGCACCCGCGGCCCGGCATCCGACATCGAGATCCAGGCCCGCGAAATCATCAAGATGAACGAGCGCCTGAACCGGATGTTTGCTGCTGCCACCGGCCAGCCGGTCGAAAAGATCGCCAAGGACACAGACCGCGATTACTGGCTGTCGGCTGAAGAAGCCCAGTCCTATGGTCTGGTTTCGCGGATCATCACCTCGCAGTCCGAAATCTGATTGTTTAAAATACGTCCTGTCCCGCTTTGGCGGGGCAGGGTTTTTCTGTGAAGCCGTTACTTGTCCTCCGCTTCAACAGTCTGCCAGCGCTAGATCAATATGCCCGGCACCAATTTCCAGAATCACATCAACTTGTTATCGGCGGAAGCGGATCATGCTTCGAGATTTCTCGCTTCAAAGCCTGTTCATGGGCATCCTGACGGCCTTCGTCGGTTTCGCCAGCTCATTTGCCGTTGTCCTTCAAGGGCTTAAGGGCGTCGGTGCCACCGATGTCGAGGCTGCTTCGGGCTTGATGGCCCTTTCGATCGCCATGGGCCTGTGCGCCATCGTCCTCAGCTTCTCCACCCGCACTCCGGTCAGCATTGCCTGGTCGACGCCAGGCGCAGCACTGCTGGCCAGCGCCGGTGTGATCGAGGGCGGTTTTGCCGCCGCCGTTGGTGCGTTTCTGATCTGCGCCGTGCTGATCATCATCGCCGGCCTGTTCCGCCCGCTCGGCCGGGCGGTGGCCGCCCTTCCGGCGCCGCTCGCCAATGCCATGCTCGCCGGCGTGCTGCTCGGCCTCTGCTTTGCACCGGTCAAGGCGATCGGGTTCAATCCGCTGCTTGGCCTACCGATCGTGCTCGCCTGGATAATTGTCGGCGCCTTCAAGCGGCTGTGGGCCGTTCCGGCAGCACTTGTCGCTTTTGTGCTGGTGCTGGCATTCGGAGTCCACATGCCCGAGCATGCTCTTCAAAACGTTGCGCAATCGCTGATCCCGCAGGTTGAGATTGTCTGGCCGCTGTTCACGCTTTCAGGACTGGTGTCGATCGCCCTGCCGCTGTTCATCGTCACCATGGCTTCACAAAACATTCCCGGCATCGCGGTGCTGAAGGTCAACCACTATGATCCGAAGCCCGGCTTGCTGTTCACCGTCACCGGCCTGTTCTCGCTGCTGTCCGCCCCATTCGGCGGCCACGCCGTTAACCTCGCCGCCATCACGGCCGCCATGTGTGCCGGCGAGGACGCGCATCCCGACCCGCAACGCCGCTACTGGGCAGCGATCGTCTCCGGCATCGGCTACATCATCCTCGGTCTGGCTGCCGGAGCCGTCACCGCCTTCGTGGCGCTGGCGCCGCCGATCCTGATCCAGGCGGTGGCGGGCCTCGCGCTGGTCGGCGCCTTTTCCGGCTCGGCGATGGCGGCGTTCAAGGAGCCGGAAACGCGGGAAGCGGCGGCGATCACCTTTCTGGTGACGGCCTCGGGTGTGTCGTTCGCCGGCATTTCTGGCGCCTTCTGGGGGCTGCTGGCCGGCGGGCTAATGCTGGTGCTGGCGCGGTTTGTGCGTGGACACGCTGCTTAGGCGGAAAATAAGTAGATCTGGAATTTCCGTCGCAACTACGTTACTCTGCAACCATGCAGTTCGAATTCGATCCGCAGAAAAGCGCCGTCAACAAAGACAAACACGGAATTGATTTCGTGGAAGCTCAAGCGCTTTGGCTAAAAGGTTCATGATTTTACATTCCGGCGAGAGACGTAGCTGAGCGCCGCTTCGCCTATATCGCTGCTCTGGATGGAAAGCTTTGGACAGCTATCTACACGTTGCGAGGTGACGTGGTTCGACTGATTTCCGTCAGGCGTGCCCGGAAGATGGAGATAATGCACCATGAAGACCATAACAGCCGCCGAATTTGATGAGAAATTCGACAATGGCGAAGATATCAGCGACTATTTGGACTGGGATAACGCGACCCGCTCTCACATCGAACTACAGCCTGTCGAGCTCGATCTGCCGGTCTGGGCAATCGACGGTCTCGACGCAGAAGCCGAACGGCTGGGCGTCACACGGCAGGCGCTGATCCAGAGCTGGATTTCCGAACGGTTGGAGGCGGCGCGGCAAAACCGCTGATGCCGGCTTGCCTTGGCGGTTTTCTCTGGCTATACATTTCCCATGAACATGATTTGCGCAACCATCTCTGACCGGATTGCCATCCGCCGCTTTGCGGCCGGATCGCCCGTCGTTGCGCTATCCTCGCTTCTTCTTCTCGACCTTACGCGCGGTTGCCGGGTCCTTTGAGGAGCGCCCGGCGGCCGATGAAGCCTGCCGGCTATAGCTCCTCGCACCACCCCATCTGAATAGACATCGACGGACCTGAAACAGGTCAGTTTGCCATAGCCCGCCGCCAAAAATGTCGGTCGAGGCATGCGCGCTCGTCGGCAAGAGGAAGACGAAGACATGGACGCGAACACTTCTAAGAAAATCGGCATGCCGGTTGCTGCCAAAAAATACCAGGCCTATCCGCAGATCGACATTGCCGACCGCACCTGGCCTTCCAAGACGATCACCAAGGCACCAATCTGGTGTTCGGTGGATCTGCGCGATGGCAACCAGTCGCTGGTTAACCCGATGGGCCACGACCGCAAGGCGCGGATGTTCCGCCTGCTCGTCGACATGGGTTTCAAGCAAATCGAGATCGGCTTCCCGTCTGCCTCGCAGACGGATTTCGATTTTGCCCGATGGTGTGTCGAGCAGGCCGACGTGCCGGACGACGTGTCGTTGCAGGTGCTGGTGCAGTGCCGTCCGGAGCTGATCACCCGCACGTTTGAAGCGCTGGAGGGGGCCAAGAATCCGATCATCCATTTCTACAATTCTACCAGCGAGTTGCAGCGCCGCGTGGTGTTCGGCAAAGACGTGCCCGGCATCAAGGCGATCGCCGTCGATGCGGCGAAAATGATTACCGAGATGGCCGACAAGGCCGGCGGCGGCTTCCGTTTCGAATATTCGCCGGAAAGCTTTACCGGCACCGAGCTGGACGTGGCTTTGGAAATCTCCAATGCTGTGATCGGCATCATCAAGCCGACACCCGAAAACAAGCTGATCCTCAACCTGCCCTCGACCGTCGAGATGGCCACCCCGAACATCTATGCCGACCAGATCGAGTGGATGATCCGCAACATCGACAACCGCGAGAACGTGCTGATCTCGCTGCATCCGCACAATGACCGCGGCACCGGCATCGCCGCCACCGAACTGGGGTTGATGGCGGGCGCCGACCGGGTCGAGGGCACGCTGTTCGGCAATGGCGAGCGCACCGGCAATGTCGACGTGGTGACGCTGGCGCTGAACATGTTTACCCAAGGCATCGATCCGGAGCTGGATTGCTCGGATATCGAGCGGATCAAGGCGGTCTACGAATATTCAAACGAGATGGTCATTCCCGAGCGCCACCCCTATGTCGGCGAACTGGTTTACACGGCGTTCTCCGGTTCGCACCAGGATGCGATCAACAAGGGCATGAAGGCCACCAAGGCGCAGAACTCGCCGCTGTGGGAAGTGCCATATCTGCCGATCGACCCACAGGATGTCGGCCGCTCCTACGAGGCGATCATTCGCATCAATTCGCAGTCGGGCAAGGGCGGCATCGCCTATATCCTGCAGCAGGATTACGGGATCAACATGCCGCGCGCGCTGCAGGTGGAGTTCCGCGAAGAGATCCAGCGCATCACCGATGAAGAGGGCGTCGAGCTTCCGGCAAAACGCATCTACGACACTTTCATCGATCGCTATGTCGAGCAGGGCGGCGCCCGGCTGAAATTCATCGACCAGCACACCTACCCAACGGGACCGCACAAGGGCCTGCGCACGGTGGCTGCCGAAATCAGCGATAACGGCGAGATCAAGCGGATCGAGGGCCAGGGTACGGGGCCGATCGACGGGTTTATCAACGCCCTGTCGATCTATCTCGGCCGCGAATTGTCGGTTGCCGATTATTCCGAACATTCGCTGCAGCATGGCTCGAATGCGGCCGCCATTGCCTATGTCGAGATGGAGCATGCTGGCGGAAAGCTGTTTGGCGCCGGCATCAACACCAATATCGTCGCGGCATCGCTGGAGGCGATCGTTTCAGCCGCCAACCGGCTTCTGCAATATGTTCCATCCAAGGGCTGATGTCTTGGAATTGCCATGAGCAAGCCGCGTCCCCTTGGGGGCGCGGCTTTTTTATTGCAAGAAATCAGTTGGAAATCTGTGCCGCCACCTGTTCGGCGATCGAGGCCAGCGCGGCGTTGGAGGAGGGGCCGGCGACAACATAGTTGACAGCGCCGCTCTGCCACGAGACCAGACCGATCTCGTCCTTGATGGTTTCATCGAAATCGATCGCCTTGACGGCAACCACGGTTTTGAGGAAGGCAATGGATATGATCGCGCCGTCCTCGCTGCGATAGAGCAACTGGCCCGTCGGCTTGCCGCCGGCAACCAGCAGCCGGGCGCCCTGCAGCACCAGTTTCTGCGCAGTCAGGTCCGGCAGGCGGAAGCCGGCGCCGGTGCTGGCCGACAGCCAGCTGACGATTTCCTGCGGCTCGGAGGCCGGCACTTCAGTCAGGTGCTGCGTCTGGCGGGCATAGACCCGTTGGGCTGCGGCGACATCGTCGAGCCATGCCGTCGTCGTGGCGGCGGTCATCTGTAAAGAGGAGGTCGGTGCGGCCGGCTGGATCCCGAGCAGATAGCCAAGGCCGCCGCCCAGCACGAACAGCAACATGCAGGCGGCCAGCGCCTGCGGGCCGCTTGGGGCGATCGGCAGAAAGGACGGACGTGTTGCCGGGCCAAGGCTGACAGGCTTGCGTGGTGGCGGCGTGTTCTTGATGCTGCGCACCAGGGCCAGCGGCACGGGCTCCTTCATGGCGTCCTCAAACGCCAGCTTGCCGCGGTCCGATCCACGCTTCAAGGTTTCGAAGGTGTCACGCACCTTGGGATCCGTGGCGACCAGACGATCGAGCTCATCTTTCTCCTCGCGGCTGGCCTCCCCGTCGAGCAGGGCTGAGAGGCGCACCTCGATCGACATATTTCGAAAACTTTCGACGCTCATGCCTCGCCACCCCGCAGCGGATCTGCCTTGGCAAACTGGATGCGGCCGGCTGCAAGGCGCGTCATCACGGTGGCAACGGGAATGGCGAGAATATCCGAGGCCTGCTGATAGCTATGGCCCTCGATGCTGACAAGAATGAAGACGCTGGCCGTGCCCTCCGGCAACGATGCGATCAGCCGGTGCAGCGGATTGTCATAGGCCTCGGTGGTATCGGTGATGCGGTGCTCGGCAACGACCGGACCGGCTCCAGCGCGGGCCTTGCGTTTCTTCTTCTCGTCGGCCCAGAGCATGCGGGTGATGGTGTAGAGCCAGCTGTCCAGCCGCGTGTCTGCATTCCACAAATGGCTCTTGGCGATCGCGCGGTCGCAGACCAGATGCACCAGCGCGTCTGCCTCGGCCGGGGTGGTGGTCAGCGTCATGGCGAAACGGCGCAGCTTTGGCAGCAGACCGATCAGGTCACGCCTCAGATCGATGGTAGGGACGGGCTGCCGCATTGCTGTTCCGAAGAAACGTCTGGGATTAATCTTTTATCGATCGAAGCAGATCCGGGTCGATGCATGATATGAAACAATTGTGGCGAAGTCCGCAAGAGTCCGCAGCCGATCCAACCTCTTTCTTAATTACGAGACACTTGTCTCTAACGGTTCTGCGACACGTCGAGCGGTGCCGGCGCTGGTTGTTGCTGTTCGGGTGCGTGTCCGGACAGGGTCTGGCTGTGATCGACTTCAATCATCGTCCCGGTTTCGTTCAGCGAATGACGTTCCCATTCGAGGTTCCAGGCACCGGCCTCTCCGGTGATCGAAAACATGTTGTAGGCAGCACGCGGCTTCTTGCCGCCGGGACCTTGCGAGGCGGAGGCGATGCCTACGACTGGGACCGGGTTCTTGGTATGGCCCTTCAGCCAGTACAGCGTGTTGAGATGGGTGTGTCCGTGCAGCACGAGCTCGGCGCCACCGACCGAAATGGCGGCGGCAAAACGGCGGATGCCCATCATCCGCTTGTGCGACGGGGTGGCGCCATGGATCGGCGGGTGGTGGATCAGCACGACACGGAACAAGCCTTGCTCGCCGGCCTTCTTCAGCAGGTCGGCGGTGGCGCGCGCCTGCCTGCGGCCAAAATAGCCGCCGGCCGAAAACGGCGGAGTGGCGATCGAGGTCGAGCAGCCGATCACGGCTACCGGGCCACGGATGCGGCAATAGGGAAAAATCTTGCGCTCGTCGTCCCAGCTTTCCGGCATCTTGTCGCCGTGCACGAAGGGATACCAGGCTTGCATCGCCTTGTCGTGGGCACCGGGAACATAGGCATCGTGATTGCCGGGAACGACAGATGTGGTTGTAGCGTCGCCGACATCCTCCAGCCATTCGGCAGCCGCGCGGATTTCGATGCCGGTCGCCAGATTGACCAGATCGCCGGTGATGGCGATGTGATCGGGCGCATGCGCCTCCATGTCTTCCAGCAGCATTTCCAGCGTGCCGGTTCCCAACTGCAGGCGGCGGTTGCGGTGCCAGTTGATGAAGCCGGTGATGCGCTTGGAAAACAATTCGCGAAAAGTCAGCTTTGGGAGCGGACCCAGATGGATGTCGGAAATATGAGCGAGCTTGAACATGAGTTTACAGATAGCGCATGATCGCTAAAAGGGGAGTGGTCTGTGAAAAAACATCACAGCCGATTTTCGCGCACTGTTTCATTTATCCATTTCTGCATGTCGCTCGAGCGACAAACCGACGGACCGACATCAGCCATGACCAGCATCGACAACCGCCCGGCCGAAGCCACCAGCTTCAGGACACGCATTCTGACCCGTGTGCTGCATGTCTATTTCCAGCTGTCGCGGGGCATGACCATGGGGGTGCGGGGGGCCTGCTTTGATGCCGAGGGGCGGGTGTTTCTGGTGCGCCACACCTATCTGCCCGGCTGGTACCTGCCGGGTGGCGGCATCGAGCGCGGCGAGACAGCAGCGATGGCGTTGGAAAAGGAGCTGCGCGAAGAAGGCAACCTGGTGCTGACGGCGCCGCCGAAACTGTTTCAGGCCTATTTCAACGATCGCGCCACCAGCCGCGATCATGTGCTGCTGTACCGTGCCGAAGTCGCCCAGACCGACCTGCGCAAGCCCGACCGAGAAATTGCCGAAAGCGGCTTCTTCGATCTGCAGCATCTTCCGGCAGACACGACGCCCGCCACGCACCGCCGTTTGAGCGAATTGCGGGGCGAGGTCGCGCCGTCGGACTACTGGTAGTTTTTTTACAGGGCCTCACGGGCGTGCGGCGCGTCAAGATCGAGCTGCGGACCAACCGGCACGATGCCGGAGGGATTGATGGTCTTGTGGCTGCGGTAGTAGTGAGCCTTGATATGGCTGATGTTGACCGTCTCGGCGATTTTCGGAGTCTGGTAGAGGTCGCGCAGGTAACCTGACAGGTTGGAATAGTCGGCGATCCGGCGGATGTTGCACTTGAAGTGGCCGACATAGACCGGATCGAAGCGCACCAGCGTGGTAAACAGCCGCCAGTCGGCCTCGCTCAGTGTGCCGCCCATCAGGTAGCGCTGCCCGGACAGCCGTTGCTCCAGCATGTCGAGCGTCTCGAACAGCGGCACGACGGCGCCTTCATAGGCTTCCTGGGTTGTGGCGAAACCGGCCTTGTAGACGCCGTTGTTGACGGTGTCGTAGATCACCGCATTCAGCGCATCGATGTCCTGGCGCAACGCCTCCGGATAGAAATCCTCGTGCGAACCGGTCAGATCGTCGAACGCCGTGTTGAACATGCGGATGATATCGGCGGATTCATTGGAGACGATCGTGCCGGCCTGCTTGTCCCACAGCACCGGAACGGTGACGCGGCCGGAATACTGCGGATCGGCCTTGGTATAGACCTGCCAGAGAAAGGACGAGCCGAACAGGTGATCGACGGTGGCGCCGTCGCGGTCGTGGAATTCCCAGCCGTTTTCCAGCATCAGCGGATCGACGACCGAAACCGAGATCAGGTCTTCGAGCTTCTTCAGCCTGCGAAAAATCAGGGTGCGATGTGCCCAGGGGCAGGCGAGCGAGACATAGAGATGGTAGCAGCCGGCTTCGGCCTTGAAGCCGCCCTTGCCGGTCGGGCCGGCCGTTCCGTCGGCGGTCACCCAGTTGCGGAATTGCGACTCGCTGCGCTTGAAATGGCCTTTTGTCGCGGCCGTGTCGTACCAGACATCGTGCCAGACGCCGTCTACTAGCATGCCCATGATAAAAGATCTCCTTGGCGTTCAGCCGTTGTGTTGCCGTATACATATGGTTGTGTGACGGGATTGCGAGCCATCAAAGACTGAACAGTGCGTTCTGGCCACAGTCCGGATGGCTCGAAAATTGTACGGCGATTGCTGCTTTACTGCCGCAAAAATTCCTGCTATCCGCAAAATCACACTTTTTGGGAAACCTTACCTTATGATGGCACCACGGATCCTGCGACGACGCTGATGCTCTTAAACGCTTTTGCGCGTTATCGAGAACTCTTGTCCTGTCCGCATGCTGGTGTCTTTTCCCCATGAAAAATCACGATTTGGTCTACCTCACCGAGGACGCGTCGCATGATGCCGTCGTCGAACTCATCAACGAAGAAGCCTTTGGCCCCGGCCGGTTCGCCCGCGCCGCCGCCCGCATCCGCGAGCAGGGACCGCATGACCGTAGCCTGTCGTTCGTCTGCGCCGATGACGGCGAAACCATCGCCTCGGTGCGGATGACGCCGGTCATGGCTGGGTCCGTCAAGGCGCATCTGCTCGGCCCGCTGGCCGTGCGGCCCTCGCACAAGAGCATGGGCATCGGCCG
>Ga0247730_1001450_pt1 | contig 13155 bp, 15 predicted proteins | sample UWRJL073202C2_FD_180959 | JGI IMG/M metagenome (GOLD analysis project Ga0247730, IMG submission 180959) | Plant litter microbial communities from Arlington Agricultural Research Station in Wisconsin, United States - UWRJ-L073-202C-2 | ecosystem: Environmental > Terrestrial > Plant litter >...
CGTCATATTGCCTGTTTGGACTGTCGTAAGTGGTTGTCGATAGACATACATCTCGACGACCTAGGTAAATCGACACAAAGCTGAAATACTCTCAGATTTGGCAGATCTCATGCCTATGAGCTCGTCAACATTCTTGATGCCGAGAGAACCTCCTCCGAGACTCGCAGTAATAGCTCCCTGATGCAGAGTGGCAAGCAGGAAACAGTTTCAAGGCAACTTGGCCTCCTATTATTTGTTCTTAGCTACAACATCATCCACTATTGTAATACAACATGAAAGGAACACCTTCAGAGTACAGGTGACACCATCTCGTGGTTGCCCATATTGTCCACATCCCCAGGAGTAGGCCATCCTCCAAAGCCAAGACTACGACAGAGAACACCCTCATGTGCCTCTTCGTGGCAATGAGCACATATCCAATTCTGGCAATTGGGGCACTGGATTGTCGTACCCTCTGGACATGTTCGATAAACCATTTGACATCCGCTCAATGGGCAGACACCATACTCGTGTGGACGAGATGCAACATAGCAGGTGAAGGCAATCTCGCGGAGAGACTCAACATGCTGAAGCGAAAGTACTGCACGAACAGTGGCAGAAGAGACATTTCCAGGACAAGGGTCAACGTCTTCAGCACAGCCTGCAGGACAAGCGACGCGCTCGAACCTCAGATTCAGAAGAGACACCAAGTACTGCTGGATGCAAGAAGAGCAGAACTGGTGGCCACACTCGATTTTGACTGGCTCGACAACTTGCAAGCAGCATAGTGCGCACAACGACGCTTCCTCCTCCTGCATCGACTGTGCCGGAATGGCCCCTGCTGATGCGGTTTCAATTTCTCGCAAGATCTCGGCAGAGGTTTTATCTTTCAGGCCAACCTTCAGTGAGCCAGGTCTAGACGATACCAGATCAAGCACCACATTCTTCTCCTCCACCAGATCTTTGGCCCTATTGAGGCCACCACGCATAAGCTGTGCAATTAAGTTGCGATCCAGGGGAACATGTAGAGTGTTCGCTTTGCGCCTTTGATGTACCTTCTGAACAGCTTTCATAGCTTTTTGTCTCTCTTCAGGAACACCGAAAGCGTACAGTTTGCGCAAACGCAGATCAGGAAGGATGGTGAAGGGTTTATCTCGAATATTGTAGAGCATATTCTGGAGAAAACCTGAGAAGTTGAAAGCGTCTTCCAACGACTCGCCGGCAGCAAGTTCCACCAGCTGTCCATGAACGCAAGGCTGGATATCCTTGTACACGCGTTGCAATGCAGCAAGGTTTGAGCCATACACTCGCACAACAAAAATATCTTCGTCGTCGGGATCACGATACAACTTGATCATTGGCGCATCTGCGAACGGCTCTTGAGCATACCCAGCCTGTAAACGCTGTATTGACCGTTGTACTGGTCCATAGAGCTCCTGGCGCAAGCGGTATTGGCGGGAGTAGACTACTTGCACATCCAAACGTCCACCTTTCCCAATCCAGGAACGATGAGCATTGTGCAACCTGTTTGCGACTGCGGCTGCTTGGAAGGGACTCTTGAAAGTGGTGAAGGCAAGGCCCTTGGGCTCACTAGGACTGTCCGAAACAATATCCATGCGTCCATAGATGTTGGTAGCCCCGAGCAAGGCTTCAATCTGTGGTATTGGCGAGCCACTATACGTAGCCGAAGAGACAGTGAGATGGCTGAAGGCTTCTGGTTTGTCTGGGGGAGAGACTGCCTTCTCCATGAGCTTTCTTGTCGCCCCTCGTGGGTCTGTGACATCAACATGAACACCATCTATGCAGACTCCGACTAGTTGGTTGGGGTCCCCACCCTTAGGCGGCTTGAACGATGCCGTAATCAGACGGCCTTCAAAAACACGCCCATTTAGTCGATTGGTAGCAGCTCTGGCTTGTGCAATGCCATGGTAGTAAGGAAATACGCTGACATGAGGGGTTGGCCATTCAATTTTGAGTGTCTGAGGAGTGTGCACACTAGGGATGAAAGCAATCTTTGGAATGATGCCTGGGCTTGTGCGTAGTCGGAGAGTGGTCTGCAAGCGCATTCCGGACTCAGACACTTCGTGACCATTGAGCTTGGTCATGGATTCGAATGCCGCCTGATGGTTCGTATAAACGACCCACATTGTTTGTGTATCTCCGGATTCCTCGTCACCAGGAGGATCGAATCCCATCGTTTGAATGACACCAAACGAAGCGCACAAGTCAGACATCTGACTTTCCGTCATACCATAAGGAATCCCGGATATTTCAACGCAGTTGGACTCATAAGAAGTCTGAACAGCTTCGATCGACGTATCCTCTGCAAATGTGATTTGACATCCAAAAAATTCTTCATGCTGAGGTGTTGGTTCGATCTAAGAAAAGTATTTGATCAGCCTTGTATGCAGTCTAAGGTGCGAGATCAATCCCACCAGTTGTTCAGTGGCCGAGGTATCGTTCTAAAAAGCGAAGGAATTAATTTCGCACAGTAAAACATGACGTGAAGGCGCACATCTAATGGGTCAGGCTCCACTAAACGAGCATCTCGTCCTGTTTCTGGATCAATATGCAGAAAAAAACAAGAGTCCCCATGTTGGCAGTACCCTTGACCGAATCCGAGGCAAGGTACTCTTCGTCTGACGATTTGATCGACGTTCTCTTCAGGTGCGGGTGAGTTATCCCACGACTGGCTCCATGTTGGCTCGTCGGGCTGAGGTATATCATCCGTTTGCTGGTCAAACTCTGAGGAGGCCAAATCTGCATCCTCTGCCTCACTCAGAGCAGTATCGCTGGCGGGCTCTCCCGGAATATTTTGGGTTGGCATGTTGTCATCATTCTTGGCGGTATCGTCTGAGCCGTCTGAGTCTGAGGAAAGCCAGGGATCTTCACTGGCCTCGGACTCATGGTCGGATTGCTCGTTTGAATATTCATCTTGTTCTGGCTCCTGTTGCGATGGAACTCTTTCAGGAGGATATTGTCGGGAAGAGGAAGACGGCACAGGATTCATTGACAGATCGTGACTATATTTGCAAGGATTATACCTGCAACTCCCTTGAGAATATTGTCTGCAAACAGCAAGACGAGGCGCCACCTGTTGGCGTTGATCGAAGGAGTTGTTTCCCACTTGGGGTGAGTTAGAGGCCCATGGGTCATGCTCCGTCTTTGACTTCGGAGTGCCCCATCCTGAAGCATTAGAGTTCCAGCTCTTATCATTGCCCCAGTCGTCACCGCCGACAATAGTATCTCCCCAGCCCACATCTCCATTTTGAGACGCATTCTCCTCACTTTGACGCGGGATTTCAGACTCTTGCATCTGGTTTGCGCTTTGTGCCATATCGCCTGACTCCTCGACATGAGCAAAGTGGCACGCATTTCCTTTTCGACATCCGACTCCCGATAGGTAAAACTTGCAGGGCTGCACATTTGCTGGGTATGGGCTCTGTTGAAATCCAGCTGAGGATGCCGTACTGTAACTTTGTCCGTGGAGAAATGGGCAAGTGCTTCCACGCGTGCAGGTTCCCATTGCAAAGTAACGACATGGCACAGTGGGACTAGCAACAGCTCGTGGCGGAGCTACGGGTGCCACGGGTGCCGTGTGTGCAAATAGTGGTTGCGCCATGGCATTGCCAACGAGATTAGCGAAGTAAAGGAGCTCCTGTTCAGACATGTGCCGATATGGGCAATTCGGAGCATACTTGCATGTCCCGTAACGAAGTTGCTCTTGGCATGGTGGTTTCTCTTGAGGCAGGGGATGGCTGGAGGGTATGGAGTTGGAGTTGGAGTTGGAACTGGGGATACGATTCACGGGAATTTGTGAAGAGAATCTTGACGCAGTCTTTGGAAATCCAAGAAGGCTGGGTGCTCCCAAGGATGATTGAGCATCCTCTGAGGACTGACTGCGTGATGGTGGTCTTGAGCTCTTGATGGGTGCATTGGACATCGTGTCTTCCTGGAACAGACTTGCGTTGTCGTCGACACTACGTGTCCACGCGCTTGGTCGCAATGTAAGCGGTCATATCGATGAGGGTAAAGAGCAGGTTTTCGTACGCGTCGACATCATCCGCCCAATTTTGGACATCAGGACCGTTCAACTCAACTTGCTCTGATAAGTTCTGCAGTCCACTATCCTGCACCGACTGGATGTCCTCCTCTTCTGCGATGCCGACAGAGTGCATATCGTCAACGTTGTCGACATTATGCAAGGTGTCGGTAAGGATGTTAGGTGATTTGACAGACATTAGAGCCGGGGTTCGCTTGTCCTCCTTCGTTGCTCACGCTGCTGACGGAACCAGCGAGCGTTCACACAGCGTGTGAAGATGCGATGCTTAACCTTTGTCATTAAATATGTGCACGCCACCGTGGGAGTCCAAGTCAAAGCGGCGGGAAGAGAAGTGAATTGTTTCGGTTTGACACAGCCCTTTGCAATAACATGATAGCCTATATGTACCCTATGCATGTATACTAAGATTAGCTCGTGCCGCTAGTAAGACCCGCCGGGAACCCTGCAAAGTCAATCTGCTCTTGTATAGGTTGCCCGTTTATCGAGAACGATATCCGCAGTCTTAACTTGACCGCGCTCTGCAAATGTATCGTCAGAAAATATTAGAATGGCACCCGAGAGAGTACGTACACCAGGAGGCGCAATGATTCTCATCTGTTGACTCTCTACAGCGCCAGGAGCTATATCGGCATTGGACATCGGCAACATTTGAAGTTGTTGAGACTACAAAGAGAAAGATCAGCAAGCGAACTTGATACTTGCTGCAGTGAAAAACACACTCTTGGCACTGCAGCCTGAAAAGATAATCCCGAAGCCGTTGACATTCCAGACACTTGGAAACGCGCCATGACCATAACCATGCCCGGCTTCGTAGGGTTGGTCTGGGGAGTCAATGTGATTTTCAGCTCATTCTTTTCATACGCTATGTACGTCGTCAAGCGAGATGGCACAGGCGCGGGTGCGGATGCAAGTGGTGGTGGAGGTGAAGACACAGGTTGTGCAAGGTCGAAGAGGGATCCAGACCCAGACGACGAAGTCGGCATTGGAGATGAAGATGCTGGAGGCGCGGATGGTGTATTGAACAAGCCGAGGATGTCATCAACTGTGGATTGTTGCGACTTGGGTGGTGGACTAGCAGTGTCTGTGGGACCATCCGAGCCAAAGATACTTGACAGCAATTCCTGTGCATCCTGCCCTCCACCTGCAACAGGAGAATTTACAGTACCAGACGACAACAAGTCATCGTTTCCGAGGAGATTGACGTCTGTAGATCCCACAGGCTTGTTCTCCACCACTGGGGGAACGATGTATCAGACATGCTAGGAAACAAATGAAGACATGTGTACATACCCACACCCATGACTGTTGCCGTCAATTCCGGCGGGGGCATGCGTTCAAGAACACCTTCCCTCACGCTTGCTAGTGCGAATAGATTCGTATATTCCACCGCTCGCTGTTGAAGTTCCAAATCTGGGTTTGAAGAGTAGCTCGATAGAACTCCGATGATCCTTTCCTGCTGAGGGGCGCTTGTTGTCGAGCGGCCGGCAATCTTGATCAGAGCAGCCAGAACATATTGACGTGTCAAAAAGTTGGCGTAAGGCGAATCAAGAATAGAGAGAATGAGATCGACAATTTCACTGTCAGCGACCTGCGGATTCGAATTAGGAGCACGTCAAAGAATGAGCTAATGCTTGACTAACAGGCTTCGAAATTTCATTATGAATCACCCCAGTCTCGATAAGAACTTCGCTGTATTCCCCAATGACCCATGTTGCGGCTAGTGTTAGAGATTCTTGAGAGATATCAGATCTCAAAGACGTGAAGAGCTTTGACGCGGTATAAGCATGAAGCTCAGGAGTATGTGCCACAAGACGAATGAAGGCGGAGAAGATCTCTTCCCGGACAAAATTGCCTGCAAGTTTGAGGACCCGAAGAGATGTATCGATGTGCCACCGTTTATTGGGCGCGAAGCGTTCTGCTGCAAGACATATTTGTGTTGTCAAGGCCAGCTTGAATTCGTCGTCTGCGACCTCGAGGAAAACAAGGAGCTCCCGTATCAAGATGCGCACATTTTGTTCGTTGATCAAAGCATACGAGAGCTCGAGGGCTCGACGTCGTATGGAGATGTCGCCATCACGAAGGCAGTCGAGTATGATATTTCGGTGGCGTTGGACAGCGTTCGTGTCCATTGTTACGACCTTGTTTAAGGTGTTCAAAGCAACATAGCTGAGCAAGCCATATCAGGACAATATTCGAGAGCTGATTTTTTCACTCACCGTATATTGTTGTCTTTATTACTAAGGAATTTTCCCAGGATGTTAATGGCCATGACCCGGAGACCAGAGTCGGCCTCAATCTCAAGTACTGTCAAAACAGTCTCGTAGAGAATCGAGTTTCCTACGTTCTTCGTCGAATCAGTGTTGGTAGCGACCTGCGCAAGAATGTCGTTCATCGTTTCGCTAGCGTTTGCATCACCTTTGCCTAGCATCCGTAGTAGACGTAGAACCTTGACTTGCAAGAAAGGATCTGTAATTCCCGATACGTCATGTTCTGGGCTGTAGCCTGTAGTGACCAGTTGCTTCAGGCTCCTCACAAGAGCCGGGACCGCCTGTCTATTGTGAGCTCAGTGAAAGAAACCGGAAGCAGTAAAACACACGTTTCTGAATTCATCCAGTATTGCCGGATCCGCCTCACACATCTCAGTGATTAGGGTGATAGAGGTCAGGAGCACTCCGTGGTTTCTGTCGGACAACAAGTTCTTCGCCTTCGTGGTGAAATGGTCTGACAGATCTGGAACCTTCTTTATCACTCTTAGAGCACATAGAGCAGCCTAACCCCCCGAAGTATTAGCCTGGAGTGAAGGCCCAAGTGTGAGATGATATACGCACCTTCTTGCGGATATAAGTATTACTAGAACCCAAAAGCTTCTCGATTTCATTAGCGAGATCTCGCGACATTTCCTCAGATGCAATGTTCGCGAATGTACAAAGTGCCAGCCCAACGGCGTACATGTTCGAGTGGTTCATGTCACTACAAAGCATCAGTGGACTTGCTACACATGTCCAACAAATTGGCGTACTTCTTCAATGAGTTCGTAACCAAGGTCAAAACCTCCTGCTTCTCATCCAGAAGTAACATGATTCCCAGGTAACCTAGCCTTTTATCTGCGAAGCGAGGACTGGCAACAAGCTTCAGGCATTCTATCTGGCCAAAGTGTGCGGGGGACCCAAGCATGTGGATGTACAGCAATTTCGCGATGTTATTGTATCGTTGGAACGTGTCCTCTTCCCTAAAGGAGGCACGGATTGCTGCAGATTCCTGCTGAACCAGGGCTCGCTCATCGGCCACAGTCTACACGAGAATCATCATCAACTAGCGAATGCGAGATGAAGGCATAGAGAACGTACTTTGCAAGCCCGAATGCCCTTAATCAAGGCTGTTACAACGTCAAGGATTGCAAGAATGACCCGACAGGATCAACAACGGACCTTTGAGGTTGTGATACACCATGGCGGACAGAGGCAGAACAGTATACAGCTTACATAACACGCGACCACTTTCGCGCGCTGCTATCACATCAGAAACACAGTATGAAATGGCTCTCTTATGCTACTTGCTTGCTTTCAGCTGACGAATACAAGCCAGGTCGTGTATGTTATGGTCTTCAGCTCGTTTACACGCGCAGAAGGCAGCAGTAGCAGCTCCCTCTCCAGCGCATTCTAGACTTGCCGCCTCATCCATTCGCCAGCTTGTAGCGAACAACGATCTACACAGTGCATTCATTGTCCTAAATTCCCTTCGGCTGTCATGTCTTCGTGATGAAAATGCCAAACTGCCAGGTGTCGCTCGCGGTTTTCGGAAGAGAGGAGCATTGAAGCTTGGGCAGAGTGTCTCCCCACGGCTTGCCTACCACACTCTACTACACACCCTCATTCGTTCTGGTCTCCACCAGAAAGCCTACAAGCTTGCTGAGCAAATGTTGCCAGAGCATAATCTGCGGACGAAATCCTACGAAGCTCTTGTTCAATCTCTCCTACCCTCTCCCCATAACCCCATCCTGCCATCTAAATATACCCGCGAAGATATCGTCGAAATGGAGAAACTTTACAGGAAAGAATTCGCAACAGAATTCAAGCACACCTCATCCGATCCTGGCACTCGGCTTGCTCTATTTCTCCTGTTCAATCACCACGTCGTCCCCTCCACCAAAATAGTGGATGCTGTTCTCATAGCTTGCCTTGACCAGGGAAACGCCGTAGTGGCAACTTTAATTGTTACCAAGCTCCTCCAGCACTTTCCACCGCCAACCGAATGTATTGTACCTACCAAACAGGCACACAAACGCAAGCGGGCTCATGCCATTCACGATACTGTCACTCCATATCTCATTCGGCGGATTCTTCATGTCATTGACACAATGCTCTCCAGTGACATCCACACCAGAAGGGGAGACATTATACGTCAGCACGCGGCTCAGGCTCTTGCTAATCTTGCCACGCTGCTCAAGGACAGGAAACTTCCATTTCTGAACGTGTCAACGATCGTCCGCAGCGTGGGACGGTGTCCTAGACTTGACAAGAAGGTTTGGGTACGCTCGAGCGACGGGACCGTCAACTCTGTGAAGGTTTATGGCTACTTACATGACATTCTCCGGGAGTTCTGTAGCAACCCTACATCAAGAATCCCCTCGGGGGAAACCATGCATGTTGGCTTAAACACTTACAACTCTCTCCTCCACTACGCTCTCTTTTCTCGGCGATCGCTTCCTCTGGGCGATCGAATAATTACGCATATGACAAGAACGCGGAATCCTCCACTTGAGCCATCTACAGTGACGCAGAACATTCTAGTCAGAGGTGCAACGATACTGCAAAGGAACGATATAGCGATAAATGCTCTCTCATCCATGCGTTTCGAAACCGGGAAGGGGCCCCTAACTCCTCACCAGATGATTCTGCAACGTAAAGTCCCGTACTATATTGCTGCAAAATGTTTACTTATCCATCCCCTTGCAGGAGTCGTGGATATTGCTCAAAAGAGAATTTCATACTCTGAAGGGCTTTACTCTAACCGTATACCGAACCGGATTAGGCCTAGACTTGCTCAGCAAATTCACAAGAGGCAACTCAGTGAACCGACCAGATTTTCCAACTCGAATATCTTGTGGCTGACGGGGAATCTGCACCGGTTGCACGCGTCATGGCAGAAGGAATTTCCCGACAAGAGAAAGAACTCTCATATTCTATTCAATTCAGGTCATAATGGAGGCGTGATTTCGTTGCCTGCATTCTGGTTAGAGATGTTGATGCTTTTCGTGCGGTATCGGCAAATGGAACGTAACAATATCTCTAGGGTTCGCGACATCGAGCAGGAGAAAGAAGTAAAGCAACTAGGGTCGCCGATTATCCAAATACAAAAGAGTTTATAGCCTTTGATTTGATAGCGAATTCGGCAAACCAAGGCAATTGCGCAAATCATCCTTGTATGAATCTCTATTGCTTAAATTACCTTGGGTCTTCAAGCTTCAATCTCTGCTGCAAGGATTGTCTACGCTCCGAGTTGGAAGCTCTAGTATTTCCATGACGACTCATCCTGGCTGCCTGGACCTGGGCACTTATTTTTTACGCGGTCATTTGGAACATAAAGCCCTTGCTTTCCGACTTCACCATTCTCGCTCAGATGTGTGCTATGTGAAGCGCAGAACCTTCAACAGCGCACGATAGTCTAGGCTCAGAGAAGTAGGCACCGGTATATGCCTCAGGAAACAAAGTTGGCACATTGGCTTTCGAAAGCGTGGTAATTTTGACGCGGATGACGCCTGCAAAGGACCACGATGCCTTGCGATGCTCCTCAGGGATGTGGATGTAATGACGATCTTTGTTACAGTATTCACATGGCTGCGGCGATTGACCGTCATCAACGTCAGGTCGGACGAAATACTCAGTTAGTTTTACTCTCAACCACAACAATGTCACGCACCAATTACTCTCTCTACTGTGTTCCCGCTGCCTGGGTCCTATCTATTCTTCCTCACTTCTATGCAGCCAGCGTAGCCGGTAGAGGCGGAAAGTTCGACAATACAAACCCCAATACAAACCCCAGGAATGCCGCCAAGAATCTCGAGTCCAAGCTCACCAAGAGCGATTTTGGGAGGTATCAGAGAGCAGAAGCCGCCCAGCAGAATGGTTTCGAGAACATTGCATTGTTTGCCACGGCAGTTTTGGTGGCGAACCAAGCCAAACTCCCGATAGATACAGTGAACACTGCGTCGTTCTTCTACTTGGCCTCCAGGTGAGATTTCTGCCAAACCCCTGCCCCTACGCTCGCTAATGGTCAAGTAGGGTTGTCTACAACTTACTGTACATCAACACCGATAGCGACGCTTTTGCCAACGTTCGCACAGTAGTCTTCCTCTCTGGAATCGGATCCATCTTCACTTTGTTCATTAAGGTGCGTGCACGATCAGCCCCTGTTCTAAACTTGTGCTGACTACATATGTGTAGGCAGGAAATGTCGTTAACAACAGCATATTCTGATTGTAGAAGAAGTGCTTGGGCACACGGAACGAAGCGTTTATGTATATTTTCGAGCTCGTTACTTGCATGAGCACAGTGTAATATTGAGTGTACATGATCGCTCGCGCAATCATGACGCAGCGTTAAGAGCGTTCCCTGCCTATATCAAGCGGTCAATGTGAGCCAGCCTAGCTTGGAACCATACAAGAAACATCACACACCTTGACGAGCAGAGTGAAGATAGACCCAATGCCGGACATGAAGACCACCGTACGCAGGTTGGCAATGGTAGGATTCTTCGTGTTAATGTATAGTAAGTTGTAGACCACTCTGTGGGAATGGACAGCTGAGCACTTGTTCCCACGGGGTTTCAACTGATTGCATTTGTTTACCTCGAAGCGAGATAAAAACACGAGGCCACGTTGATCGTCCTTACTGGCAACCTAGCATAGTTGGCAGCCAACACTGCAGATGCGAAGAGCCCTATGTTCTCAAACCCATTTTGTTGAGCTGCTTCCGCTCTCTGGAACTGTTTGAAGTCACTCTCGGAGAGCTTTTCCTCCAGTGTTTTCACAGCGCTCCTCGGATTGGCGTTGTCGAATTTAGCCCCTCTGGGTGCGATACCCAACGCAGCATAAAAATGAGGAGCCATGGAGACCACCCAAGCGGCTGGGATCGTGTAAAGCGAATAATTGGTAGTAGGCATATTGTGGTGGCGTGGAGAACATCTCAACGTTGAAGGGAAGGTTCTTTATATATAATTGCCATCAGCTATGACGCAGAACAGATATTGATCTTGCCAGACGTGTGGCCGATCCTCTACTAAATGCAAGGGTATCTTTTCACAGCGATCCGTGTAGCTACATATTGAACAAATAGTATGTATAGTATCCAATGAGATGTACGTATTCATAAGGGGAAATAAAACATGCCAAGTCGTAAACATATCAACGTTTAGCTCTGCTAAAAGCCTTACCAATTCCAATCATCCTCTTCGTCGAAGGAGGTTACGGACTTGGCTGGACTGTTGCCTTGCATCGTCGAGTTGCTAAAATTGCTGATAGTGGGCGACGGTGCCAATGGAGCCAGGGTCGGCGTCGTGAGTAAAGAACCGCCTTCATCGTCATCAAGCAGTGAAACCGTGGCCAGTGTGGCAGGAGGAGCTAGATGCTTGTTCGAAGGCGTTGGGATCGGTGGTGGTGCTAACGCTTGTACGATGCTGGAGCCCACATCCGAGAACAGTGTTGAGGCTCTCCGCTGGTTTTTCGTCAATCTACCAAGCTAGTCAGAATCCGTTAGGGTCTATGGTGAGGGGAACGTTGACTTACCGTTCTTCCCATCGTTTCCCCACTACGCTTCCCATCCATGAGGACCCGTCTGCATCAGGAGTAGTTGGCGGAGAATGTGATAACTGGGGCGGAGGCGGCGGGAGCGACATCCGCTTTGAGCGTGTCTCCGCGCGTTCACTGCTCGGCATGTCTCTGGACCGCCTCCTCGTAACCTGTTCTCCGTTACTAACGAAATCAGGATTCGGGGAAATGAGTGGTGACGCTCCAGTGTCGTTAACCATTAACACATCTTGTCCATGCCTTGAATACCGGCGAGAAACGCCGGATGAAGCGGCAGCTATATCACCCTTCTCTGTCAACTCCTCAAGTGATGAGGCAGACGATTGCGAAAGCCGGGTCGAGCTGTTTGAGGTGAAGGTAGATGCCGAAGAAGTCGATCCGTTTGGAGCATGTGATAGAGTCCTGTTCGTCGCAGATGCAGATGTGGGAGAGGGGGCAGATGTTTGGGCAGCATAGGAAAGAAGAAGAGAAACTCCCTGCTGGACTCCTTCTCGCAGACCTTCCAATCCCATCCCTGCACCTGCATTGTCGTTGTTGGCCATGATTGTTGAGCCCTCCCTCTGCATTCCACGAGAGACTATACGTTCCCATTTCCGTTTCACTGCAGACGCGATGTGAGCATTATAAATTGGTAAACAGATTGGGCACCCACGTTCTAAGAGCTCACTCTCGTGAGTGGCGAGTTGTGAACGTAATTCCAGACATTTAGCTTCCTTCTGCGCTATGAAATGGAGCAAATCCGCGTTTCTGAGAAGAGAGTGAGATGGGGCGTCAATTTGAGAATTGTAGTAACATACTTCTCGACCAAGGTAAGAGCGGGACGCGCCTGCTCTAGCACCTCCTCGGCAATGACGACGCCATCGAGTTGTTGGCTATTTCTATAGGACGTTCTTCGTGAAAGGGAGGTAGTATGGGAAAGCGTTGGTCGGTGTCGAGAGTCAGAAAGTGTGGGTGAGTTCAGTGAAGACTCGCGTGGAGGTGGATTGTATGATATTGATGACTGACGCCTAGCTTGTTTCTGAGAGAATGCAGGGGTTATGGGAGTAGTGCCTTGGGAAGATGATCCGGGCGAGACGAACGCTGGGGAGTACAGGCTTTGACCTCTCGCTGATGGAGATGAAGACGAGCCGCTATTAGGGCCGGGAGAGGAGGTACGGACACTGTCAACAAGTTGGAGGGGTCTTGGGCCAGTAGAAAGGTTCAAAGACTGGCGTTTCTGAGCATTCGTAGAGCTCTGGTGGGAGATAGGATGGGCCATAAAGTCATAAATAAATGCTGAGGAAAGTAGAGATGGTCGTCGTCGTCTAGA
>Ga0247730_1001451_pt1 | contig 13154 bp, 12 predicted proteins | sample UWRJL073202C2_FD_180959 | JGI IMG/M metagenome (GOLD analysis project Ga0247730, IMG submission 180959) | Plant litter microbial communities from Arlington Agricultural Research Station in Wisconsin, United States - UWRJ-L073-202C-2 | ecosystem: Environmental > Terrestrial > Plant litter >...
AAATCTTTCAGGGCCAGATTTTTAGCATTCATGTCGCCCTCTTTCACTTTTAAAACTGAATCGAGCAATTCATTGCTTTGTCCCTGATTGAAATTTACATCTATGCCATAGTTACGGATAAAGTCGTTGGTCAATGTATTTACAACATAGGCAGATAGTAATGGATTGCTGGATGTAAATGTAACTTTAATGAAGTCACTGTTATCCGGATGATTAATATCCAGCCCCTTATTGATGGCAGTTTCTCCATAACCCATTGAACTTACAATGTCATACAGTTTAAACTCCCCTTTATTGTCGGCAAGGCTAAGCGGTATTTTCGCATCCAGATTATGGCGGAAAAGCTTGATCACCTGCTGCCTTTGTGCTACTGTCAACGAATCAACTTTCTCACTGTAAGGTTTGAAAGCTTCAGCAGGGTTTTCGAGATCATGCAAAACAAGACGATAGCTAAGAATGGACATTATTTTTCTCATTTTCATCTTTTCAATAATATTATTGAATTCCTGAGTCATCTTAAAATAATCCATCTGTGGGGCACCCGCTACCTGCTTGGAAGGATCAACAATTCCAGTAGCGATCAGTGCTTCCGAATTATATGTTTTGGGCAACTGTTTAACAAGAAAATAAGTAGCAACTGCTGAAATCAAAGGAACCAGAATCAGGATCCATTTGTATCGGTTCAACAGTTTAAAAAATGATTTAATATCCATTATTGTTTTTTAATCTTAACTATTTAACGTCTGAAAGCTTTTGCCCGATGATTTCTTCCAATGCATCTTTAGCATTCAGATAATTTACTTCAGCCTGGATCTGATCAGCCGCAGCAGAAGAAACCATCATTCTCGAAGCGTTGTATAGGTCCAGTGATAATTCACCCCTTTCAAATTTATGTCTGCTGGTTTCAGAAATGCTTTTGCTATCCTGAGCACCTTGAGTTTTGATTTTAAGCTGGCTGATTGCCTGCAGATAAGCAAAATAACGGCGTTTTACTTCGCTTTCAGTAGTGAGCACCATATCCTCGTTCTGTAATTGCGCAACCCTGTAGTCAGCCTTGGCTTTTTTTACCATAAAAGGTTTTTGCAGGAACAGGCCCAGGTTAAAGTTTAATGACAGCTGCCATCCATTAATGGTATAGGGATTTGCGGCATTCAATACAGGACGGTCATTTGGCCTGTAATAATATGCAGCCTGGAAGATATCAAAATAAGAAACCTGCGCGATTGCTATACCTGTTTTGGTTGAAGCAGCCTGTGCACCGGTAATCTTGATCTTGGTATAGTTCTGTTTTGCCAGCGCAATATATTTCTCCAGCGTAGGATAGTTGATATCGCCCATAATCGAAGTCTGTGCAGATGTCTGCAAAGTGAAAAGGACAATTATAAAAAATGAGAGAGCTGATATTCTTTTCATTGTATTTTAAGATTTTGTTTGTTTGGGGGTTATGTTAATTTTTTATACTTTTTCTTTTTGAAATAATGCAGGTACAGTCCTGAGCATGATACTGATATCAAACCACACAGAATAATTTTTGGCGTAAAAGTTATCCAGTTTTTTTCTTTCAGTATCCGACATATCGGCCTTTCCGCGCTTACTGATCTGCCACAGGCCGGTTAATCCGGATGGGCCTAAAAAGCGCATAGACCATTCATTTGAAGTTAACATTTCAGCTTCATATAAAGGCAAAGGCCTGTTGCCAACCAGAGACATGTCCCCTTTTAGTACATTAAAGAGCTGAGGGATTTCGTCCAGGCTTGAATTTCTTAAAAAGTTGCCCAGCTTGGTTACGCGCGGATCATTTTTAATCTTCACAAAAGCATTGGTACCACTTCCATCATCAGCATACTGATTTAAAGCCGAAAGGTTTTTGAGTTCTGCATCGGCACCGGTCCTCATCGAACGGAACTTGTAGAAGTCGAAAATTTTGTATCCTGTGCCCACACGCTTGCTTTTATAAATAACCGGACCTTTGGAGTCCATTTTAATCATCAGCGCAATAATCAACAAAAAAGGAGAAGCCACCAGCAAAATCCCACCTGAAGACACCACGTCAAATATTCTTTTTGGTGTAGGTATCTTATAATCTTTTTCCTTCTTAATAACCGCCAGCTGTTCAATATTGGGTTTTATCAATTTGAATTTAATCAAAAAGTTAAGCCTGTCTTTCAGATGCTCCATCTCATAAGGATAGAAATACAGATCATGTATCTTTGCCTTGATCGCGCGGTCCCTTAATTGCATGTCAGGCATATGCCCAAGCAATACAATAATCAGTCCACTCGTCAGCGGGTTATTTTTGATTTTAGCGATGATGGAAAATACAAACTCCACATCATTTACTTCAATCATGATCACATCTGGTGTAGAAAACAGGGAGAGCGTGCTCAGATAAGCTTCCAGTTTAGATGCATCTCCTACGTGCACTATATTGTATTCCTGACCCAAAATTTCTGCAGATTCCTGAGAAAGTTCAGTTCCAGAATAGACTAATCTTATTCCTTTGTAATTATAATCCATTATTTAGCATATGTTTTGGCAGCATCCAGGACTCTAACGATTTCTTCTTTCAGGCTCTCAGGATTGAATGGTTTAGGAAAATACGCCTCAACCTTAAACGGCAAATTGGCGACCGTTTGAGTAAGATCTTCCGCAGCAGAAAGGATAATAACAGGGATTTCCCTGTAATAACCACTGATCTTGATGCTTTTCAAAAATGATGTCCCGTCAAAATGGGGCATGTGGAGATCTAATATAATAATATCAGGAAAATTACCATCTTCCAGCCACAGGTGAGCTTTATACCCGCTCTCCATCGCATGAATACTATATTGTTTTGACAATATGAAATTAAGCAGTTTTAAAATGCTGGGTTCATCATCAACTATTAAAACTTGTTTTCTTTTAAATGATGCACTTTCCATTTATAGAGTAGATATTTATGTATATGATATTGTTTTAATTTATATAGTTTTATAGCTCCTTTGATAATTTATTCAAATATATATCATTAAAAATACAATTTATATATGATTTTATAATTACGTATTATTATCAAAACGGGATTTATTTTAACCCTTCGAACAGGTTCAAAATACTCACCAAAAATTATCCGGTTCAATATTCTACCATTAAAATACACATAATTTATTAACAATTGCTACTGCATCCTTCTTTAAAATATCTTTTTTTTATTGTTCAGGCCTCAGCAAGCATTAATCAGGCCAACCAGAGAAATTATATCCAGTATTTTATAAAATTAATTCACATGCCCTGCAACAGAGCAGATCCATTTGTGGGATATCTCAACTTTTAGGGGAAGTATTTCAACTAAGTGTAAAATACCCACCCCTGTCCCGCAAAATCAATTCTAATGTTTCTTTCACAAATAATTTAAAGTTTTTCAAAGAAACTTTCACAAGAAAACATAATTTTATAAAAGCGACAAGTGCCCTTCCGATAAACCTACGATTTAGCAGTCTAAACAGGTCGCCCCTAAGCAGAACAGTAGAAATGTGATGCATCCTGCAGGCGCAAAAACAAAAATAATATTCTGATCAAAGATAAAATATTGACCTGGTACTTAATATTCAGTATGTTGCACCTGATTATTCAAAAGTCATGAACACGAGTAAGCGCTCCTATATATTTTGCTGCATCCTGATGATCTTTTTTAGCAGCTGCGTGAGAAAACCGAGGCGCCCGTTAATGCGCGGAAAACCGCGTTTAACAAACAACAGCTATCTTTATCTGCGCAACGGAAGACCTTTTGGTATCCTGCGCATGGAGTGCAGTGATTGCCAGATGACTTATATCGTAAATAGTGAAAGGTTTACCATCGACATTAAAGAAGGGAACGAGGACAGATTTATTTATCCAAAACAGAATTCCTTTTTAAGGACCGAGCTCAGGTCAAATGGAAATCAGATGATCAGGGTACTGGCCATCAACCCTAACGGGAAAATGGTTTCGAATGTACTGGACAGTTTTGTGATAGACCAGCACAGTAAAAATAAATATCCCATGCGTTATAACAGGTTTAAAAACACCATTGTTGTGGATATATCAAAGAAAAAGCATTAGCAAAAACTGAATTATTTTTTTATCCTGGCAATCCAAACTGCTTTGTACGGATGCAGCCATCCCTCCCGCTGAAGGTACCAAAATAATCCTTCATCTACCCTGAAGGTAAACATTCCCCGTAGAAAAGAAGCGGCATGGGTAGTTACATGGTTTTGGCGGTAACCGAAATCAGTGCTGAGCATTACTTCTGTACCTTCCTTTTTCTCTCTGCTAGTTACCGTACAGGGATAAAAAGCCATTGCGTATCTGAAATCCTTATTGTTCCGCAGATCCCACCTGTTCCAAATGATATAACCGGTTTCCTTTGTCTTTACCGCCTGCTGTATACTTGGGGATTTGAGAATGGACTGATTGTAAAAAACCCGTTGTCCGTTTGCTGAGGGAAACAGCAAATAAAAATTCTCTGTCGCAGCCTCCGGAAAAGGAATAGCCTGAAAGGCGGTCATCATCAGCAGGCAGCCATATATCCCCAGCTTCTCTTTGGTGTTCAGTTCAGCTTTGTGGTTGATCCTGTTTTGTAAACTTTCTGCCCTCCGGTTATATTGCTTTAAATTAAATGGGCTGAGCACGCAGAAGAGAAACAGTCCAAGCAATAAAAATTTTACCGCCTGTCGCTTACTGTTATGAAGCAGGTAAATAATTAAGCAGGCAGAAAATGCAGCAACTAAAAGATAGCAAACGAACAGCGTATAACAAAATGTCCAGACGATTAGAAACAAATAAATAAAAACGAGAATAACTGAAAAAAGCCACAGCAGGAAAAACTTAAGGTAGTGCGTAAAAGATTTAGGTTTCATATGGATTTTTCACATCAAGGATGTTCCCGGTTTTACTATGTTTCAAATGTATAAAATTATCTCCAAATACTTCATTTTCATGAATATACTTGGATGTTATTTGAATTCTAATAAAATAGCGTATAATTTGCATAGAAAAGCGCTTAAATTTATCTCAAAACTAAACATGAAGTATCTTGTATCCAGCCTGATTATTACCATTTTATTTTCTTCAGGTATCCGTGCCCAGGATACCACGGGCCTTCCTCCTCTTGTTATTCCGGAAGAACCTGTCCATAAATTTTCAAAAACCCCGCTGGCGCTCGGGATTTCGCCAAAGGTGCAGGCAAAGATTGCAGCGATGAAAAACCCGCCCCTCAACATTGCCTTATTTGCTGTTGACAGGCGTAGCTCCAACCAGGAAGGAAATTCTGATGTAATTATGATCATCAGTATTGACCAGGTCACCAAAACAATTAAAATGTCGTCTCTACTCAGAGATACCTACGTGAATATCGAAGGGAAGGGAATGGATAAGATCAACGCAGCATTTGCTATCGGAGGACCGCAACTGGCTATCAAAACTATCAATCAGAACTTTGCCATGGATATCAAGGATTATTTTAATGTGGATTTTTTTACCACTGCCAAAATGATAGATGCACTGGGGGGAGTAGAAGTAGCGGTAAAACCCGAGGAGATCCCTTATCTCAATAATTATCTGAAAGAAATTTCCATCATAGACAATATCCCGCCGGATAATGTTGCCCAGCCCGGAATGCAAAGGCTCAGCGGTAAACAGGCAGTAGCCTATACACGGATCAGGGCCGTAGGCCGCGGGGATTTTGAAAGAACAGAAAGACAAAGAACCGTATTGGTTGCCCTATTTTACAAGATGCAGGGCGGAGGTTCTGCCATGCTTCCGGTATTGCTTACACAGATCCTCCCCTACCTGGAAACCAGCATGTCCAGTTCGGAATTATTTTCAATTGGCGGAACGATCTTAAATGCAAAAAGCAAGTCTATTGAGCAGGCAAGATTCCCCTTAGACTCATCCAGTAAAGGGGTTAGGATCAACAACATATATTACCTGTCGGCAGATATGGACAAGACCACCGCGGCCCTGCATAATTTCATATATAACGGCATTAAACCGGGTAAATAAAACCCCATCCGGGCAATAAAAATCCCACTCCCAAAAGGTGTTAAATCGGTATTTTAAAAGAAATAGTGCTGTCACATGATTGATGTGACATTTCTTTCCTGAAACTTAAAACGGCATAATATTAGTTCATTATATTATAGAACCTTAATCTATTTTATATGAACTCTCAACAACAACATTACAGCCCTTTCAGTCCTTCAGCAAGAAAATGGATGATCACTATTGGTTCAATAGCGATAGCAGTTACACTTATTTATGCCATGAGCACGGGTGTGATCTCATACCTGAACTACTAAATACTCTCACATACAGCCTATACCTGGTCCTTTCCAGCGGAAGGGAACCAGGTATCAGGGAATTCCTGCGATCAGGGCATTCCGCAGTTTTCAAAATTATTATCTTTGTTCATGCGTATTGCTAAAAATAAAGATATATCCCAGTTGCTCTACTCCTGTTACCCGGAAAAAAGCAGGCAACCGGACTCTTTTGTGAAGGAGCATGTGCTGATCCGCATTTTGTCTGGAAATATGATACTTCACAGTATTTCCGCCACTTACAATTTCACATCCGGGGATACCGTCCTGCTCAAACGGAACCAGCTGGTAAAAATGACCAGGATTCCACCTGCAAATGGTAAGTATGAGTCTGTCAGCGTATATTTTGATCAGGTCGCACTGAAGAGTTTTGCTGCGGAAAACAATATACATCCTCAGCCTTTATACACCGGCAGCCCTGTTGTTTTACTCACTGCCAATACGCTTTACACCAGTTATGCTTCTTCTCTTGCCGCCTATCAGCAGGGCGAAACCAACCAGGGATTAACAGGTTTAAAAGTTAAAGAAGGGCTGATGCTGATGCTGCATTTTGATCAGGCCGCTACAGCGCTTTTGTTCGACTTTCAGGAACCGGAAAAAACAGACCTGGAAGAATATATGAATACGCATTTCAGGTTTAATACCGGGACCGAACACCTGGCCTATCTGACAGGCAGGAGCCTTGCCACTTTTAAAAGGGATTTCACTAAGATTTTCAATACTTCTCCCGGTAAATGGCTGCAACAGAGACGGCTCAAAGAGGCGTATCTGCTGATCAGGGAGAAGAGAATGAAAGCTTCTGAAGTTTACCTGGAAGTAGGATTTGAAGACCTGTCCCATTTTTCATTTGCCTTTAAAAATAAATTTGGGCAGCCACCTTCTCTGATTTAAAATTTCCTTTTTGCTGCGTAGAATAAAGAATTGAGCAGAAACTGGTTCTGGGCATCGCTGGAAAAGCTGGAAGAAAGGTCCCTGATATGATGATCTTCATAATCCATATCGTTGTGCCCCATGTTGATATATACCATACGATACTTCACATTTGTCCAGGCTACGGGATAATCACCGCTATGCCAGATCTCGCTTTGTTTAGGCCCGGTGCCCAGCGGGAAGCTGGAAGAATCTACAGACAGCAGGATTTTGATATCAGGATTGGTACGCAAATCATCAGACCACCTGTACCATTCATTTGGTGCAGACATAAAGGTTTGAGGCAAATGCCTGCTCAGCGGATGCTGCCTGTTCTCCACGCGTAACACTGCCGGTGTTGGCCTCCAGGTATTGCTGCCGTAACTACCCGATCCGAGAAACTCCTTGTGGTACCAGTCCCAATTCTGCGGAAAATCAGAAGGCGACAAAGCAAAAGCAGCAAAGTGAAAACCTATCCATCCTCCGCCGTTTTCCATATACTTCTGAAAGGCCGCACGCTGTGAAGCTTCCTCAGGCCGGGTATCCAGGAAAAGGACTACCTGGTAACGGGAAAGAAATTCTGCGTTCATGTTGCTCCAGTTAGAGGTAGAGTCATAACTAAAGTTATATTTCTGCCCCATTTTGGGAAACCATTGATTGGCCTCATGCACATAACTGATATGTGCATGGTCATTCTTTGCGGTGTAAAATGCAATAACCCTGAATTTTGGTGCTTTCTTCTGCGCAGAAAGACTGACACAGAAGAAGCACAAAAAATATAATAAGGTAACTGAGGATAAAGCTCTTTTAAATTCCATGGCTGTATACAGATTGTGTTTCACAAATCTAACAGCATTCCGGTATTTATAATGATAAGTACTGCTAAATTTAAAGCCCTGATCCCTTGAATAACTTATTTCTTTTTTATCAGGTCAAATAGTAATTCAGGCTCATTTGTGGTAATGAAATCAGCTTTTTGCTCAATCAGCCAGTTCATATCTTCTTCATTGTTAACTGTCCAGGCATTGATGGTGATCCCCAGTTCAGAAGCTTTGGTAAACCAGTCGCCTTCCTTATAAATTGTATAAAAATAATCAGCCTGTGCAATATGGTCCTCTTTTAATTTCTCCAATGGAACGTCACCTTTTAAATAGGCAAGGAATGCTGTTTTAGCAGCAGGATCTAATTCCAGTACTCTCTGTACAGCCGGGTAGCTGAAGCTGATATATTCCACCCATCTGTCTGCCTTCAGGGCCTTTACCATTTTAACTACTGCGTCTGTCAGTGCAATTGTAGCTTCTGGCGTTTTAGCCATTTTTATTTCCAGTATCAGTTTGGTACCTTTTTGTTTCATGCCTTCCTTCAGGTAACTTTCCAGTGTAGGGATCTGCTCTCCATTGGTATGCAATTGTTTCTGAAGTTCTGCATAGGTAGAACTGGCGATCGTAAGCCCTTTGAAAACATCATCATGGTTCACTACAATAACGCTGTCTTTTGTCATATGCACATCAAACTCAGATCCATAACATTTTAAGCGTACAGCTTCTTTTAGTGAAGCTATAGAATTTTCGGGAAGGTTATTTTTCTTCCATGCTCCACGATGGGCTATCACACTGTTCATGTTCCATTTCATTTTTTGTGCATTACCGCTGTAAGCTATAAAAAGAAGGCCAATAAATAATAATACTGTTTTCATATCCGGCAAACCTAGTAAAAGTATGTTATTTACTCATGTAGGTTATGTTAACATAATGTATCCCACAATAGTCCTAGTTCTGACCTTCAAAGGTACAAAGTATGTACTGAAGCACCATCCCACCATGGTTGCTGCACCCTTGCTGCACCGTTGGTTCACTAAATGGGTGCAGCAAGGGTCCAGCAACCACGCTACAGGCGTGTTACAATACTCCAAGACTACCGTTCCATTCCCAGTGCTTTACATTAATGCTCATATCGCAATACCACCCGGTACACGGCTGCTGTCTACTGGAACCTGTTTTAACCTACATAGAACTTTTCCCTGTATTCACTGGGCGTCATCCCTACGGTTTTTCTGAAAACTTTTCTGAATGCTTTGGGATCATTATATCCCGATTTGTAAATCACCTCGGTCATCTGCTCAACAGTCTGCTCCAGCAGTTTTTTAGCGGCCTCGATACGTGTTTGCTGCAGGTACTCTATCGGGGTGATGCCTGTTACCTGTTTAAAGCGCCGTACGATATTGCGCCGGCTTGCGGGAATATCCCTGATCATTTCTTCGATGGTGCCTGTGTTGTGATAAGCAGTTTCAATCTTTTGCTGCGCCATCGCTACCAGGTCATCATTATGGTTTCTTGATATATGGAAAGTGCTAAAATAGGATTGCTTTTGCCTGTCCATATCTATGGCAAAAAGCTTGGCAATTCTTACCGCCACTTCTTTTCCGCAATGAAGGTGGATCAGATAAAGCATCAGATGAAAACTGGAGGTGGCCCCTCCGCTGGTATATAACCTGCCATCCTGGGTAACGGTTTTTTCCGCTTCAAGCTTTACTTCGGGAAACGCACAGATAAAAGCCTTGCACGCATCTACGTGCGTTGTGGCAATCTTTCCGTTCAGTAATCCTGTGGCAGCCAGCAAAAATGCCCCGGTACAAAAACTGGCCAGTCCGGCACCCGCCTGATACTGCTGCCGCAGCCATAGGACTGAGGCATGATTATCATGAATGGCGCCAGAAATGTTTTCATTAAGAAAAGAAGGAATTAAAATCAGGTCCTGCGGTTCGGAATGACAGAGTTTCACCGGATGGTAACCCGGAAAAAAAGCTGTATAATCGCTGTTTTTGGCAGCATCATCATAAAAAAGACTAATCTGGAATGGCGTATCACGGCCTTCATCAAAATAGATACCATTTACCGTTTCAAATACATCCAAGATGGCTGCAACACTCAGTAATCTGTACTGGTTTGTTAAAAGGAGTCCCAGGTTTATCATTTGGTTTGGTTTTAATACTTAAATTTGCAAAAAAATAAATATCTTATGCTATCTCACCACGTTTTATTTTGGTTAAAAGGCGATACTACCGAAGATCAAAAAGCCGCATTCAGGAAAGGGCTTGACTCCCTGGAGAAAATCGAAACCGTAACTCATTTCCATGTAGGTACTCCCGCACCTATTGAAAGAGCTGTAGTAGATGTTACCTATACTTTTTCACTGGTACTGTTCTTTGAAGACCTTGCCGGGCACGACGTTTATCAGGTCCATGAATTACATCAGGCCTTTTTAAATGAATTCCGTATTTTATTTGAAAAAGTGGTGATCTACGACGCGCAATAATCAATAACAGCAGGGTATTCCTAACCTTGCCCTGCTGTTATATTTAATTACCAAGTTTAAGCCGGTAGGCTAACCGCAGTGCCAGATGCCTCAGATTTGAATTTCCGCAATCCTCATATACAAGGCCAGGTTCAATCCCGTTGTGCAAACTGACTCCCATTGATGCAGAGTAAAGAAAAGATACTTCAGCGCTGGAATAATCAATTCTCTGCCCGATATTACCATTGGTGATTGATTCAGTATAGCCCGAAGATTTCTGACCGGCAAGGACTCCAATCTGACCGGAGAAAAATAATCTGTTTCCGATATAAGCTTTCATACCTGCCTTCATTGGGAATGCTTTCGAGGGCCTATAATGATAGGTTTGAATATAATAAGGAATGATATCGTCTGTATATGAGAAAGTATATTTATGCTCTTTCAATCCGGTATATGTAAATCCTGCGGATAAAATGGCTGACAATCCATCATGAAACTGCCTTTCCAGAAATACCTCCCCACCGGTAATCAGTCCATAGGGCCCCTCAAACCCAGCTCCGGCAATCCCGGCAGCGCCCAAGTACCAGTTCTCGGCATTAAGGCTAACTTTTGGCGCAGGCCTGAAGACGTAATTAAAAGCAATCCCCGCTTCCCATCCCAGCCACCTTTCTACATGATGGCCATTAGACTGGTAGTCAGATGAAAGGTCTTCTGATCTGCGAAAGCGCGTTTTATAACCATCGAGACTGCCGGTTGTATTGTAACTGTTCCATGTGGGTCCGGCAAAACAACTGATCTTCTTTCCCAAAGCAACATTGAACAGCAGCTTTGCCTGTGTCCAGCGGTCATCAAAACTTCCCGTATAGGCAAAGTGATAATCGGCAGAAGCAGCAAGATACAGCCTGTTATTCAGTATAAAATCATGTCCCAAGCCTATGCCTGCAGCGTACAGCTTTTCATCATGTGCTTCATTTGCACCCAAATGCAGCGTGGTGTAAAGATCGTGCGTGCCTGTGGCAAGAGAAATATTGGTATTTGTAAGATTATTTGCAGACAATGAGATTTTGTAAAATCCGTTCCGGATAATATTGATCAGCCCGATGCTTGCCCCTCCTGAGCTGTCCGCTACATTTACGAGCCCGATCTGTACGCCTTTGAGCTGATGTGCTTCATTGTTCAATCCGGAGATTTGCAGTCCGGATACTTGCCCATAGGCTTTATTGATAAACCCCGAGAGTTGTACTCCATCAACACTTCCCAGAGCTCTGTTATTGACCCCGGCAATCTGCCATCCTGTAACCTTACCGCCAACGAGATTAAAGATACCAGCTAGCTGTAAATATCTTGAATCGCCCTTATTGATATTAAAAAGGCCACCAATCTCCAGTCCATCTACACCGGCCGTATAACCACCGGCAATATTTATGGAGAACTTATTGATCACCTGCGAGCTCATCAGCCCATGGGTACTCAAACCAGGTGTCAGTGAAAACTGGAAGGGTTTCATCGCAAAAAAACCGGGAATATTGAGGCTCTGGACGCGCTGCCTTGCAGCAATAAAAAACCGCCCGAAAGCATCCCTCTCCACTTCTTTGCCGCTTATGGCCGACTGTTGGTAAGTGCCCGGCTGTGCACGGCCGGCAACGGATACCGAGTGCAAAAAATTAAGTGTGGCATCTTTGTAACCTATTTTACTTGCGGTAATATTCAGGATCCGGTGTTCGTCTGTTTTGAATCTGAGTTTAAAATATCCATGCTCATCCGTAAGCGTGGCGGCAAGCTGCTGTTTGGCATACACACTCACATTCATCAGGCGTTCAGCGCTTTTTTCGTCAACTACCACACCGCTGATGGAATACCAGTTCCGGTCGCTGATGATATCGATGTTCAGCATTGACAGATGTGGCCGGGCGGCAGAAATGATCAGGTGCCCCTCCTGTTCATCGTATTCATACTGCCCATGAAAAAGTAGTTCCAATACGCTGTATACAGGCTGCCGGACAACTTTAATTGTCACCAGGCTATCTCCTGAGAGCAGCTTTCCACTATATGAAAAATAGAAACCTCCCTGCCGGCCAATCTCCTTCAGCGCATCGCCCAAGCGTACATGCTGCAGATCCAGCGAAACCTGATTATCCAGCATATTTTGGGCTTTAGCCCGATCAGGCCAGCAGCATGTACACAAAATAATCAGCAAACAAAGCCTTAGAAAGGATCTATGCATAGCCCTAAGCTCAGTATAAGATAATCAGGTTACCCTTCTTTTGAATTCTAATCTGAAACGTTTTACAGATCACCTGTAAAATATTGTCTAGTGATTCATCTTTAAAAGTAGTGTTCAGCGGCAGGTTGCCAAGGTCTTTCCTTCCTATGATAATCTGACTGCCGTAGGCTTCATTTAAAACCTGCACCATCCGCCAAAGCGGTGTATCCTCTGCTACAAACTGCTTACTGCGGTAATAATTATATAAGTGGTCTGGTATAATTTCCTTAGTCATTCTTCCGCGGCCCGGCCTAACCGAAACCTTGTCGCCCTTTTTCAGTAGTAATTGCTGCCCATTGCGGCTAACCAGAACGATACCGGCTTCTACAATAACTTCAATGATGCCCCGCTTA